>WNFD01001419.1_pt1 | contig 29172 bp, 28 predicted proteins | sample 5400491 | NCBI WGS metagenome assembly WNFD01 (sample SAMN13153343, study PRJNA577476) | soil metagenome | isolation source: 120 cm saprolite under Douglas fir tree site 2 hole 2 replicate 2 | place: USA:California | collected 2015-04-18
GCATCGTAGAAAGAGAAACCCAGCGGTGCGCACCGCTGGGTTTTTTCGTGTCAGAAGCTTATCCGGCAGACGCTGGCCGGCTGTGAAGTGCGCGCCTGCCCAGCGGAGGGAAATAGACGCCGCAGAAAAGCGAGGAAGTAGACCATGCCGCCTTGCATTGTCGGCAGACAGTGCAATGTCCGGACGAAATCTCGTGAATCGTCGCCGGATACTCTCGCCTCTTCTTTCAATTTTACAAGCGAGAAATATTGGTCGTTAAATTCGAAAAATAGACACACGAGGAACGATCGGACAGGTCAAAGATCTTCAGTGCGTAACGCCGTCGCGGCATTGCTTCACATCACTACGCGAAAAAGAATGCGAGCTTCAAGAAGATAGGGAACACGTCCGCCTCGCAGCGGCAGCGCCACGATGGCCGTCCCCGGAGTCGATTCACACCCTTCCGTGTTGACGATGCCGAGTTCGAGCGTTTCGAGATCATAGCTTTGGTCGGTGACTTTCTTGCCGACCACGCGCGCCCAAACCGCAAGCGACGCCCCGACCACATCCATCTGTCGAAACTGGAACGACACCTTCTACACGCACCCATCGAGGCCCGACTAGTCCCTGAGGGCCTGCAAATGAAGTGCGAAAGCTTCATCCATTGCCGCGTCCGGACTGCAAGATCTGATTGCTGCCACTCAGACATCATTCCCGAGCGCTAGGATCGCCGCAACGTCATTGCGACGTTGGCATGATTTTGCCCGCTTCAGTCTCGATGATGTCACGGAACCAGAGCGTCATGCGCTCATGCTCCCCGTATGCGCTGAAGGCGTCGATCTCGGGAGTTCCGGGTTCGAGCAGTGACAACACGTGGGTGACATTTCATTCTCGGTACGCGGGCAATGCATCGACGCGCCGTCAGCCGTTAAAGGCCGCCTGCGCTTCCGGCAAATCCCAGATCTTGCCGATCGCCGCGGTTGCGGCCGACATCATCGCGATCTCGTCGCCGTGAATATACTGACCGGCATCGATGAGCACGCGCCCATCAACGATGACCTGGTCGATATTGGCGCGGTTCCCAAGCGCGACCAGCCCGCGTCGCGGATCGAACAACGGTTGCAGATGGGGATGGGTCAAGTTGACGACGGTAAGGTCGGCGGATGCGCCCGGCGCGATCACCCCGAGGTCCGCTCGCTTGATGAGCGCGGCGGCGGTTGCGGTGACTGACTCGATCAGGTCCGGCGCGCTCGCTACTTCCGCGCGACCGGATGCAATCTTCGAGATCATCGACGCGGCGTTGAGTTCGCCGAGAAGATCCATGTTGTAGCCGTCGGTTCCGACAACCGTCCTGACGCCGTGCTCCGCGAACCGGCTGAACGCCGCAGCGACGCCTGAGCGCGCAAACACGCGCGGACAGTTCAGCACTGTTGCGCCTCGCGCCGCCATCAGCTTCAAATCGCCATCGGTGCTCGCGATGCAGTGCGCGGCCAGAAGGTCTGGCGCGAGCAGTCCCAGCCAGTCGAGATATTCGGCCGGCGTGCGACCGCCGTAGCGACTCCCGATCGTCGCAACCTCGGCATGGCTCTGCGCGAGATGGGTTGTGATCGGAACGTCGAGTTCGCGCGCGCGGGCGGCGCACGCCCGCAGCAGGTCCGGACCACAGGTGTCAGTCGCGTGCGGGCTCATCGCTAGGCCAATCCGGCCGTCGCCGCGTCCGTTCCAGCGATGATATAGCGCGTTCCAGGTGTCCATATCGGCCTGGCCATCATCGCCGGCATAGCGAACCACGCCATCCGGACCCGCCTTGGCATCCGACGTGGAGAACAGATAGGGCGCGCCATAGAAGCGGATGCCCATTTCCTCGGCGGCGTCGAACATCTCGGGTATGGTATTGCGAAACGGCTCCATCACCGTGGTGGCTCCGCCCTTCAGCAACTGCAGAATGCCGAGCCGCGCGATGGCGAGCCGCTCTGACGGCGACAGCAGGTCGGCGCCACGCTTGGTCAGCGGCAGCAGTACCGTGTAGACCACGCTCTGGTTGTTTCGACGACCATTGCCATCTTCGGTATGCGTCCGGGCGACGGCTTCGCTGAAGCAGTGGTTGTGCAGGTTCAGCAGGCCGGGCAGCACAAAGCGGCCCGGTTTGTCGAAGACCTCGGTGGCAGACGGCCGGTCGCGCGTTACGGCAGCAATCCGCCGGCCCTCCAGCAACACCCAGTGATCGCGCAGCACTTCCTGCGCGCCATCCCTGCGCGATAACACATAACTACCGAAGATCGCGATCGTGTTCATGCCGGCCGCACATTCCAGAAGACCGCCGTTCCGTCAAGGATACCGGTGACGCTTGAGCGGTACGCGGTCGGCTGCTTATACTGACCGATCGGGAAATAAGGAATTTCCTCGAACGATAGCGCCTGAATCTCGCGGCAGATGCGCTGTTGCTCGGCCACATTGGCCGCTGCGAGCCACTGGCTTCGTAACGCCCCCATCTTTTCGCTCGTGTACCAGCCGGGGGCCTTGCTGTCGCCGCGCAGGTTCGAATTGCCCGCCGGATTGAGCCAATCGATGCCTTGCCAGTTGCCGACGCCGGCGCTCCAACCGCCCTGGGCGATGGGATCCTTCTTCAGCTGCCGCTGCAACATCACGCCGAAGTCCATTCCCGCATATTCGACGTTCATGCCGGCCTGCTGCAGCATGTCAGCCGCGATGTCGCCGAGCGGCTTCTGTGCGAGCGAGTTGGTGGGGACGAGCAGCACCACCTTCTCGCCATTGTAACCGGCGGCCTTCAGATCAGCCTTGACCTTCGCCATGTCGCGCGGTCCGCGGAACACATTCAGGCCGACATCGCTCGCCATGGGGGTACCGGGCGCAAAGAAGCCGATCGGCGAGGATTGATAGGCGGGATCGTCGCCGGCAACCGCGGTCATGAAAGTGGACTGATCGATCGCGCCCAGCAGCGCCCGGCGGATGGCTGGATTGTCGAACGGCGGCTGCAGATGGTTCACGCGCATCATGCAGGTGTAGCCGCGCGGGTCGAGAATCCGCGTGGTGATGCCGCCGGCACGCTTCAGTACCGGCAGCAGATCGTGCGGCGTTGTTTCCTGCCAATCCTGCTCGCGCGTTTGCAGCGCAGCGACCCCCGTCGCCGCATCCGGCATCGTCGTCCAGACCACGCGATCGTAGTGAACGATCTTGGGACCGGCGGTCCAATCCGGCTTGCCGTCCTGACGGGGCTGATATCGATCGAAGCGGGCGTATACGTTGCGCGCGCCCTGGAGGCGCTCGTCGGCCACAAAGCGGAAAGGGCCGCTGCCGATGACCTCGGTCAGCGGCTTGAACGCGTCCTGGCTCGCCAGCCGCTCGGGCATCATGAACGGCGCCTGGATCGCCGCTTTGCCGAGCGCCGCGGGCAACAAAGGGAAAGGCCTGCTTAGTCGAAAACGGATGGTACGGTCGTCCGGCGCAGACAGTTCGTCGGTCGCCGCCATCAACTCGGCGCCGAACCCGTCGCGGGCCGCCCATCGGCGAACGCTCGCGACGCAATCGCGCGCCAGGACGCGCTCGCCGTCATGCCATAGCAGGCCGTCGCGCAATGTGAGGTCCCACTGCCGATTGTCGCTGGAGACAACATGCCCGGACACCATCTGGGGCGAGACCTCTAGCGCCGAATTCATGCCGTAGAGGGTGTCGTAGACCATGAATCCATGGTTTCGGGAGACCTGCGCCGTGGAGTAGATCGGATCGACGAAGGTCAGATCGATCACCGGGATGAAGCGCAGCGTGGTCTGCGACTGAGCGCGCAGGATTCCCGGCAGCGACAACGCCGGCGCTGCGGCGGCGGCTCGCAATAGTGAACGACGGGAAACGAGCATCGAGAACTCCTAGGACGAGAAACGGGCGAGATGGCCAATGGGCTGCACAGGATCAAGTGATCGGCGCGACTCTCAAGGGATGGCTGCCTCGTGATTTTGGAAATTCGCCGCAATCGCCTCTCCGGTCGTGATCCACAGATCGGGGCAGGATTTGGCGTAGGTGAGAAATTCCCGCAGCAGACGAAGCCGCATCGGGCGACCGCTGCATTGCGGATGCAACACGGTCGTGACCATCGCGCCCCAATCCCTGGTCTCGTCGAGTTCATCCTTCCAGATCGAGAGCACGTGCTCCTTGGGAAAGATCGACCGTGGGCTGAATCGGGCGGACAGTCCGTGCATCCAGTCGTCGTAGCTCGCGGTTACCGGAAGCTCGATCGTGCCCGGCCTGCCATCCGCAAGGCGATGGCGGTAAGGTCGCACGTCGTCGCGAAACGACGAGGTGTAGACGATGCCGTGGCGCACCAGCGCCACGCGCAGCTCTTCGGTGAACTCGCCGTAAGGCGCCCGATAGCCGGTTGGCTTGACACCAAGCCGACGCTTTAGTGCCTCGAAGCCCCGCTCCAGTTCCTCTTCGATCCAGGGGTCGCCCGGATCCGGTAGCAGATGGTGATAGCCGTGATGGCCGATCTCGTGGCCGGCCTTGAGGATCGACTCTGCCATCGCCGGATGCGCATCGACCGACCAGCCGGTAACGAAGAACGTCGCCTTCAGATCAAGCTGATCGAGCAACTCCAAAAGCTTCGGCGTGCCGACGCGCGCCTCGTAGCCGCCATAACTCATGGTGATGAGGCGCTGGGCATGCAGTGCGTCCTTGCTGGTCCAGGCGCTCTCCGCGTCCACGTCGAAAGACAGGAACATCGCGGAGGTATGGGATTTGGGCCAGGGATACTCCGGCGCCGGCGGTGCGGTGTTCGCCGGAATGACCGGGATGCTCGCAAGTGCTTTACTGTCCAGCATTGATCGTCGCCTTTTCTACGCCGTAATCGGTCAATTTCCACTTCGCAAGCAACGCGCGGTAGGAGCCGTCCGCGATCAACACATCCAGGGCCTCCGCGACCGCTTGCTGAAGCGCCTTCTCTTTCACATTCAAAGCAAGCCCGGTGAACTGGACGGCGAAAACGTCGCCGATCGGGACATAGGCGCCGGGGTCGAGGTCCATCATGTAGGGCAGTGTCTCGCCGCCCTGGACAGCCGCGTCGAGCCGTCCTTGCTTGAGCTGGGTCCGGGCATCGGCCGATCCTTCCGTGCCGACGAATTGAATCGGGTTACCGCCGCAATTCGCATCGCTCCAGGCGCCGATCAGCTTCGGAAAGGAAGTGCGCCGGCTGGCGCCCACCTTTTTCCCGCAAAGCGCCATCGCGTCCTTGAACTCCGCGGCGCGGGATTGCTGGGCGAAGAAGCGAGGCCCATTGCGAAGGTAGTCAACAAAGGTCGCCGTATCCTGCCGGCTCGCCATATCAGTCATGCCGGACAGGATCGCATCCACCCTCCCCGTCGCGATCGCGGGCATCATCTGGTCGAAGCTGGTTTCCTGCCAGACGATCTTGACGCCGAGCTTGCGGCCCAGCGCCTCGCCGAGCTCGACGTCGAAACCCGTCAGCGTGTTGGTAGCGGGATCGCGGAATTCCATCGGTGGATAGTTCGGCACGATGGCGGCCCTGATGCTGCCCTGCTTTGCGAATTCCGGAGGCAGTTCGACAGCCGTGGCCGAACCAGCGGTGGCGCAGAGGAGCGCGGCGGCAAGAAAACTTTTCATCATAAAACTCGCCTCATCAGATCACCGCGGAAAGAAAGGATCGAGTGCGCACTTCGCGGGGAGCGCCGAGAACCTCCGCCGCGGGCCCGTATTCCACGATCGCGCCTTGGTCCATATAAACGACGGTATCCGCTACCTCGCGCGCAAAGCCGAGCTCGTGGGTCACCACCATCATCGTCATTCCGCTGCGGGCAAGCTCCTTCATGACCGCGAGCACCTCTCCGACCAGTTCGGGATCGAGCGCACTGGTCGGTTCATCGAACAGCATCAGCATCGGCTTCATCGCTAGCGCGCGAGCAATCGCCACCCGTTGCTGCTGCCCGCCCGAGAGCTGCGCGGGATAGGCATCGGCTTTCGCCGTCAGCCCGACGCGCCGCAAAAGCTCCATTGCCTCCGCCCGCGCGTCCTCGCGCTTGCGGCCCTGGACCTGCACCGGACCTTCGGTGATATTTTCCAGCGCTGTCTTGTGGGGGAAGAGATTGAATCGTTGAAAGACCATGCCGGTCTTCAAGCGCTGCCGCGCGATCTGCTGCGGGGTCAGGCGATGCAATCGCCCGCCCTTTTCGCGCAGGCCCAGCAACTCGCCATCCAGCCAGATACCGCCGCTGTCGACGGACGTAAGCTGATTGATACAACGCAGAAGCGTGGTCTTGCCCGAGCCCGACGCCCCGATCAGGCAAAGCACCTCGCCCGCCCGGACGTCCAGCGAGACCCGCTTGAGAGCCTGAAACTCCCCAAAAGTCTTGCTGACGGAACGGATCGCGACGATGGGGCGGGTCATCGGGCTATCTGCAATGCGCCGCGGGCGAAGCGCCGCTCGAGCAGCATCTGCAGAGGCGTCAAAATCGATACCACGAGCAGATACCAGAAGCCGGCGACGATCAGGAGTTCGATCACGCGCGAATTCGCGTAATAGATATTCTCGGCGTTGTGCAGCACCTCCGGATACTGGATCACGCTTGCGAGCGACGTGGCCTTCACCATGCCGATGAATTCATTGCCGAGCGGAGGGATCACCACCCGCATCGCCTGAGGCAGGATGATCCGGCGCAGCGCGCGCAGCCGCCCCATGCCGATCGCCTGCGCGGCCTCATACTGTCCGGCGTCGACCGACAGCATGCCCGCCCGCATCACTTCGGACGTGTAAGCACCCTGGTTGAGACCGAGGCCGAGTAGCGCGGACAGAAACGGCGTCATGACGTCGACCGCACGCGCCGACCACAGGCCCGGAATGCCGATGGTCGGAAACACCAGCGCGAGGTTAAACCACAACAGCAGTTGCAGGATCAGCGGCGTGCCACGGAATAACCACGTATAGCCGGCGGCCACGGATTGGAGCACCGGATTGGGCGAAAGCCTCATGATCGCGACGACGACGCCCAAAACGATGCCGAGCGCCATGGCGAGCACCGCCATCACCATGGTGTTGGCGATGCCTTCGAGGATCACCTTCGTGGCCAGGAAGCGGCCGACATAGGCCCACTCGATCTGACCGCTGGCGAAGGCACGCCCGATCGCGGCCAGCACGACGACAATCGCGGCCGCGGTGAGCCATCGCCGCCAATGCGCCTGACGCGCGACCGTCATCTTCGAAATATCGGGGAAGCCTCCGCCAAGCGCGTGCGCTGCTCTCATTGCGTGCCCGCATTCATCATCGGTTGCGCCACCGCGTTCGCACCCAGCCCGTATTTATCGAGAATGGCCTTGTAGGAGCCGTCCGCCATCATCGCGGCGAGATGTTGCGTCACAACCTCGCGGAGCGCGGCGTCGTCTTTCCGGAACATGATGCCTTGACAGCCGGTGGAGAACGGTTCCCCGACGACGCGGTATTTCCCGACCTCCTGTTGCTGGGCGTAGGGCAACGTCTCGCTGCCCTGCACCGCGGCGTCGATGCGGTCTTGCTTGAGCTGGTTGCGGACGTCGATGCTGTTCTCGCCCGGAACGTATTGCACGGCGGGCTTGCCGCCGGCCTCGCAGTTCTGCTTGCTCCATTTCTCGATCTCGATCGGGAAGCTGGTGCTGCGCGTGGTTCCGACCTTCTTGCCGCAGAGATCGATGGTGGACTTCGCCGCGTTCTCCGTCAGGACGAAGAACTGCGGACCTGTCGTCAGATAGTCGACGAAGTCGGCCATCTCGCGCCGTGAGATGCGGTCCGAAATGCCGCTGATGATGAAATCGGCGCGCTTGGTTTGCAACGACGGGATGAGTTCGGCGAAAGGCGTTTCGCTCCAGACGATCTTCACGCCCAGCCGTTTCGCGATCTCGTTGGCGAGATCGATGTCGAGCCCGACGAGTTCGTTGGTCGCGGGATCGCGATACTCCATGGGAGCGTAAGTCGAATTGATCGTCAGCCGCAAGACGCCCGCCTGCTTGATCGTTTCACGCAGTTCGGCGGCCTGTGCCGTTGTAAAGGCGAGGAGCGCGGTGGCGAAACCAACGGAGAACGAGAGGCGTATCATATCAGCTCCTTGAGTAACGCCGCATCTGGCCGCATCCTGTTAAATCGCATCGAGCGCGGCCGGTTCGATGACGCCAGCCCGCTCCGTGATCACCCTGTATTGCTCCGGCCGCCGATGGGCGGCGAAATTGAACATCTTGTCCTTGCCCTGACGACAGAGATCGAGGTCGAGGTCGGCGACGATAACCTCATCCGCGAGCGTCTGCGCCTCGGTGACGATCCGGCCGTTCGGATCCACGATGCAGGAGCCGCCGATCAGTCCGGAACCATCCTCGTCTCCGGCCTTGGCGACCGCGATCGCCCAAGTTGCGTTCATGTAGGCGTTGGCTTGCGTGACGAGCTTGGAATGGAAGGTGCGCAACGCCGCATCTTCCGAGACGCCGCCGTTTGGATCGTAGGCCGCGGAATTGTAGCCGATGCAGACCAGCTCAACGCCCTGCAACCCAAGAACGCGCCATGACTCGGGCCAACGGCGATCATTGCAGATCATCATCCCCATGATCGCGTGGCGCCAGTCCGGACCTGCCCGAAAAGCAGGAAATCCCAAGTCGCCATATTCGAAATAGCGTTTTTCGAGTTGCTGGTAGCGCGCACCGGCACGCCGCTCGACCGAACCCGGCAAATGAACCTTGCGATAGCAACCGAGAACGTCGCCGTCGCTATCGACCAGAATCGAACAATTGAAGCGCCGGCCGTCCGGTGTCAGTTCGGCGTAACCGACATAGAACCCGATGCGGAGCGCCCGGGCGCGATCGAACAGGCGCTGCACCGCCGGATTCGGCATGCCGCGCTCGAAGTAATGATTGAGCGCCTCGCCCTCGATGAGCCACCGTGGGAAGAAAGTTGTGAACGCCAGTTCAGGAAATACGACCAGAGTGGCGCCGCGCGATGCCGCCGCCTCCAGCAGCTCCAGCATCCGGCCAAGCGTACGCTCTCGCGTGTCCGCTTTTTGCGTTGGCCCCATCTGAGCGGCGGCGGCGCGGAGAACTCGGACCAACATTGCCTCCAATCTGTGCGGATTGCTTACTCAAGAGGCGGATGAGCCCGCTCCGACAGCGCTCCGATGCGCCGTCCATTACGAGCAAGGGCCACGCCAAATGCAATCATTCGCGCTATGATATTTTGGCTGAAACAATAATCGGGACTTATATGAACCTGCGCCAGTTGGAGATCCTGCGTGCGGTCATCCGCCATCGGACTACGGTCGCGGCAGCGGACGAGCTGGCGCTGTCGCAGCCGGCGATCAGCAATGCGCTGAAGGCGATGGAGGCACAGGCGGGTTTCGCCTTGTTCGAGCGCGTCAATAATCGGTTATTCCCGACCACCGAGGCGATGGCGCTCTACAAGGAAAGTGACGCGATCTTCGCGCTCCATGCGAAGCTCGAAAATCGCGTGCGCGACCTGAGGGAGTGTCGCACCGGACATTTGTCGATCGTGGCGACGCCGCCGCTGGCCTACAGCATTATTCCGCCCGCCCTGTCGAGCTTCCTGCGCCGCCGTCAGCAGACGCGTGTCTTCTTCGATGTACGGCGCTACGAAGGAATTATCGAGGGCGTGCTTAGCAGGGTCGCGGAACTCGGCTTCGCGCTCGGTCTGTCGCATCATCCCGGCATTGCACACGAGGTGGTTCATACCGGCGAAATGGTCTGCGTGTTGCCGCCGAAGCATCCGCTGGCCGAACGTCCCGTCATTTCCGCCTCCGACCTCGTCGGCTTGCCCTTCATCGGGCTGGAGCGCGGAACGCGATTGGGCGAAGCCGTACGCGAGAGTTTTGCGCAAGCCGGCGCGCCGTTCCAGCCAACCGTCGAGGTGCGATACTGCAATACGGCCTGCGTGCTCGCTGCCGCCGGAGTTGGCGCTGCGGTCGTCGATCCGTTTTCGCCGCGTCAGGGCGGCAGCCATGACCTCATCGTCCGGCCTTTCGCGCCCAAGACAGTGGCCGTGGCCTATATGCTGTGGTCGGAAGCCGAACCTTTGTCACGCTTGGCCAAAGCGTTCCTGAATGAAGTCCGGGAGACGAGCCGTGTTCTGGGCCGAGATGGCGCTTAGCTTTGAATAGCGCCGTTGTCGGAAGATGATCCGAGGGCGTCGAGGCGACGCGCCGCTCATCAGCAATTGTCTGCGATTCATTTGATTGATCCTCTGTGTGGGTTTTGGTCCGTCGGTTTCCAAATTCGTAAGCCCCGCGCCCCTTCTATCGTCAGGCGGCGAGCGCAACGCTGGTTCGCCGATCGGCCGCCAACTCGCGCAGCACCCTGGCAATGTCCTTGATGTTGGCAGCCTCGAGATCCCGCAGCGGCGGGCGGACCGAGCCGCCGTCGAAGCCGCGCAGGTTCATGGCGGCTTTGGTCGTCTGCGGCTGCCCGAACTCGCGGGCGAGCGCCCGGAACGGATACCAAAGCCGATGCAGGTCGCGGGCGGTCGCCGCGTCCCCGGCCTCCAGCGCACGATAGGCGGCGAGGATCAGTTCGGGCAGTGCGCAGCTGTTGGTAGAGCTGATGCCGTCAAAGCCGCACATCATCGGGCCGAGGAAAGCGAGGTCAGAGGCGCAAAACAGACGGATGCGCCCGCCGATCCGGTTGGCGATCTGATCGATCGCCGCCGGAGACAGATCGCCCTGCTTCACGCCGACGACGCCGGGAATATCGGCGAGCTGCTCCAGCGTCGGCGGCGAGAGCGTAATGCCGATGCCGGGCGCGTTGTAAACCAGCACGCCGGTTCGCGAGAGCGGGGCCATGTCGCGAAAGAACGCCACGATCTGCGCATCCGTCACTTCCGAGACGTAAGGCGGGGTCACCATCGGCAGGCCGCCGAGATCGCCGGCGAGGGTTGTCAATTCGCGGACTACGCGGACATCGGAGTCGGCGCTGCACAGCATGACCGGGACGCGGTCGCCGACGATATCCATGACGCGCAGGAATAAATCGACCCGCTCCTCGGCGGACATCGCCGGAAATTCGCCGTAGGTACCGCCGATCAGGATGCCGTCGAAGCCGAGGTCGATGACCCGCTCGATATTCCGCGCCAGACCCGCATAGTCGAAGGCGCCGTCAGCCTTGAATGGCGTGACGGTGATGTTGAACAGACCACGCAATCGCGCGTGACACTCCGTGATATCTTTCATGACCCCTGTCCTTTCGAATGTTGAAATGTTCCTTGGCTTCAGCCGGGGATGCGCAGGATCGGACGGTCGATCGCGCTGAGCGCGCGGCAGCCGGTTTCGGTGACGACCACGGTCTCGCTGACGCCGACCGTGAACTGGCCGAAGACGCGCAAGGCCACCGGGATATGGAATGTCATGCCCGGCCTCAGCTCGGTGGTGACGCCGGTGTAGAGGCTGAGGATGCCGCCCTCGCCCCAGTCGGGTGCGAAGGCGATGCCGATGCTGTAGCCCGCGCGCTTCCTGAAGTTCTCGGTATAGCCGGCGCGGTCGATCACTTGCTGGCAGGCCACATGCGGGGCCTCACATGCCGCACCGGGACGGATCGCCGCGAGCGCCGCCTGCAGCCCGTCCTGGCATGTCTTCTCCATATCGACCGCGACTTGCGGCATCGCGCCGAGCCAGGCGCAGCGCATCAGGGCGGCGTGGTAACGATCATGGCAGCCGGCCATTTCGAGGAAGACCGGTTCGTCCATCGCAAGCCTGCCGCGGCGCCAGGTGCCGTGCGGCACCCCCGAGCGACGACCGGCGGAGACCAGCGGCTCCATGCCGACATATTCGGAACCCGCCGTGATCGCAGACCCCACCATCGCCGCGACGAAATCGTTCTCGCTCGCGGCTAGCTTCACCGCAGCGAGCCCGGCGCGCATGCCGGCCTCGACGTAAGAGGCGGCGGTCGCGATCTTCTCGATCTCGGCCTGTGACTTCACGATCCGGAGCTGCTCGACGATGCCGGCGCCATCGTGGATCAATCCGAGCTTGTCCCGCAGCGCCTCATAGGTGGCGATCGGAAGGAACCAGCCGCGCTTGTCGATGGCAACGCGTTTCGATGCCCAGCCGCACGCCTTGATGACGTTCACCAGGAAGTCCACTGGATGATCGCCGTCCTGATAGACTTCCGCGTTGGCAATGAATGTGTTGGCGATGAAGTTGAAATATTCGAGCTGCCGGACGACGAATGCGGGTTCGCCGTCCACCGGAAGCACCAGCGCCTGGAAGGTGTAATAGCCCGGCGTCTGCTGCCCGGTAAGATAGTAGATGTTCTCGGGGCCGGTCACGACCATGACGTCGATTCCGGCCGCGGCAAGACGTTCGCGCGCGCGTGCCACCCGCTGGTCGTATTCCACTTTCGGGAATGCCGACTCCGAGCCCTGCCGAATGCCGCCATTATCCATATCTGAAGTCTCCGATGAGGTGAGCGGCCGCGGCGTCGAAAGCGACACCGAGGCCGGATGGGTGGCCGGCGTACACGGAGCCTGCCGCGTACGAGACGCCCGAAACGGGATCGTCGATGACACCGTCGGCGCCATAGAGCTCCGCAAAGGCAGGCGACGTCGCACAGGCCACATGAAGCGCCGCGGCAGTCGCGGCCGCGCCTTCGTTCATCTGGCCGATCATGAAGGGAACGCCCGCAACGGACAGTCGCCGCGCTGCAGCGACCGCCGGCGCTATACCACCCAGCTTCACCAATTTGAGGTGCGCAAGAACGCGACCGCCATAGCCGCAAATCCGTGCGATATCGTCCGGCGTAGCGACGCTTTCGTCGAGCATGACTGGCAACGGACTTCGATCGGCAAGGCGGTCGACGGCGGCCCAGTCTCCGGGCGGAACGGGTTGTTCGACGTAAGCGAGATCGTGGACGGCCAGCGCGTCGAGCTTCTCGAGCGCTTCCGACGCCGACCAACGCCCGTTTGCATCAGCCGCAATCTTGATCTGGGTGCCGAAGCGCGCCCGCAGCGCCGCGATCCGACGCAAATCCTCGGCAAAGTCGGCGACGGCTATCCGCACCTTGAGGTTCCAGAAGCCGCGGTCGACATAGGCCTGCGCCTGCGCCAGAAACTCCTCGAACGACGACCAGAACAGCGTCTGATTGGTCTCCCAGACCACCTCAGGCCCGGCAGCGCCGAGCCAGGCCGCAACGGTCAGGCGTTCGCGACGGGCAACGAAATCATGCAGCGCGCAGTCGATCAGCGCACGCACCGGCGCTATCAAGGGCGCGCCCCAATTTGCCATGGTCGCAATCAGATCGACCGGATCGCGCGTCCAGTCCACCGCGCCTGCGATGGCTGCGCTGGCGCATTCAACCACGGTGGCTTCCGCGAAGCCGTTGAGGTAGGCGATGTTCGCCCGCACTTCGCCGATGCCGATGGTTTCGCCATCGTCGAGCCGCAGGTAGATTTCACTCAGATGCGCGACGCTGCCGGACGACGCCGTGTGTAGCACGAGGCCGCCGGCATAATGTAGTTCCGCCGAGTGCAGGGATACACGCAACGGCTCAAGCTCTGTTCCGCAGCATGGCCTTGGCCACATCGCGATAGATCAGGCTGGCGGCAACAAATTCGTCCACCGGCACGAATTCGTCGGGTTTGTGGGCAACGGCGAGATCGCCCGGGCCGATCACCGTTCCCTGCGCACCGAGCTTGCGAAAATGCACGAGGTCACAACCACCCTGGAAACCGAAGGGTCCGGGCTTGGCAACGCCATGGGTCCGGCTCGCGGCGAGGCTCGCCTGCACGATCGGGGTGTCGAGGGCCGTCTCCGTCGCACCGCCGGTCGTCGCCCTGTAGCCGACGATCTCGGCGCGGACGCCGAGCCGCTCACGGGCGAGCGCGAGCAGGTCGCTGATCTCGCGCTTGATCATCTCCTCATCCTCCCCCGGAACCATCCGGCGATCGAGCACGAGATCGCAAGCGCCGGGCAGCACGTTGTCGGCATGGCCTCCGTTCATGCGGGTGACCGTGAGGCTTGCGGCTCCGACAAGAGGATGCGTGCGATGACGCACGACTTTCTCGTGATGCTCCGCAACGAGGCCAAGAAGCTCGCCGGCACGATAGATCGCGTTCTCACCGAGATGCGGCGTGCCGGAATGCGCCGGCACGCCGTGCACCCGCACCACCGGACGCAGACTTCCCTTGTGCGCGGTGAAGGTTGCGTTGGAGGTCGGCTCGCCGACGACGGCGGCATCGATCTTCGGACCGGAGCTGGCATAGAACTTGGCGCCCTCGCTGGCGATCTCCTCATCGGCGACGAAAACGCCGAGCAGCGTTCCAGACCACGCGGCGCGATCCGCCGCGAGCATCCGCATCGCCTCCAACATCGCCGCGAGCGGCCCCTTGCAGTCGCAGGCCCCGCGTCCGTAGAGCCGTCCGTCCACCTCCTTCAGCACGAAGGGATCGGACGACCAGCCGTCACCCACCGGCACGACGTCCATATGGGTGTTGAAGGCGAACACCGGGCCGCCGCCGTTCTCGAGCCGCGCGACAACGTTGATGCGCGTCGGCTTATACTCCTGCAGCGCGATTTCGAAGCCCTCGGCCATCAATAGACCGCGCAGGAATTGCGCGGCGCGGGCCTCGTGGCCGGGTGGGTTTTGCGTGTCGATCGCGACGAGATCCGCCAGTTCGCGCTTCATGCGTGCGACATCGGGTGACGAGGACATTGGGCAGGCTCCAGGCATGATGTTCAGTGCAGGATCTGGTCGAGAAAGCGCCGGCTGCGATCGTTGACTTTGCCGCCGAAGAACTGTTCGCACGACGCGCTCTCGATGATCTCGCCGCTTTCCATGAAGACGATCCTGTCGGCGGCGCGGCGCGCGAATCCCATCTCATGGGTCACGACGACGCTCGTCATGCCTTCCGCGCTGAGTTCGGCCATGACGTCGAGCACCTCGCGGATCATCTCGGGATCGAGCGCGGACGTCGGCTCGTCGTACAGCATCAGCTTGGGCCGCATGGCGAGCGCGCGGGCGATGGCGACGCGCTGCTGCTGTCCGCCGGATAATTCGTCAGGAAAGGCATCCGCCTTCTCAGGAATCTGGACCTTGCGCAGCAGGGTGACGGCGATGTCGTGAGCATCGGCCCGGCTCATGCCGAGAATTTTCACCGGCGCGAGCATCACGTTCTCGGCGGCGGAGAGGTGGGAGAACAGCTCGAAGTTCTGGAACACCATCCCGATCTGCTGACGCAGCAGATGCGCCTTCCTGCGCTCGCGCGTGATATTCTCGCCCGCAAAGAAGATATCGCCGCTGTCGACCGGTTCCAGCAGGTTGATGGACCGCAGCAGCGTCGACTTGCCCGACCCGGACGGGCCGATGACGACCACGGTCTCCTTGGCGGCAACCGTCATGCTGCAGGTCTTCAAAACCTGCACCGACCCGAAACTCTTGTTGATTCCGACGATCTCGAGAAGATGCTGCATGACCGGTCGCCGCGCCTATCGGACCACGAGCGATTGCGAAGTCCCGAGCATCCGCTCGGCCAGCGAAAGCCGGCGCATGCGCTGGCGCTTCTTGGGATCGAACACCGTCTCGATCAGGACCTGCAGGCCCATGAAGGCGGTAGTCATCGCAAGATAGTAGATGCCGGCCGCGGTCAGCGCCTCGAAATAGCGGAAGGCGGCGCTCGCGGTCTGGTTGGCGACCAGCAGCAATTCCTCGACGGCGATCACCGAGACCAGCGCGCTGAGCTTCAGCATGCCGATCATCTGGTTGCCGATCGGGGGCAGCACGATGCGGGCGGCCTGCGGAATGACGACATGGCGCATCATCTGGCCGCCGGTCATGCCGAGCGCGAGGGCGGCCGTGCGCTGACCCTTCTTCACGGCTTGCAGCCCCGAACGGAGGATTTCCGCCATATAGGCGCCCTCGTTTAGCGAAAGCGCCAGCACGGCACAAACGAAGGCCGACAGCTTGATTCCGAACGAAGGCAGCACGTTGTAGATGAAGATGACCTGGAACAGCACCGGCGTGCCACGAAACAGCCAGAGATAGGCGAGCGTCACGACCTGCCCCGCACGCGTCCGGCTCTCCTGGATCAGGGCGAGCGCGAGGCCGATCACGATACCGAACAGCAGCGACGTCGCCGTCAGGAGCAGGGTCATCCCTGCCCCTCGGATGAAGCTTGGCGAAACCAGATAGTGCAGAACGAGTTCGGTGGACACGGCAAGCCCCCCTCTCAGTTGAGCAACGACACCGACGCGGGAAATTTCCAGGTCTCGATCAGCGTCTTGTAGGTGCCGTCGGCAACGATCTCCTTGAACGCAGCTTCGACCGCCGCCTTCATCGCCGTATCACCCTTGCGCACTGCCATGCCGATCTGGGTGTTCGCCTCGAACTCGGGGCCGACGGTTGCATAAGTGCCCGGCACCTTGTCCATCAATTCAACCGCGCCCGGCGTGGAATTGAACAGGGCATCGGCACGCCCTTGCCGCAGCGTCAACGCCGAATCCTGCGCGGTGGGTAGCGTCATCACGGTGACGCCTGCGAGCCCGCCATCGCGGCATCGCTTGTCGTCCTGCCGCGCGTAGGTCTCCTGGATGCCGCCGAGCGTGACGGCGATCGTCTTGCCGCACAGGGAGTCGTCGCGGCCCGTGATCTTCGAGGGATTCGCCGCCTGCACGACGACGAGGCTGCCGATCTTCAGATAAGGAATGAACTCGACCTGAGCGGCGCGCTGCTCGTTGATATACATCGCCGAGTTGATGAGATCGATGCGCCCGCCCTGGAGCGCGGGGATCAGGCCTTTGAACTCCATGTTCATCGGCTTCGCCTCGGCGCCGAGCTTCTTGCTCAATGCGCCGATGATGTCGATATCGAAGCCCGTCAACTTGCCGTCCTTCTGATATTCGAACGGCGCGAAGGTGGCGGCGACGCCATAGGTCAGCGCGCCCATTTCGACCAAGGTGGCCGAGGAGAGATCGCTGGCTACGGCCTGGGTGACGACCGCTCCGGACAGCCAGAGCGACAGCATTCCGCAAACGATGCGCGCGCGTGACATGGGATGTGCCTCTGATTGTTTTATTGTTGCTTAATGTACAATAAATTCTACCCCGTCGGTCAAGCACTATTGACAGGCAATCCGTGCCCAAGGCTTCATCACCTTCATTTTCGCTTGGAACATGCCGCGAAGATATTGTACAAATGACTATCTATTGTACTCCTATGATGAATTTTCGAAACCTCCGCTAATCATGGCGCGTTCCTCCCGTCAGAGCAGCTTTCATCTGGCCAATCAGCTCCTCGACGTCATCCGCGACGCCAGACTGGAGCCCGGTCATCATCTGCGTGAGCAGCAACTCGCCGATCTCATCGGCGTCTCACGCACGCCAATCCGCTCGGCGCTGAACCTGCTTGCCAAGCGCGGCATCGTGGCGACGCTGAAGAACCACGGATACTTTCTCCGAAAGCCGTTCGACTCATTGCATCGCATCGAGATCGAGGTTCCTTCGACGGCCGACGAGAAACTCTACCAGCGGCTGGTTCGCGACCGCCTCGACAATGTCGTTCCTAATTCCATGACCCAGAGCGAAATCGCGCGCCGCTACGGCGTCGACCGGGTCGCGCTGACACGTATCCTGTCGCGGCTCGCCGAAGACGGATTGATCGCGAAGAACAAGGGTCACGGCTGGACCTTTCTTCCGACGTTCGATTCGCTGGTCTCGCTCAAGGGTAGCTACGAATTCCGCCTCACGCTCGAACCCGCCTGCTTCCTGCTGCCGACATTCAAGCCGGATCTCGCCGCCATCGAGCGGATGCGCCTGCAGCATCTGTATCTCATCTCGCATCCCGACATCGCCTCCGTCGGCAGCGCGCAACTATTCGAGACCGACGCGGCGTTTCACGAGATGTGCGCCGAGTTTTGTGGCAACGCCTTCTTCGTGCAGGCGATCCAACACCAGAACCGGCTGAGGCGGCTATTGGAATTCGGCAGCTATTTCAACAGTCGCCGCGTCCAGGACTGGAGCCGCGAGCACGTCGCGATCATCGAGGCGATCGCAACAGGAGATTTCAGCCAGGCCTCTGCCAAAATGCGCCTGCACCTTGAACACGCGCTGGCCGCGGCACGATCCGCGCAAGAGGACGAAGGCTGACGATCTGCGCCGGGAGATGACCTAACTAACCGCGCAGCATCTTCAGCGACGTCAAATCGCTGATACAGCCAGCCCGGTCTCGATATGCGGCACGGCTTCGACCAGTTCACGGGTGTAATCGGTTTGCGGATTGTCGAACATGGCCCGGCTTTCGCCCTGCTCGACGATACGACCATTTCGCAGCACGATGGTCCGATCGCACATCATGCGAACGACGTTGAGGTCGTGGCTGACAAAGAGGAACGCGAGGTCATCCTCACGCCTCAACCGATCGAGCAATTGCAGCACCACCGCCTGCACCGAGACGTCGAGCGCCGCCGTCGGCTCATCCAGCACCAACAGTCGCGGCCGGCATGCGATGGCGCGGGCGATGCCGACGCGGGCCTTCTGGCCGCCCGAGAGTTGATGCGGGAAGCGCGTGAGCAAGTCGAGCCCCAATCCAACGCGTTGCGCGCACTCCTCCACACGTTGCCGCAGCGCGTCGCCCGCGCGCATGCCAGCAAGCCGCAACAGCGGATGGGCGACGCAGTCGAAGGCGGTGAAGCGCGGGTTGAGACTGTCATTCGGATCCTGAAAGACAATTTGGATATCCTTGCGAAACGGCGACCGATGAAAGTCGCGTGCCGGGATATGGCCGATGGACTGTCCCTCGAACGCGATCTCCCCCTCGCTCGGATCGATCAACCGGCAGATCATGCGCGATGTCGTGCTCTTGCCAGAACCGGATTCGCCGACCAGACCGACGCTCTCGCCGGCACTGATCAGCATCGAAAAGTCCGCCACCGCCGCGGCCCCCTGATCGAAGCGCTTCGCGAGTTTCTGCACCTCAAGCAGCGGCGGCGTACCCGGCGCAGGCTGCGGTCTGGGCGCAACCTCACTCGCAACGCACCGCCCCCTCTCCTCTTCGGGTACCAGATCCGCGATACGGGAACTCGCCGTGGGCGAAGCAGCGACCAGACGCTTGGTGTAGGGGTGCTGCGGAGCGCGGAACAGCGTCTTCGGCTCGGCCTCCTCGACTAGCCGGCCCTGCTCCATCACCACGACGCGGCGACAGTAGCGGGCGGCAAGACCGAGGTCGTGGGTGATCAATATGGTCGCCATGCCGCGCTCGGCCGCAATCCCGGTCAGGAGATCCATCACCACCTTTTGCGTGGTGACGTCGAGGCCGGTGGTCGGCTCGTCGGCGATCAGCAGGGCCGGATTGCAGGAAATCGCCATCGCGATCATCACGCGCTGGCACATGCCGCCGGAGAGTTCATGCGGATAAGCGGCCATGCGCTTTTCGGGATCGCGAATTTGCACGGCGCGCAGCATCTGCAGCGCCGCGGCGCGCGCTTCATCCCGCGATAGTCGTTTGTGGGCCAGGATCGCATCGGCGATCTGGTCGCCGACGGCACGGATCGGATTGAGCGCCGCGCGCGGATTCTGGAAGATCATCGCCATCGCCGCGCCATGCAGATTGCGGAAATCACCCCCCGATATCCTGGTGATGTCCTGCCCGCGAAACTGAATATTGCCTGCCGTGATCCGCCCGGCCGCATCGAGCAGCCGCGTTATCGCAAAACCGGTGACCGACTTGCCCGAGCCGCTTTCGCCGACGAGGCCGAGCATCTCGCCCTCACCGAGCGACAGCGCCACTCCACGCACCGCCTCGACCAGCCCGCGTCGCGTCGAGAAAGTGACGTGCAGGTCGCTTAATGCTAGCAGCGATCGGGTCATGTTCGCATGCGCGGGTCGAGAATATCGCGAACCCCATCGCCGAGCAGGTTGAAACACAAGACTGCCAGCATCAGCGCCAGGCCCGGAAAGGCGACCAGCCACCATTTGCCGGTCGAAATGAAGCGTGCCCCCTCCGCAACCATGATGCCCCATTCCGGCGTCGGCGGCTTCACGCCGAGGCCGATAAAGGAAAGTCCGGCGGCATTGAGTATCGCCCACCCGAGGTTGAGCGACATTTGCACCGCCATGGCCGGCAGCACGTTCGGCAGCAGGAAGCGCAGCACGACCGAGATGTGGCTGTCACCGCAAGCGCGCGCTGCCTCGACCCAGCCGAGATTGCGGCGGACATTCACCTCTGCCCGCGCAAAGCGGATGTAGAACGGCAGATTGATGATGGCGGTCGCAATGATGATGTTCTCGACCCGGTTACCGAGCGCTGCGACCATCGCCATCGCCAACACGAAAAGCGGAAAGGCCATCAGCACGTCGACGAAGCGGCCGACGGCGCGATCGAGCCGGCCACCGGCATAACCGCAGATCGCGCCGATAACGGCGCCGATGGCAAAGGAGATTCCGACCGCCGAGACGGCGATCGCAAGGTCGAGCCGTGCCGCGACGATGAGGCGGCTGAACACGTCGCGGCCGAGTTGATCCGTGCCCGCGATATGTGCCGCACTCGGGGCCATCAGCGCTTGCGACACGTTCGAGACGATCGGATCGTACGGTACGATCCAGGACCCGAAGATGGCGATGAGCATCAGCAGGAAGACGCCGGTAGCGGCAACACCGGTGAGCGGATTGCCGCGCAGGATCCAGCCGGCATGGCGAAGCGTCGCGCCGGTCATCCGATCGTCACCCTGGGATCAGCCATACCATAGAGAACATCCACCAGCAGATTGACGATCACAAACACGCTCGCCATCAGCAGCACAAAACCCTGCACCGGCGCATAATCGGAAGAGAGCAGCGCATCGAGCGCATAGGAGGCGACGCCCGGCCAGGAAAACACCTTCTCCACAAGGACATTGGCGCCGAGCATGGTCGAGAACACGATGCCTGCGATGGTGATGACCGGCAGGATGGCGTTGCGCAGCGCATAGGTGACGACCACCCGCCACCAGGGAAGGCCCACGGAACGCGCGGTGCGCACGAAATCGCTGCCAAGCGAGACCAGCATCGAGGCCCGCGTGATGCGCGCCAGCGGCGCCACCACGAACAGCGCCATGCTCAGCGCCGGCAGGATCAGCTGCCTGAAGGCGGCCCTCCAGCCATCAATATCGCCGGCGAGCAGGAAGTCGATCAACAGGAAGCCGGTCCGCGACGGCGGCAGCGACGCGAAGATGTCGACCCGACCGGTCGGGTCGGGCGCAAGCCCGAGCAGGTAATAGAAGACGTAGATCAGCAACAGGCCCGAAACGAACGTCGGCACGCAGACGCCGAACGCGCAGAACAATCGCACACCGTGGTCGACGGCGGAGCCCGGTTTCAGGGCCGCGAGCACCCCGAGCGGCACGGCCGACACCAGCGCGATCAGCAGCGCCGTGAACGTCAGTTCCAGCGAGGCCGGCAGCCGCTCGCGCAGATCCTTCGTGACCAACTGCCCGGTCATCATCGATCTGCCGAGGTTGCCGCGACCGACGTCATAGAGATACAGCATCAGTTGTTCGGGCATCGGCTTGTTGAGCCCCATCTGCTTGCGGATGACCTCGATCTCCTCTTTGCCGGAATTCGGCCCGGAGGCGAAGAACACCGCCGGATCGCCCGGCAGCACCCGCATCAGCAGGAAAGTGAAGACGAGCACGCCAAAGAGCGCCGGCAGCGAGGACAGGAAGCGCCTGCCCGCCCGCATCAATGTTGCACCAAAGGCCGCCATCTATGCCGACCGGTTACTTGCGACTGAGATCGCGATAATCGACCTGGCGGTGGAACTGGTAGGTGTAGCCTTCGAGCGAGGGCGCCATCACCGCGTCCTGGCTGGGCTGCCAGAGCGGTATCTGCGGTATCTCGCTGAAATGGATGGCGTTGAGCTTCTTGCCGTCTTCCTCGTACTTGGCCTGGTCGGTTTCGAAACGGGCCTCCTGCGCAATCGCCACCAATTCTGGATTGTTGATCGACGAATAGTTCCAGCGTTGATTGCCTGTGTAGAAATTGCGGTAGAAATAGTCGGTCGAGGGCAGCCAGGCAACGATGCCCTCGGTGAAGAAGGGAAGCTTCTTCTCATTGATCTGCGTCGACATCTGCGCATCCGGCAGCTTCTGGATATCGACCTGAATGCCGATCTTGGCGAGGGATTCCTTCACCAGCGCAGACATCGGTTCGGCGGTCGAAGCCTGGCCGACATTGAAGCTAAACGTGGTCGAGAAGCCGTCAGGCATCCCCGCCGCCTTCAGATAGTCTTTGGCCTTCTCGAGGTCGAGCTTCAGCGGTTGCGGAATCGGATAGGCGCCGCTCGATGGCTTGGCATCCGCCCATGTTGCGCCGAACAGTGGCGACCCGCGGCCGAAAAGCGCCGCCTTGAACATGTCGTCGTAGGGCAACGCAAAGGCGATGGCGCGACGCACGTTGACGTTGTCGAAGGGCGGCAGCTGATTGTTCATCGAAACGAAGGTGACGGCATTATACTGTGGCGTGGATATCACCTTCAGCTTGCCCTTTGCCTCGAGCGACTGGACGTCACTCGCCTGCAGATCGATGACGAGATCAGCATCGCCGCGCTCGACCAGGTTAGCGCGTGTCGCCGGCTCCGGCACCGACTGCACGATGACGCGCTTGAAGAACGCCGACTTGTCGACTGTGCCGCGATTCCAGTCGGCGTTGCGGGTCATGGTCACCTGTTCGCCCGGCTTGAACGTTTCGATCTGATAGGCACCGCTGCCGGCCGTGTGTTCCTTCAGCCAGGCTGTCGCCCATGGATCTTCCGCCGTCGCATGTTCCTTGGCGGCCTTGGAGTTGATGATGATCGGATAGACGGTGGCGAGATTGGGCAAGGCTAGCTTGTCCGGTTTCGGCAGCGTCACCTCGATGGTCAAGGGATCGATCACCTTGAACTGATCGGCCGACGTCATCGATCCCGTGAGGAGTTGTGCCTTGCCTAGGACCGGCGCCGTGACCACCCGGTCAAGTGACCATTTGACGTCTTCCGCCGTGACCGGCGAGCCGTCCTGGAACTTGGCGTCCTTGCGCAGGCGAAATGTCATCTTCAACCCGTCCGGGCTGACTTCGTAGGATTCCGCCAACTCCCCCGTGATCTTGCCGAGATCAAACACCCATTTGCCGTTGAGTTGTTTGCGGCCGAAGGAAACCAGCCGGTCGTAGGTGCTCAGACTCACCGCGAAGGCTTCACGGGTCGACCCCGGAATATTCGGATCGAGCGTATTGACGGATGCTCCGGTCACGTAGCGCAACGTTTCGGAACGCGTTTGCGCCTGCACCGATCCGGCGGCCAGTGAAACCGCGATAAAGGCAACCACCGAAAGCAGCCTGGATCCTGTAACGCTCATCTGACTTATTCCCTGTTTTTTTCAAGTCTATTTTTTGAATGAGAACATCAACTTAAAGCAAGGGGTATGCCAACTGGACCCGCCTGTGACGACAAGCATGGTAGGCATGAGCCATGCTTCCAAATGCCATCGAAAGCCGTTCACCGTTCCTCGCCCGTGGCTGGCGTTTGCCGCTCGACGACGGCCTGAGGCACGTCATACGCCCTGAACGAAGCCCAGTGCCGTTCGATGTCCGCGCGAAACAGGCCGCGTGTCAGCCCATGCACGAGCTTCGGCACAGCCGTGGTCATCGCATTGATCGATGAGCCCGAAGCACCAAAGCTCATGGTGGAGGCGATCGCGAACACATGGATGTCCGCGATCCACGGTGCCTCACCGGCGACGCGCTCCATCAGCGCGTAGTCGTCCGCGAGATAAGGAAAGCGCCCGAGGCGCGGGCTGCGCTCGTCCGGCGGCGGCTGGTAGCGGTCGGCCCAGGTCGCGATGTTGGCGGCGCAGTTTCGCAACTCGGGTCGGCCTGCAAAATTCATGTCGATACCCGTACCGCAGATCACGAAGTCGGCTGCGAATACGCCCCTCGGCGTCTGCAATTCGACACCGCGAGCTGCTTCTCCGGCAGCGTCGATCGGCGCGCCCTCTTGCAGATGAAAATTGGCGTGGCGGGCACAACGATCGTAGGTCGCTTGCGGAAAACCTTCCCGCATCTCCAGAACGGCGCGCATGAAGCGCCAGCGCCAGGCATCGTCCAGATCGCAAAAATGTCGAAGGAAGCCACGGAAGGTGAGCCAACGGTAGGGCTGGATCACCTGGATCTCCGCCCTGCGGCAAAACAGATGCACTTCGGCCGCGCCTGCCTCCAGTGCGGCCGCGGCATTGTCAAAGGCCGAGGCGCCGGCGCCGATCACCGCAACCTGTTTGCCGCGCAAGCGCGCGAAGTCGATCGGCCGGCAGATGGCGCAGCGGCTCTGGAATGGTCCAATCGCCCATACCTTCCTGCCCCGTCGCCAGTACAATCTTGCGCGCAAAAACAATGTCGACGCCATCAGCGGTCTGGACCTTGGCCGCGAGCAGTCCGCCTCCCGCCGGCGAGATCTCGATGACCTCACAACCGTTACGTACCGGCAGGTCCACGACGCGCCTGAACCAGAGCAGATACTCCGCCCAAAACTCACGCGGAATAAGGTCGAGATTCCGCCAATCCTCCTCGCCGAAGCGCGCCTCGTGCCAGGACTGATAGGTCAGGCTGGGAATATCAAGATCGGGCCCGGTGAAATGCTTCGGACTGCGTAGCGTATGCATGCGGGCATAGGTGAGCCACGGTCCTTCCTGTCCCTCCTCGGATCTGTCGAGCACAAGGATGTTGCTCACTTGCGAGCGCATCAGCCCAAACGCCGTCGCTAGACCCGATTGCCCGGCGCCCACCACGAGCACGTCCAATGCCGGTCTGTCATCCGGCCCGAGCTTGGGCGTAAGCCACGCGGCGTCCGGATGCGCGGTCTTGGCAAGATCGGCACGAACCTGGGCTTCGAGAGCGATAAGGGCGCTGTTCATGCTGCGAGCCAACCGCCATCGACCACCATCACGGTACCGGTCGTAAAGGAAGACGCATCGCTGGCAAGATGGAGCGCGGCCTCGGCCACTTCCTCCGCCCTGCCAAACCGTTTCATGGCGTGGCGGTTGCGGGATGCTTCGCGCACCGGCTCGGGGTCGGCGTAACGGGCGAAGCTGCGCCGCAGCATCGGCGTGTCGATGGCACCAGGCGCGATCGCGTTGACGCGGATTCCATCCGTGGCGAAATCGAGCGCCATCGTCCGGGTCAGGCTGATGATCGCCCCCTTCGCGGCGATATAGGCGCTGTTGCCCTTGCCGCCGGCGATCGCGAGTTGCGATGCCAGCGTGATGATCGAGCCGCCGCCCTGCCGCTGCATCTCGGGCACCGCAGCGCGTGACCAAAGCCAGGTGCCGCCGACATTGGTACGGAACACCGCGTCCCAATCGGCTGGATCGGTGGTCAGTACCGTCCCCCCGCAGGAAAAGCCCGCAGCAGCCATCAACACATCGAGGCGGCCGCGCCGCGTCATGACATCGCTAACCACGGTTTGCGCGAAATCGGGCTCGCTGACATCGCCGGCATGCACCGATGCTTGACCTTTGTTGCCATCGATCGCCGTCAACGTCTCCTAAGCCCGCGCGGTCGCGATCGACCAGCGCGACAAAGGCCCCTTCTTTCGCAAACAGCGCCGCGCTGGCCCGGCCGATGCCGGAGCCGGCGCCGGTCACGATCGCGGTCCGCCCTGTTAGTCTCATGTCAGGTTTCCCTTCGATGCGCCGTCCACCAGGCACTCAAATCGGCAGCGGAATCGGCGCAGCCGAACCGTGCGCGCCAGCCGAACTCCTCTGCCAGACGGGAGACCGAAAGTGGTGCCCGGTCGGCCGGACTATGCAGGTCGACCGTCGTCGCTTCACCGGCATCAGTCAGCCGGCAAATGAAGCCGGAATGCAGCGCGGCCAGTTCCCGACCCCATTGCAGGGCCGACCATTCCACGCCGGTTGAAATGTTGTAGAGCTGATGCTTCGGCTTCGAAGCCTCGATCAGCAATGTCACGGCTTCCGCGACATCCACGGCATAGATCCAGTCCCTGACGCCCGGACGCACCAGAATGGCCTCGCGCCCGTCTTGCAAAGCGGACAGAATCTGCGCCTGCGGGCTTGGCGTATCGCGCACGTCATTGGTCCGCTCCCAGGGGCCGAACACGGCGCTCAGCCGCACGCTGATGACCTCGCATTGCCAGAGATCGGCCAGACGCGCCGCAACTTTCTCGGACGCGAATTTGGTAATGGCGTAGAGCGAGGCCGGATCGCAGGGAGTCGCTTCATCGAGCAGCATGCTCCGGAATGCGCTCGCGCCGTAGGCCGCCGCGGACGACAGATTGATGATGCGTTTGACACCAAAGCGCCGCGCCGCGATCAGGATCGGCGTCTGAGCCAGCAGGTTTACCCGCAGAATGGTCTCGGGATCGCTCGCCTCGCGCTCCGGTCCGGCAGTGATCGCGGCTGCCAGAATGATGGCCTCATAACCCGCGGCAATCACCTCTTCCACGGTCTGACTATCCGTGACATCGCCCTGGATAGCTGTCAGCCGATCCGCGTGAGCGGCAAACTCTTTCCTTGCGCCAGGCGGCAAACCCGCGCGATCGAACAATGTCACCGCATGACCGCGCTCGAGCAGTACTGCGGCGATATTGAGCCCGACGAAACCGGTGCCGCCGAAAGCAAGGATTCTCATCGTTCAATCCGAACACATCGCGGCGGACGGGTCACAACAGCCTCGCGCCGAAATTCTGCTCCGGGTCCATATCTGATACCAATCGGCCAGTCGGCTTCGCCGCCTCGCCTCCCGTGCGCGCCAGGAAGCGCCCGGAGCCCGCTTCGACCGAACGTCTGCCGTCCGTCACGATGATGCGCCCGCGCGATAGGACCGTGACCGGCCAGCCACGCAGCTTACGGCCGGCGAAAGGCGTGTAGCCGGCGAGGTCGTGCATCATCGCGTCGCTCAGCGTGACCTCGCGCTGCGGGTCCCAGATCGCGATATCGGCATCGGCGCCAACCGCAATCGAGCCTTTGCGTGGATGCAAATTGTAGATCTTCGCCGGTGCGGTCGCGGTGAGTTCGACGAATTTTTCGAGCCCCAGCCGGCCGCCGGACACCATGGCGTCAAACAGCAGTGGCAAACGTACTTCCAGGCCCGGCAGACCGTTCGCGATTTGCTTGAAATTGGGATTGGGACCGGCGCGCAGTTTACCGGTTTCGTCGAACCGGTAGGGCGCGTGATCGGACGAAATGGTCTGGAGATCGCCGAGGGCAAGCGCCTGCCACAGCGCTTCCTGGTCGGCGGCGCGGCGCGGCGGCGGGCTGCACATCCATTTGGCGCCGTCCACGCCGGGCTTGTCGAGATCGTCAGCGGTGAGAAAGAGGTATTGCGGGCAGGTCTCCGCGAACACCTTCAGCCCCTGCCCGCGTGCATCGCGGATCACCTTGGCGCCTTCCGCCGTCGACACGTGAAAGATCATGATCGGCTGGTCGATGAGCGCGGCCATGCCGATCAGCCGGTTGAAAGCCTCCGCTTCCGAAACCCGGGCATGGCTGATGGCATGATACTTCGGATCGGTATAGCCGCGCGCCAGCAGCCTTTTCACCATCCATGAAATAATCCCGTGGTTTTCGGCATGAGCACAGAGCATCGCGCCGCCATCGCGCGCCGCGAGCAGAATGTCGAGCAGCGGTTCGTCCTCAATCTTCAGACGATCATAGGTCATGAATATCTTGATCGAGCCATGGCCCTGCTTGATCAGATCAGGCAGATCCGTTTCCAGCGTTTCCTTGGTCGGATCGGCGATGATCATGTGAAAGGCATAGTCGATCACGGCGCCCTTCCTGGCGAGCGCATGATAATCCTCCAGCACCTGCGGCAGTTTCATGCCGACGTGCTGTGCCGCGAACGGGATCACGGTGGTGGTGCCGCCGAAGGCCGCCGAGACGGTAGCGCTCTCGAATGTATCGGCATTCACGATGCCTGCTGCCGAAAGCTGCTCGATATGGGCGTGGCTGTCGACACCACCCGGCAGCACCAGCTTGCCCCGCGCATCGATCTCGCGACGCGCACCCGGCAGCCCGCGGCCGATGGCTGCAATCGTCTCACCGGAAATGGCGACATCGGCCTCAAACACATCGCTCGCGGTCGCAACGCGTCCGCCGCGAATCAGGATGTCGTAGGCGGGCTCGGTCATGGCAAACTCCTCAAGTCTCGGGTCTCGCGTTCACTGGATAAAAGCACAGATCGTGCCGTCAGACTCGCTTGCACTTTCGGAGCAGACAGTGGACCATGCATCACTGGATGGCATGGTCATTGCTTCTATCGCGCCTCTGTCTATGACGGCGCGTCATCCCGCAGGAAAACACCATGTCCCGGCCGCGCATTCTCGTCATCAATCCCAATTCCAACCATCTCGTTACACAAGGGCTGGAGCAAGCCTTGAAGCCGCTTGGCTTTGAGGGCGGACCGGAGATCGTCTGCGAGACGCTGACCGAGGGTCCCTACGGGATCGAGAGCCAGGCCGACGCCGATGGCGTGGCGATGCCGCTGCGCCGGCTCGTCGAAGGCGACAACCATTCGGCCGCCTTCGTCATTGCCTGCTACAGCGATCCGGGTCTGCATGTCTGCCGCGAAGCAACCGATCGGCCCGTGTTCGGCATCGCCGAATGCGGCGTGCTGACGGCGCTCGCGCGCGCTGAATCCTTCGGCGTCATTGCGATCGCGCAGCGCTCTATACGCCGCCATGTCCGTTACCTCAGGCAGATGGGCTTGATGGATCGCCTGACCAGGGAGCGGCCGCTCAACATGAGCGTGGCGGAGACAGCGTCGGGCGAAGGAACGCTCGCGAAGATGATCGAGGTCGGACGCGCGCTCAAGGACGAAGACGGATCCAGCGCCATCGTGATGGGCTGTGCCGGCATGGCGCGTCACCGCCGACCGCTGGAGCAGGCGCTCGGGATTCCCGTGATCGACCCGACCCAGGCGGCCGTGACCATGGCGCTGGGCACGGTGCAGTTCTCGCATCACTGACTTTGGTCGGACGTTTCGGCCGCTCCGTTGTGCGCGAGCCACTGCGCGTGGCTTTCGCGCGCCAGCGCGAAGGTATCACGCTGGGCGGCGTAGAGATTGCCGAACAAACGCCCGATCGGCCGGTAAACATCAAAATCGACATACATCTTTTCCTGGTCGATCAGACCCTCGCGCGCGTGCAGGCGCAGCACCTCACCAACAAGAAGCTCACGGCCGGGCCCGAAGGCGAGCGCGA
>WNFD01000930.1_pt1 | contig 29157 bp, 51 predicted proteins | sample 5400491 | NCBI WGS metagenome assembly WNFD01 (sample SAMN13153343, study PRJNA577476) | soil metagenome | isolation source: 120 cm saprolite under Douglas fir tree site 2 hole 2 replicate 2 | place: USA:California | collected 2015-04-18
CGACAGCCAAGGTCAACAAATGCATTGGGTTCGACGTGAACAGCCGACCTCTGCATGGACGAAAGGCTAGTCATCTTCTTCAGGTGTGTGTCCGGTAAGAAACGAACTCACGAAAGTCCGATCGTGCACTCGCATTACTGTCCGTTCCGACCCGCATCCGAATCTTACGAAGAAGCCCGATTCAACAAGTTAGGGAAGACGGTCTGGTCCGACAGCGTCTGACTCCAAAATCAGCGGCTCTCTCATCGATCGTGACCTTCGAAAACCGATTTTTGTTTTTCTTATAGTTCAAGTTAAGGGCTTCAATCGCACGAAGAAGATATCCTGCTGAGCTTTGAACAAAAGTCCTCGTTGATCCTCTCTTCAGCATATGCAATAAGAACTCTTCACGCTCCTTAAAAAAGGAGCATCACGGTGTCTTTGGAGGTCAAAAGGTCGCCAATAAATGAGTTCTATTTTTCCGGTCAGGCGCCCCGCGCTCCACCACCTGACGATCGAGTTGCTACGGGAAAGCTTTTACTCGCTGAAGAGAAAGGCCGCACCCGGGGTAGACGGCGTAACGTGGCAGGAGTATGAGCCCGAACTGGAAGACCGATTGGTCGATCTTCACAGCCGGGTGCATCGCGGAGCGTTCCGAGCGATGCCCTCGAGAAGAGTGTACATAGAGAAAGGAGATGGGCGGCAACGCCCATTAGGGGTTGCGGCTTTGGAGGACAAGATTGTCCAACACGCATAACCGCAGGCCGACAGCATCGTAGTGGCTGGAAGGCACCAGTAGGCGCACCGCAAATGGCGAGGTGGCCGGAGACTGCGGCGGGGTCAGTGAGCACGGCACGTTCGGATAGGGAAGCGTCAAGGGACCTGGGAGATCCACTGTGGTCTTGGTCCGTGCACAAAACGGATCGAGTATGCCGGACGATAGGGATCATTCCTGAGAAAGGCAGATGCTACAGTGCGAAGTCGGATTCGCTGGTAGTACTCGGAGCGCGGGAAAGCTGCGCACATGGGGAAGCGGCGAAGCAAGATGAAGCCTGACTTTAGGGAAACATCACCTGCACTCATATCAAACCACCCTAGGAACTTCGGCAGGTAGTGCCTAGCCAACCCACCATCAACAACACGTGCGAGGTACAACAAGAAATCAGTCATGCATAGTCATTCGCTGAGTTCCTTATTGTTACGTCCGTAATCTTGCGTCTGACCTGCTGGCCAAGATACCGTCCTTTGGGGGATTGAGTTATGAAATGCGTTTTTGCTTTGATACTCTGTATCGCGATTCCGTTTGCCGTATTTGCTGCTGATACCCAGAACGACTTCAAGGTCACCTACGACGGCGGTTCTCTGCCGGAGAAGGCAGGCTCTAGTGCGAAACTCTACATTAACGCCAATACTGTGCGACTGGTCAAGGACAATACCGACATCGCCACCATTCCCGCCTCGGCGATTACTGAAATCAGCTACGGGCAAGACGTTCATCGTCGAGTAGGAGCGGCTATCGGGCTAGCTGTCATCAGCCTCGGTATCGGCGGATTGATGGCTCTGACCAAGTCCAAGAAACACTACGTCGGACTCACTTGGGTTGACGGGGACAAAAAGGGCGGGTTCGCAATGCAATGTGACAAGAACGAGTACCGGGGGATTCTGGCCGCGCTAGAGGGAGTGTCCGGGAAGAAGGCTGTAAACTCCGATGCCATGACCGTCAAGAACTAGCTACTGTCGTGCACGGAAGTCTTAGATCATGTGTCGGGGAGAGTGCCTCAAACACTCTCCCATTTTCTTTTGAGTCTGGGTCTGTTCAGGGGGGGCGCTATGTCGGAGCCGGAGTACATCCAAGCGATTGAGAGATACCTGCTGGACAACCCGAAGTTGAGCAAGCCAGCACTTGTGGAATTGTTGACGAAGAGATTTTCCAATCTTTCCGCAGACGAGGCTTGGATTTTAGTGTCACGCTATTTCAATAAGAAGGCGTAACAACCGGCCATCGTCCCGCCCCAAGCCAGTACGCTCGGCGTCGCCGTCGGGCGGACCTACGTACGACCACGTAAACAAGAAAGAGCCTTTCAGCGCTTTTCCCACCCGTCAGCTTTAACTGCTGCGACGATGAACTTCTCGGCCGCCTCCATGAATGCCACCGCCAGATCCGTGGCGTCCTGGATTCTCTTCCCAAGTTTTTCGAGCGCTTCCGATTCATCCAGCCTGAACCCCGCGAATGCCCCCATGGTGCACGAATCAGCAAGTTCGTAATAGACATCGGCGTTCGTCTCGCCCTGCCCGGAAACAAAGCGAGGGGCCATGTCCGTGTGGGCGAGTTGTTTCCCAACTTCGCTCTCAAAAAAATGGAACGTCAACTGGTTCCGAAGAGTGTTGAGATTGGACGTACGCAACTCAGTCGCAGTGCGATCCTTGACTGCAGGTCTCCAAACTCGGGAACGTCGCGGTAGTACTTGCCCAAAGATCTGGTCGCGACGATGGCAGCGCAACTCAGTGCGACGCTGGCCGATACGCGTATTCCCCACCCGAGTAACCATTGATGTCGGTCCTGCTCCTGATCGCCCCACCCCGCATTGGTCGCGTTAAAGTAGTGCGCCCTTGAGAACCACAAGACGCTTACGATCGCGAGCACGCCCACAATGGTGGAACCAACGGACGAGATTCGACCGTATTCAGCTGTTCCGAGCTTGTTCACGATGTCACGTTACACTAACAGGTCATGATGTGCTACTAGAGGGTTGGCAGATGGGGCCGATTCTTAACTGTTGAAATATCGCCATTACACTGGAGCAGCCGACAAGGCTGTGAATCTTGCGCTGTGCTCATTACATCCTCGCTGGTTGCGGTGCGTGGACTGATCAATGCCATGCATGGCGATTTCGGCTTTGAACCGCACAATTCCATGCTGGTAGGCGCCGACCTGCACATGGCAGGCTACGGCAGCGATCGTGTTCCAGCGATGCAAAAACGCATGTTGGATGCGCTTTCGGCGATTCCTGGCGTGGAATCCGTTGGCTTGACCAATGAACTGCTACTGAATGACCAGAGCACATCGAGCATTTTTAGCGATAAAACGACAGACCTGCGACCGACGAATGCCGCGCTGGCTGATGTGTACACGTACGCCGTCTCTCCTGAGTACCTTCACGCAGAACACGTGGACCAGATCCGCTCCTATCATCCTTGGGGCCTGCTTATGGATGAAGCTGCTTTTCAGCCTCAGGCCGGCGAGGCTCCTCGGCTTCACCGCATCGGTCCGATTGTGGCCACTCACCAACAATAAAGGGGATCTTTGCAATTATTACTCTCGTGAAATTCACTTTCGACCCGCTCTTGTCCCCAGATCTTGTGCCCTGCTCTTTTAGGGTGTGCCCGAAAGTATTCGTTCCGTTCAGCGTAATAGCGGTAGATCGCGTCCTTTGCCGCTTCAACGGAATCGTAATCGCTATTGTGTATGATTGCTCGAGCCATTCCGCTGAAAACCGACTCGATAACGTTGAGGAATTGGGCTCCTACCGGTAGTGGGGCAGTTTTTACAACCGGATATCCTTCGCCGAGCGCCTCGTCATTTCTCTGTTTGACATGCAGAGTCAGATCTTGAGAAATGTGCCACGAGGCTGCGTCCCATGAGAGATATATGGTCGTGCAGTTGCGATACTGGATACGCAGTAGATCCATCATCTTGATCATCTCCTGGGTGTTCTTGTTGTCCGAGTAGAAGTGTGTCACCTGGTTGCGGGATAGTTCCAAAGCGGCCGTAATAATCAGATTGCCTTTAGACTTCTGCCGCTGTGGCACCGTGTAGTCCTCCCCTGGAGCGACACGCTTTCGGCCTCCTCTCTTCTTGACCGCAAACGGACCGAATTCGTCGACCGAAAAGAAGGCTTCGTCACTCTTCAGTTCTGAGAGGATTTTAACGATCATCTCGACCTTGGTCTGATAATTCGGGTCGCTGCTGGTCAGCACGACGCGCGCCTTCCGCCACTTGAATCCTGCGTCTTCGATGATCGCGCTGATCAAATCACGTGAGATCGACTGTCCCTGTTCGCGTAAGATCCTTTGTAGATCGGTCATCTTCCAAGTCGTTCGATTGATCCCGTGTACTGATGGCGGTGAGTGGAGCAGTGCAAAGACGGCTTGTCTGATTCGATCGTCTTGAGATTTCTTCGGGCCGTTCATTCTCTTGGCGAAGAGCGCTATCGTGGATCCATGCCGATATCGTTCCCAATAACTGCGCAGCGACTTTCTAGAGAGATGGAGAAACGAGCGAACCAGGGAACACTTAATCCCTCGCTCAAGAGAGAGAACGGCCATCGCCTTTTTTCGCTGCGGCGACGGCCCGTTACGTATGCCTTTCAACAGTTTGTCTAACTCGATGACGTGACCGAGCTCCTTTTCCAGTGTGGAGCGCAGGATAGCACCTTGTTGAACTGCCCTTATCCACTCAAAGGCTTCGTTTCGCTTCGTAGCCATCTCGATTGGGCGCAACGAGGCCACTACGGCATAAAGGACGGTCTTGCCACCGCTGTAACCCGCCTTCCGTACTTGGCGAAGGATCTCGAAGGAGGGCAGGTCAGGTTCCTTCTCCAGGATGTCGCTTATGATTTTCCGGAAGCCCTCAACGATGCTTGGCCTGCCGATTCGCTGCTTCCTTCTCCCGGCGGTGTCATTGAAATGCGCAATTGTTGCTTCCCCCGCAATGCGCTGGACCGAGCTGGGTGAGATTCCCGTCAGACGGGCAACCTCGGTTCGCTTGTGACCGGCCTTTAGCAAGACTTCGACTTCGTGGCGCTTTAACAATCCCAACATTCTTTTACCTCCGCTCGTGCCTCTGTGAAGGCGAGCTCACCTTTCCGACCTGACATTCGAGGATTAATTAAAGGCAACGATAGGCCGAGTGTCGGCAAACGTCCCGTGAGTGTGGTTCTAGCTCCATTTACCTTTTGTTCTCACCCTGACTGGCTTCGCTAGGAGGTCTCAGAATCCTGATGACAAGACCAGAGCCGATGAACGCTTGCGCAAATCGCAGGCCAAAACGACTGGAAACCGTGGCTGCCAAGAGTTTGGGCATGGAAGACATCTTCTCCGCCGTCGCCAACTTCTGTGGCGGTACTCCGCTCAGCGACGACTGCACGGTCGTGGATTTGGTGTACTCGGGCTAGGCCCGCTTCTTCCTAGATCGCGCACCAGGTGCCCAGAATCACGCGCAAAGCCGCTGAAGTTTGAGGTGTTTTTGCGGGCGCGACCGTCACGAGGGGAAGGCCGGCGCCCGCAGCGGAAATCCGGAACGTAGAAGGATCTGAAAATGGTGCAGCCGGTCAACTCGCTCTAAGCATTTGAGTACAGCATTTCCTGTAGGGCAGATTTTCTCCCTTTACGCAGGAAGTTCCGTATCGCGGTCGAGGTTACCCTTCGCATCTTGCACAAAATACAGGAATGGCATGCCTCGTGCTCTCAGTACAACTGAGCAGGCGACTAGGAGTAAATCATGCTGAAAATCAATGTCGATAACATTGGGGACTTGGCGGTCGTTGAGTGCGAAGGCAGAATTGTGCAGAGCGACGCGGCTTTCAAATTGCGCGAAGCTGTCACCTTGCAAGGAGACGCACGTACGGTTGTACTTGAACTCTCCGAAGTAAGCGCCATCGAGGGTGGTGGTCTGGGCATGCTCGTGTTTCTGCAGCGCTGGGCGCAGGACCACGACATTCGATTCAAACTGTTCAATCCGTCCAGGTTGGTGCGGGACAGATTGAGGAAGGCCAGTTCGATGTCAGAGTTTGACATTCCTACGCTGGACGAAATGATAGCCCTGCTGGCCCGGGCCGACCGCCGATACGCGCTAGCCGCCTGAGCCATTTGGAGTCATTGAGGGTCACGTGGGCACCCAAAATGAAAAATCTGGATCTCACAAACTGGCTGCAGATAGTCTGGGACGCCCTAGCTGAGCAAAACGAAGTCAAGCCGTAACAGCACGTTGCGTGCAGCAGACAGGTTCCTTCAAAGGAAGGAATCAGCAGCCGCTCGTATTCCGCAGGACACGAATCGGCGAATGCGGAAGGGGAACAAGCCCCCCGGACAATTCGTCCAGCCGAAGCAGGTGGTCGAACCACGGGCAAGGAATTAACTGAGCCGAAGAAACAGCTTCTCGGGCCCAGAGGCTGTTCGACGAGCGCCCCACGAGTCAAAACCCGGGTCTGGGGCGCTTTCGTCTTAGGCTGTTCGAGTAATCTGAGAGGTCGAAGCTTCTACCCAAACCGTGCCACCGGCCGCATCCGGGATCGTCGGCACGGAAGATCAAGCGCATTTCCTGACACAGCCGATTCGGCTCTACCTCACTGCTCATCCTGAACACAGGAGGAGCAGCACGAGTGGCATGCGCTAGGCGGCGAGCACCGGCCAAGCAGAAACTCGAGACCTTTCTTCAGGCTGGCGTTCTCCTCATCCCGCAGCAATCACGTCACTCTCCGGCTCTTGCCCGCAGTTTGACCCGCTGCAGCAACTTGCTCCGGTCCGGCTCGAGGATTGCGGCGCGGTAAAGCCTTTCCCAATCTTGCTTGACATCACGCTTTGTGCCCTGGCTCTTGGCTCTGGTGATCGGCGCAAACATGCAACGTAAACTCCTTGTCGCGCTGCAATTCAAAGTTCCGCATCGCTTCATAGAAGGATTTGCCAGTGGGCGCGCCAGAAGGGTTGAAGACCCAGGCGCACTCGGAACAACCCCAACCCCGAAAACGGTCATGTCCGATCCATACCAGTTCACGTAGAGCCGCCATTTACAGGCGGAAGACAAAATCTCGACTCACGATGTTTCGTTTCATCTTCTCTCCTCACTATCCAGAATCATTCAGTGCATTTAAGTGGCCCTCCCGACGAATCGGCGCAACTTGCTGCTTCGATAGGGGCAGAGCAGATCCGGCACCCGGAGAATCTTAGTTCGGACGTGTATCTTTGTGGGAAAGCACGCACAAACGGCAGGCGACCGTTAAGATCTGGGCACTACGCACGAAACGTTATGCAGCATCCGGTAGTGGTCGCTTTTGTACGAAACCGTCATAAAAGGACTACAATGAACTTGACCTTCGACCTACCAATCGTTGTAGGCACCCACCCACGAAAAGCCCGAGAATCTCGCGTGCGGGAGATGGCCAGAAGGGGGCGCGACATGGCTCGCACCCGTTCGGTTCACTCGCAACCCAAGCAGCAGCACGGCTCTGACAAAGAAGAAGCTGAGACCCTGCTCGATCTTCACAAACAATACATCCGTCTTTACTACTCTTGCATTGCGAAGCGATTGGGCGTGGACGCTTCGTACATCAATCGGGTCGCCAACGGCGAGCACCAGTCTGAAAGGCTAAGACGCGCCTTGCTGTCCGAGCTTGGCCTAATGCAAGCCGCGGCCTAGGGGCGGTGAGGGTGCTGGGCTAGCGCCCGCAAGGCCTCTAATGCCGCCGCCAGGAAGCGCAAAGCGAAAGAGTGGAAAGCCGCTCAGCGTAAGGCGGACTCATGAACTTGCACTATGCCTTCAACGGAGGGTGGAGCTGCGGCAATTGTGAGGGAAGGATCCCAACACGGCACAGGTCGCTGCCTCGCCGATCAGATCCACACAGGGCATCTGACTGTGCAACGTCTCTTTGCAAATAGTGATATCGGAGGAAATAGGGTATGGAGTTCTATTCAACCGATGTAGGTGGCTTGTCTCTTAAGGTGCGCAAGACAGAAGCAGGATGGGAAGCTTCTATTGCGGGTCCGGCGAGCCTTATGAACTTGGAAACTGCCCAGAGAGCGGCTGAGAGCATGGCCTTAGCCATGTTGGGGCGGGAAGTCAGCAACATCGCTTGGAAACCGCATGAACTGAAAGCGATTGTCCTGCGCTGCGATACGGAGATGGATTCGAGTTAACCTACGAGCGGAGGTCGGAGGAACGGCATAAATGACCCAATGGGAATATCGAATAGAATTTATCGATCTGTACGTGTCTCACCGCGATCCCAAGCCGGAAATTATGCTGATGCTAAATACGCTAGGAGCCGAAGGCTGGGAGGCCGTTACTAGCTTGGGAAGCAGAGAGAGCGCCTACGTTATTTTCAAAAGACCAATTTCAAAGTAGCCCACTACCCTCAGTCTCGGTCGCTTTACTAAATCCGCCGCAAGTTCGCCCTGCAGCGCGCTTCGTCACCGTAATCCAGACGAAGAACTCACGGCACAAAGAGCCGCGAGAGCCAGGGGAACAGGGGCCCTCATGCAAACCACCGGTGAACTCATTCGTTTGCTGGGATATGTCGACGATATTGCCGCGACGCTGCACCGTATTGACGCTACCATCCCAACCCTGACCCCGGAAGAGCGAAAGCGATTAGCTGAGTACATGCGCAAGTCCGACCCGAACTTCATCGTCGTACTCGAGACACTGGAAAAGGGAGGCCATTAGTGGACGAAATGTTCCACGCAGCGCCACGGATGCAGAACGCCTCACACGCACGACACAAGGGAAACAACTGAACGCCGTTTTGGAAGCTGACTCAGCGAGCGGATTGGGCCTAAGGCCTTAATCGCGGTGGCAGCGTAAAGCCAGTGCCAGCAAGCCGCCCAGGCCGCTGGGCGAAGAAGGGGCTTGAGCTTGTGGAAACAAACAAACCCAGAATGCAAATAACCGAACGGATCAATGGCATCCCCGTGCAGGCCACATGCACGTCCTGTCCCGAGACCACTTTCCATACGGGCGCGAAGATCGGCGATACGGCTGAAGAGAACGAGCGCACATTGAAGGGTCTGTTCGACCGCCATTTTCGATCCGTCCACGAAGAGAAGCCTTCGAGACACCGCTAACCGCAAAGCGAAAGAGCGCAAGGAATGTCGGCCTGGGTCGCCTTTGTGATCTTCGGTGCTTTGTGGATTGATTTGCGATATGGTCCAAAGTCCACTGATGATTTCCTCCTAGACGGAAGAAGTAAAATGAGGCGACTGAGGCGCCCAATCTGCCACTAGGTCCGGTATTCCGCAATGGACGTTGATGTTCAAATCGCCTCTGCTGAGAGGCGCCTTCGGGCACTCAGGCAACAGCAGGCTAATTTTGTTGCAAAATTCGCCCGGCTTGGATCGGCGGAGCAGGAACAGGCGAGCAAGACATACGAACGCGCGATATTAGAGGCTGAGGCAGAGCTGAAGAAGCTACATGCTGCGCTCAAAATATGATCGGCAAAGCGACGGAACGAAATTGCCAAGAAGGCTTCCAATGCTGCGTCGTAGGCCAAGACGCGAAGGAGAGGAAATCTGGCTTTGGCCGACTCTCTGATGGATAAGGGTAGGCGTTTCATAGCCGAATTGTTCGGCAGCTGGTGGGGCCGTTGCTGGGTTGGACTGGCCGCCATTTCCACGTCGAGCACATTCATACCGCTCTACGTGCGTGGATTTGCTCTACCGCGATGGATCCTCTTCGTTGTCTCTCTTGCGGCATGGATAATCGCACCCTTTGATCTGTACCGGAAGAAATTGAACGAGATCGACGCACTAAACGCGCAGATCCGGGTGGGCCAGGCCCGCAGGAGCAACTTAGTCATCCACCCACAGGAGCGTTGCCGATTCTATCGACAAGTCGATCCCAACGATCGAAATAGAGTACTCGGTGTTTACTTTGAGATCTGTCTCGCAGTCGAAAACACAGGAAACCGGAACTCAGTGATCAATCGCTACGATTTAGATATCCAAGAGTCTGGTCGTCGTTACGCTGGTCTGCATCTGCAGCGACGAAATTCTATCCAGGCTCGCAATGCTCAGTACGCTGGTCTCAGGCAGGATTTTTTCAATACGGGAGATGTCATTCGTGTGCCACCGGAAGATGCGGTCGGACCTGGCGTCCTGCCACTTTGGATATCAGAGAACGTGCCCGAAATAGCGACACTCACATGCCGTCTGACCATCACGGACACCGAAGGCAGTACCGCCACTGCTGATTTTGTGGTATCGGAAGCATCTTAATTCTAACCTCGGCGGGCATTTTATGTGTTTACGTCAAGGTTCTTCCCGGCTCTTCTACGGAACCCCGACTATTTTTCGAATTTCGCGGTGACGTTAACGATTGAGTTTTCTTTCACCTCAAGATCCGAAGTCCAATCCTTGTAGCCTTGCCTGACCAGCTGGATGGAGTGTTTGCCGTGCGGCAGCTTCAGAATCGCCGGCGCGTGGCCATACCCCACGGAGTCGATGAATATTTCGGCGCCGTCTCGATTCGAGGTTATCGACACAGTTCCTAGCTGGTCGATGGCCGTTGTACTGGCTGCTTGTGAGGCTACTGCAGCTAGGGTCGGAGCGGGCTGAGTCGGCGCGTCGGCTTGTTTGAGAGCAGGCATGTTCGCAGGTGTCGCTGCTTCAAGCGGTGAATGCAACTGAGAATATCCGAACCTACTCTTTAGCAGGCTCGCAAGTTCTGAGCTTGACAATGCAAAATTTAGTCCAGAATAGCCGTTAGCTATGATTTTAAGCGTGTTGAGGCCGACAACCTTACCTTGAAGATCTAAAAGAGGCCCGCCGGAATTTCCCGGATTGATGCTGGCGTCAGTTTGAATCCAAGTACCGTAGTCACTATGACGAATACCACTCACTACGCCCTTGGTTACTGTGTTTGATAACGTCACACCACCTACGGCCGGAGACCCGATCGCTACAACTTCAGTCCCCGGAGGCATGGGTGAACCTTCCAGCACGAGAAATGGATTGTCTGATGTTTGAACTTTGACCAAAGCTAAGTCCCGATCTTACTTCCAAGCCTTGTTGTCTTCCCATGCAGCCGCGAAGATGCCAGCCGCTATCAGCATTCCTACGCTGATCAGATAGTAGGAGAGGTGGAGAACGGGGAGCTTGCTATCAACTTGGAGTCGGTAAAGGCGATACGGCCTACCACTCCTCGGGTTGTCCAGAGGCGTTGAAGATCCTGGGAAAATTCCCTAGACGGGAGGGGCAACGCCGGAACCAAGCCTCGCCGCAAGATGTCAGCAAAAGGACGCGCCCGCATCGCAGCGGCTCAGAAAGCGCGTTGGGCAAAAATCAAGGGCCAGCAGAAGGTTGTTCCAAGTGCAAAGGGTCCGAAGCCCGGCAAACGAACGATGTCGGCATCGGCCAGAAAGGAAGATTGCAGCCGCGCAGCGGGCTAGGTGGGCGAAGGTGAGGCAGCAAAAGAAGACCGCATAACCTTGCTCAGCTCTTGTCGAGCGTCCGAGGAGCCGCTTCTAAAGCACTTGGATCTCCCGAGAGCGAATCCAGGGAGAATTAGCGGCGTCCCGTCTTGAGACTGTGGGCGGCCCTTACTGCATCTGACAGTTGCTTCCTAAGGCGTGCAAAGCATACATCGCGTCCTCTAGAGCCTCTTTCTCTTCGCCGTTGTCGTCGGCAGCTTGAAACAACTCCCGCGCCCTTAGCACAACCGCCTTCTCTGCTTCTGCAATGCGCTCCGGTAGTTTGCTGTTACCAATCTCAGAGAGTGCAGCTTTGTAAAGCGCTCTCCAATATCTGCTGTCTGGAGACTTGCAAATACCAGTACTCATAATGCGTCTCCTCTTTTTCGCAGACTGACGAGGTGAAGGCGGCCTGAAGTGCGAGCCGTTCGTGTTCTGAACAAACTAACCCACCGCACAGCGGCACCCCAAAACGAAAGCCGCCTCCCATTTCTCTCTCACTGACCACTCCCAGTTGCTTTTACGCGGCCTTGCTAGGAGCCTTGGCTTCGAGCACCTTCTCGCCGCCCACGTTAACTTTGATCTGCTTTGGCTTGGCCTCGGCCTTCTTGGCGAGCTTGATCTTCAGCACGCCCTGGTTGTAGTCGGCGCTCACTTGCCCCGTGTCCACGGAACTGGGCAGAGTGAACGAGCGGGTAAAGCTTCCGTATTGCCGCTCGACGCGACGGAAGTTCTCCTCTTTCTCTTCCTTCTCGATTTCGCGCTCGCCGTGGACGGTGAGCATGTTGCTTTCGATGCGGACGTCAATATCTTTTTCGTCGATGCCCGGCACTTCAAGCTTCAGAGTAATGGTGTGCTCGTCTTCGTAGATGTCCACCGGCGGTGCGAAGCTGGTGGTTGTCAACGCGTCTTCCGGGCCTTCGGGGCTATACGACTCACGGAAAAGACGATTCATGCGGTTCATGCGGTCTTGCATGGTGGAAAACTCGCGGAGAGGTTCCCAACGGGTCAAAAGTGTCATAACGCAATTCCTCCTTGGGGGAATCTAAGAGGAAAAACTTCAGATGGGCTGACTTAGATCAGAGGACCTGAAAGAGTAAGAAGAGGTAGCTTGCTCAATCACAATGCTAGGCTTGTACGGTACCGTTGTCAAACACCGTCCGAATGTCGGATCTGCTCTGTGGCGTGAAATGAATAATGAGCTGCTCAGCACTCGCGCTGGAAATAAAAACCAAATCGCCTCACTCACTGTTACTACTTGTCCCTGCGCTGTCGGGACCATGGTGAGATTCGCGCGGCCGTCAGGGAGGTGCTGCGCTGAGATATCGAAAGGCTGATGGTTGGCGATAAATCGCCATTACACCAGTAACGCTCGTCGCCAGTTTGTGAGGCTAGTCCTACTGTCTACAGGCAGGACCGAAGCGTAGGAGCGGATTTAAGCCACTGGTACGGCTTTGGACCAATCTGAACCCTTGGGCGTGTCTACGTTTGCCTGCTAGATGCCCTGTCGTAGCGTCACGCCCGCCACTTTGGGAACGAGGACTACAACCTTCCCGATATTGACGGCCGTATACTCTTGCACAGCATCGGTCGGCCACACAAACTCCAAGACCTCGACTAGCTTTGCGTTGTTTTCGTCGAGGGCTGCACCGCCGGGCGCGCGCTCTCCGCCTGGACTTCCGCACTGCTGACTCCCGGCTCCAGTTCCAGCAACTCCAGTTGTGCATCAGAGAACTTTTCGCTGCCCGGCCCGTACTTCGCGATCCGCACCAGTCGCAACCGCTCCTCCAGTACGCGGATCTTCAGTTCCGCATAGTGCAGCTTGTTTTGATACGAGATGACAGTGTTCTGAAGATGGCTGAACTGATCGCTCACCGCCGCAAACACAGGCCCGGCAAGGTGACGCTTCAGTTGTTCGATCAGCTCAAGCTCGGAAGGGGTCGCTGCCGTGGACACCGGCGACGGGGTTAGGATTAGCGGCCTCAGTCACAATGAGTTACTAAATATCTGGAATGGTTTGTGGATTACAAGGAATTTATGCGGCAGCATGTCCTGCGGAGTTTACTTTCCGGAGATGTAAAGGTCAGCAAGAGGAAGCCGGAGAAGTTAATCCCACCGCAGAAATAGTTCCCGACAAGCGAAAAGTGCTATCATCGTGCGCTCGAAGTCCTCATTGGTTTTCGGCCCATCCTGATGTTCATACGATCCTAGTTTACTCGCCCAATAAATGGAGGCCACAATGAATCAGCCACCAAGCAACCCCGGCGAACCCACAGGCGACCCCGATAAAAAGCAGATTCCATCCACCATCAAAAGCGTAAACGCTGCTCCAGATGCTCATAGCGCAGAATGCCAATGCCAGTCCAAAAAGAAGAACTGGCCACAACGAATAGAAGCGTGTTGTGCCGTTCTCTTGGTTTTCATTACCGGCTTCTACACCTTCTACGCTAGACAACAGAAGAATGCGATGCTCGTTTCCAACCAGATCAACCGCGATACCCTGGATTCTGTTCAAAGAGCCTTCGTGACTTGGGCCGGTTTTGTTACTAATCGTGTTGCCTACATCGCGCCTTCCGGCCAGGAAAGGAAATGGCAGTTCACAAGTCATTTCGAGAACGCGGGCAACACCCCAGCTATAAACGTGGTGCCCTATTTCCGCATTGAAGAATTGCCTGACGAACCCGGCGATGACAAGTTTGCAGTTGAGAGATCCATGTTGACCCCCCTCACTGTTGGAGTTATGGGGCCAAAGGGAACCTTGGATTCCGGTGTGATCGCGAAACCAGAATCGTTTCTTCCCCTCCCAAGTTCTGGCGGCAAGGTCTACACAATTACATATACCAACAAATTGTTTTTTTGGGGGCTGGTAACCTATCACGACGTTTTGCCCGGTACTCCCATCCATCTCACGGAGTTTTGCAAGCAACTGGCGGCGGCCTACTATAAAGCTTCCGATCCCGGAGGTACGCCGTTCTATACCTATGCTGGCTGCAAGAAGCACAACTGCGTGGATCAGTATTGCGCCGACTACCAAACGGTTATAGCGAACGCACCATGATGTTGCTCTGTCAGGAATCCACTTGGCGCGGCGAAATTGTTTGCAAATGGACGCAATTCCACGTATCCTTAGGTGAGGCTCCTAAAACGAAGTGCTTAAAGACCGGTGAGTCGCTTAGAGATTAGACTGGCGTGGAGAACGCCATCCTTATACCAGGTGCCCGTGCAGATCACTCGATCACCGTCTTTAACTTGGCTGGCATCAATCTCGTTGACCTTTTTGCTGCCGTGCTCCTGACTAACCCAGTGCGTCGAGCTGTCGTACTGGACGGTCTTCTCGACGCTCGAACCCACCTTACGAACCGTGCGTATTTAGCATCAGCATAATTTCCGGCTTGGGGTCGCGGTTAGACACGTACAGATCGATAAACTCTATTCGATATTCCCATTGGGTCATTTATGCCGCTCTTTCTGCCCTCCGCTCGGAAGATTCCCAGAGAGCTGCAAGTCCTTGACCCTGCAGAGCCGAGGTCAGCATTTCGCATAGCTATTTTAATCGCTTGACGTAGATCGTATCGTCCATGCCCTCAACTTTCATCTTGTAACCGCCGGCTGTTTTGTAGATGGTGACTTCGGGCTGGAATGCGTACTCGTATTCGTAGTCGTACTCGACTTGTTGCCATATCTGGCCGTTGGTCAGCTTGAAAGATCGTCTCTCAATCCCAGCCATTGAAATCACCAGCGACTTGGCTCTCGATAACGTCCGTAGCATTCGGTTCTTCTGGTGCGCTCGCGGTCGTTGCAAGTCTAACAGCGAAGGATTGCAGCCAGGCGTTCAGGTGGCTCATCTCTTCGGCAGACAATTTATTGAGGCCGCAGCTTTTAAAGTCAGCCGCTGTCATGAGGGAGTCGAGGCGTAGTGAGGTCTCGACCGACGGGCCTTTGCCTTGGCCAATTGCTGTGAAGAAAAGTAACGTGGAACAAAGAGTTAGCGCGACGAGCGTGGACTTTGGCATCGACCGTCTCCCTTCAAGGCTAAGTGGGAAATCCGGGCCCGACTCTGTGAAGCATCGTTTCACAAAATAGGCCAGTCAACAATGGGGACTCGCAACCCTTGGCGAGTGTCCGCTCATACGACCGCGCCGGTTGACACGCAGTGCCTAGTTGGAACAGACTTAGCGTGCTCGGATGGCCTCACAACCTTCCCCCATCGACCCGAGCAGGCCCGTCACCAGACCCTCAGAAAATCTTATTTTGGAGGGACGCATGAACTGCGCCAGAGTTGTCCTTCGCAGGGCAGTCTCACCAACAGCCGCCTTGTTCGTCGCAGCGTTGATAGCCACCTCCGCAACGACTGTCATCGCGGAAGAGCACCGGCCGAGAGTATTCATCACCGACAGCTCGTCATGGGAGGTCGTCGGTTCTGCGGCGGGCTCCGGTGGAACCTTTGCCAGCCGCACGCAAGGCGGAGCTCGCCCTCAAACAGCCGAGATTATCAAGACATTTGGAGAGCGTTGCCAGCAGGTACTGGTTAACAACAAACAGGAAAAGGCCGACTATGTCGTCGTTCTCGACCATGAAGGCGGCAAAGGTTATCTACAAAGACGGAACAAGGTTGCGGTCTTCAACAAGGAGGGAGACGCGATCGTAAGTCGCTCCACCCGCTCGCTGGTCAATTCTGTTCAAGATGCGTGCGGCGCAATAATGGCCGATTGGACTAGCCACAGTACTGCCACATCTCCACTTGCACCGGGAAGCGCATTGCTCCCGGAGCCTCTCCCCACACCGAAACTGGAGACACACTCTGCTTCCGTAACACCCGCCGCTAAGCGGGAAGTTGAGATGTCAGCCCAGCCGACACCCTTAGGCGGCATGGAACGGGGGATGAGTCTGGAAGATGAAATTCATTTGCCCCGAGAGCCAGAACCGCGTGTCCCTGAGTCGGGGAAGCATTCCTTGTAGTGGATCGTCAGAGGTGCCTGGGGAAGGGCCCGAGCTGTCGGCTGCGGATGTCGTCGTGTTTGCAGGTCCGCCGGTGTTCTGCTCCGTGACCGGGCAATCGCGGGCTGAGCTGGTGGTTCTTGACCATCCGCAATAAGGGCCCAGACCAGAATGACGAGGAGCCACAACGCGGTTCTCGTCATCGTTCGACCTTGCTCCACAACCGAGCCCGTGAATTTGCGGTTTTGCCTTGTCAATCTTACATGCGTTCAGCTATGTGGAGTCGGTTAACAGGGTGTTACTAACAAGCCGCAGGATTAGCGCAGTGGTATCCCGCCTCGTGCAGCAGAGTTGCGCCACTGATGCCGCCAGAGCTTTACACTTGTCCGTGCAGATTTTACCGCGGTGCCCCCTCTACTCGCTTTCCAGAAACACTTGCTTCTGGAGCACTCAAAACCGGGAAATCGGAACTATCGGACTGAAGGGTTTAGAGCCCGGGCTTCCTGAGGGTTTTTGGAACAGGCTACGGTCATACCTGGCGCTCTTATTGCCGGCAACGTGGCGAGATCTGCACCAGGGCCAGAACTGCATCCACCGTTTATAAGGCCCTAAAATACAAACGGCCCAGTGCTTCCACTTGCTGAGTTTCAGAGCGGAGACAAAATTCAGATCTCTTGACAGAGACTGCTCCGCAGCGCAAAATCCTACCTAACCACCCTAGAGTCCAGCCTGCTTCGCCAGCCTTGAGGTCGTTGCCCCGGAAATCCCCGACCGGATCGGGTTTGCCCGCGAAGGCAAGCCTGGTTCGCACAGGAAGGCGAAACCATGATGAACACCGTACGTAGTTTGTGGCATGAGGATCAAGGTCAAGATATCGCTGAATATGCCGTGATGCTAGCAGTGATTTTGGTGATCGTTGTGGGCACGATCCGGCTGATCGGCTCCAACGCCAATAACGTGTTTTCGTCAGTGGGTAGCGCCATCCAATAGCCCGACTCGATTGGCCCGGCGCACGTTCGAATGCGCGCAATACTCTGCGCGGCGGATAGTGGTGCAGCTTGAAATCCACGAGCTCTCCACTCAAATGTAAACCGTAGGCCCGAAGAGGAGCTTGTATGGTAGAGGCAAATCCCCGCGTTCCAAAAAAGGGTGAACGGGTAAGCACAGAAAACGCAGCCTATATGGTAATTGCGGTGGATAATGAGCACATGACCGTTGATCTCAAATTGCTCGGCGCAACGGATCACAGGCTAACCGCCGTACCTTGGGGTGTTCTGATATTTCTCGAAAATTCTGGCGCTGAATCGGTGGGAGCGGGTTCCTGATCGGTTTGGGGACAACTTCGGGGACAACTAAATGCGCCCTGGGAAGTTCTAAGCGACTTCAGGTCAACGAGATAAGTTTTCCGGCGTCTGGCTACGAACCAGAAGGTCGGGAGTTCGAATCTCTCAGGGCGCACCATTCTTAATCCTTACATCACCACAACTTGCGAGGGTTGTTCCTCGTTGAACGTTCGGGGACAACAGGGGACAACTTCGAGGTTGAAGCCAATCCCAACTCGCTCTGCTTGTGTTTTTCGGAAAGCTACATCCTCGCTGAGTTTGGCGTACCGGTCGGTCACGGTCTTGTCACCATGACCGATCCAGAAACGCAACAGGTCTTCCGGAGTTCCCTGCTTCCGAAGGTGCGTGACACGGAAACGCCGGAAGGAATGAAATCCGGTTTTTTCCCGGTTCGTGGTTAGATGAGGAAGAGAGTCACCAACTGGCGTTTTGCCCCATCGCTTTACGATGCTGAATCCAGAGTCCCTCCGCGAGACTCGCCACGCTTCGCGGGCGGTCGGAAGCCCCGTAGTAGATACTGGGCGATACCAGCACTCAGCGTGTACCAAAACCGAGATTTTCGACAAGGGGAACATCATCAAAGTTTGTGCCAATCGCAGTTGTCCCAACAAGGGCGCCAATTGGGCCCTGCTAGAGAAACTCACTTAATGCGGTTCCATTCCGGCAATGCAGTTCCCTCCGCCGTAGGCACTCGGCGCGTGCAATTTGGGTTTTGTTTCAAAGACCTCGGAGAGTCGAGCTCTGTGGGTGGTTGTACGCAGCATGCCTGTACCGGCTTCGCAATGCTCCCATGGTCTAGCGCCACAGGTGGGACAGCGAACGGCAAGCAATGCTAGGGGAGTCAGCTTCCTGGTTTTCATCCTCGCATGATGCGACGATCGCCCGGCGTCATGCTGATCAATTATGACCAACCAGGAGAGAAAACTGTTCGGATCCCAGCGTTGCAAAAAGAAAACGGTGGCTGGCGTTGCGGAGCGGATTGCGATATAAGGTCGGCAATGGAAAGCACGACAGGTTCACGGTCGGTCCCTCTGGGCTGGAAGCTGTTGATTTTGATCCCGCTCGCGGTGGCGGTGGTGCTGGCAGTGATATCGTCGAGGCAGACGGATCTGCACGCTGGGAACAAGCTGACCATCATTGCAAATCTCTTCGTGCCCATTGCCTTGATCACGCAAGCGTTGTACTGGGTCCTAGTGAAGAAATGGACGGGGTGGGGGATCGCGATGCTCATCTACGCAAGCGCGCTTCTGGGGTTCGGCCTACACGTCTTGCTGCGCGCGCTGACCCACTGACAGCGCTGTATCTACCGTCGTGCCAGCGGCTTTGGCATGCGTCTTTAAGAGCAAAAAAGGAATGTCTCGAGGCCCGACTTAGTGGGTGAGAAACAATATCAGCCCTTTCATCCCTTCCGATGGAGGCGGCCCTTCAATCACGTGCTGGCTCTGTTCCTGGTTGCGACCGCCGGCAGGGCACAGACGCCACCCCCAAACGTCCAACACCGCGTCTCACCGGATGCCTATGACCACGCTCCGGTAGCGATCCGTGCCGCGCTGAAGACCCGGCACTGTGAACTGCCGGAGACACAGCATTGGGACAACACACAACTGAATATTGTTCGTGGCCATTTTGCCAACGCCGCACAATCCGACTGGGCGGCCATTTGCATTGCCGCTGACGGGACCACGTCAGCGCTGATCTTGTGGAGCAAGCCGGCCGCGTGTCCCGCGGAGATCCATCACGGCTGGGCGCTGAACGGGCATTTTCCGGCGGGCCAAGCTGGCAGCCTCTATTTGTTGAGAGCTCCTCCCAGTCAGATTCTCGCTTACCGGAAGTTCTTCGGCGACTCGAGAAGAAATCCTGTCATCCATGATGGCGTAGAGATTGGCGGCGAGGAAGCCTCCATCATTTACTACTGTTACCGCGGGCGGTGGTTTGATCTCCAGGGAAACGACTGATCAGTCTGGTGACTGGACGCGCATGCGATCCTCAAAGGCGGGCCATCGAGAAAACCTCCCAATATGTTCGATCACATTTTGAGCGCAGCACGTAGCCTCTTCAGCTCTGCCTCAGCCTCTAATATCGCGTCCTGTCATCCATGAGAGCGGCAGGTACGCCAGCAGAAGACTCCGCAGGGGAGACATATCCTCTTTGGGGCAGGATCTATGATGCCGGCGCCGATCTATTTCCAGAGTTAGGCTTCGATAGTTGCTGCATGTTGGCTCCTCTCCTGAAGGTGTGAGTGTTGGCTCCGAGCCAGTTCCGTTACCGGCCCGGCGCGCTCTCGCATTTTCTACTTCTTCCCTGTTTGCTCTACAGGGCCATGCTGACCTCCTTCCGGGGAGACGGCGGCGCCGCAATCTTTACAAATCAAGTGCTCATGGCTACATTGAGCCAACTCGTGTTTATATTGCGTGATGTCGCCCACCCTGATCTCCGTTGCCAGTCCACTAGCGACGATGAGTTTAAGTGACCGAGCGACGCAATGGTACGAGACTTTCACATCTTCAGCTTTCGCCAGATAGCGGAGGTCCAGCACCGATATCGGCTTGATCGTCTTGAGAAGGATGCGAAGGACCAGAGTATGTACCAAGGATCTTCACTTTGCATGGTCTTCACCGTCCTCTCCTCCGATGCTGCACAAAAGCCGGAAGGCGACCAGCGCACCCGCGAGAGTGTGATTCGCTCCCACACACGCTAGTGCCGCGGCTCGGGACTGGTCGCGAACCGACTTCCAAAACTTGATGGGCGGCTGCAGGGTTTTCAGGTCCACGCCGGGCATCTGTGCAAGCTCGCGAGCGGATTCGATCGCCCAGTCTGCCAGATGGGCTGCCAGCGCAAACGCGCCAAACGCATCGCCGGCAGGTTTGACTGCAGCCAGTCTCGCTATCTGCTTGTTGAGAAGTTGCAACTGGGGTCGTCCTCGCGTGAGACCAGAAAGGGTTTGGCTCGCTCAGGCATGGGTCTCTTCCTCTCTGCCTGTTCCAAAACCCCCGTCGCGCTTTTTGGTTTGCCCTTGCGCGGTGCGGTGAAGCGTGCCGAGGGCAACCCCTAGCTCTTTCGCGATCGCGCGCCAGGAAGCGCCAGCGCCGCGCAGCGCATCAATCCTTCGATTCACTGACAAACACACGTGGGCGACCGAGCCTCACGCCCTTGGCTCTCGCGTGGCGATCAGGCTACGCTCTAGTTCGGCCACGGCACCCAGGACAGTGAAAACCATCTTGCCGGTCGGCGTGCTGGTGTCTACGTTTTCTCTTGTCAGAGATAGGGCGGCGCGGAGGCCAAGCCCGTGCGAAGAAGCTTACCGCTGAGCAGCGCAGAAAGAGCGCGATCAAAGCATCAAAGGCGGCGGCCAAGGCCAGGACCCGCAAAGCGACAGAGCGCAAGGCTCAAAATGGTTGAGCAGATCATCCGCTGCCCTTACTGCGTTCTGGGCGACCAGTTGAGGCCGATGCTGCAGTGGCCGACCTGGTTTATCTGTGAGCAGTGCGGACATGTAGCGGTTCCCGAAGATCCAGATTTCAAGTGCCCCTGCGGCAAGTGCCTGCGGTTAAACCGGGCCGCATGACCACCACCACGCGGGCTGTCTGCACTTCTGGACAAAGGAGACTGCTTAATGGTCGGACTGCCTGAAATTTGATTGTGCTAATTGTGGCAGTGCTCTTCGTGGTCTACAGAGCTTTCCGGCGGAGGGGTTAAAGGCGACAATGACGAGGCGAGGGCAGAAAGAGGAGCGTAAATGGAACGCGACTATACATGCCTAGCTTGCAGCGAGCCATTCAAGGTGATGAACGAAAGTCCTGATCCAGTCTCGCCAGAGACTCCGTTAAGCGTGAATTGCCCACGCTGTGACGTCTTGAATCGTATTACCTGGCCCGCCGGGCTCCACTATGCTGTGGTTCCAAAGTAGCGAGGCATTTATGCAGTCAGTCACGAAGTTTCTAACCTCGCATCTGCAAGAACTGGTGCGAACCGCCGTTCGACGCAACATGGCTCCCCGTTCGATCTGCACTTGACCGGATCCAAGGGTGATCATTTTCAATACCAGATAGACGAGAAGGGCCCACTACTAGCCCGCGAAGTGGCGGAGCTGCACCGTGAAAAGATGGAACTTCTCGAGGAAAACGCCAGCCTGAAGAAGGGCCTCGAATTTCTGCTTGGCCGGTACTTCTCGCTGGCGACTGTAGCTCGTGCCCCTTCTCTTGCTCGCTCGATGAGCAATGAAGGCGGGTCGTCTTGGGCTTTCATTTCCGTTCGACAGTGAACAGAAATCAGCTCCATTTGTGCTGCTTGACCAGGGGTATAATTTCCCGAAACGCTATGAAACATCTTTATTGGGCAGTCCGATGTCCGGAGTGCAACATGCCCATACTGGTGACGGATGCAGGCATCTACGACGATCCGAACCAAATGCCCGTCCTTGGGGACGCGTCACCAAAAACGTTCCCGGCTCCTTGTGGTGCGTGCCAACAAACTCACACGTACAAACGTGCGGAAGTGGGCTTGTTTATCTGCGAGTCCCTCGACCTCTTCCCCGATCCGCCCTTCCGCGAACCGATCCCTTAGTAATCTTTTACAGCGGGCACACCCCTTTCCCTGGCCCAAACGCGACGAAGGCCAATGAGGCGTGCGAGTGCGGGTTGGCTTGCTCTTTTCAGCCCCAAGGTCTATTGTTTTGCCACACATCACAATCCTTCCGGTGAAAGAAGGAGGAGGGCACATGGTGAATAAGCTACTCACTCTGTTGTTGACGTCGGTACTTGCCTTGCCACTGACAGCGACGGTGTTCGCGCAGGACGCTCCCGCCCAGGCGAAGCCCGCGAAGGAGGCGCGCTGGGAGGGTCATGTCATAAGAAGCAGTAAGGATAAAACTACGCTGACGGTTCGTAAGGTGGGTTCAAGCGTTGAGAAGACTGTGCAGTACGACAGCTCGACGCACTGGGTTAGTCAGGAGCACGGCAGCAAAAAGGTCAACGACATTGATGCCAGCCAGGTTAAAGACGGTGATCGAGTGATCTGCACGGGCACTTGGGATAAGGATGGCGTTCTCCACGCCACTCTAATCTCTAAGCGACTGACCGGTCTCTAAGCGGCTCACGCCACCAAGCGCTCTTTCAGGAGGCCGCGCCCCGAACCGGCGCCCCCAAAAGATCCCTTAGGCACAGCTGGGTTTCATCGAGACGGCGTAAATCAGGCAGAGCATTTACGTCCGTTTTCTGTACAACCATGCATAGTATTTCCGCGCCCCTTTGCGTCCCCCGACAAAGGGGGATTCAAATGTCGGTTCTGCGGTGATCCCTTCTTATGAGCGAGTGGACGAAACCTCGCCGTGGTCCTGGACGAACCTACAACGGATGAAGGAACAGAATGCACAAAGGTCGTCGGCGCTGCAGATTCTAGCAGTCTTGACGCTCCTCCAATGCGGTATATAATCCGTGCAGATTCAGGAGAAACGAAAATATGGCTGACGCCACAGTTCTATCGAATCAGAAGACGATCCTGGCCAACCAGGCTACGATCATGAAAAATCAGAGGGCAATTCTCGCCAACCAGGCAACCATCGTGAAGAACCAAAAGACGCTTCTGGCCAACCAGGGCGTAATCAAAAAAAACCAGTCTGCCCTCGATGAAATCCTGAAAAATCAAAGACAGATTCTCGCGGCGGTGAAGAAGCCCAATGACCCGACACAACCTAGTGAACCAGCACCAGCAGAAGCCGACGCAGCCTAGTGACTGAGGCGAACAGGGAATTTCAGCAGCGGTGTTCCTGCGATGGGAAATGTGCGCGCGGAAGATTACTGCGGAGTTTGTTGCTGGCGAGCGATCGCTCCCGGCGGTTACAACTGCTGAGGCCCCACACCTCCCACTTCTTTCATGTAGAGCCTCAGTCAGAAACCTGACTCAATTGTGACACTGAAAGAGCCTCCGTCGGAATGGCACAAGAGTGGGGGCAGCTGGCGAGCGGTCGTTTGCCAGTCTTCCGTGCTCTGACTGCCTAATTTTCGGAAACCTTTTTGCTGCGGTTTCGTATCTGAATATGTGATGGCGAGGTGAAGCAAGGGAGCTAACCTTCCGCTGGCCTCAGCGTCCAATAAAGTAAAGAGGAGAGTGGGGTTATGGATGCAAAATATAACTACATCATCGACAGCATGAAGTGGCGGATCGTGCTGAACCTGGCCGGATTTGGCCTGTGGCTGGCAGCGAGCGTGGTCTTGCTGCGCCTGACCTAAAAACGGAAAGAGCTGATCGCTCGCGCCCCCCAGAGAGCAAGTCCGACCCAGCGGCCTGTTGTTACGCTCTGAGGGTTCTCATCGGGAACGCGTAAAACAGGAAGGCAGGCCGTCGTTCGTGTAACGCGGCAGGACAGGCAGAGGTGCCAGGAAGCCAGTGCTCGGGCGCGCTGGGATGCGCGGTCCATTTTCCCGATGGATTCCGCGGGGCAAATCGGACCGACGGCAACTCAGATATTCACACGATTTTGCGCCTTGTGTGACTTCCAGAACCCTGCGAGAACCTCCGCAAATGAACCCGATCTCATCTTCTCCCAGAATGGCAGTGACGTGCGTGCTGTTCCGCCCTCTCCAAGAATGGCGTAATGACATGGAACTTGGCACACGGGACAGGGATGTTGCTGCTCTGCCGGCGCGTCTTCTAGGGCGATGCGGATCTCTCCATGCTGGCGTCAGCAGAGCTGCAGGTAGTAGCAGTGAAGGAGTTGATTGCTCTCGATTTCCAGCGCCAGCGTAGAGCAGGCCATCAAATGTAGAAACCCCGGGGCCCGGTTCACCAGCCAGATGAGCCAGGAGGCCCGAATTGATTTTCAGCCATCGCTAACAAATCGGAATGTAGCGGCAGTGTCGCTGAAAGTCAACGTAAGGCTTGAGGTAAGTGCATGGGAGGGCCGACCATGACGTCCGAGAGCCGGACCATGCAGCTTATCGAGTTGCTGCTTGCCATCTGGGTGGACACGGACGCTCGTTTGTGGGAGCAGTAGACAATGCTGTCCTGTCCTCTTCCTTCCTGACGGGACATTATGCGCCCACTGAGACCGACCCGCCATCCACATCCGTCAGACAGACCTTTGCTACAATCCGTAGACTGAGGGGGATACATGGCAAACTTGAGCGTTGGGCCAAACTCAAGCGACAGAAGAGGAACACTGGGAATGATCGCGCCACCAGGCTGTAGGCATCGATGCGTTTGGAAGGTGCTCGCCTGGCGAGGTGAGCGAAGATCAAGCGGCCTGAAACGCTCAGTCTCGTTGAACCTCTGAGCTAGCTGCGAACGGCTACCACGGTTGCTCGTAGTCTCAAAATGAAAGTAGCCCACTACCAGATTTTGAGTGCAGCGCGTAGCTTCTGTAGCTCTGCTTCAGCCTCTAATATCGCGCGCTCGTAGGTCTTTCCCGCTTGCTCCTGCTCTGCCGATGAAGCTCTCTTCGTGTGATCATCGCGACTTGAGGATAGCTCGCAGTGGCCGATTCAGTCTTGAATGAATCGGACACGCGTTGTTGGGTTAGAGATCACGCGAAAAGCGGTTCGATTGCCTAAAGAAGATCCGAAAACTGCAGTGTGCATTTCGCATGATTGGGAAGAGCGGTCGGCGGGCAACCCGCAAAGCGCCGAATTTCACGGGTCATGTGGGGCTGATCGGCGTAGCCCACAAATGTTGCCTTATCCGCAAGGGTCTGCCAGTCACTATGTCGCTCGCCCAAACGCAAAAATCGCTGAAACGAAGCACAGACTGAAACATCTTTGGACCGAAGCCAACCGCGGCAGAAAAGCGCCGATGAATCTGTCGCTCGCTGATGCCGGTCAGGCGGCTGAGTTGCGTTCATTCGACCATAAGGATGTCGAGCAAGCCAACGCATACTCCTGATCACGGTTTCGTCGGCTGGAGCGTCAGAAGCGAAACAGCTCGAGAGAACCTCCGAGAGAGCAAGTCTGCGCGCAGTAAGAGCCGGCTCTTTCCAAATACGGGCGAACGCCTCAGTCCCGCGCCTGCCCCAAAGAACTGTCAGCGGTATCGAACGGTTAAGCAGTTCCGACGCAGGAACGCCGAGAACGCTTGGTGCATAGCCGGGGCGCAAGCGCACACCAGTAATCCTGGCACCCGCGAAAAACTTCGTAATAAACGGATCCGTCCATGGTCCGACCACGATCGGCAGTTCGTCATTAATGAAAACAATATCGATACAGCTATCTGGCAGGACCGGATGGGAGTATTCGCCTGAACCAACTATTAGCTGCGTCCAAAGGCACAAGAAATGATTCGCAAGTTGTGCCGGAACTGGGAACTCGCGATAGTCGGAAACGGTGGCGTGCTGATTTGCTAAGAGATTCACGGCGATGCGAAGACGGCTGTGTGTTGCGATACTGTGGCATTTTACCTCTGGCTTCCCGGTGAATGACGGGCAACTCTGACGTAACGCGATTAGGTAAGGGTTGCCGACCATCCGCCCTGAATCGGCACGATCCCGCTCCCGGCACACAGTCGCTCGGCGTAAAGCTCCACCTAAGGCCGCCAGCTATTGACCTTGCTCTATGGCCAACCTACCATTTCCGTTGGTGGCTACTCGCTCCCAACTCGTAGGCCAAACCATCTCGCATTACCGCGTCCTCGAAAAGCTGGGCGGGGGCGGGATGGGAGTAGTCTTCAAAGCCGAGGACACTGAGCTTGGGCGCTGCGTGGCGCTGAAGTTTCTGCCAGACGAGCTAGCGAAGGAGCCGCAAGCATTGAAACGATTCCGCCGCGAGGCGCGTGCCGCGTCAGCTCTGAACCATCCCAACATTTGCACCATCCACGAGATCGGCATGCATGGTGACCACTCTTTCATCGTCATGGAATTTCTTGACGGCATGACGCTAAAACATCGAATCGCGGGTCGCCCGATGGAAAGCGAGATGATTCTCTCATTGGCCATCGAAATTGCGGACGCGCTTGATGCCGCTCACTCCGCAGGCATTGTTCACCGGGACATCAAGCCCGCAAACGTCTTCGTCACGAAACGGGGACACGCCAAGGTTCTCGACTTCGGTTTGGCGAAGGTCGTATCCACAGCCACTCGTTTCGCTGAAGCAGCGGCGGTTGCGACCGAGGCGACGATTAGCGAGGAGTACTTGACCAGCCCCGGCACAGCGGTGGGAACAGTCGTGTACATGTCGCCGGAGCAAGTACGAGCCAAGGAACTGGACGCCCGCACAGATTTATTCTCGTTTGGTGCTGTGTTGTACGAGATGTCTACAGGGGCGTTGCCGTTTCGCGGGGAGAGCATCGGGGTGATTTTCGAGGCTATTCTCAGCGGAGCGCCCGTTCCCGCTAGACGATTGAACCCTGACCTGCCAGCCGACTTGGAACGAATTATCAACAAGTGTCTGGAGAAAGACCGGAACCTACGCTACCAGCACGCCGTTGATGTTCGCACCGACCTTCAACGGCTGAAGCGGGACGCGGAGTCGGCACGATTTGTCGCAAGCGCCTCAGGTTTGGATTCCACTTCGCGGCTTCCCAGATCTGTCGATTCCCTTGCGGTCTTGCCGCTGGTCAACGCGACCGGTGACCCTGAAGCCGAGTACCTAAGTGACGGCATCAGCGAGAGCATTATCAATTTGCTCTCCCAGCTTCCCAATCTAAGAGTGATCCCGCGTACTTCCGCGTTTCGCTACAAGGGTCGGGAAGCTGATTTGAAAACGGTTGGGCGCGATCTGAAGGTGCGCACCGTTCTCACAGGGAAGATGCTTCAGCGGGGTGACAGACTTGTCGTCCAGACGGAACTGGTGGATTTGGCGAACGACGCGCAACTCTGGGGCGGTCACTTCAACCGAAAGCTTGAGGACATTTTCGACGTGCAAGAGGAGCTGGCTCGCCAGATTTCCGAAAACCTCCGGCTACGACTGACCCCAGAAGATGAGAAGCGCCTCGCCAAGCGGCCCACCCAGAATAGCGAGGCCTACCAGTTGTTGCTGAAGGCTAAGTACCACCTTAACAAACCGACGCGCGAAAGCTTACAACGAGGATTGGTATATGCAAGGCAGGCGATTGAAGCGGATCCCGGGTATGCTGAGGCTTACGCGTGGGTGTCGGCCGCGTACTCGTGGCTCGGCCTCTTCGATTTCGTCCCGCCTGCGGAGGCGTTTCCCAAAGCAAAAGCGGCGGCACAGAAAGCCTTGGAAATTGACGATTCGCTCGCTGAGGCGCATGCCGTCTTGGGCATAGTACGGCTGTTTAACGAGTGGGACTGGTCTGGTGCCGAGCACACGTGCAAGCAAGCTATCGAGCTAAACCCGAACTACGCATGGGGCCATGCTATTTGGGCCGACTGGTTACTCGTCATGGGTCGGCTAGAAGAATCCATAGCCGAGGAGCGTCTCGCGGTGGAACTCGACCCTCTCTCGGCAGGTCTGAACGCTAGGCTCGGATCGAAGCTCAGCTTGAGGGGCGATTACGACCGCGCCTTGGAGCAATTACAAAAGGCTTTGGAATTTGACCCCAACATCGTGTTTACGCACATGACGCTCGCGTCCACTTATGCCCGCAAGGGAATGTATGAAGAAGGTCTAGCAACGTGTCAAAAAATGGCAAGCCTTTGCGGAAGTAGCCCCCTCAGCAGAGCGTTGTCCAGCCTGATCCTAGCGATGGCTGGCAAAACCGACGAAGCGAAGAAGATCCTAAATGAATTGAGAGGGTACCGGAAACTAGATTCGCTGTCATTAATCTTGTCAGCTCAAACCTGTAGCGTGATGGGCGAGAAAACGGAGGCGTTTGAGTTCCTCGAAGTGGCTTATCAGGAGCGCGGAAGTTGGCTGGTCTTCCTCGGCGCTTTACCGAGTTTCAGGAACATCCGCACCGACCCCCGCTACGCTGACCTGCTGCGTAGGATGAGGCTGCCACCGCACTAAGACGAGAAGTCCGCTACACGTTCGCAGCCGCTTGCAGCGCCTCTTTTGGATTGTGCCATGTGCACTGGGGTTCCGGTTGCTGGCGACTGCTGGCCCGTAAGTAGGTTGGGGGTGCCCGCAATAACGCCGAACACGAAGAGCACATTAAGTCTCAAGCAGCTTCTGTCCATAACGTCTTCCCTCGAAAACCGGAGGTTATCGAATACAACTCTTCCAACAGCCGCTACAGTGCGGACCACTAGAGCACTTGTCGCCGCACTTCTTTTCATTGCAGCCGTAGCCGCCACAGCCGTGGCAACACTTCGTCCTGTCTGCTGACGCTCCGCTAAGGAAAAGCAGCGAGAGTACTACAAAGACCGTTACTGCGAGCTTCCGTTTCACGGCAGTTCTCCTTTGCGTAGGCTGGCAAACCGCAAGGCACGATCCGACTACTTCTCAAGCTTCGCTGTGACGTTGACGATGGAGTTCTCCTTGACCTCGAGATCCGAAGTCCAATCCTTGTAGCCCTGCCTAACCAACTGGATGGAATGTTTACCGCGCGGTAACTTCAGAATCGCCGGCGCAAGCCCATATCCAACGGAGTCGATGAATATCTCGGCGCCATTCGGATCAGACGTCACTGAAACAGTCCCCATGCTTGCGCTCGGCGTGGCGCCGGCCGTTTTCTCTGGGACCATTGCCGGTTCTCCCCCGCAGGCCGCCTGTACTCGATTCGATTGTCTTTTCTGAGATCGATATCCCTGGGAACATCGTGTATATCACCAAAGACGCACTGCACACCCTGAAGTCGATGAGAGGCTTGAAATGTTCGACGGAGATCTC
>WNFD01000931.1_pt1 | contig 29155 bp, 23 predicted proteins | sample 5400491 | NCBI WGS metagenome assembly WNFD01 (sample SAMN13153343, study PRJNA577476) | soil metagenome | isolation source: 120 cm saprolite under Douglas fir tree site 2 hole 2 replicate 2 | place: USA:California | collected 2015-04-18
CACTGGTGCGGCCAATACCCAGAAGACGAGCATGACGAGCGTACGAATCATCGGTGTGAGTGTGCCTTTAGTTAGAGCGTGTCTGTTGCGGAATCTGCGCCTCGCCTTTTAGCCATGCTGCGCGCCGTTCCCGCTGCTCGGCGTTCAAGTTGTCAACGTCTTTGAGCGTGTATGAAATTTCTTCCCGGCTTCCGACTTTCCATTTCAACTCGCGCTCGCTGCCTCGGCCGCGCACCTTCACCGTGATTGCGTCGCCCGGACGAAGACGCGCCGTAATCTCAGAGGATTCTTGGCCAACGATTGTGCCGTTGATTTCCAGAATCGTATCGCCAGTCTGCAGACCCGCGATCTCCGCACCGCTGCCCTCAGTCACGACCACGACAGTCATGGGAGCATCAAAGTTTCGCGAGGCCAGGAAGCCTGCTTCCGCAGTCATGGTTTTTGTTTCTACAAGCCGCAATCCTACACCGCGGAAGAAATCATTCCACGGAATCTCATCCGTGCCCACGACATACTTCGCGAACCACCATCGAAGATCCGCATGGCTAACCGTTTCAGCGGCCTCGCGTACTCCCTCCGAATCGGCGAAGAACGCTCCTTTTTTCGCGTAGTTCCGATTCATCCACTGAAACACTTCGCGAAGCGATGCCTTCCCGTGACTGGCTTCGCGCACCGCGAGATCCAGCGCGATGCCCAACAATTCGCCTTTGTTGTAATAAGAAATGCTGCGCTCAGGGCGGCGATAGTACGCGTCTCCTTCCAGCCATGCATCCAGACTCGATTCTTCCGCCGACTGCGTGAGGTGCGCCGGACGCCGCTGCAGTTCGCCGATGTCAGCCGCCAAATCCTCCTCGAAGTGACGACTATCGAGAAGACCGCCGCGCAACTGAATGATATCCGCGGCCGCGCTGGTGCATCCCTCACTGAACCACAGCGCGCGCGTGTAATTTTCTCGCGTGTAATCGATTGGTTCGAGCGTTTGCGGACGAATGCGCTTCACGTTCCAGAGATGAAAGAACTCGTGAGCCGTCACCGAAGCCAGCGCCTCGGGCGCTTTTGTAAGCACCTCCGCATTTACTGCTATCGCAGTCGAGTAGGCATGCTCCATTCCGCCACCCGCTGGTCCTCGGGGAAAGTGATAGAAAAAGATATAGCTATCGAAGGGACGATCGTTCATCCACTCCGTCGCCGCAGCGACAATTTTCTGCAGCATAGCGGTAATCGTTGCCGTGTCGTAGTCTCCCGGCTCGGCATCAACGACCACGCGATAGTGCGCACCCGCTTCGTCGAAATCAGATTCCTGGAACCTTCCGATTTCAACCGGAGAATCCACCAGCCGGTCATAGGTTTCCGCGCTGAATCCGCCCACCGGCAGAGCTGTGAGCGGCGTGGCGACGCGCCATCCTTCGGGTATCTGGTTGAAGCACACAACCATCGCTTGGTTCCGCGCGTCCACCGGATACATGAGAAGCTGAGCCAGGTTGAAGAATGCATGATGCGAATTGAACTGCGCTCCGAACGGCCCGGGCGAATCCACAAACATCTGATACTCAATCATCGCGCCACTCTGGGTATCGCTGATTTGCCAGCGGCTCTTATCCAGTTTGTGTACGACGAGGGCGCGTCCCGCACGGTCTTTTGCTCGAACCCAGTTCACGTATTGCGCAAAGTCGCGAACCTGATACAGCGCGTTCCACACTGGAAGTTGCAGCTCGCGTTGTGCCGGACCTTCCGGCAGTATGATCTGTACCTCCACCAGATGCTGCTCGGGATTTGCCAGGGAGATGGAGTAGTTTGTTGTGGCGTAAGAAGTGGAGGATGCGATTCCCAACAGCAGAGCGCATCGACAAATGTGGCGCGCCAGCCGTACGGTCGGGATTGAAGGCCTCATCGGTTTCCAGCCGCATTCGCCGAATTGACGCTTCCAGCTTCGGCCGTCAGCACGCGCAAGCGCGCCGGCAACTTCTCGTAGATTCCACCAAACCCACCATTGGAAAGGATCGCGACGACATCCCCGCCGCGCATCTCCGGAGCGATTGTCTTCACAATTTCGTCCGCGTCCGCAAGTAACCGGGCCCGGGGTCCATGTGTCTGAATGTCCGCCGCCAGTTCCGGCAATTCCAGCCGCTCGTTCAGCGGAACCGCTTCCGAACGAAAGACGCCGGCCACGACCACTTCGTCCGCTACCGCGAGACTGCGCGCAAGATCAGCCTGCAGCACGCGACGCCGCAGCGTGTTCGACCGCGGCTCGAGAATCGCCCACAACCGCGCCCCGGGATAACGCGCGCGCAACGCTTTCAGTGTGCCCGCAATCGCCGTAGGATGATGGGCGAAGTCATCGATAATCGTAATCCCATTGACCTCTGCCTTTACTTCGAGTCGACGCTTTACGCTCTTGAACGTCTTTAGCGCTGCCGCAATTTCGTCCTTCGAAATGCCGTACCCCTCGGCCATCGCCGCCGCGGCAGTAGCGTTCCATATGTTGTATTCGCCCGCGAGCGGGAACTCCAGCTCCATCCAGGCGCGCCCGCCGTGTATAACCGACCATAAAGTTCGCTCCGCCTCGAATTTGACATTCGTGATCTGCCAGTCCGCGCGCGTCCCCGCACCGTACCGCTCCACCGGACAGAAAGCCTTGCTCAAACATCGTTCGAGGCTGGCGCTTTCGCCGGACTCGCCGACGACGCCGTCGAAAGCGATAATCCGGCCGCGACGTGGAATCAGATTCACCAGCCGTTTGAACGCTGTCTCCACGGCGTCAAGATCCTTATAAATATCGGCATGATCGAACTCCACCGAGGTCAGAATCACCGCGTCGGGAAAGTAATGTAAAAACTTTGGACCTTTGTCGAAAAATGCGCTGTCGTACTCGTCGCCTTCCAGAATGAAATGCTTTCCCTGCCCCAGATGAAAGCTTGAGCCAAAGTTTTCCGCGATGCCTCCGATCAGAAACGACGGCTGCATCCCCGCGGTATGAAAAATCCAGGCTAACATCGAGGTGGTCGTGGTCTTGCCGTGGGTACCTGCCACCACCAGCACTTCCTTGCCGCGCAAGAACTCTTCTTGCAGCAACTGCGGCAGTGAGCAAAACGGAATGCGCTGGTCGAGCACGTGCTCGAGTTCTGCATTTCCGCGCGAAATTGCGTTGCCCACGACCACCAGGTCCGGATTCGGCTCCAAATTACGCGTGTCGAAGGGTTGCGCAACTGGAATTCCCAGTTCCGCTAAAAAATCAGACATGGGAGGATACGCCGCCGCATCCGACCCCGTCACACGAAACCCGCGCTGCTTCAGCATTCCCGCGAGCGATGCCATCGCCGTGCCGCAAATGCCAATTAGATGAATGTGCCTTTTTTCGTCCATGACTTTTGAATCTATGGGTTCCCTGCGGTTGACGACACCGCCGCTTCCTGCATCTTCAGACTCACCTGCCCGCCGCGTATCTTCAGCTTGGCCCGCACTCCAATCGGTAACGTGATGTTCTCCGCAGTCACGTGTCCCGATCGCACTCCGAACGCCACCGGCACTCCCAGTTCGCCCACAACCCGCATTACGATTTCTTCCAGCGTGTATCCCTGGTTCGCAGTCTGAATGCAATCCCGCATCTCGCCGAACACAATCCCTCGCACGCCATTCAGCTTGCCCGCCAGTTTCAACTGCATGAGCATGCGGTCGATCTGGTAAGGTTTCGCCGCCACGTCCTCAAGAAACAGGATCGTTCCTTCCGTGCGGATCTCATAGGGCGTGCCCAGCGAGGCAACTAAAATTGAAAGGCAGCCGCCGTAAAGAATTCCTTCCCCCGATCCCTCCACCAGCCCAGTCACACCGGAACCCGCGTCCAGATCCGGTTCCCACGCCGAGGCGCCGACCAGGGCCGCCTGCCACGACGGCAAATCCACGCCACCTTCCCGTGCCCAATCTTTCGCCACCATCGGGCCATGGAAAGTTACCAATCCAATTGTGTCGTAAAGATAAGTGAGCAGCGCCGTCAAGTCGCTGTAGCCGACGAAAATCTTGGGATGGGCTTTGATGTTTCCCCAATCCAGCACTTCCAGCAGATAGTTGGAGCCGTAGCCGCCGCGCGCGCACACAATCGCCCGCACATCTTCGCGCGCAAACATTTCTTCCAGTTCGCGCGCACGACGTTGCACCGATCCGGCAAAGTAGAGATCCTGCTCGAGGATGGAATCGAAATAAAAGGCCTGGTAGCCCGCGCGCCGCAGACCTTCGCAGCCAGCCTCGAGTTCCATGCCTTTGATATTGCTGGCCGGCGCCACAATACCGACCGTGTCGCCCGGCCGGAGCGCTGGCGGCTTGATACGCGGAACTGGAGGCGAAGACATTCAGTCAGAAGCTTGGTGAAACGTGAACCGCTAAACGTGACTTGCTAAATCTGGACTCGAATCCTGAATCTAACCTGCAAAATCTAACTCACAAAAAACTCGCCCCGGCACACCAGCCTTGCTGTGCCGCGAAGAAACAGCGCATTCGCTTCCTTGCGCACGGTTTGCGTTCCGCCCACAGCATGCACCCGAACCGGCGATTCCACCTTTCCACCCGCTATGGCCGCCACCGCCGATGCGCAAGAACCCGTACCCGACGACTGCGTCTCACCCACTCCACGCTCGAAGAAACGAGCTTTCACGTCGTGACTTCCAGCGATGGCAACCATCTCAACGTTCACGCCATGCAAAAATTCAGAACTGCGCTGAATCGCGGCCGCTTCCTCCCGCCACTTCTCCGGAAATTCCCGCACGAAGACCACATAATGAGGATTCCCCATCGAAACTGGAATGCCGCGCACTTCCCTGCCCTCGGCCCGCACTGCCAGTTCCGCTGCCACCGCAGCCTGGCCCATCTCAATCTCAAACTCGTATTCGGATTCTTTCTGTCCCGTCAAAACGCAAGATTTTAATCCCGCGCCGGTTTGGATCGTGATCTTCTCCGTCTCTCGCTCGGAATAGAGATACGCGGCTACACAGCGGGTGCCGTTGCCTGAAATCTCCGCCTCGGAGCCGTCAGCGTTGATCAGCCGAATCTCGACGTCCGCCGTTGCGTGCGGACGCATCCATTCCACACCATCCGCGCCGACTCCGTCATGCCGATCACAAATGCGCTGGGTAAACGCTGCAATATCAGGTAAAGCGAGGGCCCGCTCGGCCTGCGGAAAATCGATCAACAAGAAATCATTTCCGCAGGCGCTGGCCTTCACAAAGGAAATTACCGCTGCCTTTTTGCTCACTCGACTTCCACCGGACCCAACGAGGTGACGCTGCCCAGAACAGCAGACGTCTTCAACTCTCCCAGCAATATTCTGTGTTCGCGATTGCAGCCGGGCACGTCAAACTGCACCCGCACGTGCTGATGGGTGCTGCCGCTGACCACATTCTGCATCATGCGATGCTCGCGCTCGAGGATGCGGTTGACCTCCTGCGTGATTTGTTCCACGCTGGCGCCTGTCACTTCGTAACAGACTAGCAAAGTCTTCAAATTGAAGTTTCGCTCCAGGCTGCCCAGGGCAAACAGTGCTAGCAAAACTACTCCGGTGGCAAAAACCGCGGTAAGGTAAAGCCCGCCGCCGGCAGCCATTCCCACCGACGCCACCACGAACAATGTTGCCGCGGTAGTGAGACCTGTAGTCAAGCCGCGATTATGCAGAATCGATCCTGCGCCAATGAACCCAATGCCGGGAATAATCTGCGCGGCTATGCGGGCCGCATCAGACGGTACTCCCGCGAGGCCGCTGGAAAGGATGGTGAACATCGCCGCTCCGAAACAGATAAACATGTTGGTCCGCAGGCCGGCTGGGCGATGCCTCAGTTCCCGCTCCAGCCCGATCGCTCCCCCCAGAATTGCCGCCAGCACCAGACGCACCAGAGATGCTGCAACAAAACCGCTGGCCATCTCTCCGTGCAGCAGGGCGAAAATGTTGTGCCAATTCATGGGCGCGATTGGAGGGCTCAGACGGAACTTAGATGGCCGGATTTTATCATCGGACTTGACTCTCTTCGCCGACCTTCGCCGACCTCACGTTAACCGGGCTGATTACCGCCGGGGCTCCTGGCCGCTCTCTTGCATGCGGCCGCGGAAGAGTACGGCGCGCGGCTGGCCGGTAGTGTGAATTTCGACGAGCGCCGTCAAATGGTGATCGGTCGCCGACTTCCACACCGGATCGCCGTCGAAGCCGATCACGAAATCCGCGTACGCCGCCGGATCCGCGAGGGCGCGCTCCCACAAGCCTTGCAGATCGGCCGGCTGTTTCCAGACGCGATGATTGCCTTCGTTGATGACCCGCCGCAAAGGAATCGCGGCCTGTTGGAGGGTGCCCACGTGCTCGCCAAGATACATCAGCAACGTGGAATCCGATGGCAGCGGCTTGAGCCAGCCGGCCACTTGCTTATCCAACTCCACGCGCCCGCGCGAGTTGATCGCAGCCTCGCGGTAACAAATCGGGTCTGCGTGCCAAATGCCGCCATAGCTTGCACTCGCGAGTCCGAAAACGCTCACCAGGACGATGGTGCTTACCCGGCGGGTGATGAAAGGGTTCAGTTGTCCAATCTTTGCTGCGGACTGCACGACAAAAGAAATTCCCAGCGGCACAAACACGGCGAACGCCGGAAGCAGTTGCAGCCCGTAGCGTACGTTGTAATAGGTGAATGGCCACCACGTCGGCAAAAATATCGGAACGCTTCCGTAGGCCACGGACAGTGAATAAAAGGGCAGCGGCGCCCATAGCCACAACCCAGCTCGCCCCTGCCCACTGAACCCCGCCACGAAACTTCCTAACAACGCCAGGGCCAACCAGAGCCGGCCTAGCCAGTTGGCCTCCGACACGTTCAGTTCCGCCGCCTTAAGAAAATAGGAAGCAGCAGCCCGCAGATTTCCCTTCGCCGGATTTACTGTTGCAGTCTTCTGTTCTATGGCGTGGGCCGAGTAAGGCCCATTCGCAAACTCCAGCGGATTGCGGTAGACGGCCGCGTTGTAAGCAAGCCAGAAAACAGGCGCGGCCGCCGCGATCAGGAAAAATCTCAAAAGCGAGATGCGCGACGCCCCGAACCTGGGTGCTTCCTCTTTGCGTTTGAAAACGTGGAAGCTGACTACCACCACGCCAACCACCATCAACACCGCTAGAAACCATCCGTCGTACCGCGTAAGGCACGCCGCGGCCAGACAGACGCCGCATTTTGTGAGGGATCGAGCCGACGTCTCCCCGCCGCGTGCGAACTCGGCGAAGTACACCGCGGCCCAAATGAAGAATGCCAGATACAGGGACTCGCCCATTGCAGTCGCCTGCATGTAGATGAGATTCGGATTTGCGCAGTAGATGATTGCCGCTGCCCAAGCCGACACCTGCGTCGCGCCATTCACTTTTCCCTCTAGGCACAGCGCCGAACGCACCAGCCGAAATATTCCAAGAGCGCCGAAAACGTAGGCAGCCATCGACGGAATGGAGCCGCCCGAACCGCTCTGCCACATCTGCTTCGACACGATAAACGGCAGGATCAGCAAATGCGGCAAAGGCAGCCATACCGTCCCCAGTTGCAGCAAGCCGGGAGTTTTTGAGTCGAATACACGGCGCGCGATATTGATATGCGCTACGGCGTCACCGTACAGCAGCACCTCGCCGTTCCGGTTGTAGTAGAGAAACGAAAACGCTGAGACAAAGATCGCCAGCCACACCAGCCGCACAATCTGAATTTCTGAATAGGCCTTCGGTGGTGGAGCGTGCGGCTTCATTCGAGGTGGGTAAGTTCGCGGAAAATCTGGAAGCGCTCGTCAATTTCTTCGCGGGTCAGCGACTGCAGCCGTTTGGTGCCAAAATCTTCCACCGCGAACGATCCCATGACGCCACCATAGAACAGAGCCCGCTTCAGCACTTCGCGATTCAACTCTTCCTGCGATGCCAGGTAGCCCATGAATCCTCCGGCAAAGGAATCGCCCGCTCCAGTGGGATCTTTCACTTCATCGAGCGGCAAAGTCGGGGCGCGGAACGGATGGCGCCCGATCCCGAACGCTCCCTCGCGAAAGAAAATTGTCGCCCCGTATTCGCCGTGCTTGATGACCAGCGCCTGCGGGCCCATGGCCAGCACCTTCTGCGCCGCGCGCGGCAGATTCTTTTCATCGGCCAGCATTTTGGTCTCGGTGTCGTTAATCAGCAGGACGTTGACCAGCTTCAGGGTTTCCGCCAATTCCTTGCGCGCGCCCTGAATCCAGTAATTCATGGTGTCGCATCCGGTCAACTTCACGCCGTTCATCTTCCGGCGCACGTTGGCTTGCAGCGTGGGCTGAATGTTGGCCAGAAACAAAAATTCCGTATCCTCGTACTCTTTGGGAATGCGAGGCTGGAATTTCTCAAACACATTTAAATCGGTGTAATTGGTTTTGGCCTCGTTCAGGTTCTCGGTGTAGGAACCACCCCAGCGAAATGTCTTCCCGGCGGCGCGCTCGATGCCGCGCGTATCTACTCCGCGCTTCTTCAGAACATTTTCATGCTCCGGGCCAAAATCCTCGCCCACCACCGCTACCATGCGAACCTGCGTAAAATAGCTGGCCGCCAGCGAAAAATAAGTCGCAGCTCCGCCCAGAATGCCTTTCACGCTTCCGGAAGGCGAAGTAACGTCATCAAACGCAACCGACCCAACTACGACAATACTCATCCTGAATGTTAGCTCCTCTTCTTTGAAACAGTGGTCAGTGATCAGTGGTCAGCGGCTGGTGGTCAGTAAAATCTCTCTCGGCGCATAGTTGACTGCCACTGATCACCGATCACTGGCCACTGACCTTCACATACTTTCCGATAATCAGTTTCAACTTCTTCCGCGTCGTCGCCGGAATTTTCTTGGGATCGGTCATGATCGCGTGCGCCAGCGCGGACCAGCACTTGCAGGACCGCGTCCGAGGCATCGCCGCTACTGTCTCGCGCAACACCTTGGTCGCGTTCTCCGCATTTTTCACCAGCACTGCAACAATCTGATCGACCGTCACCGAATCGTGATGCGGATGCCAACAGTCATAATCCGTGACCATCGCCACCGTGACATAGCAAAGCTCCGCCTCCCGCGCCAACTTTGCTTCTTGCAGGTTAGTCATGCCAATCACGTCCATGCCGAGGCTGCGATAAACGTGCGATTCCGCCTTCGTGGAAAACTGCGGCCCTTCCATGCATAGATAGGTCCCACCATGCCTGCCGGTCACGCCCACCCTTTCACAGGCGGCTTCGACCACCCCGGCCAGTTCCCCACATACAGGATCGGCAAAAGCAACGTGCGCCACCACTCCCCCGCCGAAAAAGGTATCCACGCGATGCCGCGTGCGATCAAAGAACTGGTCGGGGATCACAAAATCCAGCGGCTTGTGTTCTTCCTTTAGCGAGCCGACCGCGGAAACCGACACGATCCTCTCCACTTCCAACTGCTTGAACCCATGAATATTCGCGCGGAAATTCAATTCGCTCGGCAGGATTCTGTGGCCGCGTCCGTGCCGCGCCAAAAAAGCCACCTTGCGACCCTCCAGCGTGCCGCAAACGTAGGCATCGGACGGGGCGCCAAACGGTGTCTTCAGCCGCACTTCTTTCACTTTGCTCAACCCCGGCATGGCGTACAGTCCGCTGCCGCCGATGATCCCTATCTCCGCCTGCGCCACTCAGCCTCCAAAAGTTCGACCCTACAGGAATGCTCCGCGCCTCACAGCCAAACCTGCGATTATACAAGACCTCGTGTATCAACCTTGCCACCGCTGTGGTTCAAGGGTTGCAACCATTAGAATCTTCCTATATGCGGTGCACGGCTCTGTTTTTCATTCTGACTTGCAACCTGGTCCTGGCACAAAACGTCCCCGGTTCTTCGTCTCAGTCGCAGCTCAAAGTCGTCACCGTTCCGCTCGCGCTGGATCACAACCGCGTGGTCATCAGTGCCGACTTATCGCTTCCCGACGGCTCGACGCAGCACATCCGCGCCTGGGTGGACAACGGTAACCCCGATCTCTGCGTCTCACGGCGCGTAGCTGTGCTGCTGGGATTGTCAATCGCCTGCGGCGACAAGGAGTGCACCGCGCCGCCGCCGCATGAAATCACGATTGGCGGTATGAACATTCCCCTCAGCGGGGTAAAAGAAGCAAAAATTCCCCTAAAGCCCGTCGACGCTGCGGCCGTCATGGCTTCGGGTATGAACGCTGAGATCAATATTCCATCTACTGTCTTGCGCAACTACGACGTGCTCATTGATTTTCCTGGGCATGAATTCACCATCGGTCAACCGGGCAGCGTGAAGTTCAAGGGCGTCAAGACGAAAGTAGTTGTAAATGGTGAAAACGGGCTCGTCCAGGTTCCGAGCCAGATTGAAAACAAGAAATACAATCTTGGGCTTGACGTGGGATCGTCCATCAGCTTTTTGTCGGGAGAACTCTTCGATAAACTCGCGGGTGCTCACCCCGATTGGGCGCACATGACCGGCGCCATTGGCCCCGCGAACCTGTGGGGGTTGGAGGACGAGCCCAAGTGGAAGCTGATGCGCGTGGATCGAGTACAGTTCGGACCTATTTATCTCACGAGTGTGGTTGCCGTCGATTTTCCGAAAGATCGAATGGCGTTTTTCGAAAAGCGAGCTGCCATTCCGACCGCCGGACTGCTGGGCGCGGAAGCCCTGATGAATTACCGCATCGGCCTCGACTATGCTCACTCTGCGGTTTATTTCGAGATCGGCCGCACCTTCAACTTCCCCGACTTCGACACCATCGGCCTCATACTTCGGCCAGAAGATGATGGGCGCTTCACCATTCTTGCGACCGCCGATTTCGGCGGCAAAGTTTCCGTGTCTGATGTTCAAGCGGGCGATCACCTCGTCGCCGTCGATGGCATCCCCGTCCGCGGTTCCACGATGGGTCAAGTCTGGTTGATGCTGGGAGGAGAGCCTGGTAAGGAACGCAGGTTGACGGTTGATCGTGGCGGCAAGCAATTCACGGTCGCCGCCAAGGTACTGCACTTCTTAGGGGAGGCATTAGCGATACACATTTTTTAGTTTGCGGCCGCAAACACTTCCCGTTCCAGCAACTGAGTGGTCGCTGCGTCCAGGTTCTCGCTCACCAGGACGGTATCGCCCCGCTCTTCGATAACGACGGTCCCCTCTTCCGTCGTCCACGCGTGCCGGCCCTGCAGACCTTCAGGCTTGCCTTCCCTATCCTGATCCGCCGATTGCGACGAAGGATCAGCCACTCTTTCCACTTTCTTATACCGCTGCTGCAGCGACTGCGCGTAAATCTCCGCAAATTGAGATGCTTTCTCAGCGCTCGACCAGCGCGATGCATACATCAGCCCCAGCGGCGCACCGGTATCGTTCTTGGGACGCGCCGCGTAATAATATCCTCCCCGCCACGACGGATACATTTGAGCCGACACTTTCTTACCTGCATACTGCTCGATCAGCACCGCGACATCGAACTCCCCCATCGCACCAATATCGAACTTCAAGTAATCCTTGAAGTCCCGCTTGAATTCCGGCACGCGCATGGGCTTGATTCGTTCCTCCGATAGATAGGTTTCAGGCTGCATGATCTGCCGCGTGGTGTGCGGAGGATTCCTCAGCACGGCCGCAAATGCCCTCTGCTTGCCGCCTTTCTGCATCAACTTCACCACAAAGTTCAACCCGTAGCTGTAGGGGAAAGTGAGCGACTCTCTCAGGAAGATGGGAGCGTCCCGGAATACGGTTGAGTCGTCGGTCCCGTTGGCCATCTGGGATTCCATGGTCTCCACCAGGTTAGGTGAGTCTGTGATCGACCGGCCAACGGGCGCCAGTTCGTACTCCAGCATCATGGCCTCCGCCTGGCCTTCAACCACCGCCTCGCGCGCATTGTCAGTTTCGTCGTTCTCAATATCGGCCGGCGTGGGATCTTTTTTGATCTCGCCTAGATCTTTTTCACCCTTCTTCATCCATCGGTTGAGGTTGATCGTCTGATCTTGCAGAGCGTGGGTTAGCTCATGCGCCATCACAGGTTCCTGTTGTTCGATCGGAACCCAATCCAGCAGATTCACTGTCTTCGTCTTGGGGTCGTAGTAACCGGCAACCTGCTCGCGCAGCAGCGAGACCAGAAGTTTCTCTAGATCGAAGTCGCGCGGCAGCAGACCAAATTTCTTCAGCACCAGCTCCGACCGCTGAAGGCGTTTCACGTCCTCATCCTTCATGTGTTTGGTGAGATAGGAGACCACTTCGTCGCGGCTGGTCAGCTTGCGCTTGACCTCTTTCTTGATGGGAAGGCCCGTATGCTTGCTGTCGAAAGCCAGAATCTCATCGACGGAGTGAAACAGCTCCTCCGCCTCGCGCGCGGTGATTTTGACTTCGGGCTTTTGTGTGGCCGGCGCCTGTGTGGGGCGGACACTCTTGTCCGCCTGCTTTTGACTTTGATCTTGTTTTTGACTTTGATCTTGCCCTTGGTTTTGATCTTGCTGTTGCAGTGCGGTGGCGGCACTCAGCCCCAGCAATACAGCCGCTACAAGCGGCGTGACAAATCTCCCGCAGAGCAGCTTGACGGTATTCATTAGAAAAGAGTCTACCCTGTTTGCCTATGCTTTCCCCAAGCGCAAACCTGGCGAACTCCACGAAGCTCGATTGTTCTGTCTGGAAACAGCCCAATCTTATTTAGATCTCCAATGCGCCGGTTGGACTTCCACGGCGTTCTCGAAAAGAGGACCGGGGAGACCGGCCCTCCACTTAACTGCCTTTGCGCGTGGGGAACCCCTTCAAAGGAACGACTTGCCGGTTCCTAAGAGTCAAGGGCGTCTCTTGGCGGCGACAGGATTCCGGCGTCACTGCTGGCGGAGAGCGTTAGCGATCCACTCAGCCGCTTCCCGAGTGCCCAGCGTGCCGCCGATGTCCGGCGTGGTCTGCTTCTTGCGCAAGGCTTCCAGCACAGCTGCCTCAATCTTCGCCGCTTCCTTCGTCAATCCCACGTGCCCTAACATCATGGCGGCGGTCAGAATCGCGCCAAAGGGATTCGCCACATTCTTCCCAGCGATGGGAGGTGCAGAACCGTGTACTGGTTCAAACATCGAAGTCTTGCCGGGATGAATATTTCCGCTGGCCGCCATGCCGAGTCCGCCCTGGAGTCCGGCAGCGAGATCGGTGATGATGTCGCCAAACATGTTATTGGTCACGATCACGTCGAACGGCCGCGGGTCGCGCACCATCTGCATGCACAAGGCATCCACGTACATGTGCTGCGCCGCGATCTGGGGAAACTCGCCGCCAACTTCCTTGAATACGCGCTGCCATAGCCCCCCGGCGTGAGTCATGGCATTCGACTTGTCGCACATGAGCACACGCTCGCGCGGTGAGCCGTCGTGTTTCTTGTTGCGCTCGCAGTACTCGAACGCATAGCGGATGATGCGCTCCACGCCCTTGCGCGTGTTGATATCCTCCTGAATCGCGACTTCATCGGCGGTTCCCTGCTTAAACACTCCGCCCGCATCGGTGTAGACGCCCTCGGTGTTTTCGCGGATGACGACAAAATCCACATCCTTCGGCTCAACGCCTTTCAGCGGACACAGCGCCGCATCGAGCAGACGAACCGGACGCACGTTGGCGTAAAGGTCCATCTGGAAGCGCATGCCAAGAAGAATCTCTTTGGCATGAATATTGGTTTTCACCCGCGGATCGCCGAAAGCGCCGGCGAAGATAGCGTCGAAGTCGCGTCCAAGCATGGCAAAACCATCGGGAGGGACGGTCATGCCATCGCGGAGATAGCGGTCGGCACCCCAATCGAATTCGCTGAACTCGACGTCGGCTCCCGACGCCCGCACAACTTTGAGAGCTTGAGGGATCACTTCTTGACCAATCCCGTCTCCGGGAATGACTGCGATACGCTTTCTGGAAGTATTTTGCGGGTCCACGGGCAAAAAGTTAACACAAGCTGAGCAGAATGAGTATGGATTCCGCGACTTCAAGACCCCTATTGGAATTTAATTCTCGTTTCCAAGCTAACCCTAGGGGTCACCTGCCTTCGCTTATAATCAATATTCAATGATTTCCACTCCGCTACAAGAGGCGCTAAGCAAGCAGGCTGAGGGCAAAGCGCTACCGGTCCAGGTGAACGACTACCGGGGGGTCAGCACGGCGGCGCGCTTTGGAGATGTTCACGAGGAGTTCTCTGCCCTGCTGAAAGGCTGTGGAATCTATGATCTGGGCTTCCGCGCCAGGATCTCGCTAACCGGCGGCGACCGCGTGCGCTGGATGAATGGCATGGTCACCAACAACGTTCGTGATCTCTCGGCTGGACAGGGTATTTATGCTTTCCTGCTCAACCCACAAGGCCGCATTCTCGGCGACATGCACGTCTACAACCTGGGTGAGACCCTCCTGGTCGAGACTGATCGCAACCAAGTCGAGAAAATCATCGCTACCTTCGACCACTTCATCATCATGGATGACGTCGAAGTAAAGAACATCAGCGAGGACCAGGTCGCTCTAGGCGTGGCCGGACCAAGGTCCCGCGAGCTGTTGAATGCGGCAGGAATCGTGGTTCCGGAAATGCAGCCGTTGCAAGTATTGACTCCGCAGTGCGTGTGCGATTGCGACTGCGTGGAATGCACGGTGATCCGCGGCGAGGATGCGCAGCAAGAGTCCTACGAAATCTGGCTTGCGCCTAAGGATGTCTATAAGACCTGGCAGGCTTTGATAACCGCCGGAGCAACGCCCGTGGGCAGCGAAGCTTTGGAAATGCAGCGCATCGCGGCCGGCATTCCGCTCTATGGCGTAGACATCCGCGAGCGCGACCTGCCCCAGGAGACCGAGCAGACGCGCGCCCTCAACTTCGACAAGGGTTGCTACGTGGGACAGGAGATTGTGGAGCGTATTCGATCGCGCGGCAATGTGCATCGCAAGTTTACCGGCTTGCTGGCGGAAGGCGCGGAGACAATCGCAGCCGGGGCAAAGATTGTCTCCGGCGAAAAGGAAGTGGGCGAAGTCACCAGTATCGCGACGCTGAGAATGCCGCCGGGCCAACGGACGGTTGCCTTGGGCTACATCCGGCGCGAGGTAGGAGTACCGGGGCGCGAGGTTACGATTGGAACTGCGAAGGCTGCTGTGATTCAATTGCCGCTCAACCTTGAAGCGCTACGGCAGGCCGATGACGCGGTGCTGCACAAAGTCTAAGAATTCGTATTCAGCATGGAGATTTATCAAGATTCTAAAACAGTGATTTTACGAGGACAGACCTTATGGCTGAGAAGAGACAGGAATCCGGGTTTACCATAACCGACCGCCGCTTGTTTACCGGGGACGGAGAGTTGCGTAGCGATGTTCGCGAAGAAGTAGAGATCCCGAAGGCATCGGCGCCGCCCGCGCCGGCTCCAGCCGCGCCCCGGGAAACTGCGCCCGCCGCCAAATCCGTTACAGAGTTTCCCGCCGAGGCAGACGCAAGCGCGGACCAAGGCATGCCCGCCGCGCCTAGCGCCGCCGAGCAAAAGGCGCAGGCCGAGGCTTACCGTGAATCGTCGCAGGAATTGGATTCGCGCGTGGAACTCAGCGGCCGCTCCGCTAAAGAGTTCGAGATGACGTTTGAGCGTTTCCTGGCATCGCTCTATATGACGGCGATGCTGCAGTTGGGATTGATGCATCAGCAGGGTGAGCAGCCCCGCATGGACGTCATCGGAGCGCGGCAGACGATAGACACGCTCGCTCTTCTGGCGGAGAAGACCAAGGGCAACCTGACATCGACGGAAGAAGCTTTCCTGCAGAACAGCCTCTACGAAGTGCGCATGGCCTACGTGGAAGTGACCAATGCCCTGGCACGTCCGCCACAGCCCGGAGCTGCCACTGGAACCGGCGGACGGTGATCATGAAGGCCCGAGCATGAAGGCTCGCGCATGAAGGCTAGAGTATGAAGGCGACACTGACGGTGCTGGGCAGCGGCACGTCGATGGGAGTGCCCACGCTCGGATGCGACTGCGCCGTCTGCTACTCCAGCGATCCGCACGACCGCCGCACCCGCCCTTCGATCATGCTCGAGTATGCCGGGAAGGTGGTGCTTATCGATACCACGCCCGATTTCTACGCGCAGGCGATTCGCGAGCGCATCGCCCGGGTAGACGCGGTTTTTTACACGCACACGCACGCCGATCACATTCTTGGGATCGACGATCTGCGGCCGCTCAGTTATTCCCACAAGCCGGGAAAGTTGCCACTTTACGCGCGTCCGGACGCGGCGGCTTTTCTGCGCAAAATGTTCAGCTACATTTTCGACGCCAATTACAAATTTGGCGGCCTGGCGCAGTTGGAGTTGCGTCCCATCGACGGGCCCGTCGAGGTTTTCGGCGCGCGCTTCGAACCGGTCAGGCTGATCCACGGCGAGGCGGAAATTTACGGCTACCGCTTCGGATCGGCGGCCTACCTTACCGACCACAGCGAAATTCCGGAAGCCTCGTTCCACCAGTTGGAAGGGTTGGACATTCTTTTTCTGGACGCGCTGCGGCATAAGCCTCATCCCACACATTCGACGGTGGCGAATTCACTGCGCATCGTGGAGCGGGTAAAAGCGAAGCGGGCGTTCTTCACGCACATTTGCCACGATCTGGGGCATGAAGCAACGAATGCCGCTCTGCCTCCGCATGTGCGCCTGTCGTATGACGGGCTAAAGCTGGAGTTTGAAATCTAAGTTCAGTGGTCAGTGGCCAGTGATCAGTGTCCAGTGAAACCCCGCCTAACACTGGCTTCTGACCACTGTCCACTGACCAGCGACCACCGACCACTGCCATGCAGGTTTTCCATAAACTCGAAGACGTTCCGGCGGACTTTGGACCGTCGCTGGTCAGCGTAGGGAATTTTGACGGAGTGCATCGGGCGCATGCGTGCGTGCTCGGCGAAATTGTGCGGCGGGCGCGACAGAACGGAAGCAAAGCCGTGGCGGTGACGTTTGAGCCGCATCCCGGGCGCATTCTGCGGCCGGACTCGGGGCTGAGGCTGCTCACACCGCTACCGGAAAAATTGAGGTTGCTTGAAGGCACGGGCATTGATGCTGTGGTGATTCTGCCATTCGGGCGCGATCTCTCACTCATGACGCCGCGCCAGTTTGCCGAACGCATTCTGAAGAAGAAGTTGCACGTCCGCGAAGTGCATGAAGGTTACAACTTCCGCTTTGGGCACAAGGCTGCGGGCGACGTGAATGTGCTGACGCAGTTGGGGCAGGAGATGGGCTTTGAGGTGAAAGTCTATGCGGAGCAGAAACTACGCGGCGAGGCGGTTTCGAGCAGCCACATCCGAAAATTAATTGGCGAGGGACGGGTGAGCCGGGCCCGGCATCTGCTGGCGCGTCCCTTCTGCATTCTGGGCACGCCGGGACGCGGGCGCGGCTATGGCTCGAAATACACCGTGCCTACTATCAACCTCGCGCGCTATGAGGAGCTTGTGCCGAAAGATGGCGTCTATATCACGTGGTCGCGCGTCGGGACCGAGCGCTTTGATTCCGTTACAAACGTTGGCAACCGTCCGACGTTTGGAACAGACTCGTTTGCGCTTGAGACGCACCTGTTGAACTTTCATCCCGTTGAACTGACGCCGGAGAGCGAAGTCGAGATTTGTTTTCTCAATCGAGTGCGCGATGAGATCAAGTTTCCGTCAGTGGAAGCTTTGCGCGAGCAGATCGCAAGGGACGTGAAGAAGGCGAGGAGATATTTTCATCTGCTGCGATGTGCGCAGAAGTAATTTGCGCAGAAGTAATTATTGATTGTTGATTTTTGAGGTCACTCCACGCCGCTCATAGCCCAGATGTCGCCTCCCTGTGGTCTGAAGCGGTCGAACAGTACCCAATTCCCATCCGGCGACCACACCGGGTAGTCGATTCGCACATCGGGGTCGGGAAACTCGTAGACCTTTTCCGGTTTGCCGGCGCTGATTGGAGAAACCCACAGCACCTTGTGACCTACAACGTCCATGATCCGGGAACGATCGGGTGAGAACGACATGTGCGAGCCGCCCATAATTTCAGCAAAGGGTTGCGGATCGCCGCCGTCAACAGACACTTTCATCACTGCCGATTTGCCACCGCAGGGGCAGCGAAAAATCACATCTCGGCCTGACCAGCGCATGAAATGGCCCGACACACCGACATTGGTCAATTGACGCGGGTTGCTGCCATCGGCGTTCATGACCCAGACTTCCAACCTGCCGCTTTGGTCCGATTGGTAGGCAATGAATGCTCCGTCAGGTGAAAAGAAGGGATTGACGTTCATGCTGGAGTTCGATGTCAAACGCCGCAACGCACTACTTCCGACTTCTACCTCCCAGATGTTCGGAGTCCCCGAACGGGAAGAGAAGAAAACGATCTTCTTTTCATCCGGCGACCAGTTTGGTTGGAAATCGCCACCATGTCCGGTTGTAAGCTGGCGCGCGCTGGAATCCGCCGGCGAAAGCAGCCACAGATTCATATCCCCGGCGCGGTCGGAGTTGAAGGCTACCGTCTTACTGTCTGGCGACCATGCGCCCCGGCTATCTTCCCGAGTCGTGCTCACTACCGCCTCAGGCGACCCTCTGACCAGTCCAGTTTGCGGGAGGACTGGAAGCTTCCAGATGTCGGCATTCTGATGCAGCGTGGCAAAAGCGAGACCCTTGCCATCGGGCGAGGTGGCCACTTCAACGTCTTGTCCGGCACCTGTGGTCACCTGTTGTGGCGGCCCGCTGACCGTCCCATCGCTTTTGACAGGTGCTCGCCAGATGTTTATGCCGCCGCTCCGGTAGGAAGAGAAATAGATGAACTTGCCGGACGGCGACCACGCCGGACGTATGTTGCTGAACAGGTCGTTGGTAATCCAGTTCATCTGCTTCGACTCCAAGTTCACGACGCGAATATCAAACTTCGTCCGCACCAGATTCTGGAAGACAATCTTCTTGCCGTCAGGAGACCATGAGGGTGCGACATGGGCAACTTCCTCGCTGGTATCGGTCGTGATCTGTTGCGGATTGTGGCCTTCGCGATCAACCACCCAAATACGCCGCGGGGCGGCCACGGAGGCGTCTACTGCAATGCGCTTGCCGTCGGGCGAATATGCCGGATTAAATGCGTTGTCAACAAGTTTGCTCTCTTTGCCGGATGCCAGATCGAGCACCCATACGTCTCCATCCTGAAATAATCCGAAAACGTCGCCGGGCTGCAGCTTCACGCCGGGCTGATGGGCACGCACAAATGCAACTTGCCTTCCGTCTGGCGACCAGGCTGGCTGCAGTTCGTCAAAATCGCTATGTGTTAATTGTGTGTCCTGCCGGGACGCCAAATCTTTCCGGAAGATTTTGTGGATCTTGCCGACCTCGCCTGTGTACAGCAGGTTCTTCCCGTCGGGTGACCATGCGGGATATTCTTCGACTCCCTCAGCAAATGTCACTTGGGAAAGTGTAGTCTGCAACGCCGGACTCGAATTTCTCCAGCGCATGCCAATCAGGAAAACCAGGGCCATGACGGCAACGATGCAAACCACCGCGAGGATTAACCAACGTGACCACCTTCCCGACTGCATGGGTACTTGCTCCGCCGAGACCTGGAGCGAGTCTGCGTCGCGCTTCAAACGTTGCAGATCGGTCCGAACCTCAGAAGCATGCTGGTAGCGCAGGTCCCGATCTTTCTCCAAACACTTGGTGACGATCCGTTCCAGTTCCGGCGGAACACTGGGATTCAGGCGAACAATCGGAGACCGTTCCCCATCCAGAATGGCTTTGAAAATCACTCCCACGCTTTCCCCCTGGAAAGGCAGCGTCCCTGTCGCCATCTCGTACAGTACTGCTCCGAAGGAGAAGAGGTCGGTTCGCGCGTCCAGCTCTTTCGCGCGGACTTGTTCTGGCGACATGTATGCCACCGTGCCCAGCGTTGTACCCGGACTCGTCAAATGCGCCTGGTCAACCGTCAGCGTCGGTGTGTTCGCCGATGGGTTCTGGTTGGAGGAACTGAGCGACGGTGTGAGCTTCGCCAATCCAAAGTCCAGAATCTTGGCGTGTCCGCGCTTGGTGACAAAGATGTTTGCGGGCTTGATGTCGCGATGCACGATGCCAGCGGAGTGGGCGGCGTCCAGCGCATCCGCGATCTCAATTCCGAGCGACAACAGAGTTTCAATTTCCAGCGGACGCCCTGCGATGCGGTGCTTCAACGTCACACCCTCCAGAAACTCCATGGCGATGAACGCCTCGCCATCCTGCTCGCCGATGTCATAAATCGTGCAGATGTTGGGGTGATTCAGTGCGGACGCGGCTTGAGCCTCGCGTTGAAAACGGGAGAGTGCCTGCGGTTCACGGGCAACTTCCGGCGGCAAGAACTTGAGAGCGACGAAGCGATGCAGCCGCGTGTCCTCGGCCTTAAATACCACGCCCATCCCACCGCGGCCGAGTTTCTCGACAATGCGGTAATGCGAGATGGTTTGGCCAATCATTTGAGCAGAATCCTACGTCGATAAAACTGGCAAGTCAACGAAACGCGAGAAGTGGGCAGTGTCTCAGAGGGTGTCGAGGAAAAATGGCGGTACACTAACACTCCACATCAAACGGTACAAGCACCTGTCGCAGGACGAGCCAAAAATCGACAATTGACAATTTCTCACCGCGCCGTACAATCCGCACTTCATGGCGATTGGACCGATGCAATTGATTCGACTGGCGACGCCCGGCCAGCGGAGAACGTTGCTGGCGGCGGCCCTGGGCTGGGCACTCGATGCTTTCGACGCCATGCTCTATTCGCTGGTGCTGGCTTTGTTGATGCGCGATCTGGGCATGAGCAAGACGACGGCGGGATTTCTGGGCACGTTGACACTGCTGGCTTCGGGCGTAGGTGGAGTGCTGTTTGGATTTCTTGCGGACCGCATCGGACGGAAGCGGGCGCTCATGGCGAGTATTCTGACTTATTCGGTGTGTTCGTTTGCGTCGGGCCTGGCCACGAGCATCGCGATGCTGGCGGCAGCGCGCTTTGCGCTCGGCCTTGGCATGGGCGGCGAATGGAATACTGGGGCGGCCCTGGTGGCGGAGACCTGGCCCACGGAGTTTCGCGCCAAAGCGATTTCGATGGTGCAGAGTTCGTGGGCGATCGGCTTTGCCGGGGCGGCGTTGGTGGCAGGGCCAGTGTCGCGGTATTTCGGATGGCGGGCGGTATTCTTCGTGGGCATTCTGCCGGCGCTGCTGACGTTGTGGATTCGGAGGGGAGTGCCGGAATCGGCGATGTGGGAAACGCGGGATTCGTTGCAACCGAGTTATGCCACGGCACGCATCGGCAATGCCGGCAGAGAAGTAACAAGTTACGTCTCTACACAATTCTCGGTGATCTTTCGGCCGCCCTATGTGAGGCATACGGTGGCGCTGTTGTTGTTTAACTTCTTTGCGATGTTTGCCTGGTGGGGACTGTTCACGTGGATGCCGCCTTACTTGTCGCTTCCGGTGTCCCAGGGTGGGCGCGGCTTCGGCGTGATAGGGACTACTACGCTTCTCGTGACGCTGAATCTTTTTGGAATGTTCCCCGGGTATGCGAGTTTCGGGTGGATCGCGGATCGACTAGGCCGGAGGAAGGCGTTTCTATTCTATAGCTTAACAGCGGTACTTCTCATTCCACTTTATGCAACGGCGCGGTCCCCTATTATGCTCATGATACTGGGAACGCTGGTGGCATTCTTCGGGACTGGAATGTTCTCCGGATCTGGGATCGTGGGGAGCGAGATATTCCCAACTGGCGTGCGGGCGCGGGCTCTTGGATTCACTTACAGCGGGGCGCGAACGCTGAGTGCGGTAGCTCCGCTGGTGATTGGGCGAGTCGCTCAGAGCAAAGGACTGAGCTGGGCGTTTTACTTGTGCGCGGCGGGATATCTGTCGGCTGCATTGATGACCACGCAATTGCCGGAGACTCGGGGCAAGACGCTGGAGTAAAGCGGTCGCTTGGCCATGAAGTCAATTTCCAAAGTGTGGGCATGTTGTCTAAGCAGGTATGTATCAGTTCTTGCGATTTGAAATCCTACTCGATGGGCTCGACCATCACGGATTCCTCGGTAACGGTACGGCCGGGGCGCTGCACTATGACAATGGCGGCGAGCACAAAAATGATGCCTAAAGTCTGAATTGGACGTAGCACTTCGCCCAACAGCAGAGCGGCCAGAAGAATTGAGAACACCGGCTCGAGGCAACTGGCGATGATGGCGCGCGTGGGCTCGAGATGCTGCAGACCGAGGAAATAGAGTGAGAACGCCCCCAGCACCGAGATCATCGAGAAAACGAAGAGGAACAGCCACTGCATGGGCGCGTAGTGGGCGGCGACGACTTTCCACGGAGGATTGACGGCGAGCCAGAAGGCGGAGGCCGCGGCGAGCGTCCAGACCAGAATTCGCCAACGGTCGTAACGCGCCAGGATGCGATGGCCAGCGATGTTGTAGAAAGCGAATGAAAACGAGGCCAGCAGCGCAGCACCCAGGCCATACGTATCCAGACGAAGCGCGGTACCGTGGCTAAAAAGATTAATGACGAGCGCAATTCCAGCCACAGCCAGCACAACGGCGGCAACTTTTTGCCATGAAAGTTTCTGGTGGCCGCGAGCCACCACATACAGGAGCACCCACACCGGCGCGGTGTATTGCATGACAATGGCAATGGCGACATTCGTTCTTTGAATTGCGACGTAATAGAAATAATTCGAGATAGCCACACCCAACGTGCCCAGAAGAAAACAGTAAGCGAGCTCGCGCGCTGGCAGCTTGATACGCTGCCAGCCTTTTGAGCCGACCAGCAACGCAAGCAATACCAGAAGAGAGAATGTGGTTCGAGTTTGCGAAAGGATAAGCGGATCAATGGGGCTCAGCGCGGTGCCGCCTAACGGCAATTTTCGAGTAAAGACGGCGCTGCCCAGTGCGGCGGAAACTCCCCAGAGAAATGCGGCAGAGCCGATGAAGAAGTAACCGCGCAACGGGTGCGGGCGCGAGCTTTCATGATTTGCGGTCGGTATGGTGGGCCTCGGAGACCGATTCGATGATGGGGCACTGCGGAGGGAATGGTCAAGGGAGCACCAGGACTTGAAGCTCACCTCAGCGGCTTCTATGAGACGGCTGGTGGGTGTCAAGAGCTAAGTCGTTGATCTTCATTTTTTCCTTATTGGCGGTTTTGGTTTTGCGTTGTGGATGTGTCCATTCATCTCGGTGCTTCTATCCGCACTGGTTTGAGCCCGCTGTGGGGGCTCGGTGCATGGTGGTGTCCGATACCGATGAAAGGGCGCTGCTATCTGAAGCGCGGCCTCGAAGGGCCAAGCCGCTGGTCGCAGTCGCCAGAACGCAAGATGTCAATGAACCTGGGCCAAGCCCCACCGCTACTTCTGCATTGCTTCACTTCCAACCCATCGCAAGGGTTGCACTCTAGACCGCACTGCCCGCTACGGCCGCCGCCTCGGGAAAGTTGCGGTAGTCCTGTCCGGTTCGCCACAGGTGGTGCAGCAACACCGCCAGCTTACGAGCCACCGCCACCACCGCCCGTTGCTTGGCGCGTTTTCCTCCCGCCGCCAGTTTCAATCCCCAGCGGCGCAGCGCGGAGTCGGGTCCAAACCGTCCCAGGGTGTAGTGCGCCGCTTGCACCAACAAACGGCGCAGATACTGGTTGCCGGTCTTGCTGATGTTGTGCTCGGGATCGGAATTGCCCGACTGGCTCTGCCTGGGACGCAAGCCCAGAAACGCGCCCACCGACCGGCTGCGCTCCACCGCATCCACTCCGTCCAGAGTCAGAACATAAGCGGCCGCAATCACCGGCCCCACGCCCGGCACGGTGCGCAAGCGAACCATCTCCGGATAACGTTCCCCCAGCTTCTCGATGGCCTGGTCCAGACGCCGGATCGCAGCCGACAGAGCTGCGATCTGATGCAACAACGGTTGCGTTGCCGCCTCCAACTCGGCCGGCACCGCCGCCGTCACCCGCGCCACAAAATAATCCGACGCCGCTGCCGGCAAACGTCCGCCCGCGCTCTTGACCAGCCCGCGCGTGGCGTTGATCAGCATGGTCCGCGCCCGCACCAGCGTGTCGCGGGCACGCAGCAGATTCAGATCGCGTTGCCGCTCGGCGCTGCGATGCCGGATGGGCGCCAATAATTTCGGATCGCAATAGCCCAGGCGCGCCAGCATCTCCGCATCCTGGCGGTCGTTCTTGCTTTCGTTTTGGCTGATGGCTCGCAGTTTGCGCGCGTTGGCCACGATCACCTGATGGCCGAAACTCTGCAGTAGACGGCTGATCCAGGGCGAGTGCGTTCCCGTTTCCATTACGATCCGCTGCCGCAGCTCGCCTTCCCAGTGCCGCCGAAAGCCCTCCGCGCCGGTTCGCACCTGCCCCTCTTCCAGCACTTCTCCGTCGCGGTTGAGCACGCAATAGCGGCTGAATCGGTCCCCCAAGTCGATGCCCACGGTTCGCTCCGGCCTCTGTTTCCACTCCGATTCCATTTCTCTGATACCCTTCTTCATTGGCTGGTCTCCTTTTTGCACCTCGAGTGCGTTGCGGACAGCAGCATAGCTCGTTCCGCGAGACCAGCCGTCTCATCCCATCTGAAGCCGCGCACTTTTCGTCTCTTAGGCACGACTGAAAGTCGTGCCCTTCCCGAGCCAAGCCCTGATCTACTCCTCAACATATTCGATCGCGGTGACTATCTTTGCGGTCTTGGCGAGCATGGCTGAAACCGAACAATATTTTTCTTTCGAGAGGCGGACTGCATCTTCGACCGACTTGCGAGAGACTTTGCCGCCGATGCGGTAGATCAATTTGATTTGCGTGTAGACCGAGGGCGGCTCGGTGGCACGCTCGGCTTCGGCGCGGAGTTCGAGGCTGGCAAGGGGTTCGCGCTTCTTCTGCAAAATGGAGACGACGTCATAGCCGGTGCAGCCGCAGAGGCCGATGAGAACTAGTTCCATGGGACTGTTGCCGGCAGCTTTGTCGCCATCGACCACAATCGAATGGCCACTGCTGGCAACACCGTTGAAGCGATGCTTCTCAATCCATGTTGTACGAGCTTCAGTCATGAGGACGCCTTGCGGGGAATTGTTGATTTTTGATTGCTGATTGCTGATTGAGAACCTTTTCTCGCCGTCACTCTTAAGGCGTTGAAGATCGCCACTAACTGATTGGCTTCAGACTTCAGATCTTTTAGCTTGGACTCTGCTATTAGTCCCGCGTCAACCAGCAACTCCAGCCAGAAGGCGGACTCGTCGGCCTCTTCAATGACAATCGACAGCTTCGCTAGGAATTCTGGCCGGGAGCGAGCCCGGCACACGGCGCGGTAGTTGGCTGCGACTGATATTCCCGACCGCAACAGTTGATGGCCGATGATCCGTCCCTCAGGTCCGGGTTGTAATGATCGAATCACGCGGATAATCCGCAAAGCGAATTTCTTGGTTCGGTCTTTTAGCACCTCGGCTTTATGATCCATCGGGTGAATTCCAATCAACAATCAGCAATCAATAATCACCAATCTCTGCCACGATGCCCGTAATTGTCTGTGACCGATATCACAATTGCATCGCTACCGCCGGTTGTCCGTGCTGGGTTCGGGATGAATCAACACACGGAAGAGTTCGGGCGCCGCCTGCTTGAAATGGATTTCCAGTTCGGTTTGGATATCGTGGACGCGAGCCAGAGGTAGATCGTCCGAGAGCGTGCAGTGGCAGGAGACGTAAAGGCGGCCTCGCACTTTCTTGATTTGGATGTCGTGGGTATCAATGATTTCTGGAAACTGCCTGGCCGCCAACTTGAGGTGGCGCTCGAGGCCGGCGTCGCGGAGCACCTCGTCACCGGTTTCGATGGTGGCAGGCTCGCTTTCAATATGCGTGAGGATGTCGGCGATTTCGGGCACGTCGCGGCGCATATCGGCTTCGAGTTCGGTGACTTGATCGTGCGCGGTCTTTAGAGTCATGCGCTCGTCGAGTTCGACGTGCTGCTCCACGTGCAGTCGGCCGCCGAGGTCCTGCACGCTGATGTCGTGGACATTGAGGTTGTGGCGGGTAGCAACGGCGCGAATGCGGTCGAAAATATTTTCCGAGCGCTCGGCGCGCGGCAAAGGCTGAACGGTGACGTCGGCGTCAGGAAGAATTCCGTGGACCGCGGCGGTTACCGCTGCTACCAACTGCTCGGAGCGCTGAAAAGTCACGGTGCGGGCCAGGCCGACGGCAAGATCGGCGAAATAGCGATTGCCGGCGCGGCGAATTCGCACGCGTCCAATTTCGAGGACGCCATCCACGCGCGAAACAGCATCGGTGATTTGAACGCGGACACCGGCAGGAGCAGCATCAAGCAGCGCGTCGATGGTGCGCCGCGCCAGACGCCAGCTCACGGATACGATAACGCCCGCGACGAACAGGGCGGCGACTGGATCGGCTAAACGCAGCCAGTCCAGATGATAGATACGTCCCAGCAGGATGAGCGCAAGACCAAGAACAACCACGCCTGCCGACCATACATCCGTGGAGAAGTGGAGGGCATCGGCTTCAAGAGCCTGACTGTCGTACTTGGTGGCGATGCGGCCCAGGGCGCGAGAACGACACCAGTCAACGGCCATCGAGATCAGCATTACGGCGAAGGCCCACACGGAGGGTTCGACCTCGACGCGGCGGAAAAATAAACGCAGGATCGCTTCGTAGACCACCCATGCGCAGGTGAGCAGAAGTAAGCCGGTTTCGACGAATGCCGAAAAGTTCTCGACCTTGCCGTGGCCGTATTGATGGTCCGCATCGGCGGGCTTGTCCGAAACTCCGACGGAGAAGTAGGTGAGCGTAGCCGCAATCAGATCCAGCGCAGAGTGCGCGGCTTCTGAAAGTATTCCCAGGCTGCCGGTGGTAACGCCAACGGCGATTTTTCCGCCAGTGATCAGCAGGGCGGCAGCCACCGAATTTCCGGCGACTGCACGCTTTTCCGCGCGCATGGCGTTAGGCGAGTAAAGGGCCGGCGTCCCGGACATGATGGGATTATCGCCGCTAACGCGGGATTGCGCCAACGGGAATCGGTGTCAGGCGGTTAAGGCCGTCCCAACAAATCATCAGCCACCCTTCGACTTGCTCAGGGCAGGCTCCAGACACGAAGTCACACGAAGGGCTGATTCCCGTGCTAGGATGCTAAGTTCGGTTGTGCAACTTCCTGATCTACCAATCCTGGAGGGATATTGTATGCGTAAGAGTTGGTTGCTGTGTGTGCTTTTGGGAACGCTGGCCTGGGGACAGGCAGAGCCGGGAGCGAGCCCAGCGCAGGCAAGTACGCCGCAGGCTCCGGGCGCTGCCAGTAACGCGCCAAAGCCCGCTGCGGAGGTGCCGGAGAATGCGGTTGTATTAACGATCAAGGGCGTCTGCCCGGCTGCACCGAAGACGTCGGCATCGAAGACGGGCGCTGCCAAAACGGCTGCCGCACCTGCAAAGAAACCGGCGGACTGCAAGACCGAAATCACCCGGGCGCAGTTCGAAAAAATTGCCGCCGGCCTTTCGCCGAACGTCACGCCGCAATTGAAGCGCCAACTAGAGCAGGCACTCCCCCGCTTTATCGCGATGTCGGAGGCAGCGAAAGCAAAGGGCCTCGATAAGAGCCCACGATTCGTGGAGACACTGAAGATCGCCAAGATGCAGATTCTGACAACGGAATTGCAGCGCACCGTGCAGGAAGAGTCAGACAAAGTACCGGCAACGGAAATTGCCGACTACTACAAGAAGAATCCGGAAGCCTACGAACAGTACTCTCTCGACCGCCTGTTCATCCCGCGTTACAAACAAGCCGTAGCTGACGAGAAGGACGAGGGCAAAGAGCCGGAAAAGCTCACCGATGAGCAGCAGAAGGCCAAGGAAGCCGCTGACAAAGCGAAGCAGGAGCAAGGCGAGCAGGAGATGAATAAACTGGCCGATGCCTTGCGCGCACGGGGCGCGGCAGGTGAGGACTTCGCCAAGCTCCAGAAGGAGGCATTCGAAGCGGCTGGCACAAAGGTAGAGAACCCGACGGTGAACCTGCCCAAAGTGCGGCGAACTGGCCTGCCCCCGGCGCACGCCGCGGTGTTTGATTTGAAGGCGGGCGAAGTCTCGCCGGTAATCAGCGACAATGGCGGACACTATGTGTACAAGGTGGTCAGCAAAGAAACCCTTCCACTCGACCAGGTAAAGGACGAAATCCACAACAAGCTGAAGAGCGAGCACATGAAGGTAACGATGGACAAGTACACGAACTCGTTCCAGGCCGTGCCTAACGAAGCCTACTTTGGCCCAGCGACACCCGCGGGACCAGCTGGAGCGCGTCAAGCGCCGCCACACATGCAGCATCCGCAGATGGCTCCTCCTCCGACACAGCCGCAGGCGCAACCGCAAAGTCCGCCGCCGGCCGCGAATCCACCCGCGCAGCCTCCGGCGGCACAAGCTCCACCCTCGAAGCCGAACTGATGCCGCCGAAACCTGTCGTCGTGGTCACAGGCATTGCGGGAAACCTGGGATCAAGGTTGCTCCCGCTGCTCGGGGATTTTTCGGTGATTGGGGTGGATCTGAATCCACCCCAAAGTGATGTTCCCCTCCAGTTCGAGCGCCTGGACTTGGGCGAAGAATCTTGCACGCGCACGCTGTTCGAACTGTTGCGCGACACGCGACCCGTCTCAGTAATCCATCTTGCATTCGTGATCGACCCGGTACGCACGGGTGTGCTCGACGTCGAACGCATGTGGCAGATCAATGTGGCAGGCACCGCGCGGGTTATGGAAGCCGTCACCGAAGCGAACCGCACGGCGGACTCACCAACCCGGCAATTTATTTTCCCCAGCAGTGTTTCTGCTTATGGTCCCAATCTGCCGGGACCGGCAACCGAAGAGTCGGTGCTGGCGGCTCACACCCTCCCCTACGCAATTCATAAAAAACAATCCGACGAGGTGGTGCAACAGCGCGCGCCGGCTTTGCGGGGATGTAGTGTTTATATTTTGCGTCCACACATTTTTGCCGGGGCCAGTGTGGAGAATTACTTGTTAGGAGCGTTCCGCGGCACGCCTAACGGCAAGAGCGCGTGGGCCGAAAAGATGCGACGCGAGGGCAAGCGCCTGCCTTGCATGCTCCCCCGCGGGCAGCAGTACCTCGACAACAAGATCCAGTTCGTGCACGTGGACGACATGGCGCGCCTGATCGGTCACATTCTGCATCGCGATCCGGAAGCACAGAGGCTGACCATTCTGAATGTGGCCGGACGCG
>WNFD01002572.1_pt1 | contig 29152 bp, 29 predicted proteins | sample 5400491 | NCBI WGS metagenome assembly WNFD01 (sample SAMN13153343, study PRJNA577476) | soil metagenome | isolation source: 120 cm saprolite under Douglas fir tree site 2 hole 2 replicate 2 | place: USA:California | collected 2015-04-18
GGGCCCACCACGAGGGTGAGCCACGAGATGAGCAGGGTGATGATGATGCCGACCGCGAGAAACGGGCGGAAGAGCCGCAGCGGGCTCACCCCGGAGGCCTTGAGCGCGGCCACCTCGAGGTCGCCGGCCAGCCGCCCGCACACCAGCAGCACCGTCACGAGCAGGGCCATCGGCAGGGTGAGGGCCAGGAAGGCGGGGAGCATGTAGATCAGGAGCGGCAGCACGAGCGCGAACGGCACGTTCTTGGTGATGACGAGGTCGGTGAGCTGGTAGATGCGATCGATGACGAGGAAGAACGTGAAGACGCCCACCCCGATGAGGAAGGGCGGGCCCATCTCCTTGTAGACGTAGCGGTCGAGGATGCGGGTCATGCGCGACCATTGTAGGCTAGCGTCATGCGGCCATCATGGTTCGGGAGCGTCCTGGTGGCCGCCCTCCTCGTGGGTGTGGCCGCGCCCGCGCCGGCGGTCGACCGGTTGGAGCGCTTCCGGGCGGTGGCCCGCGAGCGGCTCGCGGTCGCGGTGGACGGGGCCGAGCGCGAGCGGGCGGTCGGCGAGCTGTACGAGGTGGTGGACGCGGAGGTGCTCGACAGCCTGCGCGGCGACGAGCCCTTCTCCTCGCTCGGGTTCATCCGAGAGCGTCTCGACGCGATGATGGAGAGCTGGGGCGGCGCCACCCTGCGTGTGCTGCGCATTCCCGCCGCGAGCGGCCGCGTCCCGCTCACCCTCGGTCTCTACAGCCTCACCGGAGTGGAGGGGTCGGGCTCGCTCCGCGTCTACGCGGGGACGGGCCCCGGCGCCGCGCTCGCCGCCTCGTCGACGCAGGACGGGCTGCTCGACGCGCGGGTGTGGCCGGCGGGCCCGGACCGCGTGGCGCGCGTGCTCGCGGTGTGGAGCGGCCCGCCCGCGGCCCACGGGGAGCGGTCGTTGCACGCGGAGCTGTGGGAAGGGCGCGCGCGCGACCGCGTGGAGCGTGCGTGGAGCACCGCCACCCAGTGGCCCGAGGGGCTGCGGGTCTCGGACTGGCGCACCCAGTCCGGCGAGCTCGTGGTGCGCTACGAGCCGCGTTATCCGGGCTGGAAGCCCGGGTGCGCGGACCAGTTCGAGCACGAGGACCACTACCGGCTCGCCGCGGCGGGCGGTCTCGCGCTGGCGCGGCGGCAGATCTCGAACGGCTGGCACCGCGAGCTCGGCGCCGCCGCCGCCCGCTTCTTCCGCGCCCTCGCCGAGGACGACGCGCGCGCCCTGGGCCTGCTCGTGCCCGCGCCCGCCCTGCGCGCGCGGCTGCCGCGCCACCTCGTGGCCGAGCCGGTCTGCGAGCAGGCGGGCCCGGCCGGCCCGAGGGGGCCGGTGACGGTGGCCGCCACCGAGCTGCGCGCCGGCCGGCGCGTGCCGTGGGCGCTCGGGTGGACGCGCGGTCCCACCGGCTGGCGGCTCCACGCCGCCGCCCCCGTGCTAGAATGACGCGATAACATGAGCGAAATCGCCGACCGCTACGATCCGACGCGCGTCGAGCCGCACTGGTACGGGGTCTGGGAAGAGCGCGGCTATTTCCACGCCGACGTCGACTCGCCGAAGAAGCCCTACTGCATCGTCATCCCGCCCCCCAACGTCACCGGCACGCTCCACATCGGCCACGCGTTCACCTTCACGCTGCAAGATATCCTGATCCGCTACAAGCGCATGGACGGCTACAACGCGCTCTGGATGCCGGGCACCGACCACGCGGGCATCGCGACCCAGTACGTGGTGGAGCAGCAGCTTGCGAAAGAGGGCAAGACCAAGGAGGACCTGGGACGCGAGGCCTTCATCGCCCGCGTCTGGAAGTGGAAGGAAGAGTCGGGCGGCACCATCATCCGCCAGCTCAAGAGTCTCGGCGCCTCCTGCGACTGGGCCCGTCTGCGGTTCACGATGGACGCGGGGTTGTCGGCGGCGGTGCGCGAGGTCTTCGTGCGCCTCTGGGAAGAGGGGCTGATCTACCAGGGCGACTACATCGTCAACTGGTGCCCGCGTTGCCAGACCGTGCTCTCGGATCTCGAGGTGGAGCGCGAGGAGCAGGACGCCGAGTTCGTCTACATCAAGTACGGCCCGCTGACCCTCGGCACCGTGCGGCCCGAGACCAAGCTCGGCGACACCGCGGTCGCGGTGCATCCGAAGGACCGGCGCTACCGCAAGTACGTGGGCAAGACGCTCGAGGTCCCGTCGGTGGAGGGCAACATCACGCTCCAGGTGGTCGCGGACAGCGCGGTGGATCCCAAGTTCGGCACCGGGGTCATCAAGGTCACCCCGGGCCACGACGCCACCGACTTCGAGATCGGCCGCCGCCACAACCTGCCGATCCGCAGCGTCATCGGCTTCGACGGCAAGATGACCGCGCTGGCCGGCAAGTACGCGGGGCTCGACCGCTTCGAGACCCGGAAGCGCATCGTGGAGGACATGCAGGCGCTGGGGCTCATCGATCGCATCGAGCCCTACCGGCACGCGGTCGGGGTCTGCTACCGCTGCCGGACGGTGGTGGAGCCACTCGTCTCCAAGCAGTGGTACGTGCGCACCAAGCCGCTGGCCGAGCCGGCGATCAAGGCGGTCCGCTCCGGCAAGATCAAGATCGTCCCGCGCATGTGGAGCAAGACGTACTTCCACTGGATGCAGAACATCCGCGACTGGGCGATCTCGCGCCAGCTCTGGTGGGGCCACCGCATCCCGGTGTGGTACTGCGACAAGGACGGCGGCATGCACGTCTCCCGCACCGATCTCACCGAGTGCCCGAAGTGCGGGGGGCCCCTTCGCCAGGACACCGACGTGCTCGACACGTGGTTCTCGTCGGGGCTCTGGCCCTTCTCCACTCTCGGGTGGCCCGCGTCCACCCCGGAGCTCAAGGTGTTCTACCCGACCTCGGTGCTGGTCACCGCGTTCGACATCCTGTTCTTCTGGGTGGCGCGGATGGCGATGTTGGGCCTCAAGTTCATGGGCGACGTCCCGTTCCGCCACGTCTACATCCACGCGCTGGTCCGCGACGCCGACGGCCAGAAGATGTCGAAGTCCAAGGGGAACGTGGTCGACCCCCTGAGCGTGATGGACAAGTACGGCACCGACGCCTTCCGCTTCACGCTCGCCGCGCTCGCCGCCCAGGGGCGCGACATCCGACTCACCGAGGAGCGCATCGAGGGCTACCGGAACTTCGCGAACAAGATCTGGAACGCGGCCCGCCTGGTGCTGACGAACCTCGAGGGCTACGATCCCGCCCTCGCCCGCCGCGGGACGCCGTCGGTGGCCGACCGCTGGATCAAGAGCCGGCTCACCGAGACCACCGCCCAGGTGCGCAAGGCGATCGACACCTATCGCTTCAACGACGCGGCGTCCGCGGTCTACCAGTTCCTCTGGCACGAGTACTGCGACTGGTACCTCGAGATTGCCAAGCGGAGCCTCTACCAGCCGCAGAGCCCGGAGGCGAAGGCGGTCACCCAGCGCACCCTGGTGGAGACGCTCGAGACCACGCTCCGGCTCCTGCATCCGTTCATGCCGTTCATCTCGGAAGAGCTCTGGCAGCGTCTCCCGCACGCGGGGGAGTCGATAATGATCGCGCCCTTCCCCAAGGCCACCCGCAAGGGGCGCGATCCGGAGGCGGAACGACTCATGGCGCCGGTGCTCGACTTCGTGAGCGCGATCCGCACCGTCCGCAGCGAGAGCCGGATCTCGCCGGCGGTGGAGCTGGCGGTGACGGTTAAGCCCTCGGGGCCGGCGGTGGCGGCCGCGCTCGAGAGCAGCCGGGCGGTGATCGGCAGCCTGGCCCGCGCCGCCATCACGGTCTCCCGCGACAGCGCGCGTCCGGCCGGCTCCGCGGTGGCCACGACCCCGAGCGGCGACGTGTTCGTGCGCCTGGAAGGGGTGGTGAACTTCGAAGCGGAGCGCCAGCGCCTACGCAAGGAGATCGAGCGGGCGCGCAAGGAGATCGCGTTTCTCGAGGGCAAGCTCGGCCGGCCGGAGTTCGTGGAGCGCGCGCCCGCCGAGGTGGTCGAGCGGGAGCGCGAGCGGCTCGTCGAGCAGCGCCAGACCGAGCAGAAGCTCTCCACGAGCCTCGCGGCTCTCGGGTAGAGCGGAGCCCGTCACGGTGAACTTCGCGGTTCACGCTCTCGACGTCACCGACTCCACGCAGTCCGAGGCGCAGCGCCTGGCCGCGGCGGGCGCCCCGGAGGGCACCGTGGTGACCGCGCTCCACCAGCGGGCGGGACGCGGCCGCCGCGGCCACGACTGGTGGGACGTGCCCGGCGAGAGCCTGCTCGCCTCCGTGCTGCTGCGTCCGCCGGGCCCGGTGACGGCCGCGCCCCAGCTCTCGCTGGTGGGCGGGCTCGCGGTGGCCGACGCGCTCGTCGCGGTAGCCTCGGTGCCCGCGCGCATCCGGTGGCCCAACGATCTGCTGGTGGACGGTCGGAAGGTGTGCGGGATCCTCGCCGAGGCATCCTCTGATAGCGTGGGCGACAGCGTGGGCGCTGGCGCGGGCCGGCTCCATCACGTGATCCTGGGGATCGGCGTTAACCTCGCGCAGACCGCGTTCCCGGAGGCCCTGGCCGACCGGGCGACCTCGCTGCGCCTCGTCACCGGCCGCGCCCCCGAGGCCGCCGCGGTGCTGGCCGCGGTGCTCGAGCAGCTCGCCCGGCACTACGACGTCTGGCGGGCCGGCGGCTTCGCCGCGCTCCGCGCCGCGTGGCTCGAGCGGTCCACGCTGCCCGGCCAGACCGTGCGGCTGCCCGACGGCTCCGACGGGGTGGGGGTGGACGTCGGGGACGACGGAATTCTGGTGGCGCGCGCGGGGGACGGGCGGCTGGTCCACATCGTATCGGGCGGAACGGTCGAGGAGGGGATGACGCATGTTGCTCGTCATTGACGTCGGCAATACCAATACCTCGCTGGGCATCTACGAGCGCGCGCGCCTGCGCGCCTCCTGGCGGCTGACCACGCGGCGCGAGCAGACCGCGGACGAGTGGGGCGTGTTCATCCAGACGCTCCTCGGCACGCGGGGCATCGCACAGCAGGACATCACGGGGGTCGCCATCTCCAACGTGGTGCCGCCCATCCAGCAGGCGCTCGAATGGATGTGCGAGCGCTACTTCGGCGTGAACCCGCTCACGGTGGAGCCGGGGGTGACGGCCGACCTCCCCTTGAACGTGGACGTGCCGCGCGACGTCGGCGCCGATCGAGTCGTCAGCTGCGTGGCGGGTATCGCGCTCTATGGCACGCCGCTGATCGTGGTGGACTTCGGCACCGCCACCCGCTTCGACTGCGTGAACAGCCGCGGCGAGTTCATCGGCGGGGCGATCGCCCCCGGCATCAACACCGCCGCGGAGGCCCTCGTCTCGCGGGCGGCCCGGCTGTTCAGAGTAGAACTGGTGCGGCCCAAGGAGGCCATCGGCCGCAACACCGTCACGAACATCCAGTCCGGGATGATCTACGGCTGGGCCGGGCTCGTGGACGGCATCGTGGAGCGGATGCGCCGGGAGATGGAAGGCGACGTGAAGGTGGTCGGCACCGGGGGCCTGGTGGGGCAGATGCGGGAGGTCGTCCAGAGCCTTCAGTTCGTCAATCCCGAGCTGAAGCTGGAAGGCCTCCGGATGCTCTGGGAGCGGGCCAATCCAGGCTCCTGAAATGCGGGTTGGGCGTGACCCCCGGTTGACACCCGGGCGGGCCCGCCCGTATACTTGCCCCCTAAATACGGTAGGTCCGGGCGGGCGGTTCTCTACATACAGGGTTCAGGCGGCCGGCAGCCGGCCCCGGGCCCAGGCCGGGTGAGGCCAGGAGGCGGGGCGTATGGGCATGTGGGTCGGGCGGGGCCGTAAGGCCCGGGCGGCGTACGGCTTCGATGATATCGCGCTGGTTCCCGGCGCCCTGACCATCAACCCCAGCGAGGTCGACATCTCCTGGGAGCTCTGCGGCCACCGGTTCCCCATCCCCATCATCGCGGCGGCCATGGACGGGGTGGTCAGCCCCTCCTTCGCCATCGAGATGGGGCGAGCCGGCGGCCTCGCGGTCCTCAACCTGGAGGGGATCTTCTCGCGCTACGAGAACCCCGACGCCGTCCTGGACCGCATCACCTCCGCCAGCCTCGAAGAAGCCACCAAGATCATCCAGGGCATCTACAGTGAGCCCATCAAGGAAGAGCTGATCCACAAGCGCATCAGCGAGATCAAGAAGGGCGGCGGCCCGGTCCTGGTTTCCTCGATCCCGCAGCGGGCCGAGCGCTTCGCCAAGATCGCGGAGGAGGCGGGCGCCGACTTCTTCGTGGTGCAGTCCACGGTGACCACCGCGCGGCACATCGCCAGCGAGTACACCCCGGTTGATCTCCGGAAGCTGAAGAAGCATCTCTCCATCCCGCTCATCATCGGCAACGTGGTCACCTACGAGGCCTGTCTCGAGTTGATGGATTGCGGCGTGGACGCGCTGCTGATCGGCGTGGGCCCCGGCGCGGCCTGCACGACCCGCGAAGTGCTCGGGCTCGGCGTCCCGCAGGTGACGGCGACGGCGGACTCGGCGGCCGCGCGCGACTTCTACTACAAGAAGACCGGTCGCTACGTGCCGATCATCACCGACGGCGGCATGACGACGGGCGGGGACATCTGCAAGGCGCTGGCCTCCGGCGCGGACGCGGTCATGATCGGCTCCGCCTTTGCGCGCGCCAAGGAAGCCCCGGGCCGCGGTTATCACTGGGGCATGGCCACGCCGCACTCGAACCTGCCGCGCGGCACGCGCATCCGGGTGGGCATCGCGGGGCCGCTCGAGCAGATCCTGTTCGGGCCCGCCTTCACCGAGGACGGCACCCTCAACCTCGTGGGCGCCATCCGCACCTGCATGGGGTCGGTGGGTGCCATGAACATCCGCGAGCTGCAGCAGACCGAGCTGATCATCGCGCCCTCGATCAAGACCGAGGGCAAGGTCTTCCAGCGCGCCCAGAAGCTGGGGACGCCCAGGTAGCGTCGCGGTGGTGACCCGGGCTCCCGCGCCCAGCAAGATCGCGATCCTCGATTTTGGCGGCCAGTACACGCAGCTCATCGCCCGGCGCATCCGCGAGCTGGGCGTGTATTCCGAGATCCTGCCGTGCACCGATCCGGTGGATCGAGTGCTGGCGGGCGGTTACACCGGGATCGTGCTCTCGGGCGGGCCGTCGAGCGTGTACGAGGACGAGGCCCCGCTGCCCGACAAGCGCCTGCTCGAGTCCGGCCTGCCGCTACTCGGCATCTGCTACGGCATGCAGGCGATGGGCTTCCTCATGGGCGGCCACGTCGTGCCCGCCGAGCGTCGCGAGTACGGCAAGGCGCAGCTCCGGATCCTGAGCCGCGAGGGACTGCTGCGCGGCGTGCAGCCGGAGGCCGACGGTCTCGTGACCGTGTGGATGAGCCACGGGGACACCGTGCTGAAGCCGCCGCCGGGTTTCACGAGCCTGGCCACCACCGACAACTGCCCGGTCGCGGCCATGGCCGATCCGGCCCGACGGCTCTTCGCGGTCCAGTTCCACCCCGAGGTGGCCCATACCCCCCAGGGCAAGACCGTGCTCAAGAACTTCCTCGACGCGGCGGGCGCCACCGCCGACTGGTCCATGCCCTCGTTCGTGGACGCGGCCGTGGAGAGCATCCGCCGACAGGTGGGCCAGGACCCGGTGCTCTGCGCGCTCTCGGGCGGCGTGGACTCCTCCGTGGTGGCCGCGCTGATCCACAAGGCGGTGGGCGATCGGCTCACGTGCCTCTTCGTGGACAACGGCCTGCTCCGCAAAGGAGAGGCCGACGGCGTGGTGCGGACCTTCAGCGATGCCTTCAAGGTGAACCTGATACATGTCGATGCAACCAAGCGATTCCTTGATCGTCTGGAAGGCGTTACGGATCCGGAGGTCAAGCGCAAGGCCATCGGCGCCGAGTTCATCGCGGTCTTCGAGGACGAGGCCCGCAAGCTCGGGCACATCCGGTGGCTCGCCCAGGGCACGCTCTATCCCGACGTGATCGAGTCGGTCTCGTTCAAGGGCCCGTCGGCGACCATCAAGACCCACCATAACGTCGGCGGCTTGCCGCCGAATATGCGCTTCAAGCTGGTGGAGCCCCTGCGCGAGCTGTTCAAGGACGAGGTGCGGGAGCTGGGCGCCCTGCTCGGCCTGCCGCGCGAGATCATCTGGCGTCAGCCCTTCCCGGGGCCTGGGCTCGCCATCCGCGTGCTGGGCGAGGTGACGGAAGAGCGGCTGGCGCTCCTGCGCGAGGCCGACGCCATCGTCCAGGACGAGGTGCGACAGGCCGGGCTCGAGCGCGAGCTATGGCAGGCCTTCGCGGTGCTGCTGCCGGTGCGCACCGTGGGCGTGCAGGGCGACTTCCGCACCTACGCGCAGGTCATCGCGCTCCGCGCGGTGATGAGCCAGGACGCCATGACCGCCGACTGGGCGCGGCTGCCCTACGACCTGCTCGGGAAGATCTCGAGTCGCGTGATCAACGAGGTCAAGGGCGTCAACCGCGTCGTCTACGACATCTCCTCCAAACCCCCGAGCACGATCGAGTGGGAGTAGCGCCGCCCTGAAACACGCCGACTTCGTGCATCTGCACGTCCACTCCGAGTACAGCCTGCTGGACGGTGCGGCCCGTCTCGAGAAGCTGGTCGAGCGCGCCAAGGCGCTGAAGTTCCCGGCCCTCGCGCTCACCGACCACGGCAATCTCTTCGGGGCGGTGGACTTCTACACCGCCTGCGAGAAGGCGGGGGTGAAGCCGATCCTGGGCTGCGAGCTCTACGTGGCCCCGGGCAGCCGCTTCGAGCGCTCGACCCAGGACGGGGGCTACGAGGGCGCGAGCCACTGCACGGTGCTCGCGCGCACCCGCGCGGGCTACGCCAACCTCATGAAGCTGGTCTCCAAGGCCTACCTCGAGGGCTACTACTACAAGCCCCGGGTGGACCGGGAGCTGCTGGCCCAGCACGCGGACGGGCTGCTCGTGCTCTCGGGCTGTCTCAACTCCGAGGTGAGCCGGCTGCTGTCGGCCGGGGACGAGGCCAAGGCGCTCCAGACCGCGGGCTGGTACCAGGAGGTGTTCGGCAAGGACTACTACTTCATGGAGGTGCAGTCGCACGGCCTCGAGCAGCAGGTGGCGGTGACCGAGGGCACCATCAAGATCGCCCGCGCCCTCGGCGCGCCGCTCTGCGGGACGAACGACTCGCACTACCTCGAGGCGGATCACTCGCGCGCCCACGAGGCGCTGCTCTGCATCCAGACCGGCACCACCATGAGTGATCCCGACCGCTGGAAGTTCTCGAGCAACGAATTCTACGTGAAGTCGGCCGACGAGATGCGCGCGGTCTTCAAGGACCTGCCCGAGGCCTACCGCAACACGCTCGCGGTGGCCGAGCGCTGCAACGTGGATCTCCAGTTCGGCCAGGTCCACCTGCCCAAGTACCAGGTGCCGGACGGCTTCACCCTCGACTCCTATCTCGAGGAGCGGGCCTTCGAGGGCCTCAAGGGGCGCTACGGGTCCTCCCCGGCGGACGCGGTGGTCGAGCGGCTCCGCTACGAGCTGGGCGTGGTCTCCAAGATGGGCTTCTCCGGCTACTTCCTGGTCGTCTGGGACTTCATCAGCTACGCGCGCCGCCAGGGCATCGCGGTGGGGCCGGGCCGCGGCTCCTCCGCCGGCTCGCTGGTGGCCTACTGCCTCGGCATCACCAACGTGGACCCGATCCGCTACGGGCTGATCTTCGAGCGCTTCCTCAACCCCGAGCGGATCTCGATGCCGGACATGGACATCGACTTCGCGGACGACCGGCGCGACGAGGTCATCCGCTACGTGGTGGACCGCTACGGGGCGGACCGGGTGGCCCACATCATCACCTTCGGGACCATGGGGGCCAAGGCGGTCATCCGCGACGTGGCCCGCGTGCTCGGCTTCTCCTACGGCGAGGCGGACCGCCTCGCCAAGCTGGTGCCCGGCTTCCCGCTCAACATCTCGCTCGACGAGGCGCTGGAGAAGGCCCCGGCGCTCGCCGAGCAGGTCAAGCGGGACCAGCGGGTGGGGGAGATGTGGGCGGTGGCCCGCGCGCTCGAGGGCTGCACCCGGCACGCCTCGGTGCACGCCTCCGCGGTGGTCATCTCGGACGAGCCCCTGATGGAGCGCGTGCCGCTCTACAAGGATCCCAAGCGGCCCGAGCTCATCACCGGCTACGCGATGGGGCCCATCGAGAAGCTCGGCCTGCTCAAGATGGATTTCCTGGGGCTCAAGACCCTCACCGTGATCTCGGACGCCCTCCGCCTCATCAAGGAGTCGCGCGGGATCGAGCTCGACGGTGACGCCCTGCCGCTCGACGACGCCCGGACCTACCAGCTCCTCACCGAGGCCCGCACCTTCGGGGTGTTCCAGCTGGAGTCGGCGGGCATGCGGGACGCGCTCAAGCGCCTCAAGCCCCAGCGCATCGAGGACATCATCGCGATGGTGGCGCTGTACCGCCCGGGCCCGATGGACCTGATCGAGGACTTCGTCAACCGCAAGCACGGCCGCTCCCCCATCGCCTACGAGCACCCCCTGATGGAGCCGGTTCTCCAGGAGACCTACGGGATCATGGTCTACCAGGAGCAGGTGATGCGGCTGGCCGCGGACCTGGCCGGCTTCTCGCTCGGCGAGGCCGACACCCTTCGCAAGGCGATGGGGAAGAAGGACCGCGAGCTGATGGCCACCCAGCGCGAGAAGTTCGTCACGGGCGGCAAGGCCAACAAGATCGACGGCAGGAAGGCCGAGCGCATCTGGGACCTCATCGAGAAGTTCGCGGGCTACGGATTCAACAAATCGCATGCCGCGTGCTACGGCGTCGTCGCGTACCAGACCGCGTACCTCAAGGCGAACCACCCGACCGAGTTCATGGCCGCCCTGCTGACCTCCGAAATGGAGAAGACGGACAAGATCGTCCAGTACGTGGAGGAGACGCGCGCGATGGGCCTGCGGGTGGAGCCGCCCGACGTCAACGTCTCCCGGGCCGACTTCACGGTGGCGGGGGAGGCGATCCACTTCGGGCTGGCCGCGATCAAGAACGTGGGCGCCACCGCGATCGAGTCCATCGTCCGGACCCGCGAGGCGGACGGCCGCTTCGCCGCCCTCGACGATTTCTGCGCCCGCGTCGATCTGCGCCTGGTGAACCGGCGGGTGGTCGAGTGCCTGATCAAGGCGGGCGCGTTCGACTCGCTGCAGAGCACGCGGGCCGGCCTCCTCGCCGCGCTGGACCAGGCGATGGACAGCGGCCAGCGCCAGCAGCGCGACCGCGAGGAAGGGCAGGTCTCGCTCTTCGACGTGCTGGGCGGCGGCGGCGCCAAGCCGGCGGTGGCGCCCATCGCGGTGGCCCGCGTGCCCGAGTGGCCGCCGGAGGAGATGCTGGCCTACGAGCGGGAGGTGCTGGGCTTCTACCTCTCGGGCCACCCCCTCGAGCAGTACCGGGACGTGGCGCGCCGGATCGGCGCGCTCGGCGCCGCCGACCTGGCCACGCGCTCGACCGGCGCCCGCGTGCTCCTGCTCGGGCAGGTGAGCGCCTTCAGCGAGAGCACGACCAAGAGCGGCAACCGCATGGCCTTCGCCACGCTCGAGCTGGTGGACGGCAGCGTCCCCCTGACGATCTTCCCCGAGCCCTACCGGAGCTGCGCGGGGGCGCTCCGGCACAAGGGGCCGGTGATCGTGCGCGGCCGCGCGGACGACAGCGACAAGGGCCGCGTCGTGCTCGCGGAGGAGATCAAGCCCCTGGAGGAAGCGATGGGCAATCTGGCCCCGGCCGGCAACGGCCAGGGCAACGGCACTGGAACCGGGACCGGACCCGGCGCCGCCGCGCACGCCTGCCGCATCCGGGTCAGCGCGGCGGCCGACGCCTTGCCGGACCTGCTCGCCTCGGTGAAGGCGGCCTGCCGCGAGCACGAGGGCCGCACGCCGCTGTTCCTCCACGTGCTGCTGCCCGAGCAGGAGGTGGTGCTGCGGATCAAGGAGCTCGCGGTGGATCCGGCGTCCGACCTCGTGACGAAAGTGGAAGGCCTGCTCGGACCGGGCAGTATACTCGTCGAGTATGCCGGACGAGCTTGAGTTCGAGAAGCCGCTCCTCGAGCTCGAGAACCGCATCACGGAGCTGCGCGCCTCGGAGGAGCCGCTCGAGGCGCGCGACGAGATCGCGAAGCTCGAGGAACGGCTCGCCCGCCAGCAGCAGCGCGTCTACTCGGGCCTGACCGCCTGGCAGCGCGCCCAGATCGCCCGCCACCCCAAGCGGCCGCACACCCTCGACCTCGTCAACCTGCTGCTGGACGATTGGGTCGAGTTGCACGGCGACCGGGTCTTCGGTGACGACAAGGCGATCGTGGGCGGCCTCGCCACCTTCGACGGCGAGCCGGTGGTGTTGATCGGCCACCAGAAGGGCCGCGACACGCGCGAGAACATCGCGCGCAACTTCGGGATGCCGCACCCGGAGGGCTATCGCAAGGCCCTCCGGCTGATGCAGCTCGCCGGCAAGTTCGGCAAGCCCATCATCACCTTCATCGACACGCCCGGCGCCTATCCGGGGCTCGGCGCCGAGGAGCGCGGGCAGGCCGAGGCGATCGCGCGCAACCTGCGGGAGATGGCGGGCCTGCCCACGCCGGTGATCTGCGTGGTGACCGGGGAGGGGGGCAGCGGCGGGGCCCTCGCCATCGGGGTCGGCAACCGGGTGCTGATGCTCGAATACGCGATCTACTCGGTGATCTCGCCCGAGGGCTGCGCGGCCATCCTCTGGGGCGACGCCGCCAAGGCCCCCGAGGCGGCCGAGCTGATGCGGGTGACCGCGCCCGATCTCCTGAAGCTGGGCGTCATCGACGCCATCGTGCCCGAGCCCATCGGGGGCGCCCACCGGAACTGGGAGGCGACGGCGGCCAGCCTGCGGGCCGCCCTCCGTGATCAGCTCTGGCAGCTCAAGTCCAAGTCGGACGCGGAGCTGATCGAGGAGCGGCACGAGAAGTTCCGGCGCATCGGGGTCTTCGAGGAAATCGTCTGACCCACCCCCCGCAGTTTGACATGCCGGGGGGCGGGTGCTACCGTAAGTCCCGACCACTTATGCGGAATTTTCCCCCGCGGCCGTTGTCGTCCTGATGTCCAAGCTCCACCTGATCACCTACGGCTGCCAGATGAACGAGTACGACTCCGAGCGGGTGGCCGGCCTGCTCAAGCAGGAGCGGTACGAGCTCACCGATCGCCCGGAAGACGCCGACCTGATCCTGCTCAATACCTGCTCCATTCGAGAGAAAGCTGAAGACAAGGTCTTCTCTCAGCTGGGGGTCCTGCGGCACCTCAAGCGCGAGCGGCCGGATCTGGTCATCGGGGTCATGGGCTGCATGGCGCAGCTGCAGAAGGGGCGGATCCAGGAGCGCGCGCCCTACGTGGACCTCGTGTTCGGCTCGCCCGCGATCGCCCGGGTGGCCGAGCTGGTCGGCCGCGTGAAGGAGGGGCGGGGGCCGGTGCTCGAGACCGGCGAGAGCGCGCTGGTGAAGATCACCGCGCGGCCCGAGGGCGGCCAGCGGCTGAAGGCCTTCGTCACCGTGATGGAGGGCTGCGAGAAGTACTGCACGTTCTGCGTCGTGCCGACCACGCGCGGCCGGGAGCGCAGCCATCCGCCCGAGGTCATCGGGGAAGAGATCCGCGGCCTCGCGGAAGCGGGGTGCCGCGAGGTGACGCTGCTCGGTCAGACCGTGAACGCCTACGGGCGCGACCTGAGCCCGCCCACCGACCTGGCGGCCCTCCTCGAGCGCGTGAACGACATCGACGGCATCGAGCGCATCCGCTTCACGACCTCGAATCCCTACAACCTCACCCCTCGGCTCATCCGCGCCATCCGCGACGTCCCCAAGGTCTGCGAGTACCTGCACCTGCCGCTGCAGTCGGGCTCGGACCGGATGCTCGAGCGGATGAACCGTGGCTACACCCGCGCCCGCTACCTCGAGCTGATCGCGGAGTTGAAGGAGACGGTGCCGGACCTCGCGCTCTCCACCGACCTCATCGTGGGCTTCCCCGGCGAGACCGAGGAGGACTTCGCGCGGACGGTGGAGATGGTCGAGGAGGTCGGCTACGACAATGTCTTCGCCTTCCGCTACTCCCGCCGGCCGGGTACGCCCGCGGCGGAGATGGACGATCAGGTGCCGGAAGAGGTCAAGGCGGACCGCAACCGGCGCATCCTGGAGACGGCGGGCCGGGTGGGCGCCGCGCGCAGCCAGCGCCTCGAGGGCCGGACGGTGCCCGTCCTGGTCGACGGCGTCTCCCGCAAGAACGCGGGCGAGGTGGCCGGGCGCACCCGCTGCAACCGAGTGGTGAACTTCGATCCCGGAGGTCGCGACCTGCTGGGCCGCGTGGTGCCGGTGCGCATCGTCCGCGCCCTGCCGCACAGCCTCCGCGGGGAGCCAGAGGCCTAGGAGGCGCACCATGTGGCTGGAGATGAAAGTGAAGGGGCTCGCGCTCGATCCGCTCTCCAACATGCCCATGATCATCCTCCGCGACGAGGAGGAGAAGCGCTCCCTGCCCATCTGGGTGGGCCTCTTCGAGGCCAACGCCATCGCGCTGGAGCTGGAGAAGATCTCCACGCCCCGGCCCATGACCCACGACCTCATCAAGAACATCCTGGAGTCGCTCGACGCGCGGGTCCAGAAGATCGTGGTCAACGATCTCCGCGACAATACCTTCTACGCGGTCATCCACCTCCGCCTGGGCAGCGCCGACATCACGGTGGACTCGCGGCCGTCGGACGCCATCGCGCTCGCCCTGCGGGTGGGGGCGCCGATCTTCGTGGAAGAGGAGGTCGTGCAGAAGGCCCGCTCCGTCGAGGTCGCCAAGGAGACCGAGATCGGCACCGGCAAGGGTGACGACCCGGCCAAGATCAAGGAGTGGCTCGAGTCGCTCAAGCCGGGCGACTTCGACCGGATCGAGCGCGGCAAGGACCCGAAGAGCCCGGACGAGTAGTGGATGCGGGTCGGGCTGTTCACCAACAACTACCTGCCGTTCCGCGGCGGGGTCGCGACGGCCGTCGAGACCCTGCGGCAGGGGCTTGAGGCGCTCGGCCACCGGACCTGGATCTTCGCGCCGGCGGCCCAGTCGCCGCACGCCGATCCACCGTACGTCTTCCGGTACCCGTCGATTCCCGCGCCGACCTATCCCGGCTTCTCGCTGCCGCTGCCCGTCTCGCGGCGCCTCGGCCGGGTCGCGCGGGCGCTCGAGCTCGACGTCGTCCACGTCCACCATCCGTTCCTGCTCGGCCTGACCGGCCGGCGCCTGGCCCGGCGCGAGCGGTGCCCGCTCGTCTTCACGTATCACACGCGCTACGAGAAGTACGCGCACTACGTGCCGCTGCCGCCGCGGCTGGTGCGGAGCCTCGCGGTGCGCTTGGCCTGCCGCTTCGCCGACTCCGCCGACCTGATCGTGGCGCCCTCCGAGCACGTGGCCGACACCCTGCGGCGGCGGGGCGTGGCCGCGCCGGTCGCGGTGATCCCCACCGGCGTGGACCTCGAGCTGTTCAGCCCAGCGAGCCGGGAGCGCGCCCGCCATCGCCTCGGCCTGCCCGCGGACGGGCTGATCTGCCTCTACACCGGCCGGCTCGACCGGGAGAAGAGCCTCGAGCGGGTGCTCGACGCCTTCGAGTCGGTGGCCGCCGCGGTATCGACCGCCACGCTGCACCTGGTGGGCAAGGGCAGCCACAGCCAGGCGCTCGAGCGGCGTGCCGCCGCGGGCCGGGCGCGGCCGCGCATCGTCTTCCACGGCGGGCTCGTGCGCGAGGCGCTGCCCGACTACTACCGCGCCGCCGACCTCTTTCTCTTCGCCTCCGAGACGGAGACGCAGGGGCTGGTGCTGGCCGAGGCGCACGCCTGCGGGCTGCCCGCGGTGGCGGTGCGCGCCTCGGGGGTGGACGAGGTGGTCACCGACGGCGAGACCGGGATCCTCACCAAGGCGGACACGGGCGAGATGGCCGACGCGGCGATCGGGCTCCTGCTGGACGCCGGGCGGCGCGCGAGCATGGGCCAGGCGGCGCGACGGCTCGTGGAGGCGCGCTTCGCGGCGCCTCGGCAGACCGCGGCCATGGTCGCGCACTACGAAGCCCTGCTGGCCCGGCCTCGGTGATGGCGGTCCCGTCGCCCGGCCGCAACCTGCGGGTGGGATTCCAGACCGAATGGGATCCGCACAGCGCCGGGCCCGGCCACCAGGGGCTGCTCGCCTGGGATCCCCGCGTGCGGACGCTCCTGCGGGTGCTCGTGTCCTATCCGGAGGTGCGCTACATCCTGCCGGACCGCATCAGCCTCGATCCCGCCGCCGATCCGCGCACGCTCGAGACCATGGCCCGCTTCCTCGAGCGGCAGGGATGGCTGGTGCGGCGGGTGGCGGTGAGCTGAGCCCCCCGGTGTGAATCCGTGATCTGGAACCGCGAGGCCGAGACCGCCTCCCGCTCCGCGATGCGGGCGCTCCAGACCGAGCGGCTGCGGGCGAGCGTGGCCTGGGCCCGCGCGCGCGTGCCCTTCTATCGCGACGCGCTCGCCGCGGCCGGCGTGACGGACGAGGCGGTGACGCTGGACCGCCTCCCGGAGCTGCCCTTCACGGTGAAGGACCACCTGCGCCAGCACTACCCGTTCGGGCTCTTCGCGGTGCCGCGCGAGGACGTGATCCGCATCCACGCCTCCTCCGGCACCAAGGGCAAGCCCACCGTGGTGGGCTACACCCGGAGCGACCTCCGCATCTGGCGAGAAGTCATGGCGCGGGCGCTGGCCGCCGCGGGGGCCGAGCCCGGCCAGCTCATCCAGATCGCCTACGGCTACGGCCTCTTCACCGGCGGCCTCGGCTTCCACGACGGCGCCGAGCACATGGGCCTCACGGTGGTGCCGGTCTCCTCGGGCAATACGCATCGCCAGATCCTGCTGCTCCAGGACTTCCGCCCGCAGGGCCTGGCCTGCACGCCGTCCTTCGCCCTCTACATCGGCGAGACCCTGCGGGAGCAGGGGGGCGACCCGCGCGCGCTCGGCCTCGCGTACGGCCTCTTCGGCGCCGAGCCGTGGACCGAGGCGATGCGCGCGCAGCTCGAGGCGCTCTGGGGCTGCCCGGCGCTGGATTTCTACGGGCTCAGCGAGATCATCGGCCCCGGCGTGGCGGGGGAGTGCGTGGAGGCCCGCGACGGCCTGCATCTCAACGAAGACCACTTCCTGCCCGAGATCGTCGACCCGCGGAGCGGGGCGCCGCGGCCCGCCGGGGAGGAGGGCGAGCTGGTGCTGACCTCGCTCACCAAGGAAGCCCTCCCGATGATCCGCTACCGCACCGGCGACGTCACTCACCTCGATCCCGCGCCCTGCCGCTGCGGGCGGACCACCGTGCGGATGGCGCGCATCAAGGGGCGCACCGACGATATGCTGATCATCAAGGGGGTCAACGTCTATCCCTCCCAGCTCGAGGCGGCGCTCTTGACGGTGGCGGACCTGGCCCCGCACTACCAGCTGGTGGTGGACCGGCGGGAGGCCTTTCCGACGCTGGCGGTGCACGTGGAGCCGGACGAGCGCGTGGTGCGCGAGTGGGGCGGCTTCGAGGCCGCGCCCGCCCGGCTCGCCGCGCTGTCCGCGCGGGTGGCCGAGTGCCTCCGGGGCCACCTCGGGCTCAATCCGGAGATCGCGGTAGTGGCGCCGAAGACCATCCCGCGCAGCGAAGGCAAGGCGGTGCGGGTCGTGGAAAGGAGATAGTCATGGCGGAGCGCGACGAAGCCCGGCTGCTGGCCCGCATCGAGGCGGGGGAGCGTATCGAGTCCCCCGAGGAGATGACGGAGGCCTACCGCGAGAACCTCATCCACCTCATGACGATGCAGGCCGACTCGGAGCTGGCGGGCGGCTACGGCTACGTGCCGTGGATCACGAAGGCGCCCGGGGTGGAGGAGAAGCACGTGGTCGCCCAGATCGTAAAGGACGAGCTCCGCCACGCCACCGTCATGTACGGGCTCCTCGCCGACCTGGGCGTGGACGTGGAGGCGCACGTGCGCGTGCACGACGAGGCCTTCACGATGCGGGTCGCCAACGACGCCGACATCGGCACCGCCCGCATCACCGCCGACAAGCGGGTCAACATCTTCTACTACCCGATCGACACGTGGGCCGACTTCACCTTCTTCAACTTCTGCATGGATCGCGGCGCGGGCCACCAGCTCGAGGACGTGCGCGCCTGCTCCTACGGGCCGTGGGTGCGCGCGATCGAGGGCATCTTCAAGGAGGAGAAGTTCCACATCCGCCACGGCGAGTTCTGGGTGAAGCGCCTCGCCGAGGAGAACGTGCTCTACCGGAAGTACCGGCTCAAGCTGCGCGACAACGACGAGGTCCGCCAGGCCTTCGCCCGCGAGGTCGCCGAGAAGGCGGGCGCGGTCGGGCTCACGCTGCCCGAGTGGCTCCCGGTCTGGGACCGCCTGCCCGAAGAGGCGCAGATCCCCGGGTGAGCCCGGTGCGCCGGCTACGCGTCGTCTCGATGGCGCTGATCGTGCTGGCCGTGGGCGTGCCCGTCGCGGCGCAGAGCGGGCGCCAGGTGAAGGTGCTGCTGGAGTTCAAGCAGCAGACCCAGGGCAGCCGCCAGGGCGTGCCGGGGCAGGGGGGCATCGTCGTGGAGGAGCGCCGCGGCGAGCCTCGCGTCCGCGGCCGGGGCGGCCTCGGGGTGGAGGACACCACCACCCGCGTCACCCGCTCCTCCGGCCTCTTCACGGTGGTGCAGGACGGCGGCACCGGCTCGATCATGGGCGCGCAGGACGTCCCGTACCAGCAGATGGCCTATTACTACGACTACGCGACCGGCAAGGGGCACGTCGCCCAGGGCGTCGCGTGGCAGCGCGTGGGCACCGCGCTCATGGTGCGCCCGGTGATCCTCCCCGGCCACCAGATCCGGGTGACGCTGACGCCGGTGATCAGCGACGTCACGCCCGGGGGCGGAGGGACGATCGAGGTCGTGGAGGCGGCGACCGACGTGATCGTGCCCAACGGCGGGCGGCTGCAGTTCGGCGGCAGCACCGGCAGCCTCCACGCGATCACCCGTCAGGTCCTCGGCTACCGCTCCCAGCAAGCGTCGGAGGAAACGGCCCTGACGCTCACCGCCACCATCCAGTGACCCGCTACACCGGCAACGGCGCCTACTGCTACGCCAACAGCGTCTACATGGTGCTGCGCGAGGCGGGCGCCGCCGCCGCGGAGCTGCCCGAGCCCGGCTTCATCGAGTGCCTGACCACGATGCCCTTCGGCACGCTCTACCTGCGGGTCGGGCGCGACCTGCTCGTGTACTTCAGCTCGCCGCTCGCCACCCCGGACCAGGGGATCACCACTGCGCTCGACGCCCTCGGCTGGGAGTGCCGGGAGGAGTGCGAGGGCACGCCCGAGGCCGCGCTGGCCCGGCTCGCCGAGGCGGCCGGGCGCGGGCCGGTGCTGGCCGGGCCGCTCGACATGGGCGGGCTCGGCTACATGCCGCATCACGCCCAGCTCGCGGGCAGCGATCACTTCGTGGTGGTGCTGGGCGTCGAGAACGATCGGGTGCGCATGCACGATCCCGACGGCTATCCGTACGCGGCCCTGCCCACCGCCGAGTTCCTGCGCGCCTGGAAGGCCGACCGCGTGCGCTACGCTCAGGTGCCGTACACGATGCGCACGGGCTTCCGGCAGGTGCGCCACCCGGCGCGAGAGGAGATGATCGCGCGCACCCTGGCCGTGGTCCGGACCAACCTGGCCGCCGACCCGGGCGGCCCGGATCAATACGGCGGCCCCCGGGCCTTCCGCCTGCTGGCCGCGGACCTGCGTGGCGCGGTGGCCAAGCGCCTGGCCGGGCACCTGACCTACTTCGCGTTCCCGCTGGCCGCCCGGCGCAGCCACGATGCCGCCGCCTTCCTGCGAGAAGGCGGGCGCGTGGCGGCCGCCGGCCTCTTCGAGCGCAAGGCGCGCTGCTTCGGCGAGGCGCAGTACGCGGCCGTGCAGGAACGCTGGGAGGACACCGCCGGGCTCCTCGAGTCCATCGCCGATCTCGAGGACGGCCTGATCCACGCCCTCAGCCCGGCCTGAGGCCGGGGTTCAGCTTCTGGCTGTGAAGTAGCGCTCCAGCGGCACCTCGTCGACCCGGACCAGCAGCGCCTTCCGGACGACCGCCTCGCGGAGCGAGACCAGGGCCACCATCTCCGGGTCGCGCCGGACTGCGTCCAGGCCGTCCGGCGTCTCGAACCGATCTCGTCGGGGGCGTCCGGGTCGGCCCCTCCGCGGGGAGCCGGAGCCGGGCTCAGGATTCGCTCGAACCGTCCGCCGTGCCGGCGGAAAACGGGGAAGGGCCAGGTTCTCGTAGCGGCGAAGGGCTTGCTGCTGGCCGGGGGGCAGATAGATGAGCGCCAGGTAGAGCGGCCCTGGGTTCATGGGCGCGCGGAGGTACTTAACATAATGTTGCTTATCAGACTCCCAGGACAGGCCGCCACGCCCGTGGGGCGGCCGTCGAGGTCGGCTTTTACTTCGCGGCCGGGTCGAGCGCGGCGATCCGTCCCCGGATGTCCTCGGCGCGCCGGCTCTCCGGGGCATCCTTGAGCACGCGCTCGTAGGTCACGCGCGCGTCGGCGGGCTTGCCGGCCAGCGCCTGCGCGCGCGCCAGGTCGAGCAGGGCCTCCTCGAAGAAGAACTGCTTGGGGCCGAGCCCGCGCGCCGCCGCGTCGTACGCGGTCACCGCGTTGGCGTAGTTCTTCTGCGCCTCCCAGGTGTAGCCGACGCCCGAGGCGCTGAGCGTGCGGAGGCTGCCGCTGGCGCCCTTGGCGAGCGCGATCTCGTAGGCGGCCCGCGCCGCCGCGTAGTCGCCGGCCTGGTACTGGAGATTGCCGAGCTGGTAGGCGGCCTGGGTCGCCGCGGCCGACCGGCTGTGCTGGGCCAGGACGGCCTGGAGCAGGCCGATGGCCTTCTGCCGTCCCTCCGCGGTGGCCAGAGGCCCCTCGCCCTGCTGGACCGCCTCGGTGGCCCCGGCCAGCGCCGCCTGGCCGCGGGTCTCCTCGGCGCGCAGCCAGAGCCAGCCCGCCGTCACCACGAGAGCCAGGACCACCACCACGCCGGCGATCTTGAGCGCCAGGCGCCCCCCCCGGGACTGGAGGAACTCGGCCAGCTCACTCACCGGCGCCGCTCCGTCGCGGGGTCGTCGGCGGCGTCGGGCCGCTCGATCCAGATCTCGCCCTTGACCGCGGCGCCGTCGGCGGCCGAGAAGCTGCCGGTCTTGAGCGTGCCGGTCAGCACCCCGGTCGGCAGAATCTCCACGCGGGTCGCGGCCGAGAGGTTGCCGCGCACGGTGCCGCCCACCACGATGGCGCGGGCATTGATGTTGGCGTCGACATCGGCCCCTTCGCCCACCAGCACACGGCCCGTCACGTTGATGTCGCCCTCGAAGTGTCCCGCGATGTGGAAGTCGCCCTCGCCCGCCACCTCGCCCTTGAACGACAGCCCCGCCCCCAGGCCGGCGGGCTCCGTGCGCGCCTCGCGGTGGGCGACCAGGTCGGCGGCCAGCGAGTCCGGGTCGCCGCCGCCGAGGCCCAGATACCGGAGGGTGCGGCCCAGCGCGCCCACGCGCTCCGTCTCTAGACGCCCGGGGTCGGCCGCTGGGCGCCCGCCCGAGCGGTCTCCAGGCGACGCAGACCGAGACCGGAGCCCACGAGCAGGAGGCAGGAGCCGATGAGCAGGAGCGACACCACGGGAGCCGGCGCGACCACGGGGTGCTCGACGAACCGGAGCGTGACCTCGACGGGCAGGCTGACCAGGGCCAGCCCCGCGACGAGGCCGGTGACCGCGCTCGCCCGCCCTTTCAGCACCCTCTGGAGCTGTCGCATGGCGCGTAGTGTAGCGACCGAGATACGGGATAGCAACCGGAAGAGGCCGCGACCGCTTGACGGAGGCCGGGCGCGGGACTACGCTCCAGGTTCTATGCTCGACACCGGCGGGCGCGCTCGCCTCCTGCACGTGGCCATCTGGCTGGCCACGTTGTTCTTCACCGCGATGCTCTTCGTGCCGCTGCTGCGCGAGGCGCTGCGCCGCGTGACCGAGCTGCCGTCCGGCGGCCCCTTCTGATGTTGGCGGCCCGCCTCCTGGTCGTGATGGACGACGAGCACGCCCGCGGGCTGCTGGTGGCGGTGCTCCGCGCGGACGGCTACCCGGTGGACGCGGCCGCAACCCGGGCCGAGGCCCTGAGCCTGATCGACCGGCACGCCTACGCGCTGGTGCTGAGCGCGCTGCGCATGCCGCAGCTCGACGGGCCGGCCCTGGCGCAGGTCCTGGAGGCGCGGCGGCCGCTCGAGATGCCCGCGCTGGTCTTCGTGACGCAGCCGGCCTTTGCCCCCGACCTCGCCCGCTTCCTGATGGAGTCGGCGGCCCCGCTGCTGCAGTGGCCGGCTCGCCCGGCCGACGTCAGCCGGATCGTCGCCCGCTCGCTCGCGCCCACCCCCGCCTGAGCGGGCCTAGCCGGTCGGCTCGTCGGGGACGCGGGCCTTGCGCCGCACGCCCGGCCCGTCGCGCCGCCGGGTGAGCTCGAAGGCCATCAGCCCCACCGTGACCACGAGGATGATCCAGCCCGCCACGTCGAGGTTGACGATGAGCCACCCGACCAGACTGAGCGCGGCGAGGAGCCACACGGTGGCGACGGAGCGAGAGCTGAGCCACTGCATCGGGCCCAATTATCCGGGCGGCGGGCGCACAAGTCAAATGCCCGTGGCGCGGGCGCTCAGAGCCGGCGGAGAAAGCTCTCCGGATCGTCGAGGAACGCGCGCGTGATGCGCACGTGCTCGACGTCGGGGTACGCGACCGGCGCAATCGCGCCGTCCTCGAGCAGCCGGATGTCGGCCCGCGGCAGCGCCATGAGGATCGGGGAGTGCGTGGCGATGACGAACTGGCAATCCTCGGCCACCCGGTCGCGCAGGAGGGCGAGCAGCGCGAGCACGCGCGTGGGCGACAGCGGCGTCTCGGGCTCGTCGAGGAAGTAGAGCCCGCGCGGCACCAGCCGCTGCTGGAGCAGGTGGAGAAACGTCTCGCCGTGGGAGCGCGCGTCCGGCGCCGCCCCGTAGCGGCGGGTCAGCGCGGCCCGCTCCTTGGCCGCCGCGCCCACCGCGAGCCGCTGGCCCCACGAGCCCTCGGGCCGGGAGGCGCGCAGCTCGTCCTCCATCGCGCGCAGGCCCTCGATCTCGCCGCCCACCCGGAGGGTGAAGCCGAAGACGTCCTCCGCGCGGAGGAAGAGGGTGGCGCGCGGATGGCGAATGCGCGGGAAGCGGAAGGCGCGGGCGAAGGCGCGCGCGCCCGCGAGGGTCGGATCGCGCTCGAGGTCGCGGCCGCCCGCCGCGACCGCGCCGGCGCCCGCGGCCAGACCCTCCAGCAGGGTGGACTTGCCGCAGCCGTTCTCCCCCGCCAGGAAGGTGACGGGCGCCCGGAAGTCGAGGCGCTCGAGGTCGCGGAAGAGCGGCAGCGTGAACGGAAACGGCGCGGGCTCCCGCACGGCGCCGGCGCGGCGGATGCCGGTCAGGAAGAGCCCGGCCCGCGCCGCGGCCTTGCGGGAGCCCGCCCGCTTCACGCGGAACTCAAAGGAATTGACGGGGCTAGCGCAGCTCCGGGATCACCCAGAGCGGCCGCTCGCCGCGGGCGACGCGCTGCACGTTGTCGAAGGCGTTCCGGAAGGCCTTGAACCAGTTGTCCCAGGTGGGGCCCGCCATGTGCGGCGTGAACGTCACGTTCTCGAGCGCGAAGAGCGGATGGTTGGCGATGGGCGGCTCCTCGACCATGACGTCGAGGCCGGCCGCCGCGATGCGCCCGCTGGTGAGCGCGACGTGGAGCGCGGTTTCGTCCACCACCGGGCCCCGGCAGGTGTTGATCAGGACGCCGGAGGCCTGCATCATCCCGAGCTCGCGCGTGCTGATCAGGTTGCGGGTCACGTCGTTGAGCGGCACGTGGAGCGTGACGATGTCGGCGGTGCGCAGCAGCTCCGGCAGCAGCACGAAGCGGACGCCGAGGGCGTCCTCCGCGTCCTCGGCCAGGCGCGCGATGTCGTAGTAGAGGATACGCATGCCGAAGGCGGCGGCGCGCCGCGCGACCTTCTTGCCGATGGTGCCGAGCCCCACGATGCCGAGCGTCTTGCCCTCGAGCTCGTAGAGCCGGTGCGACGCGAAGTCCCCTACCCGCCACTTGCCGGTCACCACGTTGGCGTGGTGCCAGGACAGCTTGCGGTAGACCGCCAGCATCAGCATCAGGGTGTGCTCGGCCACCGCCACCGAGTTGGAGCCGCCGTTGTTGGCGATGGGCACGCCGGCCCGCTTCGCCGCCGCGACGTCGAGCCGGTCGTAGCCGGCGCTGATGAGCTGCACCAGCTTGAGCCCCGGAGCCGCCTTGAAGAACTCGGTGTTGAGCTCGGCGCGCGGGAAGCCCACGTAGTAGGCGGCATCCGGCAGGGCGGCGGCGAACTCGGGCGTGCCCGCGTCCACGATGACCAATTCGAAGCCGGCGGGCACGAGGCTCCGGGCGACGTCGAGCATCGCGGGGGGAAACTTGGGGGAGACGACGATCTTGGTGGCCACGGGAGCCTCCTTTGGCTGGGGGGTGAGCGGAGCGGTCACGCGCGCCAGTATACTTCGGCGGTCGCCGCGCTGGCGTGCGCAAGACCGGCACCTCTTAAGCGGGGCCGCCGGCCTCCAGGCTGGGTACTCCCCTTCCCAGCCTCACACCGCGCTTTCTCTGTCGTCTGAGCCGAGTTGAGGCAAGGCTTTGAAATCATGTCAATTTCCTGATGGTCCGACCCTTGCTCTCCCTGAGGGGCACCAACGACAGGGGGACGATTCGATGAAGCGCTACGCACTGACCCTGGCCTGGATCCTCTGGGCCCACGAGACCGCGCAGGTGGGCGATCAGCTCATCGATCGCGGCTACACCGCGATCGACTCGTTCGAGACGCGCCAGCTCTGCCACGCGGCCATGACGGACTACGCGGGGCTCAAAGGGGCCGCGGTCGGCCGTCGGCTAGCGCGGAGCGGGCGCGCGCCACGCGCGCCCGGGCTCACGCCCCGTTGCGGTGCACCGGCGGAGCCGGCTGGTTGATGCCCACCGGGGCATTGGCCTCGAACGGGCTCCACAGCCCGAGCTCCTTGCCCATCTCGCGCACCGCCGGGAGCACTTCCTGCCCGAGCAGCCGGATGCAGGTCGTGGTGTCCTGGTTGCTCACGAAGCCGTCGCTCGCCCAGAACCCCAGGATGGACGGCCGCGTCTCCTCGAGGAGGCGCCGGAACTTGGGGAGGACCGTCTTCGGCGTGCCCGCGATGATCTGCTGATCGCGGACCTGGTCCTCGAAGCTGGCGGCCCGGGGGTTGGAGCCGCGGCCCACCGCGTACTCGACGAAGGCCTTGCGGTACGACGGCGAGAAGTAGCCCGAGGGGCTCGACCACACCGGGTGCGCGAGGCCGGTGAACTCCCCCTGCATCCACATGAACTGCCGCGCGTTGGCGAGCGCCTTCTCCTCGGTCTCGGCCACGTGGCAGCGCTGGAGATACCCGCGATTCTCCGGCCCGCTGGTGTAGCCGGCCTCGGCGGCGATCGAGTCGTAGAGCTCCCAGATCTTCTTGGTGGCGTCGATCGCGGTGCTGAGCGCGATGTAGGGATAGCGCTGACGCGCGGCCCAGATGATCGTCTCCTTGCTGAGCACGCCGGGAATCCAGATGCGCGGGTGCGGCTTCTGCAGCGGCACCGCCCACGGGTTCACCACGCGGTGCTGGTAGTGGGTGCCCTCGAAGCGGAACGGGCCCTCCTGCGTCCACGCGCGCACGATCAGCTCGTGGGCCTCCTCGAAGCGCTCGCGGTTGAAGGCGGGGTTCACCCCGGTGGCGAGCTGCTCCTGCCCGCCCCCGCGCACGAAGCCGGACACGAGGCGCCCGCGCGAGACCATGTCGATCATGGCCAGCTCTTCGGCCAGGCGCACCGGGTTGTCGGCCAGCGGCAGCGGGTTGCCGAGCAGCACGATCTTCACCCGCTTGGTCATCGCGGCGAGGATCGAGGCGAAGACGTTGCACTTGGCCTGCATGCAGAACGGCGCGTTGTGATGCTCGTTCAGCATGATGCCGTCGAAGCCCACGTCCTCGGCGAGCCGGTAGTGCTCGAGGTACTCGTTGTAGAGCCGGCTGCCCGCCACCGGATCGAAGTGGCGGTTGGAGAACATCAGCGCGGTGGCGCCCCGCTTGCGTCCTTCGTCCGCCGGGTACGCCGACATCGGCTGTTCCGTGAAGTACATGAGGTGCATGAGGGTCCCCCGATCAGGCCAGGGCGGCGAACGGCACGATGAGCTTCGCGAGCGCTTCGGGCTGCTCCATCTCGAGGAAGTGCCCGGCGCCGTCCACGACGGTGAGCCGGCTCTTCGGCAGCGCGCGGGTGTACTGCTCCCCCACCCCGACCGGCACGATGAGGTCCTTCCGTCCCCAGACGATCAGGGTCTCCGTCTGCACGCCGCCCAGCAGCGCCGGCAGCGTCGGGTTGTACATGTAGGGCTTCCACGCGATGCGGAACGTCATCTCGCGGTTGAGATCCCACTGCTCGAGCTGCGGCGTGGGCGGGTCGGGCGTGAAGAGCCGGTCGAAGGCCCGCTGGTCCTCGAAGCCCGCCCGCACGTAGTCGATGTAGCTGACGAGGGCCTGGTCGAGGATCTCCCCGTCCGCGGGCTTTATCCCCATCGGCCCGACCAGCACCAGCCGGCGGAAGGCGCGCGGGGACATGGTGGCCATCTCGGCCGCGATCCAGCCGCCGAAGCCCAGGCCGACCAGGGCCACGTCGGTGAGGCCGCGCTGGGCGAGCAGGGCCTGGTAGGTCACCGCGACGTCCCGCACGCTGCGCATGAAGGCCGGACGCTCCGATCCGTCGTAGCCCGGATGTGACGGCAGCAGCAGCGTGAAGCGGTCGGCCAGCGCCTCGTAGAACGGGAGCTGCTCGGGCGTGCCGATGTCGTGATGCAGCACGAGCAGCGGGGCGCCGCGGCCGGCCGTACGTAGTCTTACGGAGGAGCCGGCGACCCGGACCTCCTCGGTGGTCCACGCGAGCGCGGAGGCAGTCGGGGTCATGGGAGCGACGCTATCAAATCGGCTTCCGCCCCGCAAGCCGTGCGGCCAGATCGATGACGAGCCCGAGCGTCAGCGCCGCGGCCCCCACCGCGAACAGCGTCGTGTAGCGGCCACCGCTCGCGAAGAGAAACGCCAGGCCGTAGGCGCCCGCCGCCTGCCCCAGCGCGAAGGCCATCGTGGTCACGCTCCACGCGGCCCGCTGGCCCTCGGCGTCGTTTGGCAACAGCTCGTGCACGCGCCCGAGGACGAGCGGCACGACGCCGGGGACGGCCGCGCCGACCACGAGACTCGAGACCGCGAGCCAGAGCGGATTCGCGGTCACGGTGGGCAGCGCCACCGCGAGGGTCTGGATCACGAGCGCCAGGCGCAGCGCGGGCCCGAAGCCGATGCGGTCCGCCAGGGCGCCCGCCAGCATCGGGCCGACCACCGCGCCCAGGCCGAAGAGCACCCAGTAGCGCGCGCCGGCGTGGATGCCCTGCCCGAGGCCGCGCGCGACGAAGTCCACGAGGAAGACCATGTGCGGCACGAGGCCCGTCGCGTTCAGCGCGTACGCGACGTAAAGCGCGAGCAGCGGGCCGGCGGCCGGCGCCCGTCGCGGCGCGCTCGGCGGCGGCTCCGCCGCGGGCCAGCCGCCCCAGGCCAGCGCGGTCAGCAGCAGCGAGAGGACCCCGAGGCCGCACCAGGTCTCGACGAGCCCCGCCTGGAGCAGCAGCGGGACCACCGTGCCGGAGGCCATGATGCCGAGGCCCACGCCGGTGAAGATGGCGCCGCCCGCCAGCCCGCGGCGCGCCGGCGGCACGTGCGGCAGCACGGTGGGCGCGGCCAGGACCATAAGGGCCCCGCCGGCCACGCCGGCGGCGAAGCGCCAGAGGAAGAACCACGCGAAGGACAGCGGCAGCGCGCAGGCGAAGAACGCGACGGTGACGAGCGCCATCATCCCCCGCAACACCCGCGGCGCGCCGCCCCGCCGGGCCAGCGGCCGCGCGCAGAGCGCGCCGCCCAGGTAGCCGGCCAGGTTTGCGGCGCCGAGATAGGCGGCCTGCGAGGCGGGGAACCAGCCCTCGGTGATCAGGACCGGCAGTAGCGGCGTGTAGGCGAAGCGGGCGAGGCCGATGCCGACGAGGGTCGCGCAGAGCCCGGCGAGCGTGACGCGCCAGGCGCGGGCGTGCGGGCCCGGACCGCTCACCGCGGCCCCGCGGTCAGCGGGGATGAAACGCGGGCGGCGGGACCGCGTCGCGCAGCCAGCGCTGGCCGTCGTGGATCGTGAGCGGGGGCCGCTCGCCGCCGATGACGCTCACGTGACTGACCAGGCCCGCCTCCGCGCCGAGCCAGAGGTGGAGCATGCAGGCGGGCGGCTCCATGACCACGGCGAGGCGCGGGGCGGGCGCCAGGTCGAGCGCGAGCTGGTGCGCGGTGGCCGGACAGGTGGTGGCCACCGTGCCCCCGAACCGCCGCGTCATCGGGCGATGCACGTGCCCGCACAGCACCGCCTCTACTTGAGAATGGCGGCCGATCACCTCGGCCAGCTCCGCCTTGCCCTCGAGGCCCATCGCGTCCATCGCCCGCATGCCGGTCTCGAACGGCGGGTGGTGCATGAAGACCACCGTGGGGCGCTCCGTCCCCTCGCCCAGCCGCGCATCGAGCCAGGCGAGCCGCTCGGCGCACAGGCGGCCGCCGGGCGCGCCGGGGACGTGCGTGTCGAGCCCGATGAGCCGCACCGGCCAGTCCTCGACCGTGTAGTGCAGGAAGCCACCGTCCTGCGGCAGGTAACCCCGGTCGCCGAAGGCGCTGGCCAGAGGCCCGCGCGCGTCGTGATTGCCCGGGATCACGTAGAGCGGCATCGTGAGGCCGTCCAGGATCGAGCGCAGGCGCGCGTACTCCTCGGGCTCCCCGCGCTCGACGAGATCGCCGGTCGCCAGGACGACGTCCGGCCGCGGCGCGAGTCCGTTCAGATGGGCCACCGCGCGCGCCAGATGCTCCGGGGTGCGGAAGTGCCGATCGTTCGCGCTGCCGGGCGTGCTGATGTGCAGATCGGTGATCTGGGCGATGAGCATGGCCAGATCATACATTGACAGGGGCGCCTCCTCCGG
>WNFD01000934.1_pt1 | contig 29131 bp, 29 predicted proteins | sample 5400491 | NCBI WGS metagenome assembly WNFD01 (sample SAMN13153343, study PRJNA577476) | soil metagenome | isolation source: 120 cm saprolite under Douglas fir tree site 2 hole 2 replicate 2 | place: USA:California | collected 2015-04-18
CGCGCTCCAGGATGGCGAGCGCCTCATGGCCATTCGCCGCGACGATCGTGCGATAACCAAGCGAGCCAAGCATGTTGACGACGGTGTCGAGAACGTTCGGATCATCCTCTACGACGAGGATGGTCTCGCCGCTTCCCGGCCTTTCCGCCTGCGGCGTCCTGACGACGGTCGCCGTTATCGCGATTTCGGTCCGCGGCAGGTAGACGCGCACCGCCGTGCCGTGCCCGAGGACGCTCTCGATCGTCGCATAACCGCCGGATTGGCGGGCGATACCGTAGACCTGGCTGAGGCCGAGGCCGGTTCCCTTGCCAATATCCTTCGTTGTGAAGAACGGCTCGAACGCCCGCGCGACGGTTTCAGTCGCCATGCCCATCCCCGCGTCGCTGACCGCGAGCATGACGTGTTGGCCCGGACTCGCCTCCGCCATCGCCGCTTCCGCCTCGCCAATCCTGATGTTCCTTGTCTCGATCACTAGAATTCCGCCACCCGGCATGGCGTCGCGCGCATTGACCGCGAGATTGAGAACGGCGGATTGCAGTTGAGCCGGATCGACGAGCGATGGCCAGAGCACCGGATCGGGACGGAAATCGATCTCGACTGCCTCGCCGACCGCGCGGGCAACGAGCAGGCGAAATTCCTGCACCAGCACGTTGAGATCGACCACCTCGGGACGCAGCGCCTGCTGTCGCGAGAACGCCAAGAGCTGAGCGGTGAGCCGCGTGCCACGCTCGGCGGCGCGCTGTGCCGTGTCGATGAGCGGCTGCAAGCTTTGTTCGCCTTTCGTCGCCTCGCTGATGAGATCGAGATTACCGGCAATTGCGGTGAGCAGGTTATTGAAGTCATGGGCGATGCCGCCGGTGAGTTGGCCGACTGCTTCCATCTTTTGCGCCTGCTGCAGAGCCGCCTGCGCCCGTCGCAACGATTCCATCTGCTCGGTGAGGCGCTGATTTGCCAGCTCGAGCGCTCGCGTTCGCTCGATCACCCGCTGCTCGAGCGTCTCGGTCAGCCGTCGTAGGGCCTCCTCGCCAAGCTTGCGCTCGGTCGCGTCGCGCATGATGCCGGTAAAGTAACGGCGCCCCTCGGCGCGCCATTCGGCGATCGAGAGGTCCAACGGGAAGATCGAGCCGTCCCGCCGCCGGCCCTGGACCTCGCGACCGACACCGATGATTTTCGCCTGACCGGTGCTGCGGTAGTCGGCGAGGTATTGGTCGTGCCGACTGAGATCAGGCTCGGGCATCAGCATGCTTACGTTGCGACCGACGACCTCGTCCGCCGCATAAAGAAAGATTTTTTCGGCAGCACGATTGAAGGATTGCACCACGCCGTGCTCGTCGATCACTGCGATCGCGTCGACCGCGGTATCGATGATGGCCCGGTATTTTGCCTCGTCTGTCTGCCGTTGCGCTTCAGCCAGCTTGCGCTCGGTGACGTCGCGCATGATGCCGGTGAAATAGCGGCGCCCGTCAGCCCGCCACTCGGCGATCGAGAGATCCAACGGGAAGATCGAGCCATCCCGCCGCCGGCCCCGGACCTCACGCCCGACACCGATAATCTTCGCCTGGCCGGTCGTGCGGTAATTGGCGATGTACCGATCGTGTTGGCTGTGATCGGGCTCGGGCATCAGCATGCTGACGTTGCGCCCAACGACTTCGTCCGCCGGATAAAGGAAGATCTTCTCGGCGGCGCCGTTGAAGGATTGAACGATGCCGTGCTCGTCGATCACCGCGATCGCATCGACCGCGGTGTCGATGATGGCGCGGTATTTGGCGTCGTCCCCCTGCATTGCCGCGCTGTCTCGGTCTAGCCGCCTTAGGAAGTAAGAGCTGTATTCACTTCCTGCCGCAAATCTGCGGCCCGTATCGGCTTGATCAGCAACTTCCCATACTTGGTTCCCTCGTCGCGCAAGGCGACGGTTTGCTGATGGTATCCAGTGAGGTAAAGCACCTTGATGCGGGGGCGCCGAGTTCGCGCCATCCGGGCCAGGTTGAAGCCGTTCAGCCCTGGCATAATGACGTCGGTCAGCAAGAGATCGAGCGGCTCTCCCTTGTCGAGCACGTCCAGCGCTTCGTTACCGTTTGCTGCCGGGACGATCTCGTGTCCGTCGCCCTCCAGCATGCGCGCGAGCGTATTGCGCACATCCTCGTCGTCATCGACGAGCATGATCTTGGCCATTTTCGAAAGTACTCCACCGCGACAAAAGTAGTTTCAGCCTTAAGATGCTTGTCGATCGCCTCGCCGCCGCCGCGAACGGGATTCGGCACATCGGCTGGGATCGGGCGGGTGCTGACGAGAAGAATATCTCCAGTACAACATCCGAAATAGCTCAGTTGTTTCGCGCGTCCGACGTGTGAGAGCGCAGCCCCATTCAATCGAGCTCCAGTGTTGATGAAGGGATCCCCAATGTTGATGAAGGGATCACGATCATCAAGTCTCCCGCCGAAGCGACGAGAGCGATTCGACAGCCACGGCAGCGCGAAACATCGCAAGGATGCTTGCAGTTTCATGATGAAGTCAATGCACAATTATGAGTTTAAATCGCGCATTCGGGAACCACGCCGAGAAAAAAATTCTGGCGGACGTCCGATTCAGAGCTGCTTCCGCAGAAACTTGGAGGGCTTGAATTTCACCGTCTTGCTTGCGCGAACCATGATCTTGGCACCGGTCCTGGGATTGGTGCCGGCGCGGCGGCGACGGGTCGTCACCACCCGGAAGGTGCCGAAGCCGCTGATCTGCAGAGTTCCCGTCTTCCGCAATTTGATTTTCATGGCTGCGAGCGCTGCCGCTGCCGCCTTGTTCGACGTGGCGACCGTGCAGCCGGTCGTCGCGCGGATCGCGTCGGCAATTGTTGCCTTCGACATCCTGCTTGGTGCTCCGATGCGGCATTGATTGCTGCGCCCCGCCATCGGGAACACGACAGACCACGATACGGCCTAGCAGACCGCATCGCGGCGGTCGTTGATGTGGATCAAGCCCCGCACCCGCCCGCCATGACGTGCGGCCGGCGATATGCTACACACCCGCCTCCCGCAGCAGTCCGCAATGCTCCGAACGCAATCGATGCCAGTCACTGTCCGCTTCGCGCCCTCGCCCACCGGATATCTCCATATCGGCGGCGCCCGCACGGCGCTGTTCAACTACCTCTTCGCCAAGCATCATGGCGGAACGTTTCGCCTGCGCATCGAGGATACCGACCGCGAACGCAATACGCCCGAAGCGGTGACCGCCATTCTCGACGGGTTGCGCTGGCTCGGCATCGAATGGGACGGCGAGCCCGTCTATCAATTCCCGCGCGCCGCCCGCCATGCCGAAATCGCTCACCAGCTCCTCAGCCAGGGCAAGGCCTACGCCTGCTACTGCTCGCCGGCCGAGCTCGAGGAGATGCGCGCCAAGGCCAAGGCGGAGGGTCGCTCGGCGGTCTATGACGGCAGGTGGCGCGATCGCGATCCCAAGGATGCGCCGCCCGGCGTCGCGCCGGTCATTCGCCTGCGCGCGCCCCGCAGTGGCGAGACCATCATCCGCGATCGCGTCCAGGGCGACATCACGATCGCCAACGAGCAGCTTGACGACATGGTTTTGTTGCGTGCCGACGGCTCGCCGGTATACATGCTCGCGGTCGTCGTCGACGACCATGACATGGCGATAACCCACGTCATTCGCGGCGTCGAGCACCTCAACAACGCGGCGCGGCAGATGCAGCTGATCGAGTCGCTCGGCTGGCAGGTTCCGGTCTACGCTCACATTCCGCTGATCCATGGCGCCGACGGCGCCAAGCTGTCGAAGCGCCATGGCGCGCTCGGCGTCGAGGCCTATCGCGAGATGGGCTATCTGCCCGAGGCCTTGCGCAACTACCTCATGCGCCTCGGCTGGGCACATGGCGACGATGAGATCATCAGCACCGAGCAGGCGATCGAGTGGTTCGATCTCGACGGCATCGGCCGCTCGCCGGCGCGCTTCGATTTTGCCAAGCTCGACAGTCTCAACGGCCACTACATCCGCTCGGCGGGCGATGCTCGCCTGGTCGAGCTTCTGCTGCCTCGGCTGGCGAAATTGCTCGACCACGCCGTCGACCCGGCAGGGCGTGAGCGTCTTCGTGCCGGGCTGGCCGGACTGAAGCCACGGGCCAAGACGCTCGTCGAGCTCGCCGAGAAAGCCCGCTTCTATGTTGCAGCGCGGCCATTGCCGCTCGATGACAAGGCGCGCGGGTTGATTGCCGACGGCCGCGAGCTCTTGTCCGAATTGTCCAATGCGATTGCCGGCACGGATTGGTCCGCGGAATCGCTTGAGACCTTCGTCCGTCGCTTCGCCGAGGCGAGAGGTGAGAAGCTTGGCGCCGTCGCCCAGCCGTTGCGCGCCGCGCTCACCGGCTCGACCTTGTCGCCCCCGGTTTTCGAGGTGATGGCGGCGCTCGGCCGCGAGGAAACGCTGGGGCGTATCGCCGACGCCCTGCAGGCCACCGCGATGTGAGCGGGATGGCTATCGGGCTATTTGATAATTAACCGGGACCGTCCTATTCTGCCGGGCGCTTTCTTTTTGCAGCGCAGCGAAACCATCAGCCAGGATCAAAACCCATGGATGGCAAGAGTGCTTCGGGCAATACGGGGGTCAATCAGACGATGACGCTGACCGACCACACGACTGGCAACGCCTGGGATTTCCCGATCATGTCGGGGACGATCGGGCCGAGCGTCGTCGACGTCCGAAAGCTCTACGATACCACCGGCTATTTCACCTTCGATCCCGGCTACACCTCGACCGGCAGTACCCAGTCCAAGATCACCTATATCGACGGCGACAAGGGCGAGTTGCTCTACCGCGGCGTCCCGATCGAGGAGCTCGCCGAGCACAGCGACTTCATGGAGGTTTGCTACCTGCTGCTCAACGGCGAATTGCCGACCGCCGCCGAGAAGAAGAAGTTCGAGCGCGACATCACGCTGCACACCATGGTGCATGAGCAGATCAGCACCTTCTTCCGCGGCTTCCGGCGCGACGCCCATCCGATGGCGGTGATGTGCGGCGTCGTCGGCGCCCTCGCCGCTTTCTATCATGATTCGACCGATATCCATGATGCGCGGCAGCGCATGATCGCATCCTATCGCATGATCGCCAAGATGCCGACGATCGCCGCGATGGCATACAAATACAGCGTCGGCCAGCCCTTTGTTTATCCGAAGAACGCGCTGAACTATGCCGAGAATTTTCTCCACATGATGTTCTCGGTGCCGTGCGAGGAATACAAGGTGAACCCGGTCCTCGCCGCCGCCATGGACCGCATCTTCATCCTGCACGCCGATCACGAGCAGAACGCCTCGACCTCGACGGTGCGCATGGCGGGCTCGTCGGGCGCCAACCCCTTTGCCTGCATCGCCGCCGGCATCGCCTCGCTGTGGGGTCCGGCGCATGGCGGCGCCAACGAGGCCGTCCTCAAGATGCTGAACGAGATCGGCACCAAGGACCGCATTCCGGAGTTTCTCAAGCGCGTCAAGGAGAAGGACGGCCACACCAGGCTCATGGGATTCGGTCACCGCGTCTACAAGAACTACGATCCGCGCGCCCAGGTGCTGCGCAAGAGCTGCCACGAGGTGCTCGATGAGCTCGGCGTGCGCGACGAGCCACTGCTCGACCTCGCGATGGAGCTCGAGCGCATCGCGCTGGAGGATCCCTATTTCGTCGACCGCAAGCTCTATCCCAATGTCGATTTCTACTCGGGCATCATCCTGCGGGCGATGGGCATCCCGATATCGATGTTCACCGTGCTCTTCGCGATCGCGCGCACCGTCGGCTGGGTTGCGCAGTGGAACGAGATGATCGAGGACCCGATGCAGAAGATCGGCCGGCCGCGCCAGCTCTATACCGGCCATACGCGGCGGCCTTATGTTCCTCTCGGCAAGCGTGGCTAACCAACCTTCATCTCGGTTCGGCGCATCTGGCAGCGCCGCCGAGCACCCGGATGCCGCGCCGGCACGGGTCGGCGGATCGGCATCGCTGCATCCGCCGCCCGCCGCCAACGACAACAAGGCGCCGCTATTGCAGAAGCTGCGGCGCCTCGTTTTCGCCACCGTGGCCGCGCTCGCCGTCGCCTGGCTCTTCTGGGTCGGTCTCTTGCGCTGAGCGCAGGAAGCCATTGCCGTCCGTCGAGCAAGCCGCTATAAAACCGCTCTCGGGGACGCAGGCTCCCCGTTAGACGATGCCGTCCAAGCTCTGCTTCACCACCGCCGTTGGCGGAACGGGAGGCGCTGTGGACGACCGCAACTCACCAGACGTATCGAATCTATCGCGCAGCATTTCTCCGCTGCCGCTCCTCGCCGATCATTCGGGCGCGCGACCCCGCTTGCGCCACGATAGAGGAGAAATGCGATGACCGGCCGCGAAACCATTCTCTTTGTCTGCCTGCACGCCTCGGCGAAGAGCCTCATTGCGATGGAATTCTTCAATCGGTTGGCGACCGAGCAGGGCGTGCAGCTACGCGCATTGTCGGCCGGAACGGAGCCCGACGATGCGGTCCCCCCGGACGTCGTCGCCGGCTTGGCCGGTGATGGTTTCGACGTCGCCGATCGCAAACCGCTGGCCCTGACGCGCGCGCTGGTTGCCGGCGCTCTCGCCGTCATTTCGTTTGGGCCGCATGTCGATGCACCGGGCGCGGTGCCGGTTACTCATTGGGACGACATGCCGGCTGTGAGCGACGATTACGCCCACGCGCGTGACGCCATCCGCTCTCGCGTCGAAGCGCTTTTCGCGGAAGTGGCGGGGGTCAACGCTGCGCGAGGAGCCGCATCGTGATGCGATCGGCAGCGAGGGTCCTCGGGACCCTCGTATTGCTTGGCCTTCTTGTCATGCCGCGAGATGCCGTCTCCGAAGACTACACGATCGATCTGCGAAGCGCTCATGTCGGCAATCTTCCGGACGGTTTCGTTCCGGCGCTGACCGGTCGAGGTGGCCCGACGCTATGGACGGTTCAAAACGATCCGACGGCACCCGGCGGAAAGGTTCTGGCCCAGACAAGCGCCGAGCCGACCGACTACCGATTTCCGCTGCTGATCGATCGCAACCTGTCGGCCAAGAACCTTGTTCTAACGGTGCGCTTCAAGCCGGTTTCGGGCCGCGTCGATCGGGCGGCCGGTTTGGTCGCACGGCTGAAGGACAAGGACAACTACTACGTCGTTCGCGCCAATGCGCTCGAAGACAATGTCCGGCTCTACAAGGTCGTGAAGGGCGAACGTCGGCAATTTGCCGGCGCCGACGTGAAAGTCGTCAGCGGTCAGTGGCAGGAGCTCGGCCTCAAACTCGAGGGCAACCAGTTCGAGATTTCGCTCAACGGTCACGCCATCTTCACGGCACGCGACGACACCTTCGCGGATTCCGGTAGCATCGGGCTATGGACGAAGGCCGACAGTGTCACCTACTTCGCCGATCTGTCGGCGAGAATCCTGCCTTGAGCGCCACCTCCGCGTCATGGCAAGACGGCGCGAGCGGCAGCGACAGCCGCCGCTCTCCGATCTTCGTACGCTACAGCCGGTCGACGAGCTCGATCTTGTAGCCGTCCGGGTCCTCGATGAAGGCGATGACCGTGGTGCCGCCCTTGACCGGTCCGGCGGGGCGCGGGACCTTGACGCCGGCGGCGACGAGCTTCTCGCAGATGCCGTAGATGTCGTCGACGCCGATGGCGAGATGGCCGAAGGCGGTGCCCAGATCGTAGGGCTCGACGCGGTCCCAATTGTGGGTGAGCTCGACCACCGTTGCGTCCTTTTCGTCGCCATAGCCGACGAAGGCGACGGTATAGCGGCCGGTCTCGTTGTCGCTCCGGCGGCTCAATTTCATGCCGAGCAGCCTGGTGTAGAAATCGATCGATTTCTCGAGATCGCGCACCCGGATCATCGTGTGCAGCATGCGTGCCTTGCCGACGATCGGCTTGCCGCTGGCGGGCTTTTCGGCGGTTCTGGTATCCATTTCCTCTCGCTCCTCCTTGATCAATTCCCTGGCAACGCTGGCGCCAGACGCCGCGCCTTCATAACGGCGAGCACATCGTCGGCCGCTCGCAGGCTCGGGGCGAGGTCGCCTTGGCCGAGACGCGCCAAGCTCTCGCGGTAAGCCATGCGCTGCGCCGCTCGGGCCGCCTCGTCGCTCAGCAGATGCTCGAGCGCCGAGCTTAGCCTTTCCGGCGTGCATTCCTCCAGCAGCAATTCGGGTACCACGAGACGGTCGAGGAGGACATTGACGAGATTGGTGAATCGCGCCTTGACGAGGCGCCGCGCCAACCAGCCAGTGACCGCGTTCATCTTGTAGGCGATCACCGCAGGCAGTCCGGCCAATGCCAGCTCGAGCGCTACCGTACCGGAAGCTGCCAGGGCGACGTCGCTCGCAGCGAAGGCGTCGAACTTCTCCGCCGCGCCACGAATAATCATCACCTTGAGCGGCCACGATCGCGTCATCTCGGCAACCGCGTCGGCGACCAGCTCGATCGTCGGCAGGACCACGATCAGTCCCGGGCGGCGACGCAATAGCTCCTCGATCGCTCGGCGAAAGATCGGTAGCAGCCGGCGCACCTCGCCGTGCCGACTGCCGGGTAGCAGGCACAACACTTGCGCCCCTTCGGCTATGCCGTACCGACGGCGAAAGGCGGCACCGTCGCCGCGCTCGGCGCCGCTCTCGAGCACCGGATGGCCGACATAGTGGCAGGAGAGGCCGACCGCGGTGAAGTAGGGCGGCTCGAACGGCAGCAGCGCCATAAGGTGGTCATACCAGCGGACTATCTTGCGCGCCTTCGCCGCACGCCAGGCCCAGACCATCGGCGCTACGTAATGGATCAGCGTGACCCGCTCGCCGCGCCGGCGCAAACGCTCGGCGACCCGCCAGGTGAAGCCGGAGCTGTCGATGGTAACGACCGCGGCAGGCCGCAGCGCAACGACCGCATCGGCGGTCTCGCGGACACGGCGCAGGATCCGGCGGGCCCGCGGCAGAACCTCGGCGATGCCCATGATCGCCAGCTCGTCGAGCGGCACCAGCGAGCGCAGCCCCTGCCCCGCCATGCGCTCGCCGCCGATGCCGGCGAAACGGATCGCGCCGCCGGTGCGCGCTTTGAGCGCCGCCATCAACGCGCCGCCCAGCACGTCGCCCGATGGCTCGCCGGCGATGATGAAGATCAGCGGTGCGGCGTCGTCCCGAGCCATGCCGGCCGGCTCAGCCTGGCTCGACGCCGATGATGAAGAGGCCGGCCTCGTCCGCCGCCGCGATGACGCCGGCGCGATCGACGATGATCGTAGAGCCGGCCTCGATAGCGATGCCGCGCAGCCCGGCGGCGCGGGCTGCGGCGATGGTGCAGACGCCGATGGTCGGCAGATCGGCGCGCCGCTCCTGATTCGGTTTGGCGATCTTGACGAGGACGCCACCCGGTCCGGCGCGGCCGAGCTCGCGGCAACGCGCGAGCAGCGCATCGGTCCCCTCGATCGCCTCGACCCCGAGCACGAGTCCCTGTTGGATGACGACCGACTGGCCGATATCGAGCGCGCCAAGCGTCTGAGCGACCAGACGCCCGTGCGCAATGTCGGCACGCGCCTGTTCGTCCGGGACCACGCGGCCGAGGACGCCGCTCGGCGCCAGGGCGCCGGCAAGAATGCTATCCGCGCCAACGACCTTGAAGCCCTCGCCCTCGAGCTCGGCGATGACCGCGGCGAGCAACCCGTTGTCGCCGAGCGCGCGATAGCCGATGCGCGCAAAGAACTTTGCCGCGCGCCAGTCCGGCCGCAGCGACGTGACGGTCGGCCGTTTCAGTGCACCCGCGAAGACGAGCTCATCGACGCCAGCCTCGCGCAGCAGGCGAAAACCCTCACCGGCGGCACCGAGCCGGATGGTGGCGTGCGGCACATCGGCGAGGATGGCGGGGTCGGCCTCACCCATGAAGGCGAGAACGAAGAAGTCGCGATCGGCTTCGCGACAGGCCTCGATGATTCGGCGGGGCAATTCGCCCGCACCCGCCAGGATGCCGAGCCTACCCACCGTTTCCCTTCACGCGCTCGCCTGGCTGGCAGATTGCCCGGCTCGAATCGGCACGAATGAAATCGATGATGTCCCTGACCGGCCTGAATTCCGCAAAGCGCTCCGCCACCTCGTCGACGCGTTCGCTCAGCGTGCCGGCGTCGGCGAAAAGCAGCTGGAAGGCATTGCGCAGTGCCTGAATCTCCTCGCGCGAGAATCCGCGACGCTGCATGCCGACGATGTTGACGCCGGAGAGCCGAGCGCGGTCACCCATCACCGAGCCGTAAGGGATGACGTCGCGCTCGACGCCCGACATGCCGCCGATCATCGCGTTCTGGCCGATGCGAACGAACTGATGGACCGCCGAAAGCCCGCCGAGAATGGCGTAGTCGGCAACCACGACGTGGCCGGCAAGCGTCGCGTTGTTCGCCATCACCACATTGTCGCCGACCTGGCAATCGTGTGCGATATGCGCGCCGACCATGAACAGGCAGCGGTCTCCGACGCGCGTCACCATGCCGCCGCCGGTGGTGCCCGGATTCATCGTGACGTGCTCGCGGATGACATTGTCGCGACCGATGACGAGCTGCGATGCTTCGCCGGCGTATTTCAAGTCTTGCGGCTGGTGGCCGATAGAGGCGAAAGGGAAGATCCGCGTATTAGCGCCGATCGTCGTCCGCCCGGCGACGACTACATGCGCATGCAGCGTCACGCCGTCAGCCAGCGCAACGTCACCGCCGACATGACAGTAAGGACCGATTGCCACGGTATCGTCGAGCCTGGCTCCCGGCTCGACGATGGCCGTCGGATGGATTTGCGCCATGCTTGCTAACCGGCCTCAGGCGTCCATCAGCATAGCGGCATAGGTCGCCTCGGCGACCAGATGGCCCTCGACATGCGCCCGGCCGATGAACTTCCAAACGCTGAGGCGGTTGCGTTGCTTGGCAACGTGAACGCGCAGCGTGTCGCCGGGTACCACCGGCCGCCGAAAACGCGCGCTGTCGACGCTCATGAAGTAGACGAGCTTGCCTTCCGCCGCCCGGCCGATCGTCTGCACGACGAGGACGGCGGCAGTCTGCGCCATCGCCTCGATGATGAGGACGCCGGGCATCACCGGACGCTGGGGAAAATGACCGGCGAAATAGGGCTCGTTGATCGTCACGTTCTTGATCCCCACGGCGCTCTCGTCCGGCACGATCTCGACCACACGGTCGATCATCAGGAACGGGTAGCGGTGCGGGATCATCGCGCGGATCCGCTCGATGTCGAGATCAGGCACGCGGCCCTGCTGGCTGGCCGTATCCATCTATTCGCCCTTCTTCTGCGCGAGCCGCTTCAGCACCGCGACGCCACGCCAAAATTCCTTCGACGGCGACGCCGGGAAACCGCATACCGTCTCGCCCGGCGCGATATCGCGAAAGACACCGCTATGTGCCGCCGCCCGCGCCCCTTTGCCCAACGTCAGATGGCCGGCCAACCCGGCCTGCCCGCCGATCATGACAAAGTCGTCAAGCTTGGTGCTGCCCGAAATCCCAACCTGGGCGACGATCACGCAACACCGACCAATGACGACGTTGTGCCCGATTTGCACCAGATTATCAATCATCGTGCCGTCGCCAATGATCGTATCCGGCCCGGCTCCACGGTCGATCGTGCTATTGGCGCCGATCTCGACGTCGTTGCCGATCGCACTCGGCCCAGTTGCGCTACCGGGAGCTGACCCGCCGGGTCGGGCGCGAGGCCGAACCCTTCCTGACCGATACGGACATCCGGCAGGATGCGCACGCGTTGCGGCCCAGCCGTCGCGAGCCAAGCTACGTCATGCAGCGTCAGAGCACGATCGCCACCGGCCGCGATTTCCGCGCCAGTCCGGTCGGCAAGTTCGCCGAGCGTAAAGGGTCCGACCGGCGCGAAGAAGCGCGGATCGGCCATCTGCTATTGTTTCTTCTTGGGCGTGTTGGCCGCCGGCTTGGCAGGGGTGGCCGCCCCCGCGGGCGTCGCGTTCGCCGGCGGTCGATCGAAACTCACCGTCACCGCCGGCAGCTTGTCGTCGAGCCGCTTGATGACCTCGTCGCTGACATCGAAATGCGTGTCGAACATGACCACGGTCGACTTGTTGAGGACGAGATTGGCGCCCCGCTCTTTGGCGAGATCGGCGACGACCTGGAGCATCGCGTATTCGACCTTGCCGATCGCGGCACGCTGGCTCTCGGAGAGATTCTGTTGCGCCTCCTGCGCCCGCTTGCGCGCCTCGTTCACGCGCTGGTCGAATTCCTTCACCTTCAGGGCGAAGGCATCCTGCGCGAGGATCGCCTGCTGGCGCTGCAGGTCCTGCTGCGCCGCGGACAAGTCCTGATCCTGCTTCGAGATGTTCTTCTGATAGGTGGAGACCTGCTGCTGCATCTGCGATTGGATCGTCTTGCCGGCCTTGGACTCCTCGAGCACACGCTGAGTATCGACTACGACGACGACGATGGACTGCGCCGGCGGCGGATCCGCGGCGAGGACCGGAAGGCTGGCCGCGATCATCCACGCGGCGATTGTCACTGCCACCGGATAGCGGCGGAAAACTACGGGCATCTAGAACCTCGTGCCAAAGCCAACGCGGAAAAATTCCCTCTTGTCGAAGGATTGTTTGAGAATTGGGTAAGCGACGTCGAGCCGGATCGGGCCGAGCGGCGATTTCCACGACACGCCGGTACCGCTCGATAGGCGCGGCTCCGCCGACGTGGAGCCCTTGACGACCGAGGTATTCGCTGTCGTCCCGCCGAGATCTATGTTGAACAGGCTACCAACATCGGTGAAGACGCGACCCGATAAGCCGAGTTCCTCAGGCAAGCCGAGCGGGAAGGAGAGCGTCGCCGAGGCGACATAGTAATCGTTGCCGCCGAGGGCATCGCCGGTGCTGGTGTCGCGCGGCCCGATGCCCGCAGTGGCAAAGCCGCGCAGATTGTCACCGCCGACGAAGAAGCGGTCCTGGATGCGCACATCCTGACCAAGTCCGCGGATGTCGCCGAACTCCGCCGTGGTGCTCACCACCCATTCCGGAGCGACCGGGTAGTACCAACCGCCCGAAATCTTGTTGCGCGTATAGCGGACGCTACCGCCAAGTCCCGCACCATCGTCCCCGAGCGAAAGGAAATAGCCGTCGGTCGGATCGATCCGGCTGTCGCGCCTGTCATAGAGCAGAACCTGACCGACCGCCGAGGTCACTCGCGAACCCGCCTGCTGCCGAATGAACGTCGAAGCGGCGGTGGAGACATCCGTGATGTCGTCCGTCCGAAGCGTATAGCGCAAGGTCTGCCGCAGCGGCTCGCTGATCTGATAGCCAGCGCGAAGCGCGGCCCCGAGGGTGAACTGGTTATAGGTGGCATCGATCTGATTCTTCTGATCGATCTGGAAGATGTCGAAACCGGCGGCGATGTTGCGATCGAGGAAATACGGCTCGGTGAAGCTGAGATCGACCTGCTGTGCACGCTGCGAGAGGGTGAGCCCGACGCGCAAATCCTGGCCCTTGCCGAGCAGATTGCGCTCCCGCAGGCTGATATCGCCGATAACGCCGTCAGTCGTCGAAAATCCGCCGCCAATCGACAATTCACCGGTCGACTGCTCCTCGACCTCGACCGCGATGACGGTACGGTCAGGTGCGCTCCCTGGCGTGTTGTTGACGTCGACCTTCTTGAAGAAACCGAGATTCTGAATCCGCTGCTTCGAGCGCCTCACTTTCGAGGTGTTGAAGGCGTCGCCCTCGACCAGTCGGATTTCGCGTCGCACCACGTAATCGAGCGTGCGCTGATTGCCGACGATATCGATGCGCTCGACGAAGACGCGAGGCCCTTCCTGGATGTCGAAGGTCACATCGATGGTGTGGGTGTCGCGGTGCCGGGTTACCCGCGGCTGGATGTCGACGAAGGCGTAGCCCTTGTCACCGAGCGCGTCGGTCAACTTGGTGATCGTCTTCTCGACGTCGTCGGCATTGTACCAGTCGCCTTCGGCAATGTTGACCAGCGGCGACAAATCGCTCGCGTTAAGGTCCTTGATCTTGCTCTCGAGGTCGACCTTGCCGAAATGATAGCGATCGCCTTCATCGACGGTGAAGGTGACGAAGAACCCGTCACGCGCCGGCGTCAGTTCGGCAATCGCCGAGACGACGCGGAAATCGGCGTAGCCCTGTGACAGATAAAACTTGCGCAGCAGTTCGCGATCGTAGGTCAAGCGATCGGGATCGTAGGTGTCGTCGGTGGTCAGGAAGCGATACCACCGGCTCTCCCGCGTCTGGATTACCTCCTTGAGCTTGCCCGAGCTGAATTGCCGCGCCCCGACGAAATTGATACTCGAAATTCCCGTCACCGCGCCCTCGTCGATCTCGAAGACGAGGTCGACGCGATTCTGATCGAGCGGAATGACCTTGGGATCGACGCTGGCGGCAAAGCGGCCGCTGCGGCGATAGAGGTCGAGCAGGCGCTTCACGTCGGCCTGCACCCTCGACCGCGTATAGACGACGCGCGGACGCAGTTGCAGCTCGGCGGTCAGCGCCGCTTCATCGAATTTGTGGTTTCCCTCGAAGGCGATGCGATTGATGATAGGATTCTCAACGACACGGATGATCAGCACGTCGCCATCGCGTCGCAGCGTTACGTCGGCGAAGAGGCCGGTGGCGAACAGCGCCTTCAGCGATTTGTCGACGCGCTCGTCATTGAAGGGATCGCCGGGCTGCACCAGCAGGTAGGAGCGGACCGTTTCCGGCTCTATGCGTTGAGTACCCTCAATGCGTACCTCGCGCACAGTCCCACCGCCCTCGAGCTGCGCCAAAGCCGGCAGGCCGAGCAGCATCAATCCCGACAGTATCGCCGCGCATAACCAGCGGCGTGCCGACCAGCCCATCAAGACCCGCAATAAATCCCCCAAACGTTCGATCCGCTTTCGGGTTACAACGCCGCCGACCTGGTCCACGAAGCGTAGAGATGCACCAGATCGTTCCAGGTCGCAAAGACCATCAGCGTCAACACCAGCGCCAGACCGATCCGGAAACCATATTCCTGGGCCCGCTGGCCGAGCGGCCTGCCGCGAATCGCCTCCGCGACATAAAACAGCAAGTGCCCACCGTCAAGGACGGGGATTGGGAAAAGGTTGATGAGGCCGAGGTTGACCGATAGCACGGCCATGAACCAGACGATTGCGACGATGCCGCCTTGCGCCACCTCGCCCGACATCTGGGCGATGCGCAGCGGCCCGCCGAGCTCGTCGGTGGTGCGTGCGCCGACGATCATCTGCCAGATTGCCTTCAGCGTGCCGGACGACAGGTTCCAAGTCTCCTCGACGGCCCGCCAGGCAGCGCTCGCCGGATCGTGCCGCACGTATTCGACGCCGCTGCGCCCAATTCCCAGCAAGCCGATTCGGTGCACGTTCCCGAAACGATCGGTTCGCTCGGTCATCTGCGGCGTCACATCGAGGGTGATGTCCTGTCCATCGCGATGTACCACGATCCGCATCGGTGCGCCGCCATTGAGGGCGACGGCCTGCTGAACATCCTCGAAGCGCTGGATCCGGCTGCCATCGATCTCGGTGATCGTGTCCCCGGGCTTGATGCCCCCGCGCTCGGCTGCGCTACCCGCCTGCACTTGGCCGACATCGGGCGGCGTGAAGGGTTGCCCGACGGTGGAGAACAGCGCGGCGAGCAGGACGATGGCAAAGAGGAAATTCGCCACCGGTCCGGCAGCGACGACGGCGACGCGCTGGGAGAGGCGCTTGTGATGGAAGGAGACGGCACGATCCGCCTCGCTCATCACCTCGAGCGCGCCCGAGGGCAGCGAGCTGGCGTCGGCGTCGCCATACATCTTGACGTAGCCGCCGAGCGGCACCGCGCTGAGTTTCCAGCGCGTCCCCGCCCGATCGAACCAACCGAAGATCTCCGGACCGAAGCCGATCGAGAAGACTTCGATCTTCACGCCATTTCGGCGCGCGACCAGATAGTGACCGAGCTCGTGCACGAAAACGAGCACCGTCAGAACGATGAGAAACGGGATGATGTAGCCGAGCCCGCCCGTGAGAATACTCATGAGATCCATTGCCTTAAATCGCCGTTACCTTAAATGGCCCGCGCCATGCCGGCAGACCCGATCAGCCCGCCGGCAACCTCGCGCGCCTCTTTGTCGAAATTGTGGACATCATCGAAAGTCGAAAGACCAGTGTCATCGAATGATGCCAGCGTGCGCTCGACGAGACGCGCGATATCGAGATAGCCGATCATCCGGTCGAGGAAGGCCTGCACGGCGATCTCATTGGCGGCATTGAGGATAGTTGGGCATCCGCCGCCTTGTTGCAAGGCATTGCGGGCGAGGCGGAGCGCCGGGAAGCGCTGCTCGTCGGGCGCCGCGAAGGTCAGCCGGCCGAGGGCGGCGAGATCGAGCGGCGGCGTCGGCGCCGCCATCCGGCCCGGCCAGGCCAGCGTGTGGGCGATCGGCGTGCGCATGTCCGGGGAGCCGAGCTGGGCCAGCACCGAGCCATCGCGATAGACCACCATGCCGTGCACGATCGACTGCTGGTTGATCAGAATCTCGATCTGCCGCTCCGGCAGGCCGAACAGATGATGCGCCTCGATCAGCTCGAGCCCCTTGTTCATCATGGTCGCCGAATCGACCGAGATCTTGGGACCCATGCTCCAATTCGGATGCTTGATCGCCTGCTCCGGCGTGACGTGGCCGAGCGCGTCGTAGGGCAGCTCGCGGAAGGGCCCGCCGCTGCCGGTCAGAACGATGCGATCGATCGCCGCGACGTGGTTGCCCTCGAAGACCTGGAAGATGGCGTTGTGCTCGCTGTCGACCGGCAGCAGCGTCGCCCCGTGCCGCTTCACCTCGGCCATGAAAAGCGCGCCGGCGCAAACCAGAACTTCCTTGTTGGCGAGCGCCACGATGGCGCCGCGGCGGATCGCCGCCAAGGTCGGCGCGAGGCCGGCCGCCCCGACGATCGCCGCCATCACCCATTCGGCCGGCCGCGCGGCGGCCTCGACGACCGAGGCGGCGCCGGCGGCGGCCTCGACTTCGCTGCCGGCCAGTGCCGACTTGAGGGCGCCATAAAGGCTCGGCTCGGCAATCACGGCAAGACGCGCGCCGAGCCGGCGCGCCTGCGCGGCCAGCAGCTCGACATTGCGGTGCGCGGTAAGCGCCTCGACGACGAAATCCTCCCGCTGCCGCTCGATCAGATCGATGGTGTTGCAGCCGACCGAGCCGGTGCTGCCGAGCACCGTCACGCGGCGCGGCACGCCGCCCTCGCCGTGCGTCGAGGGTCCGGTCATCGCCACGTCAGCACGCTGCCGCCGCCACACAGGGTGAGCAGCGCCACTGTCGGGATCACCGCGAGCATCCCGTCGAGCCGATCGAGCAATCCGCCGTGCCCGGGAATGAGGGCGCTCGAATCCTTGACGCCGAAATGCCGCTTGGCGATCGACTCGGCGAGATCGCCGACTTGCGCGACGACGGCAAGAAGCCCGCTCAGCAGCAGCAGCGGACCGCGGTGATCCGACTGAAGCAGCAGGCCGGTGACGCCGCCGACCGCGACCGCGCAGACGATACCGCCGACCAGGCCGGACCAGGTTTTGTTGGGGCTGAAGCGCGGCGCCAGGCGCGGCCCGCCGAAGCTGCGGCCGGCGACGAAAGCGCCGATATCGGTCGCCCACACGATGGCCAGTATCCACAAGGTTGTCGCGCGGCCGGCGTCGCGGTCGAGCGCCAGCCAGATCAGCGCGATCGACGGCAAGGCGATCCACAACGTGCCGCAGCCGAGCAGCACCGGCGCGAAGCCGCCGCGGCCCGACACCGCGACGGCGGCGCTGCCGAGCACGGCGATGGCGACGGCAAGGCGCGGCAAGTCGAGCGTCGCCGCAATCACGGCGGCGACGACAATGGCGACGGTTGCCGCGACGATCGCGTTGCCGCCGACCGTGCCGATGCGGCACAAGCGCGCCCACTCCCAGGCCATCAGCCCGCCGGCAATGGCGACGACCAGCGAGAGCAACGGCGGCCCGAACCAGGCGGCAGCAAGGCCGATCGGCGCCAGCACCAGGGCGGAGACGACGCGCAGCCGCAGCGAGCCCACGCTGCGCGCAGGGACGGCGCTCGCTTGATCGGCCGGGCCGGGAGCGGCGCGACCGTTATCGCGAGCCAACGGATGCGCCGTATCGTCGATCGCGACCATGGAAATCCCGCACCGCCTTCTCGAGATCGCTCTTGGCGAAGTCCGGCCATAGCGTCTCGGTAAAGATGAACTCCGCGTAGGCCGTCTGCCACAGGAGGAAATTGCTGATGCGCTGCTCGCCGCTGGTTCGAATGACGAGATCGGGATCGGGCATCCCGGCGGTCAGCAGATTCTCGCCGACCGCGAGTTCGTCGATCGCCTCGGGATCGAGTGCGCCGGAGGCCGCCTGACGGGCCAGCGCCCGCGCCGCCGCCGCGATCTCGTCGCGCCCGCCATAGGACAGCGCGATGGTGAGCTGCAGGCCGGTATTGTCGCGCGTCAGCGCCTCGCCGTTCTCGATCAGCGTGACGATGTCGGCGGCAAGACGGGCGCGCTGCCCGATGACGCGCAGCCGGACGCCGTTGCGGTGGATCTCGGCGATCTCGCCGCGCAGATAGTGGCGCAGCAGCCCCATCAGCCCGTCGATCTCGGGGAGCGGGCGTTTCCAGTTCTCCGAGGAGAAGCCGAACAGCGTCAAATAGGCGATGCCGAGCTCGGCAGCCGCCTTGACGGTGCGGCGGACCGCCTCGGCGCCGGTCCGATGCCCGGCAATTCGCGGCAGGCCGCGCGCGGCCGCCCACCGACCGTTGCCGTCCATGATGATGGCGACATGCACCGGCGGCGCCGGCGGGCTAGCGTGCGGCTGACTATCCATCTAATTCAGACCTGTAGGATCTCTTTGTCTTTTTGCGCCAGGGCATCGTCGATCTTCTTGATGTACTCGTCGGTCAGCGCCTGGATGTCGTGCTGCAGCTTGCGGTGCTGATCCTGCGAGATCTCGCCATCCTTTTCCTTTTTCTTGAGCGGATCGAGCCCGTCGCGGCGAACGTTGCGGATATGAACGCGCGCCTGCTCGGCGTATTTGGCCGCCACCTTGGTGAGCTCGCGCCGACGATCCTCCGTGAGGTCCGGAATCGGCACGCGGATGACGGCACCTTCGGTCTGCGGGTTGAGGCCGAGCCCGGCCTCGCGGATCGCCTTGTCGACCGCCTTGGCCATGCCGCGGTCCCACACGGTGACCGTGATCAGGCGCGGCTCCGGCACGCTCACCGTGGCGAGCTGATTGAGCGGCATGGTGTTGCCGTAGGCATCGACCATCACCGGGTCGAGCAGGCCGGCCGAGGCGCGGCCAGTGCGCAGCCCGGCGAATTCCTTGCGCAGGGCCTCGAAGGCGCCGTCCATCCGGCGACGCAGATCCTTGAGCAGCGCGTCCTCGGCCATCCTCAGCTCTCCTCCGCGATGATGGTGAAAAGCCCCTTGCCGCTGACAACATCGGCGAAGCCGCCGGGGTTGTGAATCGAAAAGACCAGGATCGGTATGCCGTTCTCCCGCGCCAGCGAGATCGCCGAAGCATCCATGACGCGCAGATCGCGCGACAGAACCTCGAGATAGCTCAGCCGCTCGAAGCGCTCGGCCTCGGCGACCTTCTTGGGATCGGCACTATAGACGCCATCGACCTTTGTCGCCTTCAAAAGCGCGTCGCAGCCCATTTCGGAGGCGCGCAAGGCGGCCGCCGTGTCGGTAGTGAAGAACGGGTTGCCGGTGCCGGCGGCGAAGACGACGACGCGGCCTTTCTCCATATGGCGAATCGCCCGGCGGCGGATGTAGGGCTCGCACACCGCCTGCATGGTGATCGCCGACAGCACGCGGGTGACGATGCCGCAGCGCTCGAGCGCACTCTGCATGGCCAGTGAATTGATGACGGTCGCCAGCATGCCCATGTAGTCGGCGGTCGCCCGCTCCATCCCGGCCGCGGCACCCTTCACCCCACGAAAGATGTTGCCGCCGCCGATGACCAGGCAGATCTGCACGCCCAGAGCGTGGACGGATTGGATTTCGCGGGCGACATGGGCGAGCATATCGGGCGCGAGCCCGTACTCCTGGTCACCCATCAACGCCTCACCGGAAATCTTGAGCAAGACGCGGCGGTAACGGGCGAGAACGGACATCAACCAGGACCCTCAAACGGGGAGAGATATAGTCCCCGACACGCGCATCTGTTGTATTCTGCGGCGCGCCGTCAGCATACGATCATACATCAATCAGGCCCTCGGTGCTCGCCTTCAGTAGAGCGTCCCGATATGGTCATAGGGCGTCGATGGCCTTGGGTTCAGCGACCGAGCTGGGCGGCAACCTCGGCGGCGAAATCGCTCGATCCCTTGTCGATACCCTCGCCGAGGGCGAAGCGGGCGAAGCCGGCAATCTTGATCGGCGCGCCGGCATCCTTGGCCGACGCCTCGACGACCTTGGCGACGCGGCTCTCGCCGTCGACCACGAAGATCTGCTCGAGCAGCACGACCTCCTCGTAGTATTTGCGCAGCCGCCCCTCGACCATCTTGTCGATGATCGCCTCCGGCTTGCCGCTCGCCTTCGCCTGCTCACGCAAGATGTCGCGCTCGCGCTCGAGCGAGGCGGCATCGACATCGGCGATGGCGAGGAACTGCGGATTGGCGGCGGCGACATGCATCGCGAGCTGGCGGCCGAGCGCCATCAGCTTGTCGGTGTCGGCGATCGATTCGAGCGCGACCAGCACGCCGATCTTGCCGAGCCCGGTGGTCAGCGCGTTGTGGACATAGGAGACGACGGCGCCCTTCGCCACTTCGAGCCGGCGGACGCGCCGCAGATTCATGTTCTCGCCGACTGTCGCGACGAGGTGGGTCAGTTCCTCGGCGACGCTGCGACCGGTGTCGGGGAACGGCGCCGCCTTGACCGCGTCGATGTCGGCATTGGCGAGCGCGAGCCCGGCGACTTGCCGCACGAGGTTCTGAAAGGCGTCGTTGCGCGCGACGAAGTCGGTCTCCGAATTGATTTCGACGACGGCGCCGGCATGGCCACCGGTGGCGACGCCGACGAGTCCCTCGGCGGCGACGCGGCCGGCCTTTTTGGCGGCGGCGGCGAGACCTTTCTTGCGCAGCCAATCGACCGCGCCCTCGATATCGCCTGACGTCTCGCCGAGCGCCCGCTTGCAGTCCATCATGCCGGCGCCGGTCTTCTCGCGCAGCTCCTTGACCAGCGACGCTGTGATCTCAGCCATGATCTCTACCTCTGAAAACCGCTCTCAAGCGCGCGCCTCGGCGCCCGATTCTTCGCTCGCCGGCGGCGGCTCGGCAGCATCTCCCGTCTCGAGATCGGGGACGATCTCGCCAGGAATCTCCGCCTCGGCGCCGACGTCGACGCCGGAGCCGGAGAGCTCCGCCTGCAGGCCGTCGAGCACGGCACCGGAGACGAGGTCGCAATAGAGATGAATGGCGCGCATGGCGTCGTCATTCCCCGGGATCGGATACGCGATGCCGTCGGGCGAAGAATTCGAATCGAGAATGGCGACAACCGGGATCTTGAGCACATTGGCCTCGTTGACCGCGATCGCCTCCTTGTTGGTGTCGATGACGAAGAGCACGTCGGGCAGACCGCCCATCTCCTTGATGCCGCCAAGCGCGCGCTCGAGCTTGTCGCGGTCGCGCGTCAGCTCGAGAAGCTCGCGCTTGGTCAGGCCGCTCTGCGTCTCGGTGATCCGCTCGTCGAGCTCGCGCAGGCGGCGGATCGAGTGCGAGATGGTCTTGAAATTGGTCAGCATGCCGCCGAGCCAGCGGTGATTGACGTAATACTGCCCGCAGCGCTTGGCGGCCTCGGCGACCGGCTCCTGCGCCTGGCGCTTGGTGCCGACGAAGAGTACGCGGCCGCCGCCGGCGACAGTGTCGCGCAGCTGCTGCAGCCCGCGATGGAGCATCGGCACCGTTTGCTCGAGGTCGATGATATGGATGCCGTTGCGAACGCCGAAGAGGTAGGGCTCCATCTTCGGATTCCAGCGGCGGGTGTGGTGGCCGAAATGAACGCCAGCTTCGAGCAGCTGGCGCATGGTGAAGCTCGGCATCGTCATGCGGGTCGGTCCTTTTCCGGTTGGTCCGCCACGGGGGAGAATCGGTCGCTAAATCAAGGATTTGCGGCCAACACCGGAGCGGCCCTGTCCCTGCTGGAACCGGCCGCGACCCCGTGTGAGGGTTAAAGTGTGCGCGGTTAAATAGTCCCGATCGACCGATTTGGCAAGGAATCTTGCCGACACGCCGACCGCCACAGGGTCGGCCTCGTGTAGACGCAGGTAAGCCCGGCCATCACATCAACCGATCGATCGTTGCCTTGAACCGGGCGAGGATCTCATCTTCTCGGACATGCACACCGTCGCGCACGACCCATTTGCCGCCGACCATCACGTCGCGGATCGGCTTGTCGCTGCCGGCGAAGACCAGCGCGTCGAGCAGGGTATCGCCTCGCCGGCCGTAGAGCGTCGGGCGCGAGTCGTCGAGGACGACGAGGTCGGCGCGCTTGCCCGCGGCGAGCGCGCCGACGTCCCGCCCGGTGGCGATAGCGCCATCGAGCGCCGCCGCCTCCCAGAGGACCCGCCCGCTCGATTCCTCACCCGGGCCGCCGCGCCATCCGTCCTCCGATCGGCCGCCGGATCCACCGATCATGCGGGCGGCAATGTTGCGCTCGCGCAGCATCAGGCGCTGGCCGTATTCGAGGAGGCGCAGCTCTTCGACCGGATTGACCGAGACGTGACTATCCGAGCCGATGCCCCAGCGCCCCTTGCCCGTCGCGAAATCGGCGAGGGGGAAGATGCCGTCGCCGAGATTGGCCTCGGTCGTCGGACACAGCGCGACGATCGCGCCCGTCGCGGCGAGGCGTCTTGTTTCTGCCGGCGTCAGATGGGTCGCATGGACGAGGCACCAGCTCGGGTCGAGGCCGATATTGTCGAGGAGCCACTCGACCGGGCGGCAACCCCGCGCGGCAATGCATTCCTCAACCTCGCGAGTCTGCTCTGCGACGTGGATGTGCCGCGGCGCCAGTATCGCCAGCTCGTCGAGTTCCGGCAGCAATGTCTTGAACGTGTCGGCGGAAATCGCCCGCAGCGAGTGGAAAGCGACTCCGAAATCGATCTGCGGGTTGTCGTCATGACGACGCGCCAGTTCGAAGACGAGGTCGACGAAGTCGTCGGTCGCGTTGAAGAACCGCCGTTGCGCTTCGCCGAGCGGCCGTCCATCGAACCCACCCGTCTGGTAGAGCACCGGCAAGAGGGTCAACCCGATCCCGCTTTCCGTCGCTGCGGCAATGATTGCTTCCGACAGCGTGGCGCGGTCGGCATAGGGCGTGCCGTCGCGGTCGTGATGGAGGTAGTGGAACTCGGCAACCGAGGTGTAGCCGGCCTTGAGCATCTCGACATAAAGCTGCGCCGCGATCGCCTGCAGGTCTTCGGGACCGATTTTCCCGACGAAGCCGTACATGACCTCGCGCCAGCTCCAGAAATTGTCATCGCCACCGCCGGCGCGTTCCGTCAACCCCGCCATCGCCCGTTGAAAGGCGTGTGAATGGATGTTCGGCATCCCGGGCAGCACGGTGCCGGACAGGCGTTCTGTCGTCTCGTCCGCCGCCTCCCCTTGGGGACCTGGCTCGCCGACGGCAAGATCGCCCGCCGGCGTGATCGCGAAGCGGATATCCTCTGCCCAGCCCTTTGGCAGCAGGGCCGATTTGGCGACTAGCGCGCTCACGAAGCGCCACCCCCGTAGCGCGCTGTCATCTCCCGCGCGAGCTTGGCCTCGCTCACCAGCTTGGTGCCGGCGAGCCAGAGCTCGGCGATCCTGCCGCGCTTGTCGCGCACCAGGCGCACCGGCTCGCCGTGGCTGGCGAAGCTGCCGGCGAGCGCAATGCGGCCCTTGTCGCGGCCGGTCACCGAGAGCTCGCTCACATCGGTCAGCGGGTTGAGGAATCCCGGCAGCGCGACGAAAACCTTGTCGCCGGCCGGCAGCAGGTCGAAGGTGCCCCAGACGCTCCACCAGCGCCCGGTCCAACCGCTGACCTTACGCGATGGCGCGCCGTTTCGGGCAAAGCAGCGCAGGATGTGCACCACGCCGTCCAGCCAGGGATGGGCGAGACCATCGGCGGCATTGGTCAGCACCGAGACCGTCAGCTCCCGGTCGGGCAGCGCAGCGGTCCGGGTGATGTAGCCCTGGAAGCCGCCGGAATGACCGAACCATTTCCAGTCGCCGAGACGACTGCTGATGATGCCCAGCCCGTAATCGCGGCCGAGGCTCGAATGCTCCTCGTGCCATTGCGGGCGGATCATCTCGCGCCGGCTCGCCACCGACAGCACGCTCTGCTTCGCGGTAGGCGCGAGCTGTGCGAAGAAGCGCGCAAGGTCGGCGGCGGTGCTGACGAAGCCGGTCGCCGCGGCCAGCGCGTTGGTCGGCGTCTCGCCGGGGAAGATGACGCGCCGGCCGAGAGGCAGCTTGCCGCTATGGCCGCGTGCCAGCTGAGTGCCCTTGGCGAGCGGAACGTCGGGCTCGGTCTCGCTCAGTCCGGCCGGCTCGACGATCTCGCGCCGGATCCATGTCGGATAATTCTCGCCGGTCACCGCCTCGATGACGAGTCCCGCGAGACCATAGCCGTAATTCGAATATTTGAAGCGCGTGTTCGCCTCGATCGTCGTTCCCGCGGCAACATCGTCGCGAATCTGCTCGACACTGGGAAAGCGCCGCCGTTCCTGCCAGTGACCGCTATCGGCGCCGTCGCGGACGATCCCGGCGCTGTGCGAAAGCAGCTGGGCGATCGTCACCCCTGCCACCGCCTTGTGGAGACCGCCGACATACTGCCCGACGGCATCGTCGAGGCGCAGCTTGCCGCGCTCGCGCAGCTTCATGATACCGGACGCGGTAAAGCTCTTGGAATGCGAGGCGACGCGAAAACGGTGACGCGGCGTCAGCTTGACGCCCGTCGCGAGGTCGGCGTGGCCGAACGCCCGTTCGCAAACGATCCGGCCGCGCTGTGCGATCGCAACGACGCAACCCGGCTGCTCCGACTGGCGCATCTGGAAGTCCAGCCACAGGGGGATGTAGTCGAGCGCCGCCGCCAGCCATCTGTCCATTCGCGTTCCCCCTCACGGCGATCTTCAGCATATCGGCCGGTGGACAGCGAGGACAATTTTGCGCCACGGTGGTCCGACGGGAGAGGCGAGCGAAGGACGATATCGGGCATGCAAATCGAGATCATCTGCACCGGCGACGAAGTGCTGACCGGCAAAATCGTCAACAGCAACTTCAGCTATATCAGTCAGAAGCTCGAGGATTTCGGCCTCTCGGTGCGTTGGGGCACGACCGTCGGCGACGACCGCGAGATGCTGCTGCGGGCATTCCGCCAGGCTGGCGAGCGCGCCGACGCGGTCATCGTCAATGGCGGGCTCGGCCCGACGGTCGACGATCTCTCGCAGGAGGTTGCCGCGCTGGCGGCCGGCGTCGATCTCGTTCTCAATGATGAATGGCTCGCGCGGATGGAGATGTACTTTCAGCGTCGCAGCCGCATCATGCCACCCAACAATCGCAAGCAGGCGATGCTGCCCATCACCGCCGAGATCATCGACAATCCGATCGGCACCGCCTGCGGCTTCGCGCTCGATATCGGCAAGGCGCGCTTCTTCTTCACTCCCGGCGTGCCGCGCGAGCTCAGACGCATGCTCGAGGAGGAGATTATCCCCGCCCTCCTCGAGCGCAGCGGCATCCAGGCGGTGATCCACCTGAAGCGCTTCCATTCCTACGGGCTGGGCGAAAGCCACGTCGACTCGCTGCTCACCGGCATCGAGGACCTGGTGCCGGACAATGCCGTCAAGCTTGGCTTCCGCGCCCATTACCCGCAGCTCGAAACCAAGCTGACGGTGCGCGGCGCCGATGCCGCCGACATCGAAAGGAAGCTCGCCCCCGTGCAGGCGGAGGTTCGCGAGCGGCTGGGTAATTTCATCCTCGCCGAGGACGATCAGACGCTCGAAGGCGTCATCCTGGCGGCGCTCACCGAGCGGCGGTGCACGCTCGCCGTCGCCGAGACCTTCACCGGCGGCCAGATCGCCAGCCGCATCGCGCCGCTGCCGAGGGTCGAGACGGTTTTCCGCCGCGGCGTCGTCGCGCGCGACCTGGCGCAACTCTGCAGCGCCGTCGGCATCGTTCTGGACGACGCGCCGACACCGGAGCTCGCCGCCGTGGTGGCGCAGGCAGCGCGCGTGCAGGCCGACGCGACGCATGCGCTGGCGGTGCTCATCGATCTCGACGACGCCGCCGACGCCATCGACTTCGGCGCCACCATCCATATCGCTATCGCCACGGCAGAGGCCGTCGCCCGGCGCCGCGCCCGCATCATCGGCGGCCGCGACTGGGTGCGCCTCGGCGCCGTCGAGATGGGTCTCGACTGCCTGCGCCGTCATCTCCAGGGCCTGCCGGTCGACGAGAAGATCGATTTCGAGAAGGTGTGACGTCCGTATAATTGTAGAGGCCGGCCTTGCGCCGGCCGTAGGCGGGGACCAGCCCCGCCCCTACCAACAGAGGCGGAAAGGACGCCCCCGCATGCTGCCATCGCAACGCGCGCTGTTCGATATCCCGCGCGAGATCTGCTACCTGAACGCCGCCTCCTTCAGTCCGCTGCCGCTGGCGGTGCAGGAGGCCGGGCGCGTCGGCGCCACGCGCAAGGGCCGGCCCTGGACGCTCGCCCCCAGTTTCGCCGGGCAGCAATACGAGCGGGCGCGTGAGGCCGCGGCGCGGCTGATCAACGCCGATGCCGCCGACGTCGCGCTGATCTCCTCGATCAGCTACGGCGTCGCGACGGCGGCTAAGCTGCTGCGCGTCAAGACGGGCTCGCGCGTGTTGGTGCTCAAGGACGATCATTCCTCGCCGGTGCTGGAATGGATGAGTCGCGCCGCCGCGGAAGGCTTCACGGTCGAGACCGTAGAGCCCGATGGTGATGGCGACTGGACGGCGGCGCTGCTCGCCGCGATCGAGCGCAAGGGCGCATCGCCGATCGGGCTCGCCTCGATCTCTTCGCTGCACTGGTCGGATGGCGGGATCATCGATATCGACCGCGTCGCCGCCGCCCTCCGCCGCCACGGCGCCGCGCTCCTCGTCGACGCGACGCAAGGCGCCGGCATCATGGATCTCGACGTAAGCCGGCTCGATCCGGACTTCCTCGTCTTTCCGACCTATAAATGGGTGCTCGGCCCCTACGGTCGCGCCTTCCTCTATATCGCCAAGCGCCACCAGGACGGCGTGCCGCTCGAGCAGACCGGCTTCGCGCGGCGCGCCATCTCGTCGGAATCGACGCCCTATATGCGCGACACCGCCTATGTCGCCGGCGCACGGCGCTTCGACATGGGCGAGCGCGACTGGTTCATCTCGCTGGAGATGGCGTCGGTGGGCATGGAGATGGTGGCGTCTTGGGGCCGCGAGGTCATCGCCGCGCGGCTGCGTATGCTGACCGGACGGATCGCCGCGGGGCTGCGCAATACTGGCGTGCTCGTCCTCGACGAGAGGCTGCGCGTGCCGCACATTCTCAGCCTGAGCTTCCCGCAAGGCATGCCGGCCGGGCTGGTCGAAAAACTCGCCGGCGAGAAGATCTACGTCGCGCCGCGTCTTGGGCGCCTGCGCATCTCGCCGCATGTTTACAACGACGAGGAGGACGTCGATCGCTTCGTCGCGGTGTTGCGCAAGCTGATCGCGTGATACCGCGCCGGCGCGGATGCGGCGCAAGCCTGTCGAATCGAGCAGCCTGGCCAGCGTCGGCTACGAAGCGGCCACGCGGACGCTCGAGGTCGAGTTCCGGCGCGGCCGCGTCTACCAATATCACGACGTCGGTCCCGAAATCGTCGCGCAGCTGATGAACGCGGAATCGAAGGGCCGCTTCATGAATGCCCATATCCGCACTGCGTATCGCTTTACGCGGATCCGGTGAGGTTTTTGGATAACTCAGGACGCCAGCAGTTCGACGATCTTATCCGGATCGCGGTCGATCGCTTGCAGCAAGGCGGCGGCCGGCCCCTCGGGAATCGTCCGCCCCTGCTCCCAATTGCGCACGGTGGCGACATCGAGGCAGTAGCGTCCGGCGAACGCCTCCTGGCTGATGCCGAGGCGGGCACGCAAAGCCTTCACGTCGACGATGCGCGACTCAATCCGACGCGCGGCAACGCCGTGGCTGGCCATCTTGCGCTTCAGCGCGGTGTAGTCGACGACCGACGGCGCTTCGACATAGGCCATCTTGCCGGCAGCAAGCTCGTCGAGCGCCTTCCTTGCGCCGCGAACGGCGACGCCGGCACGCACGAGCAGCCGGGCGATCGCGAATGCATCACTCAGTTGGCCCGAATTCGGCACTGTCAGAATCATTCTGGCGGGCTTGCCGCCGGAACTCGATCGGCCTGACGGCGCGACCCGCACGTGCACCCGAGACTCGGCGCGTGTCTTCAATGCGGATACGATCGACATCGAAAACCTCCATTGCGGCGCGTACCAGATCGCGGAGCGTTGACGCCCCGAGCCCACCGGCCGTCGCAGTCACCCCATACACGGCAAGCTGGCGGAGAACGATTACCCTCTCACCTAACTCCACCTCTGCCCAGAGCTCGACGATCTTCCCCGATGGCGTCGTGACGATGACGGCGACGAGAGTACCCTCGGATAGCTCCTCATCCAACTCGAACACAAAGCCGCGAGCTGTGCTCACAACGATGGTACGCTCTCAGCGTATAGAACGCAAGGCGGAAATCTTTCCATGGCCATGGCCACTCCTCTTTGCGAGCAGCGACTTTTGGCGTTTCGGCTAAATAAATACGCATCGAGGAAAGGCGACGCGACATTTAACCTACCGCGGCAAGCAAGCCGCCGAATAAAGTCAAAGTCGCCGTCGCCTGGAGCGCCCAGGTTAGGCTAGGAGGTCAGTAACTGCTGAGGCGCTCAAGCAGGCCCATGATGGCACTGACGATCGCTGCTTACCATTGACCTGTGAAAAGGTGCAAGCCCTTTTCTGCATGCAATGGCAGCGACAGGATGCCCGCCCGAGCCGCTAGCCCTTGCAGGTCGAGCTAGCAGCGTGATTCCCGCCCTCACCCTGGCGACAGCACGTGGATGACGCGGCT
>WNFD01000937.1_pt1 | contig 29125 bp, 27 predicted proteins | sample 5400491 | NCBI WGS metagenome assembly WNFD01 (sample SAMN13153343, study PRJNA577476) | soil metagenome | isolation source: 120 cm saprolite under Douglas fir tree site 2 hole 2 replicate 2 | place: USA:California | collected 2015-04-18
CGTCCTCACTTCGCGCGGCGGCGCGTTCCGCCCCGGCACTCCCACCGCGCAATACGACCACCAGGAGCCCTACTTGCGCCACATTCTGGGCTTCATCGGGTTGACCGATGTAGCGTTCATCCATGCCGAGAATCAAAAGCCCGGCGATCTCGCCGGGCCTGCCCGGGTCGCGGCGATTGAGCAAGCTCAGCTAGCCGCCTCTGCGACCCCTCGACCCGTGACCGCGCAAGACCTTCAGCTGTAATCGCGACTTGCGGCGAAACGTGCGGGGATGGACTGAACAACTTTTTGTTCAAGCGTGATCGGAACAGACGTTTATCAAAATTTCAAGGAGAACTAAAATGTCAGCTAGTAGCTCAAACTTTCCGGCCCGATTGCAACGGACGAGCGTTTCGCTAGATGCTGTCGGCCCGATCATCTTCTTGGGGCGATTGCTCTTCGCCCTTATTTTCTTGATGTCGGGCCCGATGCATTTTTCCAGTCAGACGATTGCCTATGCCGCCTCGCAGGGCGTGCCGCTGGCATCGATTGCGGTCCCGTTCTCAGGGCTGCTGGCGCTTGTTGGAGGCCTTTCCATCTTGTTGGGTTACCGCGCCAAGATCGGAGCCTGGCTCATCGCCGTGTTCCTGGTGGTGTTACGCCCATGCACAATTTTTGGGCGGTGACCGACCCGATGATGCGCCAGATGCAACTCGTCCTGTTCATGAAGAACGTCGCAATTTTTGGGGGAGCACTTCTGATCTCGCAGTTAGGGAGTGGACCGTGGAGTCTTGACGCTCGCAAGAAATAACGTCACGGCTTGTTCCATTACGCAGAAAAGCCGCCCACTCTGGGCGGCTTCCAGTCATCCGGTGACGATCAGGCGGCGCTGGTCAACGGCTCGGGCATTTGCAAGGGCTCATCGTAGCTGCCGCCGTAAATCGACGGCACTTTCGATCCCATGGGGCGCAAGTAAGTGGCGAGGGCGCCGCGATGATGGATGCAGTGGTTGTTCATAAATCCCAGATAGAACACGACCGGAAAATTGAAGGCACCCATGAAATTGACTGGGGTGAGCAATTGCTCGGCAGACAGGGCCTGAATCCGGTCGGCAGCACGCTTGAGGTTCGTGTCGTACCAGTCGATCAACTCGGCCACGGTCTTGGGCTTGTCCGCGGGCGTTTGCATCTTGAAGTTCATATCGGCGATCCCGTCCAGAAACTGAACGTCGGTATTGGCAAGGTGCCATGCCAGTTCCCACGCGCTGCGTCCGTTCGGATCGTGACGATAAGAAGCCTTGGAGTCGGGAATGGCAGACAGAACTTTCTTGGTGATTTCCAGTTCACGAGTGATGCCGTCAAGCATGACCGCTCGAAAACCGAGAGCGAATTCAGGAGTCAGACCTTGTTGGACAGACATTATTTCCTCCTCAGGGGATGTGGTTAGATTCGAGCCCGGAAAGGTGCCGAGAGTCGCAGTGGGGCGCCCCTCGAGTTGAGAACGATAGGAGCGAATTATACGCTCACGGGTTGCTTGCTGCGCACGGGCACCGGAGTAAGCCAGTTGTGTCGGTCTGCCTTTTCGCCGCGCACGATGGCATAGAACTCCTTCTGGACTGCCTTGGTGATAGGGCCCGTCACACCTTTACCGACGCTGATCTTGTCCACGGAACGGATGGGCGTAACCTCGGCAGCGGTGCCGGTGAAGAAGACTTCATCGGCGAGGTACAGCATCTCGCGCGGAATCATCTGCTCAAGGATCGTAATGTTCAGATCCCGGGCGATTTGCAGCACGGAGGCCCGCGTGATTCCCGGCAGTACAGAACTTCCCAGAGGCGCGGTGATCAGCGTGCTATTGTGCACGATGAACAGATTCTCACCCGAGCCTTCGCTGACGAAGCCGTTGACATCGAGCGCGATGCCTTCAACGTAGCCGTTGACGATGGCTTCCATCTTGATGAGTTGCGAGTTCATGTAATTGGCGCCCGCCTTGGCCATGGCCGGAAGAGTGTTCGGAGCCAGCCGCGTCCACGAGGAGACGCAGACGTCGCAACCTTCGGTCTCGCCGCCCAGATATTTTCCCCACGGATAGTTGATGATGTAGACCTCGGTCGGCGAGTTGAAAGGATTCACGCCCGCCTCGCCGTAGCCGCGGAGAACGATGGGCCGCACATAGCACGGCCACTCGCCGTTGTGGCCGACAGTTTCGAGCATGGCCTGGACCAGTTGGTCGCGAGTGAAGTCCACGTCGATGCGGTAGACCTTGGCGGAATCCAGAAGGCGCTGCATGTGCTCCTGGGCGCGGAAGATTGCCGGCCCCGAAGGCAGCGAGTAGCAGCGGACGCCTTCGAATACCGAAGAGCCATAGTGGATCACGTGCGACATCACGTGAATGGTGGCTTCGTCCCAGGGAATGAGCTTGCCGTTGTGCCAGATTTTGTCGGTCTTCTGGATTGCCATGCGGACTCCTTCGCGGCGGTCTGTGACGAGGTGGAATACATCCTCAGGCGTTGATTGAGGTAGCAAATCCCACCAACGTCAACAGGACATTATAGACGAGAAGCGGAACTGGACCGGAACTGGATATGTATGGCGCAATCCCCCGACTTAGTGCTTCCGGGAGACTTCAAAAAGCAGATTGAAGAACTGAACGATGGTCACGCCGATGGCGACGTAAACTGCAATTTCCAGCCTCCGGCTCGCTTCCTGTGTGGCCCGCAGCAGGGCGGCGATATCGTTCGTCGTCTGGCACAAGGTGTCGGCGAGTTGTTCGAAGTGCTGAACCGAACCTCGCATTTTTTCTACGACCCTCGACATCCCCAAAGATGCGTCCGCCGCCTGCTGTCCGTTGCGCAGGTCAAGTTCCGCCTTGCAAGCTGACCACCAGGGACTGCCGGGCACATCGTCGTACATACGCTGCCGGATTTCCTCATAGGATCGGGTCCGCAACAATTGCACCAGGGCGTGAGCATTCTCAACCGCTTTTGTGTCTTCCTTTCTGTCCTCTGCGAAAACTGGCATGGTCACGACTCTAGCAGTAGGGATTTTATTGGTGAGATGCCGGAGGTTCAATTCCGTTTTGGGTCTTCAGCCCAGGATGATTCAGGTAACGACGTTACCCCTGACCATCTGGCCCATCTAACCCCGGACCTAATGTCACTGAGACTCAGCAAGAACTAGCACTGCCAAATCCCTGTTTGCCCTCACGGAAAGCTATATCATTACAAAAAGGCTTCTGGCCGGATGGTCCGAAGACCAGCCGGAACGCGCCATCGGGGAAGAGCATCTAACTGAAAATTGGGGTGGTTCTACAACTTCGGGCCGCCGCTGCGGCTTGCCGCCGAATCTCGGAGCTACTAGCATAGAACATACAAGTAGCCACAGACCCAATTTGTGTGGAGGAAGCCGCCACGGCTTTCATCCTCGGGTGAACCAGTTCGGATGAACCAGCTCGGATGAACCAGCTCGACTGAACTCGCTTGACGATAGAATCGCGCGGGCGATAACCATCCAAAGCCAAACAGGAGAACAGGATAGTGGGTTTGAGAAAGTCTATTTTCAGTCTGCGAGGGTCAGTCACAGTTTTTCTGAGCTGCTTGTTCTTGGTGCTGGCGCAGAGGGTCGCACGCGCCGACAGCGCTTCCTTTGATCTGATCGGCCCCAAGGTCGAGGTGCGGGTTCAGCGTGTGGGTCAAACTCTCTCCATCTCCCAGGTTCCTCATCTCCAGGCGGGAGACCGGCTGTGGGTGCATGCGGACCTGCCCGACACTCAGTCGGTGCATTATCTGATGGTGGTCGCGTTTCTGCGCGGAGCCACGAATCCTCCGCCGGACTCCTGGTTCACCCGCGTCGAAACCTGGAGCAAGCCCGCTCGCGATGAAGGTGTTTTCGTCACCGTTCCCGAAGAGGCTGAGGAAGCTTTGGTATTCCTGGCTCCCGAGACAGGCGGCGCTTTCAGCACGCTGCGCGGTACCGTTCGAGGCAAGCCAGGAGCATTTGTGCGAGCGACGCAAGATCTGGAACAAGCCAGCCTCGATCGTTTGCGCCTGGAAGAATATCTGGACGCCGTTCGTGAAGAATCCAGCAGCGACCCCGAGCAACTGAAATCCCGCACCACGCTGCTGGCGCGAAGTTTGAATATTCGGCTTGACCAGCAGTGTTTTGACAAACCGAGCGCGCAGCAGGTGCCCTGCCTGACGCAGAACACCGATCAACTGGTCCTCGACGACGCGCATAGTCAGACCATGGTTGCAACCTTAACCACAGGCGCTTCCACAGACCTTCTGGCGCAGATCAGTTCCACTCCCACGGCACGAAGCGGATATTACAGTCCTTATATCGGAGCGGTCGTCGACGTAGCGCGCATTCTGAGCACGGCACATACGGCGCAGTACCAGTACATTCCCGCCCTGGCGCTGCCCAAGAAGGATGAACTCAACCTGCGTTTGAATAATCCTCCTTCGTTCCGCAATCCGAAGTCGGTGCTGGTGATTGGCTTGCCTCCCATTCGTCCCGCGCTCCTGCCACCGCTGCGAGCCGTGGATGCAACTCAGGTCTTCTGTGCAGACAAACCTGCGCTCGTCCTTCCGGTGGAGGGCGCCCCGCTGGTCTTCGCAACCGACCTGGCACACAGCTTCGTTCTTCATGTTGAAACTAAGTCAGGCTCGGGAATCGATCTCCCCGCCAAGGCCGATCCCGCACGCGGCGGCTTTGTCGTCGAGACGCAGACCATGCAATCGGCCGGCCTCGACGGCGAAGTGAGCGGGGTTCTGCGCGGACTCTGGGGTTTCCGCCCTTTTGACGGACCTCGCTTCCGCCTGCGGACCTCACGGCCCGCACAATGGATCGTCGCCTCCAGAGACGCCAGCGCGCTGATTGTTGGGCGCGAGGACACTCTCCATCTGCAATCTCCCGAAGCCTGCTGTGTCAGCGAAGTGAGTCTGAAAGACGAAAACGGCAAGAGCCTCCCGGCAGAATGGAAAACCGCCAAGGCGGACGAGCTTGAAGTTAAAGTCCCACTGCAAAACGCGGCCGCGGGATCGGTAATGATGATCGTGAAGCAGTTCGGCCTGCAGGAAGCCGACAAGATTCCGCTCCATACCTATGCCGAGGCCGCGCGTCTCGACGCTTTCAGCCTCCACGCCCGGGATGCGGATGGCGTGCTCAAGGGGACACGTTTAGACCAGGTCACTGGCCTCGAAGTAAACGGCCTGCATTTCAATGCTGACGTCTTGACCCGCTCTCACCAGCAAGATGAATTGAAGCTGGTCACGCACGACGCGGCCGCCAACACAAAGCTGCAGGCCGGAGAGCCGATCGTCATTCACGTTACGCTCAAGGATGGCCGCATCCTCGACCTTAACTCCTCGGTCGAAGCGTCTCGTCCTCGGCTCAGCGTTCTTACCAGGAGCGTGGACCTGGATCAGACGACGTCCGCGTCCACGGTCCGGCTTGGCAGTGAGGATCAATTGCCGCAAGACGCGCGCCTGAATTTTTTTCTCAAGACGCAGGTGCCAGATACATTTCCTCCCACCGAAAAGGTTGAGGTCGCAACCGCCGATGAATCGTTCCGCGTTTTCTTGAGCGTTAAGGACGGTAGCCTCACGTTGCAGGACTCGAAGACTGTCTTCGCCGTGCTTGACCCCATGAAGCTTTTGGGACCATCGGCCTTCGGCCCGCTGAAGTTCCGGCCAGTGACCGCTGACGGCATCGATGGGGATTGGCAACCGCTGACCAATGTTGTGCGTATTCCCAACCTCAAGGCAGTTCGCTGCGTCCCGGCGTCCGAAAAACAATGCACCCTGAGCGGAGATAAACTCTTCCTGATCGACGCGGTAAGCACAGATCCGGATTTCGCCAACGCTGTAACCGTCCCCGATGGCTTCGTGGAAGCGACGCTGACCATCCCCTCGCCAAAAGGAAAGACTCTCTACATCAAATTGCGGGACGATCCGGCCAGCGTCAACACCGCAAACGTCCCGCTGACCACGCAGTAGTCACGAAAAAGTCCCCTCGGTTTCCTGCCGCGTGCTGTTCTGAGTCTTAGCGGTATACTCGGCCATCCGGTCCATGGCTAACATTCTCTATGGAGTCAATGGCGAAGGCGCAGGGCACTCGACCCGGGCTCGGGAAGTGCTCTCGCACCTTGCTGCACAGGGACACGTAATTCACGTAGCCTCCTTCGATCGTGGTTTGCGCAACCTCAGCCAGCAATTCGACGTTACCGAAATTTACGGGTTCCGTTTTGCTTACGTGAATAACCGCGTGCGCTATCAACGCACGATCGCAAAAAATCTCATCACCATTCCGCAGGCAGCCCGAAGCCTCACCCGGCTCAAAGGACTCGTCGACGAGTGGAAAACCGATCTGGTCATCACCGACTTCGAGCCTCTGTCCTGTCATGTCGGGCACAAGAAGGGATTGCCGGTCATTTCTATTGACAATCAGCACCTCCTGACCAATGCCGCCGTCTCGTATCCTCGGCAATTCCGGCGGGACGCCGCCGCCGCGAAGTTGGTTACACGCATGATGACTCCGCACTCCGACTCCTATCTCGTCATCTCTTTTTTCACCGCCCCAGTGAAAAAGCGAAATACCTTCCTGTTTCCTCCGTTACTGCGGCAGGAAATCCTCGACGCTACTCCAATCCAGGCCGAGCATGTCCTGGTCTATGTCACCTCGCCCGCCCCGGCACTGACGGAGCTAGTGACTTCTGTCCGTGGCCGCTTCATCGCCTATGGTTTTGGCCGTGAGGGGCAGGAGGGAAACATCGTCTACAAGAAGCCGTCACTCGATGGATTCTTCAAAGATCTAATTGCTGCTCAGGCGATCGTAGCCAACTCAGGATTCTCCCTAGTGACCGAGGCGTTACACCTTGGCAAACCATATCTAGCCGTGCCCGTCAGCCGTCAATTCGAGCAGATCTTCAACGCTTACTGGCTCGACAAGATGGGGTACGGCGCCTACTGGGAAGAGTTGAACAAAGAACGCATCGAGTCGTTCCTCTACAACTTGCCTCACTATCGCGAAAAACTGGCAAGCTATCCCAGGCAGGGCAACCAGGCGCTGCTGCAGAAACTCGATGCCCTGATCGCTGGCCATACCGAAGCGAAAATGTCAGGCAAGACCGAAGACCCGAGGCAGAAAGATCCGAGACCCGATCCATGATCTCCTCCGTAGAAGAATTCATCCTGTTGCTGAAGAAATGGAGTGCCGAATCCACCCGAGTCCGGCTTCTCGCTTCCTTCGTCGACGCCCAGACCTCTTCATGCCGGGGCGTGCTGCGTCTCAGCGGTATCGTCACCGGCATCGATGAACGAACCCAGGTATTCCAAATCGGAAATGCAGACCAGTTTGCCACCATCGGTTTCACCGGGTGCCGGCTTGGCTACGGCACCGGTGATGATGTTCAGCTTTCGTCCCATATGGCCCACGCGGAGCAGTTGGAGGACCTGGTGTGCCTGGTAACTCCATCCTCGCTAAGCATTTGCCTCTACACGGTGCGGGCTGCGCCGGAGGAATAACGAACAAAAACTCTGTCATCCCCACCGGAGCGAAGCGAGCGCAGTGGAGAGCCTGCCCTGAGCCAGCGAAGCGCGCCGAAGGGGACCTGCTTTTTCGGACTCAGGCCACGCGCACCTACACTAACGTAATCTCGGACTGGCGGCCCATCAGCGCTACCATTCTTAAAGCACACCGTCCCCCTCGACGGATTGCTAAGGGGGTTCCATTCCCATGCGGCCAATGTCTAGAATTTTTCTATTTCTCGGCACGTCACTTCTTTCGGTTCTTGCCTACAGCCAGGACTCACCGTCTTTGGGAGACGCCGCGCGGCAAGCGCGTCAGCAGAAGCAACAGCAACAGAAAGATGCGCCGGCCAAAGATGCTCAGGCGAAAGATCCCCAAGCCAAAGCTGCTCCGGAACCGAAGACACCCAAGGTCATTACGAACGACGAAATTCCGGCGCACATTGTACCGGTGGCCCACCACTCGGGCTCCGGCGATGAGCCCGAGGCGCATGCGGGAAGTCAGCCCGGTTCCAGCGAGGCGAAGATTCCCGCCGAACAGTGGAAGGCTCAGATACTCTCGCTTAAGAATGCGATTGCGTCCCTTCAGAGCGACATCGCCAGGCTTAACGATTCAATCCATTTCGCCCCGGCCAATTGCGTTGCCAACTGCGCGCAGTGGAACGAGCGCCAACAGCAAAAACAGCAGCAGGTGGAAGTCATGAAATCCCAACTGGAAGATCAGCAAAAGAAGTTGGAGGACATGCAGGACTCCGCCCGCCAGCAAGGCTACGGCAGTTCGGTTTACGATCCGTAAACCGCATTACGCGCTAAAAAGCCTATGCGCGAAGCCGGGCCCACCGCGGGAATTTTTTCCATCTTCCTTCCGATGGCCCATCCATGCGAAATTAGTTTCATGACCATTGTTGTACGCCCTTCGCCCATCCATTCTGTTGGCGTCTATACCTCGACTCCCATCCGCAAAGGTACGCGCATTGTTGAATATGACGGCCCCCGCATCACCACCGAAGAGGCAGACCGCCGCTACGAAGGTGTCGATCGCACCTATTTGTATGGACTGGACGATGGCAAGACCATCATCGACGGAGAAGGCCTGGGCGCTTATCTGAACCACTCCTGCGACCCCAATTGCGAAGTCGACGAAATCAAAGGCCGAGTCTGGATCTTTGCCTTGCGCGACATCGCTGCCGGGGAGGAACTGCTCTGGGACTACAACCTCTACGACGACGACGATCCCGCCCCTTGCCACTGCGGCTCTCCCAAATGCCGGGGCACCATGTATTCGCGCGAATGGATGGCCAAACTGCGGCGCAAGGCGCGCCAGAAGGAAGCCAGAAGGACGAAAGCCAGATCGGCCAGCGCCGCTGTAGTCCAGAAAAGCGCCAGAAAGCCTGGTAGAGCTAGTTAGGGTTTTGGGTGGCGCAGCGCTTTTCAGCACTGCGATAAGGGCGCTGTTTTCAATGAGGGCTTCAGCTCCTGAGGTACTACCCTGTTCCGCGCCACCGCTAAGCATGTTCCGGCGCCTTCCCGCGCTCCCGCCAGCCTTCGATAATCAGATACAGCACGGGGATAAAGAAAAGATTCAGCACTGTCGACATGATCATCCCGCCGAAAACGGTTGTGCCGACGGAGTGACGTCCGTTTTCCCCCGCGCCCGTCGCAAGCACCAACGGCACCACGCCCAGGATGAATGCCAGCGAGGTCATCAGAATGGGCCGCAAGCGAATACTCGCGGACTGTATCGCCGCTTCCACCAGCGGCATTCCCCGTCCGCGCAATTGCTCGGCAAACTCCACGATCAGAATCGCATTCTTGCTCGAGAGTCCGACCAGCATGACCAATCCGACCTGGCAGAAAACGTCATTCTGCAAACCGCGCATCCACTGGGCACTCAGCGCTCCCAATAGCGCCATAGGCACAGCCAGCAAAACAATAAAGGGCAGCACAAAGCTCTCGTACTGCGCCGATAGCGTCAGGTAGACCACCAGCGTGCCCAGTCCAAACAGGATCAGCGAGGTGCCGCCTGCCTGCAATTCCTCCAGCGACAGCCCCGTCCAACTGTAGGTGAAGCCCTGCGGCATTTTCCTGCCCAGGTCATCCATGGCGGCGATAGCCTGACCAGAGCTATAGCCAGGCGCGGCCGAGCCGTCGATTTCCGCCGAGCGGAACAGGTTGTAATGGCTGATTACCTGCGGCGTGGTGGTTTGCGTAACGTTGATCAGATTGTCCAGCGGCACCATGGCTCCGCTGTCGGAGCGTACATAGAACTGATTCATGTTCTTAGCTTCGGAACGAAACTGCTTGTCGGCCTGCACGTAGACGCGGTACGACCGGTTGCTGAAATCGAAATCGTTCACATACGCCGAGCCCATGTAGACACCCAGGGTGTCGGTGATCTGCGAGAGGGGCACGTGCAGGCTCTTCGCTTTTTCGCGGTCAATCGTCACCAGGTATTGCGGATCGTTCGCCGTGAACGGAGTGTAGAGTCCGACCAGATCCTTCTGCTGGTGGGATTGAGCGATGATTGACTGTGTAGCTCCCGCAAGATCCTCAAGGTTGTGCGCGGCCTGATCCTGGACAACGAACTGAAAACCGCCGAACGCTCCCAGGCCGTTGATGGCGGGCGGCAACGTGGCAAAGACAATGGCTCCCGACACCCCGAATAGTTTGGGGCGCACCCGGTTCAGAATGGCCGTCGCGGTATGAGCCTCGCCCTTGCGCTGGGAGTAGGGCTTGAGCGGGACAAAAATAAGTCCCTGATTCGACGCGCTTCCCGAAAAGCTAAAGCCAGCGACGGAGAAAGTTCCCTCGGACTCGGGCACATCACTCAGCATGTCGGAAACTTGCTTGCCGATCGCTTTCGTATATTCGAGAGAGGCTCCCGACGGGGCCTGGATCACGATGATGAAATATCCCTGGTCTTCATCGGGTACGAATCCGCTCGGCACTCGGGAGAATACGAAGTACGTGAGTCCCAATCCCACGAAGAACAACACAACCGCCACAAACTTGTAGTCCAGAAAATGCCGCAGGAGAGTGCGGTAACCGTTCGTTGTCGCGCCGATAACTTTGTCAACCTGGCGGAACAACCAGTTCTTCTCGCCGTGTTCCCGGCCCAGCAACAGGGCGGAGAGCGCAGGGGTCAGAGTCAGCGCATTAAAAGCGGAAATCGTAATCGAGAACGCGATGGTCAACGCGAACTGCCGGAAGAGAATGCCCGTGGTCCCCGGAAAGAACGCGACCGGCACGAACACTGCAACCAGCACCAGCGACGTGGCAATGACGGCTCCGGTCACCTCGCCCATAGCCTCGGAAGCGGCTTTATGAACGTCGCGTTGTCCTTCTTGAATATGCCGCTCAATATTTTCAATTACCACAATGGCATCGTCGACCACGAGGCCTGTCGCGAGCGTGATGCCGAAGAGCGTGAGCGTGTTGATGGAGAATCCCAGCAGCTTGACGAACGCGAATGTGCCGATCAATGAAACTGGAATTGTCACCGCCGGAATCACCGTGCTGCGCCAGTCTTCGAGGAAGACGAAGATCACCAGAATGACCAGCACGATCGCCGTACCCAAAGTGAAGATCACATCGCGGATGGATTCGCCCACCGCATCCGTGGTATCGAACGCGAGATGGTAGTGCATTCCCGGCGGGAAGCGCTTTGAAAGCCGCTCTAACTCCGCAATTGCCCGGCGATCAACGTCGAGCGCATTCGCGGTAGAAAGCTGCGTGACCCCAAGGCCGATCGCGTCCTGGCCGTTGTACTGCAGGTCGGACGCGTAATCTTCCGCGCCGAGTTCCGCCCGGCCCACGTCCCTCAGGCGAACGAGCGTGCCGTCCGCATTCGTCTTCAGAATGATGTTGTCGAATTGAGCGGGCTCGCTCAGGCGGCCGACTGCGCGCACGCTGATCTGATACTGCTGTCCCTGCCGGGCAGGTTGCTGGCCCACCTGGCCCGCTGCCACCTCTACGTTCTGTTCCGCCAGGGCATTGACTACGTCGGGGGCAGTCAGCCCGCGCCCGGCCATACGCACCGGATCCAGCCATAACCGCATGGAATATTTGCGTTCTCCGAAGATAATGACCTCGGCTACGCCGGGAATGCGTTTGAGCGAGTCCCTAACGTATACATCGAGGTAATTGCTCATGAACAGGGTGGAATATTTGTTGTTGTCAGAGATCACTGCCGCACCGAAGACGAAGTTCTGCGAGGTCTTGATGGTAGTGATGCCCACAGCCTTTACGGCGCTGGGCAGGCGTCCTTGCGCCGTGTTGACGCGATTCTGAATGTCGACCGTTGCCAGGTCCGGATCGCGGTTCAGATCAAACGTGGCAGTGATGTTGCTGGAGCCGTCGTTGCCGCTGGTCGATGTGACATACTTCATCCCCTCCGCGCCATTGATCTGCTGCTCCAGCGGGATCGTCACGGCACTCTCCACCGTCTGCGCGCTGGCGCCGATGTAGAAGCTGGAGACTCCTACCTGCGGCGGTGCAAGATCTGGAAACTGGGCAATCGGCAGCGTGGGGATTACCGCCGCACCCGCCAGAATGATCAGCAGGGCGCACACAGTGGCAAACACCGGACGACGAATAAAGAAGTCTACGAACATGGAAATCCCAAATGGCGCGGTGGCTATGTCTACTGCGCTGGAAAATCCGCGGCAACGGCTTCCGGCGTCCGGCAGGGACGAGAGCCCGGGGCATGAAACTCTCGCTGGTTGCTACCCGGGAGTCAAACTGCGGAAGCCGGAAGCCGGGAGCCGGGAGCCGGGAGCCGGATGCCGATTCTCAACTCTGCGGAATCACCGGCGCCCCATCCAGCAGGAACTGCGTCCCCGAAACAATTACTTTGTCGCCTGGCTTGATTCCCTCCTGGACTTCGTAATCGTTCCCCACCGTCTGCCCGATCTTCAGAGGCTTCTGTCGCGCCAGGTACGAACCGCCATTCTGCGGCTCCGCCACAAAGGCAAAATATTGTCCCGCCAAGCGCGACACGGCGAGAATCGGAACCTGCGGATTCTGATGGGTTCCCCACACCACGCGCGCCCGAATGAATTGCGACTGCCTGAGTGAGTCGTTGCTGTTGGCGATTTGTGCCTTGACCAACACAGTTTGCGTCGTGTTGTCCACCTGCGGAGAGATGAAGCTGACCCGCGAGTTGGCAAGCACTTTTCCTTCGCTGTCAAGCACCTGCACCGGCAGGTTCATCTTGAGCTGCGGGGAATGTTCAATCGGCACGTAGACGTACACTTCCAGGCTGCCCGGCTTATCCACGGTCGTCAAAACCGTCGAACTCGTGACCCGATCCCCCACACGCACCGGGACATCTCCCACGATTCCGTTCCAGGGGGCCGCCACCTTGTAGTAGTGCAGTTGCACTTCCTGCTCGCGCACCTGGGCATCCAGGGACTCCACCTGCGCCTGGGCCGCATCGAGAGCGCTCTTCGCCTGGTCCAGATCCTGCTTGCTGACTACGCCCGCCGAATACAGCCCCCGCGCCCGCTCGTATTGCTGCTTGGCCCAGCTCAAGTTGGCCTCCTGCGCCGCCCGAGAACTCTGCTGGCTCCTTACCGTCGCCTGTTGCTTCAGCGGATCGATCTCCATCAGCGGAGTCCCAGCCACGACCCGATCGCCGGAGTGCACGTAAATCTTCGTGACCTGCCCATCCACCTGGGGCATGATCACCGCCGAGTCGCGTGACTTCAACGTCGCCACGTACTCGGTGGCATCGTTAATCGGGACCGCCCGGGCCTCCTGCACCTTCACCGGCATTGCGCTTGGTCCGTTGGCCTGTGCATTCTGCGCAGCATTGCTGGAGCAGCCGAGCAGGACTCCAGTCGCCACCAAGGCCGCCACCAGCGAGCCTTGGGCGGAATGATGTTGCAAAATATTTGCCATGAAATTAGGAATAGCTACTCTACCAGCCAAGTACTCTAACGCTAGCAAGTTTCGAAAAAACTTCGGATTCGTATCAGGACCTGAATTCGTCGTGCCGTAAGTCGCCGACAAATGCGTTCGGCTTCCGGAGTCGCTGAAAAACTCTGACTTTGGGTGGCGCAGCGCTTTAAGCGCTGCGATAAAGCCCTCTTTAGTTTTGCCCGGGCTTTAGCCCCTGAGGGACCTAAACTGAGTTTTTCAGCAACGTGTTCAGCCGTCGGGAGTTGATTTCTCGCCTAGACTTCCACCGCCACGCCACCCCAGACAAATTTGACGGAAGCGCAGCCAAAATGTTAGGGGCTATTGTAATTCCTCAATCCTTGCCAGCGACGCAAAATTTAACAGATCCAACCAGGGCCCGCGCAAAGGTCTCGTCTGGCGCCGATTTCTGAGCATGGACGCGTCGGAAGGAGGGCATCCCGATTTTACTCGTACAGATAAACGTCGAGGCGAAAGCCGCCCGCCGCCGTTGATCCACTCTGTTACATCGTTCCGGTATGGAGCAGGTTCTTATCAAGGCCACCCGAAGCTTCGCCAGCGACAATAATGCCGGCGTCCATCCCGAAGTTCTGGAAGCGATCGCCCGTGCGAACCAGGGACACGTGGTCGCCTACGGTGACGACCCCTACACTCGCTCCGCCATCAAGAAATTCGAAGAGCACTTCGGTCCCGATATCGATGTCTTCTTCACCTTCAACGGAACCGGCGCCAATGTCCTCGGACTGCAAGCTCTGAATCGCCCATACCATGCGGTCCTTTGCAGCGACTACGCGCATATCTATACCGACGAATGTGGCGCCCCGGAAAAACATACCGGCTGCAAGCTGATCCCGCTGCCTCATGACAACGGCAAGATCACCGTCGATTCGGTTCGCCACGCCTGCCACGGCATCGGCGACCAGCATCACGTGCAGGCCCGCGTCATCTCCATTACGCAGTCCACCGAGATGGGGACCGTCTACCAACCAGAAGAGATTAAAGCACTCGCCCAGTTCGCCCACGAGCGCGAAATGTTTCTCCACATGGACGGCGCCCGCATCTCGAACGCCGCCGCCAGCCTGGGCCAGACGCTGCGCCAGGCCACGCGCGACCTCGGCGTGGACGTACTTTCATTCGGCGGCACCAAGAACGGAATCATGGGAGGAGAAGCCGTCGTCTTCTTCAATCGCCGGCTCAGCCCGGACTTTCTCTACCTGCGCAAGCAAGGCATGCAGCTGGCCTCAAAAATGCGCTTCATCGCCGCGCAATTCGAGGCTTTGCTGACCAACGATCTCTGGCATCGCAGCGCCGAGCACGCCAATCGCATGGCTCGCCTGCTGGAAAAAGAAATCAGCCGCATTCCGGGGATAAAGATCGTCTGGAAGGTTGAAGCCAACGGCGTCTTCGCGCAAGTCCCGCCCCGCGCCATCGCCCGGATAAAAGAGCGTTACTTCTTCTACATGTGGATCGAAGAGGAGTCTATCGTCCGCTGGATGTGCTCGTTCGACACGACGGAGGAAGACATCAGGGAGTTCGCGCAGGTGGTGGCTGAAGCAGTGGCCACGTAGGGACAGCCGCCCTTCGGCTTCGCTCAGGGCAGGCTCTCGGCTGTCCGTCCGAACGGAGCGAGGCCCCAGCGTTAAGACTTTCGCCCTTGCTTTTTGCCTCCTCATTGACTAAATTGTGCATTCCCCGCAGCGTGAGTATTCGGCCGGGTTCCCAGCCCTCAGGAGTCGTTCATGAACCGCAAGTGGTTCGGTATCGCCGCCCTTGTCGCCTCGGCGACGCTATTGCTCAGTGTTTCGAGTTGCGGGCACAGTCAGCAGTTGGTATCCATCGCTGTCCAGCCCGCAATTGAGACTTTCGGAGCCACAAATATTCCTGTCATCGCCAACGCTGGGGCCGCTGTACAGCTAAGAGCGCTAGGTTCGTACATCCACCCGCCGGTTACCAAGGACATTACGAACCAAGTTACCTGGGCCTCGAATGACACGCAAATGTTTACAGTCAGCTCCACAGGCCTGTTGACCGCTACTGGCTTCGCTTGCGGAGGTTCTCTTGTTTCGGCTACCGTGACCACGAACAACAGCGTCGGAGGATTGTCCTCGTCGGGAGCGATCGTGACTGGGACTATGACTGCGAACGTAGTCTGTTTTACGGGTACTGGCGGCGGCGGGGGCCCAATTCTGACGGTTGATTTCGCTGGCGCTGGCTCCGGAACCGTAGCCAGCTCGCCTGTGGGGCTTAACTGTGCCAGCTCAGCAGGGAGCTGCAGCGCCAGCTTTCCGAGCGGTACCACTGTCACCCTGACCGCCACTCCCGTTGGCTCCTCATTCGCAGGTTGGTCTGGAGGTTGTACAAGCAGCGGCTCAGTCTGCACTTTCTCATTGCAAAGCAACACCACCGTGACCGCCACGTTCAATTGAGCAACGCCTAAGGGAATGGAGCCGCATCCGAGTGATCCCGTTCCTCACTCCGTTTCCCCCAGCAGCTTCTCCAGCGTAGGTTTGTGCTTCTCCGGCTTTTTCTTTTTCTCCAAAACCACCTTTCCCGCCGGAGGTGTACCCATGCGTTCACGCGCCAATTCCTTGACCGCCTGCACCGCTCGAAACCGCCTTACCTTCTTCTTGCGCGCCATCTTGTTCCGTGCATCCTGATCCTATCGCATCCATGTTGCCATAGCTTGTCTGCCGCAAAACTGTAATAATCGTGTTTAACAATCGGATGCTTGGCGACTGGCCGACGATAATGACCAGCGGCCAGCGACCGGGACCAAACGACTGCCCCATGGAAGAACGCGACTTTTTCGACGAGCGCCAGGAGAAAAAACCAGCCACGCTGAACTGCCCGCACTGCCACCAGCCGGCAGAGTACGAGGTCACTTGGGTGGTTCGCACCAAGAAACGCCAGCTTGCCGGACGCGCCGACGAGCGTGACCGCGCCCGCTTCGCCAAAGCCCGCTCCTACATGCTCCGGAAAGACGATCTGATGGCCTGCAAGAACATCCGCTGCCGCAAGCGCTTCGAAATTTCCGGCGTGCAGTCAGTAGTGTTCACGGAGTAGCCGTCAGCACTTAGCAACGAGCATTCAGCCAACCACAGGTGTCTTCGCCGTTTCCTCCGTTGCTCTTTTGCCCCAACTCTCACGGGCTGAATGCTGAGTGCCAATTGCCAACCGCTCATTTATACTGACCAGTTTCCCCGCCGCCTCCGAAGCGAACGGGAGACAAGGAGTCATGTTTGAAAATCCTGGTCTGCATGAAGCAGGTGCCCCAGAAGGACGCACCGCTCAAGCTCAACGAAACCGGTGCCTGGATCCGCGAAGACGTTTCGTATGAAGTCAACGAGCCCGACGCCTACGCCCTCGAAGAAGCATTGCGGCAGAAAGAAAAACACACTGGAGAAGTCGTCGTCATCACCAGCGGCCCGGCCCGCGCCCAGCAGGTGCTGCGCGAGGCCTTGGCTAAGGGCGCCGATCGCGCCATTCATCTTGAAGACAACGCTTTTGTCGGACTCGACGCTCTCAACACCGCCAAAGCCTTTGCCGCGGCCATCAAAGACGAAAAATTCGACCTCATCTTCACCGGCCTGCAATCGGACGACTACGGCTACGCGCAAACCGGCGTGATTCTGGCCGAACTGCTCGGATGGTCGCACGCCACCATCATCATGCAGATCGAAAAGACCGATGCCGGGATCAAAGTGAAGCGCGAACTCGAAGCCGGATACTTCCAGTTCGTCGATATGCCGCTGCCTGCAGTGCTCACGATTCAGTCGGGCATCAACAAGCTGCGCTATGCCACGCTGATCGGCATCAAGCAAGCCAAGAACAAGCCGTTGCGCAAAGTGGCCTTGGCCGAAGTGCAGTCCGCGATCGGCGAAAACCTGCAGAAAATCGAGCGCCTCTACATTCCACAGAAGACAAAGAAGACCGAACACATTGAGGGATCGTCGGCAGAAATCGCCAAGAAGCTGGTCGACAAACTACGCAACGAACTGCGCGTGCTATGAAATTTTTGTATTGGCAAGCCCGTGTGGGGACAGCCGCCCAAGCCTGCCCTGAGCGGAGTCGAAGGGGCTGTCCAGCCGAGCGAAAGCTCGGCAATGTTGTGAGCTAGGAGTTAAAAGCTAGAAGCTGTCTTTATGCCGGATACCATTCTAGTAATCGTCGAACAACGCGAAGGCAAACTCAACCGCGTCTCCTGGGAAACCATCACCGCCGGCCAAGCCATCGCCGCGGCCACCGGATGGACCCTTGAAGCCGCCGTGATCGGCGCCAGCGCCTCCGCCATCGCCGCAGAAATCGCCGCCAAGAAAGTAGCGAAAGTCTACGCTGTCGAGTCGCCCAGGCTCGAGCCCTATACTCCCGACGCCTTCGCCGCCGGGCTCAAGCAATTCATCGCGAGCAAGCAACCCAAACTCGTGCTCATGCCGCACACCTATCAGGTCCGCGACTTCGTTCCCAAGCTCGCCACCGCCATGGGCCGAACCGTCATCAGCGACTGCGTCGGCTTCAAGCACGAAAACGGCAAACTGCTCTTCACCCGCCAGATGTTCCAGGGCAAATTGGCCGCGGATGTCAGCTTCACCAGTGACGCCCCGTGGTTCGCCACCTTCCAGAACGGCGCTTTTCGTGGAGACAAGGCTGAAGCCGGCTCCAGCCCCGCGCCGGTGGAGACCATCAAGGTCGATATCGCCGACAGCGTCATCCGCAACAGGCCGCAAGAGGTTTTCAAAGAGGCCAAACAGGCCGTCGACCTCACGCAAGCTGAAATCATTGTCTCCGTAGGTCGCGGTATCAAGGAGCAGAAAAACATCGAACTCGCCAAACAACTCGCCGACGCTCTCGGCGGAGACCTCGCTGCCTCGCGCCCCATTTGCGACTCCGGCTGGCTCCCCATGGACCGCCAGATCGGCTCATCCGGCCAGACGGTTGCACCCAAGCTCTATCTCGCTCTCGGCATCAGTGGCGCCATTCAGCATATCGTGGGCATGAAAGGCTCGCGCACGATCATCGCCGTCAACAAAGACTCCGAAGCCCCGATTTTCGAGATTGCAGATTACGCAATCGTGGGCAATCTGTTCGACATCGTTCCGCCGCTGATTGAAGAAGTGAAGAAGGCGAAAGCGGGAGGCTAAATCGGCCACGGATCTCACGGGTTTCCACTTGGCCTTATTCGTGGGGATCCGCGTAAATCCGTGGCAAGCTTTTCCTTATGCTGATTTTCCGCAAACCTATCGAAGGCGTCGAACGTCCGCAGATGCCGGCCGATATCGTCATCGTAGGCGGCGGTCCTGCGGGCATGGCCTGCGCCTTGCGTCTGGCACAGTTGATTGAGCAGCACAATGCTGCCCATCCCGACTCGCAGCTAAGCAAAGAAAATATTTACGTCCTCGAGAAAGCCCGCGAGATCGGCCAACACTGCCTGTCCGGCGCACTGCTCGATCCGCGCTCCATGCGTGAACTGCTTCCAGGATTCGAGAAAGAAGCTCCGCTCGACGCCGAAGTCACGAAAGAAGCCGTCTACTTCCTCACGCAGAAAAGCAAATTCAAGCTGCCCATTACGCCCCCGCCGCTACGCGACCACGGCAACTACGTCATCTCGCTCAATCGCTTTGTGAAGTGGCTGGGCAGCAAGGTCGAAGAGACGGGCATTACGATCTTCACGGGATTCGCCGGCTCGGAATTGTTGTTCGACGGCAACCGCGTCACCGGCGTCCGCACCGACGACAAGGGCGTCGACAAGGAAGGCCACCCGAAGTCTAACTTCGAGCCGGGCTACGATCTGCAAGCCAAAGTTGTAATTCTCGCCGAAGGCCCCCGCGGATCTTTGACCAAGCAGCTCATCAACAAATTCGATCTGGCGAAAGATGCCAACCCGCAAACCTACGGCGTCGGCGTCAAAGAACTTTGGGAGGTTCCCTCCGGACGCATCGCACCGGGCGAAGTCATGTACACGCTGGGCTGGCCACTCACCACGAAGGAATACGGTGGAGCGTGGATCTATGGATCGAAGGACAATGTCGTCTCGCTCGGCTTCGTCGTCGGACTCGATTATCCCGACCCGCGCCTCGATCCGCAGCACGTGCTGCAGGAATTCAAGAAGCATCCATTCGTCACCCAGCTGCTCGAAGGCGGCAAAATGATCCGCTACGGCGCCAAGGCGATGCCTTATGGCGGCTGGTGGGCAGTTCCACCGGTCGCCGGCAACGGATGGATGATCCTCGGCGACTCCGCCGGCTTCGTCAACTCCGCGCGCCTCAAGGGAATTCATCTTGCCATCAAGAGCGGCATGCTCGCCGCTGAGACCGCTTTCGAGGTTCTGAGAAACGAAGCGCTGAAGAAGGATGATTCTTCCGCGGCGACTTTAAGCGCATACCAGAAGAAAGTCGAGTCCAGCTGGATCAAAGACGAGCTCTGGAAAGTCCGCAACATGCACCAGGGATTTGAGCGCGGATTCTACGCCGGCATGTTCCACACTGCATTACAGATGGTCACCGGCGGCCGCGGTTTGCGCAATCGGTATCCCGCGAAAGCAGGACACGAGCACATGCGCAAGCTGTCAGAGCTCCCGCCCAACGGGGGCCCCGAAGACCACCTGCTCGGTCCCGCGAAAGGCGATGGCAAGCTCACCTTCGACAAGCTCACCGACCTCTACCACTCAGGCACCAAGCACGAAGAAGATCAGCCCGCGCACCTGGTCATTCACGACACCAACATCTGCAATACAAGATGCGTGAAAGAGTACGGTAGCCCGTGCCAGAACTTCTGCCCCGCCAACGTCTACGAGATGGTCGACGATGCCACTCAACCCAACGGCAAACGCATCAGCCTGAACCCGTCCAATTGCGTCCACTGCAAAACCTGCGACATCGCCGACCCGTACCAGATCATCACCTGGGTGCCCCCGGAAGGCGGCGGCGGCCCGAATTACGACGGGATGTGACGGCGAGACTCATGTGGGGACAGCCGCCCCCGGCTGTCCAGTCGAGCGAAGCTCGACAGTGCCTGCGGCATGGCTGCTGCCGCCCTCAGGAAACCTCTTTGCCACGGATTCACGCGGATTTCCACGGATCAAAACTCACGATCGCTTTCATATTTCTTTGCCCGACTGTCGGCGTATCCTGTGTGTCTTCGGAGAAACGTGTACATGAAACCACTTTGCAATGTCACGCGATTCATATCAGTCTTGCTCCTCTCACTCTCCAGTCTCGCCCAACAAAATGCCCAGCCCGTCCAGCCCGCCCCGCCCAGCATCCCCTCCACCAGCTTCCCTGGCCTGGACCAATACCGAGCCTCCCGTATTGCGGTCTTCACCGATGACTTCGGCGAACTCGCGCGCTACCGCGACGTCAATGCCGCACTCAAGCCGCCTGCGGCTGGCGAGAACCGCGTCGTGTTCTTCGGCGACTCCATCACCGACATTTGGCACCTCGACGAATCTTTTCCCGGCAAGCCCTACATCAACCGCGGCATCGGAGGCCAGACCACGCCGCAGATGCTGGTCTGCTTCCGCCAGGACGTTATCAACCTGCAACCCAAAGTGGTCGTGATCCTGGCCGGCACCAACGACATCGCCGGCAACACCGGCCCCATGCGGCTTGAAGACATCGAAGCGAACTACGCCTCCCTGGCCGAACTCGCCCGCGCACACGACATCAAAGTGATCTTTTCTTCGATCCTGCCGGTGCACAATTACACGCCCCAATCGCAGGACCTTTTCGCGCAACGCTCTCCAGCGAAGATTCTGGAACTGAACCGCTGGCTCAAGAATTACTGCGCGTCGTTATCATCTGCCGGCAGGTCGAACAACTGCCTCTACCTCGACTACTTCACCCCCATGGTCGACGACAAGGGCTACATGAAGAAAGAGTTGGCGGACGACGGGCTGCACCCCGATGCGGCGGGATATAAGATCATGGCGCCGCTGGCGGAGGCGGCGATTGAGAAGGCTTTGGCAGAATCTGCCAAGCCTGCCCATTAAAGGTCGCAGAATCAAATGTAACCTCCCAGCGCTCCCGGCAATCTATAATGAGAATGAGTTTCCGACCGCCTCGGCCTTCGGGCATACCCAAGGCGCGGCGGCGAGGGATGGCCTTTCATTGCGTCCTTTGCGTCGTCTTGGCGCACTTTGCGGTTAAGAGCTTTTGACCGCGAAGATTGCCAAATACTCCGCAAAGTTCGCGAAGAAATTCGTTCCGAAGGTGCCGGTGGAAACGCCGGTGCCTCCCGCGCTCCGCGAGGAGCGCATTGGAAAGGAAACAGCGTCCGGGATTGTCCCGCCTGCCTGTCTCTTTTCCTCAGCAGCTTTTAGCTCTTGGCTCTTAAGCTCCTGGCTCAACCGGAGTTACGAGACCACCGCAGGTGAGCTAAAAGCTAACAGCCAAGAGCCAAGAGCTTGCCACTTACCGACAAATTCGGCCGCGCCATTACCGATCTGCGGATCTCCATCACCGATCGCTGCAACTATAAGTGTGTCTACTGCCGCACGGGAAATGAAGGCGCACTTTACGGCGACCTGCCCTTCGCAGACTATTTCCGCATGGTGCGTGTGCTGGTGGGGATGGGGATCACGAAGGTCCGTCTGACCGGCGGCGAGCCGCTGTTGCGGAAAGGCGTCGTGGAGTTTGTGCGCGAGTTGGCCAAACTGCGCCCTCAGGGGCTAAAGCCCATCTCTTATTCGAGCGGCAACGGCACGGCTAAAGCCGTCCCCTTTCAAAGCCCAACCAGCGGACCAAATTTCACCAGCGGACCCAGTAAAGACAACTGCGAACCCGAGCCACTCGACATCGCCCTTACCACTAACGGCCACCTCCTCGCCGATCTCGCGCAGCCGCTCAAGGATGCTGGCCTCACCCGTGCCACCGTCTCCATGGACGCCGTCGATCCTGAACGCTTCGCGCGCATCACGCGCGTGGCTAACGGATACGATCACGTGCTCGCAGGCATCCGCGCCGCGCGCAGCGCTGGACTCTGGCCGGTGAAAGTGAATTGTGTGCTGCTGCGCGGATTCAACGAGGATCAGGTCGTCCCATTTGGAAAGTTCGCCCGCGAAGAAGGCGTCACCGTGCGCTTCATCGAGTTTATGCCGCTCGAAGAGGACCGTGTTTGGTCGCCCGACACCGTGGTGTCACTCGACGAAATCCTGACGTGCATGGCCGAGTACCGTCCGCTGGTCGAGATCCCACACGCGCGCTCAGAAACCGCCCGCCGCTACCGCTTCGACGACGGCGTCGGCGAAATCGGCATCATCGCGCCCGTCTCGCATCCTTTCTGCGGACACTGCAGTCGCATTCGCATCACTAGTGACGGCAAAATCCGTACCTGCCTGTTCTCGGTCTGGGATCATGACCTGCACGCCCAAATGCGCCGCGGCGCGAGCGACGAAGAGTTGGAAGATTTCATCCGCGGAGTCGTGCAGAAAAAAGAAGAACGCCACCACATCGGCGAGCCGGACTTCGTGCCGGCGTCGAGGACGATGGTGCACATCGGCGGATAGAACGATGCCAGAATCGGGGCATGCCCCGCAGCATCTCGTGCTGGTTGGAGAGTTGATCGCCCTGTTCGTCGTCCTGCCGCTGGGCTTTCGCTTCAGGCTTGTTCCCCTTCCGCCCGTTCCGGCGCTGTGGCTCCTTGCTGCCTACTGCGTGTATCGATTGCTCGGTGACGCGGCCTTTAGCCGAAAGCTGCTGTGGAACGCCGACTTGCTGTTCCCGGCTGCTCCGCAGATTCTCGCAATTTTTGGCGGTTGTGCGGTGCTGGTGGGCGCGGGAGTTCATTTTTTAGCTCCTCGCCTGCTGTTCGAATTTGTGCGCCGCGCCCCGGCGTTATGGGCGGTCATGATGGTTTTCTATCCCGTGCTGTCGGTTTACCCGCAGGGACTCGTCTACCGGGCATTCTTCTTTGAGCGCTATCGCGCCTTGTTTCCCAATCCTGCAGTTCTGATCGCGATGAGCGCAGGTGCGTTTTCTTTCGCGCACATCATTTTCCGCAATCCGATTGCAGTGGGTCTTACACTCATCGGCGGATTGTTGTTCGCCTGGCGCTATGCCGAGACCAGGTCGCTGTTCACTTCGTCGTTTGAGCACGCGCTCTATGGATGCTGGATGTTCACCATCGGGCTGGGGGAATACTTCTACAAGGGTGCGCGGTGACAGAGTGGTGAGAAGTCGCCAGAGTAAAAGCGCCGGCGCGTCGGCGTTCTTGGTCCCCTCGAGGCGACTGCTCTTCATCCTTGTGCTGACTGGGACAGCGCTCTCGGCAGGCGGTCTAGCCCAATCTGATTCCCCCACATTCCTCGGCTTCGACCGCAACACCTATCCCGGCGACGCCAACCTCAACGCTCTGCGCCAGACTTTCACCTACACCGGCTACTGGCTCAACAATCCTCCGGGCGAGAAAACGAACAACTGGACCGGACACCGTGCCGCCGTCGAATCCGCGGGCTTCGGCTTTCTCGTGCTCTTCAACGGACGCCTCTACGCCGAACTGAAGTCAGTCACGAACGCAACGAAACTTGGCAACGCCGACGCGCAAGCCGGCGCCTCCTCAGCACGTCGCGAAGGCTTTTCCACCCAGACCATCATCTTCCTCGACCAGGAGCAGGGCGGACGCATGCTGCCCGAGCAGAAAGCCTACATCTATGCCTGGGTTGATGGCGTCATCGCTGCCGGATTCCGCGCCGGCATCTACTGCTCCGGCATCGCCGCCAAGGACGACGGCAACATTGTCACTGCCGAAGACATTCGCCAGAATGCTGGAAACCGCAGCATCGTGTACTGGGCGATCAACGACGCCTGCCCGCCCTCGCCCGGATGTGCCTTTCCCCGTCAGCCGCCAAGTCCTGCCGAAAGCGGCGTCCGCTTCGCCGAGGTCTGGCAGTTCGCGCAATCGCCCCGCCGCAAAGACGTTGCCGCCCACTGCACGAACTACAATCGCGACGGCAACTGCTATCCGCCAGGAATTCCCACTACCCGTCAGCTCCACGTGGATGTGAACGCAGCCACGTCGCCCGATCCCTCAAAGGGCAGAACTCGCTGACGGCGCGGGCACTCTTGCCCGCGAAATGCCGGCAGCGAATTGGGGCATCTGACAAGAACAGAATGTCGCCCCCACTAAGCCAGAAGCTACATGAGACCCGCGGGAAGAGCCTGCCCTCAGCGAAGCCGAAGGGAGTGCCCGCGACACACGAACCTGCTTCTCCTCCACGCAGCGTGATGACAAGGGAGCCTTGGACAGCCGGGGGCGGCTGTCCCCACATGGTCTTTGCTAACGACCGACGACTAACGACCAACGACTCGCACCTATATGCGCTAAAATAGATGTACCCCTTATGTCCGACCGAACCTTCACCCTTGACGAAGCTCAGTCCCTGCTGCCGGTGCTCGAATCTCTGCTGCGCACGGCCATGGCCGGCAAGAAACTCATGGAGGAAGTCGACGCCGAGATGCAGGCCGTCGGTCACCGCATCTTCTTAAACGGTGGGACACACCTCAACATCGTTCCTCTGGCGCGGCGCAAGGCCGAGCGTGCCAAGGCCGAGCAGCGCGTCCGCGACAGTCTTGCGGAGATCGACTCGATTGGCGTTCAGGTCAAGGATCTCGATATCGGTCTGCTGGATTTTCCCTACGAAGTTGAAGGACGCACCGTCCTTCTCTGCTGGAAGCTAGGTGAGCAGGGCATTACTCACTGGCACGGCACCGATGAAGGGTTTGCCAACCGCAAGCCCATCGACGCGCGCATCCTGAAGGCCAAGAGATCAAATTAGACTCGGATAGAAGACAACTCCTTCTGCAATCGACACAACTCCTTCCCCGGCTGCGGACCTGCTCTATCGAAACGAGAAGAGAGCGAGTGAGAGCAACGAAGAAATGCTTCTTCTCTACTCGCGTCCGAGCTGCAAGCCGGGTCGCAGCCCAAGAAACCTGAGCAGAGCCGGAATGCGCGAACCAATCTCTTCTGCGGGTTCGGCGCGAACGTGCGACAGGGACTGAATCCGGGTGCGATAATACTTGGCGATGAAGCGCATTCGCGTCTGCGCTTCCTCCTGCCCGGCGTTCACGATGCTCCGAAGCAGCGTCAAAAGTTCCTGAACTTTTAGAGGGTCTTGTTCTCTTAGGATCTGCTGGCAAAGATCCCGTATGCGGGTGTCGATATCAACTTCTGACATGGTTTGAATACTCGCTTGTTCATTTGGCCAGTTGGTTTATTTGATTTCTTTTTTACTCACCGGGCCATCGGGTTGATTACGTAGGGCAAACCGCCTAGAGTCAGGTGTTTACGCCGACTCAGCACAGCGTCACACTCTGCTATTCGACGCCCATTTGGATGTTCAGAGGGTGTTCAGATCACCCGAAAGTCGTAGAATCCAAACAGACTTTCGCATAGCAACATCTTCCACCTCCGGGTGTTTACACAGACAGCGCCTTCGTCAGGGAGCACTCGGTTTTCAGGTACGTTTCAGTACCTGGAGGCTAGGGGTTGTCGGGTATTCGCTGTACGTAGGCTTCCCGCCTCAGCACATCGGAGGCGGGGCCAGAGGGAAAAATGATGAACCGCAATCGCGTAGTTCGTTGGTTGTCATTTGCAATACTCATGATGTCTTTTTCCGCGGCTTCGTTCGGCCAGGTTGCCGTGGGAGTCTCAGTAAGGATTGGGCCACCTGCCCTGCCGGTTTATGCGCAGCCAATCTGTCCCGGACCTGGCTATTTCTGGACGCCGGGCTATTGGGCCTGGGACGATGACGATGGCTACTATTGGGTGCCGGGCACATGGGTGGTCGCTCCCATCGGCATGTTCTGGACTCCTGGCTGGTGGGGATGGAACGAGGGCTTCTACGTTTTTCACGGCGGCTACTGGGGTCCGCACGTCGGTTTCTACGGCGGCATCAACTATGGGTTCGGCTATACCGGTGAAGGTTTCTACGGTGGCGAGTGGCGCGGACGCGACTTCTACTACAACCGCAGCGTGACCAACGTGAACGTCACCAACATTACCAATGTCTATAACAAGACTGTCATCGTGAACAACACCACCGTGAACCACGTCAGCTACAACGGCGGTAACGGCGGCATTGCGGCGCGTCCGACTTCGCAACAACTTGCGGCAGAGCATGAGCAGCACCGGGCCCCCCTGGCGGTTCAGGCTCAGCATCAGCAAGCCGCGGCTCACAATCGCGAACTGTTCGCGCGCGTGAACCAGGGACGTCCGCCTGTAGCGGCCACAGTAAGACCGGCGGACTTCCATGCCGCAGTTTCGGCAAGGGCTGCCGGAGCGCCGTATCATGCACCAGCCATCTCGCCGCGAGAGGCGCGTGGACCGGCAACCGCGGCGAACCGTCCGCTGACGCCTGCGAATTCGAACAACGCCAACAGAACGGCGAATCGCCCGATGACGTCGCCGAACGCGAGGGACAATTCGAAGGCGAATAGCTCCAGACCAAACGACGGCTTCCGTCCGTTCACGCCGCCGACTCGGGGCAATACGCCGAACAATGCTCCGAACAACAATGCTCCGAGCAATACTCCGAACAACACTCGGAACAATGCTTCGAACAACAACCGGCCGGGAAGTACGGCGCGTTCGAATGACAGTCGTCCTTCGAACAATCGGCAATCTAACAGTCGTCCTCCTGACAACCGTCCAACGCGGGAATTTAGTCCTCCGGCAAGCGCGTCACGTCCGTCGCAACCGCAGCGTGAATCGGCTCCGAGACCGGCCCCGCAGCGCCGTGAAAGCGCTCCGCCTCCGCCGCAGCGACACGAGAACCCACCAGCGCCGGCCCAGCGCCACGAGAATGCCCCACGTGACCCGGGTCACCCTGGCAAGGGACGGTAAGGCTCGGCAGCGAATGTTTCGATGGCCAGTGCTGGGAATCAGCACTGGCCGTTATTTGTTTGCACTATGTGGGGACAGCCGCCCCCGGCTGTCCGGCGGAGCGAAGCTCCGCTGGCTCTCTGCCGCCGGCAGCGCCATAGATTAGTTTCTAGCAGGGCCTGGTCTTCCCGGAAGCCGAAATAGGGTTACTGTGAACCCATGCTCCCGATTTGATCCCGAGCGAGCTGGGCTTTGCCCGGCAGGACAGCCGGGGGCGGCTGTCCCCACATGAGCTTTCTCTGTGGCTGATTTCGCCATGCCGTTTAATTTTCTTGCAAGCCTCTGCGATTCCCGCGTTCTCAACTCGAACGCAGCCCGTTAGCAGCGCTGGTTCTGCGTCTAAGGGTGGGGTACTGCCGTGTGCGCTGCCCTAAATCATCTCTGCTACAATTTTTGCCAGCCGCTGTCCTATGAAATGCCGAGGTTTGCAGGGGGATCGCGAGTGGAAGCGTGGGATCCGAGTAGAGCAGGTGGCCCAAGGAGTCTCTAAACTTATGTCATCGATGAAGCATAAACTCCGCTTGGCCGGCGCCCTGGCCGTGCTCGCAACCATGGCCCTAGCCGTAGGCTGCCGCGGTTTTTTTCAGAACCCGACTCTGACCTCGATCGCGATCTCCCCGACCGCCCCTCAAGTGCAATTGGGGACGACGACGCAGTTACAAGTATTCGGAACATATAACGACGGCAGCCGCAACCAGGTCAAGAGCGGGATTTCCTGGTCGAGCAGCGCTCCCACAATCGCTTCCATCAATCAGACCAGCGGAATCCTGACCGGCGTGCAAACCGGAACTGCTACGATCACCGCGGACGCTCAGGGACTGAGTTCCACGGCTACTGCCACGGTATTCCTCAGTGGCGTGACAGCCATTACAGTGACTCCCAGCACGAACAGCGTGTCCATCACCAGCGGCTCACCCGCGGATTACAAGGCAAGCGCTACCGCGAATGGAACGCAACTGGACATCACGGGAAACGCGACTTGGACTATCACCCCGACTTCCTCGACCGTGACTTGTACATTCGTCAGCCCCAACGAAGAATGCTCCGCGGCTAACACCGCGACGACCGGGACCTACACGATCACAGTGGGCTATGCGGGCACCACCGTTGTCGGCACGGCAACACTGACGGTGAACCCGTAAACCCCGTCGATGGGACGTGTGGCCCACTTCCGACACGCCACGTACGAAAGTCGAGGGGCACCCGCTTTGCTGGAGCAGTAAGAACTCTCGTTCCTCAAACTGGCTGCCGGCCTGAAGAATCCGATCTTGCTACGCCCACTCGTAACGTTGCCATCCCCGCATACTGAAACGGTATGATCGAAGCGTGCGAGAGCCGATGTGGTCTCCGATTACTCGGGCATCTTTTCAAAGCTGTCATTCTGAGCGAAACCGGAAGCGCGCGGAGCGCGCTTCCGGTGGAGTCGAAGAACCCCATGCCTGCGGCAGCAGGCAGCAGCCTCGACGGGAATTCTCTCAACAGCCTGGTGAGAATGCCCAGCGGGGCCGTTGGAATTCGCTTGCAGACAAGGGATCCCCTTCGGCTACGCTCAGGGCAGGCTTTCGACTGCTTGTCCGCTTCGCCAGGGGCGAAGCTGACACTCCGCTCAGGATGACAGCATATTCAGGATGACGGCATGTTCAGGATGACACCATATGATGACGCGAGTTTTAGCACACCAGGCCGCACACGCATTCTCTGAATTCCTTCACTGACCGAACCTATGTCTGAAATTCGCTGCATTGGAATCGCCACCGGAGGCGGAGACGCTCCCGGCCTCAACGCCGTCATCCGCGCTGCCACCAAAGCTGCCATCCTCAAGTATGG
>WNFD01001748.1_pt1 | contig 29121 bp, 27 predicted proteins | sample 5400491 | NCBI WGS metagenome assembly WNFD01 (sample SAMN13153343, study PRJNA577476) | soil metagenome | isolation source: 120 cm saprolite under Douglas fir tree site 2 hole 2 replicate 2 | place: USA:California | collected 2015-04-18
CGGACGGCGGGCGGGAGCCCGTGGGCCCGCGCCACGTTGACGGCCGCGACCACGTCCTCGGTGCAGGTGCAGCGCAGGATCAGGCCGGGATGCCGGTCGATCATGGCGTTCCACACCAGCCGGGCCTGGCCGTAATCGGCGTGACCGGGGCCGATTATGTCGCCCTTGAATCCGGCGGCCAGCTGGTCGGCTATGCGCTGCCGCAGCTCATCATCGATCTCGGTGCCTGTCACAACCGTTGTGTCGGGCGATGACGTCGTTGCCATGTGACTCTTCCTTTCCGCCAGGAGACGAGGGGCCGCGGATGTCAATCAGCGGGTGCTGCTGTGGCGTCATCCCGCTCCTGTGCGAGCTGGATGGCGATGTCGATGATCATGTCCTCCTGGCCGCCGACGTAGCCCGCCTCGCCAGCGCGCTGCAGGATCTCGTGGGCCGGGATCCCGTAGCGCCGCGACGCGCTCTCGGCATGCAGGAGGAAGCTGCTGTAAACCCCGGCGTAGCCCTGCACGATCGCCGAGCGATCGGCGACCGGCATGCGCGGGATGATCGGCCTCAGCACGTCCTGCGCGGCGGCCAGGACGCCCGGCACGTCGACACCGGTGCTGATGCCGAGCCGGTCGAAGGTCGCGGCCAGGACCTCGGTGGGGGCGTTGCCGGCGCCGGCGCCGAGGGCGCACAGGGCGCCGTCGATCTGGCGGGCGCCCCCCTGGACAGCCAGCACGCTGTTGGCTATGCCAAGGCAGAGGTTCTGGTGCCCGTGGAATCCGACCTGCGCCTGAGACCCGATCTCGTCCATCAGCGCCTGAACGCGGGCTTGCGCGCCGGACAGGATGAGCGCGCCGGCGGAGTCAACCACGTATACGCACTGCGCCCCCGCGTCGACCATGATCCTTGCTTGCTGGGCCAGGTCCGCTGGACTGATGCGGTGGCTGAGCATGAGGAACCCGACGGTTTCCATCCCGAGGTCACGGGCGGCATGGAAATGCTGCACGGCGACGTCGGCCTCGGTGCAGTGCGTCGCTATCCGGGCCACCGACGCGCCGGCGTCGCGGGCGCGGCGCAGGTGCTCGATGGTGCCGAGCCCCGGCAGCAGCAGGACGGCGATCTTGGCGTGCTGGGCCTCCTGCACCGCCACGGCGATGAGATCGAACTCATCAGCTAGGGAGAACCCGTAGTTGAAGCTGGACCCGCCGAGCCCGTCGCCGTGAGACACCTCGATGACCTCGACGTTGCTGCGGTCCAGGGCGTGGACGACGGCGCGGACCTGCTCCTCGGTGAACTGGTGGGCCATGGCGTGGGAGCCGTCGCGCAAGGTGGAGTCGGTCAGGCGCACGTTCATGCCGTGGCGCCTTCCCGCTCCGCGGTCAGGTGCTCGGCCAGGAGGTCACCAACCTGGGCCGCGGCGGCGGTGATGATGTCGAGGTTTCCCGAGTAGTCGGGCAGGTAGTCACCGCGCCCGCGGACTTCGAGGAACACCCCCACCCGGGCCATGCCGCGCCAGCGCTCCCGTGGGGCGTCGAACTGAGGGTCGGCCCGGAGGCTGTAGCCGGGGACGTACTGGCGGACCTCCTCGACCATGGCGTGCACGTTGGCCTCGATCGCGTCGCGCTGCGGGCCGGGCTCGGCCGCGGAGGCGGGGATAGCGCAGAAGACCGTGTTGCGCATGATCATCGGCGGTTCGACGGGGTTGAGGATGATGATGGCCTTGCCACGCCTGGCGCCGCCGACCTCTTCCAGGCCGCGCGCGGTTACCTCGGTGAACTCATCGATGTTGGCGCGGGTCCCGAGCCCGGCCGAGCGCGAGGCGATGCTGGCGACGATCTCGGCATAGGGGACCTCCACGGCTCTGCTCACCGCGGCCACGATCGGCGTAGTCGCCTGGCCGCCGCAGGTGATCATGTTCAGGTTCGGGGCGTCGAGGTTGACGTCCAGGTTGACCGCCGGGCAGACGTACGGGCCGACCGCCGCGGGCGTGAGATCGACGGCGCGGATCCCGGCCGCGGCGTAGCGCGGGGCGTTAGCGGCGTGCGCGCGGGCGCTGGTCGCCTCGAAGACCACATCGGGCGCCGGATCCTGGTCCAGGAGCCAGCCGACGCCTCCGGAACTGGCCCGCAGCCCGAGTTTCCTGGCCCGGGCCAGGCCGTCGGAGGCGGGGTCGACGCCGACCATGTAGCGCAGCTCGACCGACGCGGCGTGCCGGAGCAGCTTGAACATCAGGTCGGTGCCGATGTTTCCCGGGCCGACGATGGCGGCCAGGATCTTCTTGGTCATTGACGGGGACCTTTCGTTCAGGTCAATCGAAGTGGGTGGTGACCGGAAACCAGCCGGTCGACAGGGCTGGTGGGGGAGCCGGGCAGGTCGCCAGTGGCCGGCGGCCCGGTCGCGGCGCGCCGCCGCAGGTGCTGCCACAGCCGGGGGAGCAGATCGTCCGCCAAGGCCCGCCAAGACGCGATCTCCTCAGCCGTCAGCGGCGTCACGTGACCGGCCGCCCGGGTGGCGAGCCAGGTGTCACAGGCGGCGGACAGCAACCACATCCGGGCCACCGCGATGCCGGGTGTCGCGCCGAGGGTCAGCGCTCCGTTCCCGCGCAGCAGCAGGGCCTCACCGGCCGGCAGGCTCGCGGCCGCGCGCTCGGCAAGATCAGCCGACCGCAGCAGGCGGGCGCTGTCATGCACCGGAACCGATTCGCCGAGCCAGGCGGCCTGCCCGTGCAGCGGCGCCAACGCCGTGGTCGTGGCCGCCGCGGCGAAGGCGGCCGGGGGCTGGGCGCGCGCGATCGAATCGGCGTCGGGCCGGGCATGGTAGAGGGCGAGATGGATCCAGGCCTCGGCCGGTGCACCCGCCGGCAGCGACGCCGTGTCCAGCGGCATGGTGACGACGGTGGATTCGGTGACGATGGCCAGATCGGCCGCGGGCGTGATCAGCATCGAGACCCCCGAGCGGGCCGATACGTGCCCGTACGCGGTGACCAGCCCGAGACCGGACAGCACATGCGCGGCCTCAACCAGATCGCTTCGCAGCGCTGCCGGAGTCACCGCGGGTCCTCCCGTCCTCCAGGGTGCCGGCCGTCTTCCCAGACCGCCCGGCGATGGCTAAACTGTATGCAGTTTCGCGGGAAAGGGGAAGAGCCGTGATCTCAGGACTGCACCACTACGCCTTGGAAGTACCGGACCTGGCGGTGGCCGAGGGTTTCCTGCAGGACTTCGGCCTGGAGACTCAGGAGAAGGACGGGTCGCTGGTCGCCCAGTGCCCCGGCCGCGACCAGGAACAGGTCCGGCTGCTTCAGGCGGGCGCCAAGCGGCTGCACCATGTCTCGTTCACGCTGCGCCCGGGCTCGCTGGACTCGGTACGGGAGGCGCTGGAGCGCGCCGGCACGCCTGTCATCGAGCCGCCCGCGGGGGCCACGGAGCACGGTTTGTGGGTGCGCGACCCTGACGGCACCGCGGTGCAGTTGCTCGATGATGCTCAGGCCCCCGCCCGTCCGGTCGCCGACGTGCTGGCGAACGTGGGCGGTACGCACCAGCGGATCGGCGTGGCGCAATGGCAGCAGGCCACCGAGGACGTGATGCCGCGCCGGCTGGGGCACACGCTGCTGTTCACACCGCAGCCGCAGCAGATGACCGACTTCTACACCGGCGTGCTCGGGCTTCGCGTGAGCGACCGGATCCACGATCTGGTGACGTTCCTCAACGCGGGCCCTGGGGACCATCACATCTTCGGGTTCATCGCGAGCAGCCACCCGGGCTTTCACCACGCCAGCTTCGAGGTGCCGTCCATCGACGCGATCGCGCTCGGTGCCGACCGGATGCGCGGCCGGGGACGCGACGCCGGGTGGGGACTGGGACGTCACACGATCGGATCGAACTTCTTCCACTACAACCCCGACCCGTGGGGCTCGTGGATCGAGTGGTTCTCCGACATCGACCAGATCGACGACTGCTGGGTCGCCCGCGAATGGGACGTTCCCCCGCACCTGTGGGGAACGCCGCCGCCGGAGACCTTCCTCAGCAATCGCGAACCGCGCGACTGAGCCGGGCCGTCAGTTCCACGTCCACGCACCACACCTGACCGGCGAAATCCGGCGACGTCTCCGGCCAGCGCACCACACGGTGCAACGGGCCGCGTCTTCGATGGTCAGCGGGCGTCTTCAGTGGCCGCAGGCTGCCGCGACACCCTGCAACTCGTCCCCTTGGCCTTCACGTCTACTCGCCAGTCTGGTCGTCTACCTCTGCGCCGGGAGCGTTCTGCTTCACCGACTCGATTCCATCCTGACCACAACCGCCCCAACCATCGCCTGGTCTAGGCGAGCCGAAGCTGATCGCCCCGAGGCCCCGCCGGAGCGCTCACACTGCTCCATCGGGATCTGGTCGTGAAGGGCTTCCGGTCGGCGGCAGGTGGTCCATCAGGGCGGCTACGGCCTGCCCGGTGCTCGCGCCGATCAGCGATCCGGCCACGACGTCGCCTGGGTAATGCACGCCAGTGTGCACCCGGGAGTACGCGACAGCCGCCGCCAGGAACCGCAGCGCCAGGCCGAGCCAGGGCTGGTCCCGGCCGATGGCCGAGGCGAAAGCGAACCCCGATGCCGCGTGCCCGGACGGGAAGGACGTGGAGGTCGGCATCCGCACGTTCCGCTGCTCCGGGACTCCGGCACCGGCCCGGTCAGGGCGCTGCCGGGGCCAGAGGGACTTGACGTCAAGGTTTATCAGCGCGGAGGTGACGCCGATGGCCAGTGTTCCGCGCACCGCCGCACGCCGACCGGTCCGGCCGCCCGCCACGGCGAGTCCAGCCGCGATGGCCAGCCAGAGGCGGGAGTTATTGGCGGCGTTGGAGAGCCGGCGCAGCGGCTCGTCGAGGGACGGGGTGGACGTGGACGCTACGGCGGAGTAGATCGCCCGGTCCACTGCCCCCAGCTCGCGCAGCCCTTGGGCAACCTGCTGGCCGACCGGGCCGCCTAGCCGCGCGAGCCGGTCAGCCAGGCGCTCCGCTACCACCTCGGTGTCAGCGGGCTCGCGGGCGGCACCCTGCCTTGCCATCGGCGTATGCTAACACCCAGGCCGAATGGGAACGCGGGGACGGTCTGACGGTCAGGGAGGATCAAGTGCCGGGGCAGCGCGCGGCGGTGGGGGCGCCGCAGCGGCCGGGCGCGGGTCGGCGGCTGGCAGCCGTGGCCGCCATGGCGACGCTAGTGGCAGCAGGCGTCCTTCTCCTCATCGGCATCGCTGCCCATGTGCTGGCCGTTGTCCTGGCCTTTGTCTCCCTGCTGATCTGCGCCACGGGCGGCTGGTACGCGGTGTCGAGGCGCGGCGTGGTGCGGGTGATCGCCGTGGCCGTGGTGGTGGCATCTGTCGCGGCGTTCGGCACCGGCCTGTTCTTCGCCAACATCAGTGTCTGGCGGGTGAGCCTCATCGTGGTCCTGGGCGGGCTGTCAGTGCTGGCCGCGCGGTACGCGCTCCGGCGGACCCGCGGGCAACTGCGCGCCGACCTGGCGCAGCTCGTTCGGGCCGAGCGCCCGGCGCATCCCGTTCTGATCATGAATCCGAAGTCCGGGGGCGGCAAGGCGGAGCGGTTCCACCTCGCCGAGGAATGCCGGAAGCGGGGCATCGAGCCGGTCGTCCTGCGGCCCGGCGATGACTTGCATCAGTTGGCCGAGGACGCCATCGCGCGGGGAGCCGACGTGATCGGCATGGCTGGCGGCGACGGTTCCCAGGCGCTGGTCGCTTCGGTCGCCGCGCGGCACGATGTCCCGCATGTGTGCGTGCCAGCGGGCACCCGGAACCATTTCGCGCTCGACCTGGGGCTGGATCGCAGCGATGTGGTGGGCGCGCTCGACGCGTTCGCGGACGGGGTCGAGCGCCGGATCGACCTGGCCACGGTGAACGGGCGGACGTTCGTGAACAACGCCTCGCTCGGGGTCTACGCGGAAGTCGTCCAGTCGCCCGACTACCGGGACGCGAAGCTGAAGACCGCCGCCGCGATTCTGCCTGACCTGCTCGGCCCGGACGCGACCCAGTTTGACCTCCGCTACACCGGGCCGGACGGCGAGGTGCGACGGACGGCACACCTGATCCTCGTGTCGAACGACCCGTATCAGCTCGACCACGCAGGCGGCCGCGGAACCCGCGCGCGGATCGACCGTGGCGAACTCGGAATCGTGGCGGTCATGATCGCCGACGCGGCTGCGGCCAGGAACTTTGTGGTGCTCGAGGCGGCGGGCCAGGTCCGCCGGTTCCCCGGGTGGGTCGAGTGGAGCGCACCGCAGTTCGAGGTCAGTTCTGGCGCCCCGGTGCAGATCGGCGTCGACGGTGAGGCATTGACAATGGATCCGCCCGTGGTCTTCGAGTCCCGGCCGCGCGCGTTGCGGATCCGGCTGCCGCGCCACGCCCTGCAGCTCTCACCTGCGGCGAGAACAGGGCAGCTGCTTTCTGGCTCGACCATCGCGGAGCTTGGCCGAGTCGCCGCGGGCCAAGTTGGCACGGGCTAAACCTGGGCTGAACCTTGCGCGATCACGAGGAATGGCCGTTGGCGCGCGGGATGTGCAGCGCGTCCACGACGATGCAGCCGCACGTGGTGAAGGGTGTCCCTTGACTACCGTCAACCTGGGTTCGCATTAGAGTCCTAGGAAACGAGGAGGGTGGCTATGGCGGAGATAACGCTCATGATCGGGGGCGACGCCAGCTGTACCGATGGTGCTTGCGGCGAGGTGAGGCGCGTGGTCGTCGACCCCGTTGCGCGAAAGGTCACCCATCTCATGGTCGAGCCGAAGGGGCGGCAGGGGCTCGGCCGGCTTGTTCCTCTGGACCTGGTCGACGCGACGACGGGCGAGATCCGGCTCCGCTGCACCATGGCCGAGTTCGAGAAGCTCGGCTCCGGCGAAGAGACGGAGTTCGTGCCGGGCTCCCTCGGCTACAACAAAGGCGGCCCCGCACAGGTGGTCTCTGACCCTGACTACCCCGGCGCGGGCGACCCGTTCGTGGACGGCAATGCTGTCCCGGGATTCTCCGAGACCGAGACCATCGACATCTACCCTCAGGACGAGGTGGAGGTGCGGCGCGGCGATCACGTCCATGCCACCGACGGGGACATCGGGCAGATCCACGCGCTCCGCATCGACCGTGACAACTATGACGTGACCTCCGTGCTCCTCCAAGAGGGGCACCACTTGTGGGGTCACAAGGAAGTAGCTATCCCGATCAGCGCCGTGGCTAGCCTCGGCGACGGTATCCGGCTCAACATCACCAAGCAGCAAGTGGAGGACTTGCCGCCCGTGGACACCCATCACCCGAACGTGTAGACCCGGCCGGATGCGGGAAAGCGCACAGCCAGACAGCATGCGAGTACGGCCACCCGGGGGATGCACGCTGGCCACCAGCGACGGCCACATCCTTCCGGCCTTGTCCCGGCCGCGCCGGCAGCCGCCGATTCCATGATCACGAAAGATTCCCGTCATATATGCAGCAGCCACACCCGCCACGACAGCCACGCTGGGTCACAGCGACGAGGCCCGCGATGGCGACCAGGCCCAGGCCGATTCCAGGATCACGGAGCATCCGCGTCATATGCGGCCGCGAATGTTCCGTGATCATGAAGGTCGGTCACTCGCGGATGCCTCGGCCGCGCTTGGCGCGGCCGGCCGGGGTGCTGGGCCCCGTGCCGGCCGGGCTAGCTGGCGCGGACCAGGCCGCCGTCGACGTAGAAGGTCTGGCCGGTGATGAAGGCCGCGTCGTCGGAGACCAGGAACGCGAGCGTCCCGGTGAGATCGTCGGGCAGCTGCAGCCGCTTGATCGCCTGCATCTGCGGGACGACCTCGAAGAAGATCTCCGGGCCGGCCTCCGTGGTCGCCGTGCGTACCAGCGACGGGCCGATCGCGTTGGCGGTAATGCCGAACTCGGCCAGCTCGGTCGCCAGCCCCCGGGTCAGGCCGATGACCGCCATCTTGGCCGCGATGTAGTGCGTGAAGCCCGGGATGACCAGGCCAACGGAGTTGGAGGTCATGTTCACGATCCGGCCCCAGCCGCGGGCCTTCATGGCTGGCGTGAACGCCTGGCTGGTGAGGAACATCGACTCGACGTTGACGGCGAACATCCGCCGCCAGTCGGTGATCGACATCTCCGCCAGCGGCTGGTTGGGGTAGATGCCGGCGTTGTTCACCAGGATGTCGGCGGCGCCGAGCGCGGCCTCGACCTCGCCGACGGCACTGGCTACCTGGTCGGGATCGGTGACGTCGACGACGAACGACGCGCCCTTGGAGCCAGCCGCCTCGATGTCGGCCACCGCGGCGGATCCATCGGCGATGTCGAGCACCGCCACCGAGGCGCCCTCGGCGGCGAGCCTGCCGGCGTAGGCGCGGCCGATCCCGTTGGCCGCGCCCGTCACGACCGCGACACGCCCGCTCAGCCGGCCGGTCACGCTGACACGCCGTGCTTGTCGGCCGCCAATCGGCGCATGGCGTTCAGGGTGGCCTGAACCGCCTTGAGGTAGTCGCCGGTCATGGATTTGGCGTATTCCTGCTCGGCGGCCGAGCCTCCCTCGACGCCGGAGACGACGAGGGCGAAGCTGAACCGAAGGTGAAGGTCATGGTCGCCGCCTTCGATCTCGTTGGCGATGGTGCCCAGCACCGGACCGGCGATCCGGGTGAACACGACCCGGTGCGGCGCCTCCAGCGTGATGCGCTCGGTGAACCGCTCGCCGCGGAAGTCGATGTCGCGGTCGAACACGGTGTCGCCGTACCGCGTGGTCACCTCGCAGAAGGTCATGCTGGGCACGAAGGGCAGCGCATTGTTCGCCTTGAGCACCAGGCCGTCCCATACGGCGGCGCGATCGAGTTGCGGTTCGCCGGCGACATTGACCGGCAACTGGTGCGTTACGTAGATCATGATGTCCTTCCCGATGCGTCGATGACGGGGTTGTCGAGGGCACCCAGGCCGTCGATGGTGGTGCGGACGAGATCGCCGGGGCGCAGGTACAGGCCGCGGCCGGCGCCCACCCCGGACGGGGTGCCGGTCGCGATGACGTCGCCGGGCTCGAGCGTGACGACCTCGCTGGCCGCCGAGATAAGCTCGGCGACCGTGCAGATCATGTCGGCGGTCGATTCCTCCTGCTGAAGCTCGCCGTTCACCCACAGGCGCAGCAGCAGGTCCTGGGGGTCGGGTACCTGGAACGCGGGAGTGATGCCGGGCCCGAGGGGAAGCGATCCGTCGATGGACTTGGCGGCGAACCAGTCATAGGTGAAGGCGTCGGCCGGCACGCTGCGGCGTTTATGGTGCCCCCGCGCGGTGACGTCGTTGGCGACGCAGTACCCGGCCACGTGCGCCAGTGCGTCCTGCGGTGCGATATCGCGGCCGCCGAGGCCGATGACGACGGCGAGTTCCGCTTCCCAGTCATACCGGGCCGTCTGCGGAGAGCGGACGATGATGGCGTCCGTGGGCCCGATCACGGTGGTGGTGGGAGCCTTGAGGAAGAAGTACGGTTTCCAGTCATCACCAGGGACCTCGCCGCCCATCTCACGGATGTGGCGCCGGTAGTTGACGCCGGCGCAGACGACCTTGCGGGGCCACCGCACCGGCGCCAGGAGGGTGTCATAGTCGATGACGGGGGCGTCGTCGACCTCGATGGCTCGCAAGACATCGTCGGCTTGCTTCCAGTCCTCGAGTAGCTCCAGCATGGTCGTCCAGCGCTTAAGGTCCGGCGGGGCGACCAGGGTCCCGTCCTCGCGCAGGACAGCCAGGCCGATGGTGTCGCCCCGCTGGTAGGTCGCCAGCGACCACGTCATGAAGATGCTCCTCGGGTAAGTGCCGAATCGCCGGAGATCTGGTCGTGGACGCAGGCGATGTCGAGTTCACCCCACCCGTCGGCGACTGCCTTGTCGAACACGGTCTTGGCCGACGTGAAGACAGGAGTCTGCAGGCCGGCTGCGGCGGCGGCGTCCTCGACCTGCCCGAGGATGGAGTGCAGCGTGTCGATCGGCCCGGGAGCGGGCAGCCAGGTGCGCTGCTGCATCACCGGCCCGCGTTGCTTCCAGATGGCCGATGCCGCGATCGAGTTGTCGAGGGTGCGCTGGACGAGTTCCAGATCGAGGCCGCTGCGCCGGGCCAGCACCATCGCCTCGGCCGCCGCGACGGTATGCACGGCCAGGAGCATGCTCGCGATGTACTTCATCCGGGCGCCCGTTCCGAACGCGCCGGTATAGACCCAGGGACCCGAGATGGCGTCCAGCACGGGACGGACGCTGTCGACGCTGGCCTGGTCGCCGGAGGCGAAGGTCGTCGCCAGCCGCGGGCCGACCATGCCGGGGCTTCCGCTGATGGGGCAGTCAAGCAGGTCGCCGCCGCGGCGCCGGACCGCGTCCCGGATCCGGCTCTTGTGGCCGACGTCGATGGTGCTCATCTCGATATGCACGGTGCCCGCACGCAGTCTCGTGAGCGTGCCCGCTTTGCCGCACACGACCTCCTCGACGGCGGCCGCGTCGGGCAGGATCGACAGCAGGACGTCGGCCCGCTCGGCCACCTCGGCCGGGGAGGCGGCGGCAATGCCGCCGGACGCGATCAGCTCGGATGACCCGCTACGGCGGTAGCCGATGACCTCGAAGCCCCGCTCGGCCAGGTTGCGGGCGATGGGCATGCCCATCTTGCCCAGGCCGATGATGCCGACTCGGTACATCGCTACCTCCTGAAGTCACGCAGCCTCACATCACGCAGCGGTCAGCGCCACTCATAGGTCCCGGTGCCCAGTGACACCCGCACCGAGACGGACCCCTCGTTGAGCCGCCAGCGGTGCACCTCGAATGTCCGCAGGCCGGCCCGCACGAACGGGTCATCCGCGGCGATGAGGCGGGCCGCCTCCTCGTCGGGCGCGCGGAGAACGGTCACCCCGGAACCGGGCCCGATCCCGGGTCCTGACAGCAGCGGCCCGGACGCGAACAGCACGTCCGCCTGCTCCAGTTCCAGCAGCCAGGCCAGGTGACGCTCCACATGCGCGTCAATCGCCGCCTGGTCAGTGCCCGCGGCCGGGGTGGACAGGATGAGCCAGTAGTCACGCGCCAGCAGCCGGGAACGATCAACGGGGACCGCTGGTGCCTGGCTGCTCACCCTCTAAACTGTATACACTTATTGTGTTACGTCAAGAGTCTGCTGTGTTACATCCGTCGCCCGGTGGCGGCGAACTGTATGCAGGCTTCGTGCGATCGGGAAGAATATCGTCATGGCCCGCACCTCGCTCATCCCCGACATCCGCAAGGTTCACCTGCCGGAAGCCCGGCAGGCGATCCCGCATGTGCATGCCTATCTGCGTGAGTGCATCCTCGACGGCACGCTGACGCCAGGCACCAAGCTCTCGCAGGTGACCCTGGCCGGGCAGCTGGGCATCAGCCGCACCCCGTTGCGGGAGGTGCTGCGGATGCTGCAGGAGGAGGGCCTCGTCGAGATCGAGCCCAACCAGCGCACCCGCGTCGCCGGCCTGGACCCGCAGGAGCTGGACGACATCTACGCCTGCCGGATCCTGCTGGAGACCGTTGCCCTGTCGATGACGATGGGGAATTTCGTGCCGGCCGGCCGCAAGGAGGCCAAGCGGCTGCTGACGGCGATGCGGCGCGCGGCCAAGACGGGGGACTTTGACGCCTGGTTCAGGGCGCACGCCGACTACCACCGGCTCATCACCGCGGGCGCCGGGGAGGCCATGCAGCGGCAACTCCAGGCTTTCGCCGACCGGACGATCCGCTACATCCGGATCTACCAGCTGTCGGACCCGAACAGCTGGCAGGCCGCTGGCGATGTCGAGCATGCCCAGATCCTGGAGGCGCTGATCGCTGGCGACGAGCGGGGCGCGCTCACCGGGATGGCACATCACCTGGCGCGCACCGCACTGCGCGTGCTGACCGATTGCGCGCCGGAGTACGTGCCCGTGGCGGTGCCGCACGCGGTCGCGCTCATCGACCGCAAGCCGCCTGCCGCGCTGCGGCTGACCGGCGCGAGCTGACGTCAGCCCGGAGCAAGCTGACATAAATCAGCCAGCAGCGAGCCGTGGTCAGCCAGCCAGGAACGGCTGGACAACGGCGAGGAACTCAGCCGTCTTCTCGATCATCGTCCAGTGCCCGCAGCCCGACAGGACGTGCAGCCGTGAGTCGGGGAGCAGGTCCAGCAGCCGGGCGGAGGAATCCCTCCATGGCACTACCCGGTCGTCGCGGCCATGCACCATCAGGACCGGAGCGCTGATCGCCGCGAGTTCCGCGCCGGATAGCGCGAGGTCGTCCACCCAGCGCTGCCGCGGCTCGGGGAACATCGCCGCCCACGAGTCCCGCACCTGCGGGTTGAGGCTGGCCTGGTAGCGGAGATCGACGAGTTCGTCGGTGATCAGATCGCGGTTGTCCGCGAACAGCCCGAGGAGCTGCCGCATCTGCTCCGCGCCGGGGGTGTAGCCCCACACCGCGTTCAGCCCGTCAGGCAGAGCCATCGCCACGCCCATCGAGCCCATGAGCACGATGCGCCGCACCGCGCCCGGCCTGGCCGCCGCCATCGACAGCGCGATGGCGCCGCCCATCGAGTTGCCGATGACGTCGACGGCGCCGACTCCGAGCGTGTCGAGCAGGGCCAGGGCATGGTCGGTCCAGGCCGCGCGGCCATAGGTGCGCAGCTCACCTGTGGCCGTTCCGCCAAATCCCAGCTGATCGGGTGCGATGACGCGGCGGACCGCGCTGATCGCCGGGATGACGGGGCGCCAGTTCGCGGTGGCGGTCACGCCGGGCCCGGACCCGTGCAACAGCAGCACCGGAACTGCGGCTCCCGGCGCTGCGGTGTCGATGACGGCGGTGGCCACGCCATTCACATCGAGGTGGCGGGCCGCCAGGGTGCCGGTGGTCACGAGGTATCGGCTCCGGCCCGCTCCGGCTGCAGCTGGGCCTGGCTGGAGACACGTCTCACCGGGCCCAGCCACATGTCGATGGAACCGATCTCGTCCGGGTCGAAGGTCCGCGGTACCCATGTGGCGTCGTCATCGATGCGGCGCACGCCGAACGAGTACTCGTAGGTGAACCCCTCCGGGCCGAGGAAATACAGGAAGATCGCGGTGGACTGGGGATGCCGGCCGGGCCCCATCTCGATCTCGACGCCGTGCTCGATCAGGAAGTGCCAGTTGCGGAACACGTCGTCGATGGAGGCGACCTGGAAGTTCATGTGGCACAGCCCGGGCCGCTCGCCCTGGAACACGGCCAGCTTGTGGTGGACCGGATCGATCCGCAGCAGGCAGGCCTGGTCGCCGATCCAGTCCGACACCCGCGCGTTGAAGCGGGTGCTCCAGAACCGGTGCGCCTCGTGCACGTCGGGCGCGTCCAGGCACAGGTGACCGAACTCGGTGATGCCGGCCGGCCGGGTGAACGCGACCGGCCGGGCGATCGTCTCCTGCTGGCTCACCAGTTCCAAGCGATTACCGAACGGATCGTCAAAGGCGATGTACTCCCTTACCCGGCGGGAACGTGCCTGGTGCGCCGGACCCCGGTGCACGATGATCCCTGAGCGTTCGAGCTCGGTCTCGGCGGCGGCCAGCGCGTCGGAGTCGGCGACGGCGAAGCCGGAGGAAATGACGCCGGATGGTCCCTCGACCAGGGCCAGGCAGTGGTGGCGGTGATCGGCGCGCAGATGCGCGACACCGAACTCGGCCGGGGCCGCCAGTTCCAGGCCGACGATGCCGGTGGCGAACCGGACCGCCGCGTCAAGGTCGGCAACGCCGGAGCGGACATAGGCGATGTCGGTGAGCGTGATCATCGGGTCGGCTCAGGCGTAGACCGGGGCGACATCGATGTAGATCTGCCAGTCGCGGACCAGGTCGCCCTGGTAGATCAGGATGTCCGCGTTGGGGAGCGTCACGGTCTTGCCGTCCTTGCGCAGATACTCGACGTCGATCTGCGCGACGACCGTGTCCCCGAACTCCCACACGTTCCTGATGTGGTGGGTCAGGCCGTCGATGCTGGAGAAGAACCCGGCGACCGCTTCCTTGACGGCCTCGCGGCCGGTGACCGGATCGGCGTTGGCGAAGCGGAACTTCGCGTCCGGGGTGAGGTGGGCGACGAACTTGTCGGGGTCGAAGGCGTCGATGTCGGCGAAAACCGTCGCTACGTCGCGGCTCATGACGTGCTCCCGTCGTTGGCAGGCCAGGGGAGGATCTACCAAAACTGTATGCAGTTAGCCAGAGATGCGCAACGGCTCTTGACAGCAAAAACTGCATACACATACTTTGCTGAAAGCCGCGACGCCGGGACCTGACCATCGCTGGGCGCTGTGCCCGTCGGCCGCCTGGCGCCGGTAACTTGCCGCTCAGCAGATGAGGTGGTGTGGGCCGTGGACGTCGTCGCGCAGGCGGAGGCGGCAGACCTGCTGTCTTCCGCGTATGAGACACGGGTCCCGATTGAGCCGTTGATGGAGAAGTACCACGGGCTGATGCTGGGCGACGCGTATGAGATCCAGTTGCTGCAGATCCGCCGGAGGGTAGCGTCCGGGGCGCGGATCAAGGGGCACAAGGTGGGGCTGACGTCAGCGGCGATGCAGCGCCAGATGGGTGTCGGCCAGCCCGACTACGGTCATCTTCTCGATGACATGTTCTGGCTGGAACATCAGCCGATACCGGTGTCGCGATTCCTGCAGCCGCGGGTGGAGCCGGAGGTCGCGCTGGTGCTGAAACGGCCGCTGCAGGGCCCGGGCGTCACGGTCGCCGAGGCAGTCGCCGCGATCGACTTCGTCCTGCCCGCATTGGAGCTCATTGACTCGCGGATCCGGGACTGGAGGATTGGGCTGCTGGACACCATCGCGGACAACGCGTCGTCAGGTGGAGTGGTGCTGGGCAGCACCCCGACCTCGCTGTCCGCGGTGGACTTGCGGCTTGGTGGCTGCAATCTGCACCGGAACGGTGCGCTGGCCTGCACCGGCGCGGGTGGCGCGGTGCTCGGCTCGCCGCTGACGTCGCTGGTCTGGCTGGCGAACACGGTCGGCGCGCAAGGAGTCGTGCTCGAAGCCGGACACGTGATCCTGCCCGGCTCCATCACCGCTTCTATCCCGGCTTCGGCGGGGGACTGCATCACCGCCACGTTTGCCGGGCTGGGCAGCGTGACCGCGCGCTTCACCGAGGACTGAGGATGCTGATGAGCACCTGGGATTGTGACCGAGCGGCGAGTGTGCTGCTTGAGGCCGAGGAGTCACGCACCGACCGCGGCCCGATCACCGACGAATGGCCCGAACTGGATCTTGAGACGGCGTATGCCGTGCAGGACGAGACGCTGCGACGCCGACTCGATCGGGGGGAGCGGCTGATCGGCGTGAAGCTCGGCCTCACGTCGCGGGCCAAACAGCAACGGATGAACATAGCGTCGCCACTGACCGCCTGGCTCACCGACGCGATGGTGCTCCCGGCCGGCGATCCGGTGCCGCAGGACAGGCTGATCCACCCGCGGGCCGAGCCAGAGATCGTGTTCGTGATGCGAGACAGGCTGACTGGTCCGGGTGTCACGGCGGCCACGGCACTCGCGGCGGTGGCGGCGGTGTGTGCCGGGATCGAGATCATTGACAGCCGTTACCGCGATTTCACGTTCACGCTCCCGGACGTGGTCGCGGACAACGCGTCGTCCGGGTTCTTCGTGACCGGCCCGGTCGCCCGCTCCCCAGCGGAACTCGACCTCACGCTTGAAGCATGCCTCGTCGAGGCCGACGGGCAGATCGTCGACTCAGCCACCGGCGCCGCCGTGCAGGGCCACCCGGCCGAGGCGCTCGCGCTCGCGGCCAATGACCTGGGGCGGCGCGGGCTCGCGATCGAACCCGGCTGGATCGTCCTCACCGGTGGCATGACCGATGCCGTCTTCGTGACGCCGGGATCGGCGCTGGCCGCGCACTTCACCCATCTCGGTTCGATCTTTCTGTCCGGAGGCTGAGGTGCCGCTCGTCGAGGTGACCCTGGCCGAGGGCCGGACGCCGGAGCAGATCCGGTCGCTGATCCACGAACTGCACGAGGCGGTCATCCGCGCTGTCGCCGCGCCGCCGGAGAATGTGCGGGTCATCGTCCGGGAGGTGCCGGCCACGCACTGGGCTGCTGGTGACGTCACGATCGATGAAAGGCGTGGCTGACGGGACTTTCGGTGGGAGCGGCCCCCCCGGAAGGCGGCCACGGCATAACGCGCCTGACGCGGACCCCGAGGGTGCCGCGTCAGGCGCGCCTGCGGTGGTGCGGTCAGCCGCCGATGTAGTCGGCGGGCAGGTTCCGTCCCGGCACCTGGCCCGGCGCCAGGATCTTTGTGTCGCCCGGGTACGGCCGCACCCAGCCGGTGGCGGAGTACCAGTCGAGCCGGTTGAGCATGGCCGGGTTCGCCTGGTCCTCATTGGGCTTGGCCCCGCCGAAGTGCTGATGCGTGCTCCACGCGGCCCACTGCTGGTAAATGGCCATCATCGCGGCCGGGATCACTGTCTTGGCCGAGCCAACGGTGGCGGACCTGACCGCCTGCGCTGGCGTCCCCGCGGTCACCCCGGCCAAGCCTGCGGTCAGCGGGATCTGGTTGGGCAGCGCGTTGTAGGGGGTGAAATTGGGGTGGTTGGAGAAGGCGCTGAACATCGGCTCGGCCGCCCTGTCCTCCTGGTTCATCGGCTGGATGCCGAGGATCTGCTCGATCGTCTTCACCATGTTGAGCTGGGTGTAGTAGTTGTCGAGGACCACACCGCGCTTGGCGTACGGGCTGATCACCAGCGCCGTGCTCCGGTGCCCGTCCACGTGGTCGACGCCGTTCTGCGGGTCGTCCTCGACCACGAAGATCGCCGAGGACTTCCAGAACTTGCTGTGTGAAATGGCGTCCACGATGCGCCCGACGGCCAGGTCATTGTCGGCGACCTGGGCGATCGGGTTGGGGTCGCCGCTGCCCACGCCGGAGGTGTGGTCGTCGGGCATCCACATCAGGTTGAGGTTGGCGAGATTGCCGGTCTTCTCGCTCTGCTGGAACGACCGGAGCCAGATGTCGGTGCGGTACTGGTCCGGGACATTGAGGTCGAACCTCGGGTACTGGTGGTTGTCGATCGCGTTGAGTGAGGGGATGTCGGCATAGGTGGAGTACTTGTCCAGCGGAACCGGCAGCGGGCCGCTGGCCTTGCCCTCCAGGATCTGGGAGTCCTGGTACCACTGCTGCCAGGTGGGGTAGCCGATGGCCGGCACGTTGAAGAAGTTGTTGTACTCGCCGAACGCGGCCGCCGTCTGGCCGGCGCGCTCCGCCGCGTTCCAGAGGAATCCGTTCCGCTGGTAGGCGAGGGCGTCGCCGCCCTGAGCCGGGTAGCTCCGGAAGAACGCGCCGAACTCCTTCTCGATGTAGTCGTTGGCGTCCGCCTGCATCAGCCAGTTGTGGCCATCCGCCGACAGCGTGCCCTCGTCGTAGAAGTTGTCGAACAGCCCGAAGCTGTTGGCCAGGGCGTGCTGGTTAGGCGTGACAGTCCCGCCGAACTGCGTCAGGGACGGGGCGCCATTGCCCTTGGCGACGTCCCCGAACACCTGGTCGTAGGTGCGGTTTTCCTTCACGATCAGGAACACGTGCTTGATCGGTGAGGGCTCCCCGAGTCGTGCCGGTACGGCAGCGGTGGCCCCGGCGGTGCTGGGCGAGGAGCGCGACGCGAGCAGGTGCTCCCAGTCGTTGTCGACGAAGACCTGATGGGTGTACTTGCCGAGGTCCTCCTGGCCGGGCAGGGCAAAGGTCGTCAGCGAACCCGTGTCGTCATAGGTGTTGTGCCCGGTCGCCGGATTGGTGCCGGGACCCTTGGCGATCGTGCTCTCCGGGCCCCGTGCTCCGATGCCCTTGTCGTTGGTCACCACGATCTTGCCCAGCTTGGCGTCCATGGCGACGTTGACCGGGTACCAGTCGGTCGGCAGGAGACCCTGGTACTGCACTGGTGAGACCGGGCCGTTGTAGCGGAAGACGGCGATCGCGTTGTCCCGGCCGATGCTGACCAAGATGTGCTCAGCATCCGGCATGGTGATCGCGTTCGGGTAGCTGCCCACCGTGGAGCCGGGCAGCGGATTGACGTTGAAGGTCTGCGTGACGTGCTTGGCCGCCGTGTCGATGACCGACACGCTGTCGTCGTTGGAGTTGGCCACCAAGAGCGCCCTGCCGTGCAGGTACATGGCGGTGGGCTCCAGGCCGACGGGGATGGCGCCGGTCTGCTGGCCGCTGCTCAGATCGACGACGGAGACCGTTCCGGTGCTGGCCGCCCCGGTGGAGTTGTTCGACACGATCGGCGTGCCGTCGGAGAGGTTGGTGAAGTCGCCTGGCTTGGCCGGCCGGCCACCCTCGTTGGAGACGAAGGCCTGATCGCCAACCAGGACGACCTGCCGGGGGGCGTTGCCGACCGGGATCTGGCTGACCAGCGCATTGGTGGCCGTGTCGAGGACCCCGAGGGTGTTGCTGCCGTTGAGGGCCACGTACGCCTTCGACCCGTCCGGTGAGAAGGCCATGCCGGAGGGCAGCGCCGGGCCGTTCGGACCAGTCAGCGGAATCACCAGCGGCGTGGTGTTCACCAGGCCATTGGCCTGGACGGAGAAGCGCAGCAGGTCAGCGGACTGCGGGACCCACAGGCTCTTGCCGTCCGGGGAGTAGAAGGGTCCGTCCGCGGCGACCGAGCCATCTCCGACGATCGGGTCGGAGCTGCTTCCCGTGCCCACCTGCTGGACGATCTGGCCTGTGGTGACGTTGATGAGCGACAGGAAGCCGGTGAAGTTTTGCCACGTCATGGCGGCCATCGTGGTCCCGTCCGAGCTCAGGGTGCTGGACGGGAGCCGGCCGTTGGTCACCAGCGTGCGGGTGCCTATCGGCTTGACCCACTGATTGGACGGCAGCAGGATCCCGTTCGCGGTGTTCTGCCCGGTTTGCTGGTTGCCGAACTCACCGTCGAAGAATCCACTGGCCGCCCCGGCACTGACACCGCCGATGAGTACAACCAGGCTGGTCACGCTGCCAATGGCCAGCGTGCGCCGCGGCAGGCGCATCGCGCCCTTGGTCGCGACTCTCAGCCATTCTTTCGGTCGAGCGCGCATCCGTTCCTCGCCTCCGTTTCCCAGGACCCAGCGGACGCAGACATAGGTGCGGCCAGTACTGGGCTTGCTGCGCCACGCTACGGATGGCAGACGTCTCCTGGTCTCCCGCCAGGTGAATTCCAGCGACGTGCCCGATGAACGCCGATCAGCAGCCTGCTTGCCCCCGGGGGCGGCGGCGGCTCCCTCCAGGGCATCAGCGGGTGCAGCGGGCGTCAGGCCGTCGCGTCTCTGTGTTCCAGAGTCGCCCAGTCTCCGGTCTGTGTCCAGGAGTAGCTGGCCGGGCACTCCCAGTGGGCGGCGCCGGGCCTTTAACTACCGTGCCGTTGCTTGCGCGGGCGCCCAGCGAATGGTGAAGCTATCCAATAGATAGCCAAACGCGTTTACTGTCGGTTGAACGAAGTTGTCCCGGATAGTCCGTGTCGCCTCGGTCTCGGCTGTCCTGACCAGCGGCCGCGTGACTTGCTGGACGTGAGTAGATCTATAAAACGCGATGTGCTGGGCCTGGGAATAGAGCACTGACTCCGAAAACTGAGGACGCAGCACCATGCCACAGGCGAACCCTGGGTACGTCCAGCTATGCTGCGAGTCTATCGGTTTTGACGGGATATTGTCGATTGTAACGTCGTGAACCGACTGCGGAAGCTGTGGCGCCGGCAGGGTCATTATGACTCTCACGTGACCAGGCTTGCCTGCCAGAGGGCGGCTGAGGACCTGCAGCCGGTAGTGGCCCGAAGCCGGTCTCCACCAGGCAGGGCCTGGATTGAGGTCGACAGTGGCGGACGCGTGGCCTGCGGCGTAGAAGGTGCTGGCGTACCAACACGGCCAGGGGCCAACGCTCTTAGAAACCTTGTGCGTGAAGAAGAAGCTGAAGTTCGCCTGGCCGAGGGCGGGCTTGGAGATTCCCTCAATCTTCTGCAGCACCCAGGGACCCAGATCGGTATTGGTCGCGCTGCTTGCGCTGATCGTTTGCCATGGCCAGCCGAACTTGATGCTCGGCAGGTGGATATTGACGCCCACAATGTGCAGCGCGGCTGAAAGCGCAGCCAGTACCACAGACGCGATCGCTCTGCGGAATATCAGGCCCACCACAATGATGGCTGCAGCCCGCTTGACCCGGGGCGAGATACGGCGACGGCGCGGGCCAGGATAACCCGCCCTCCCACCTGGCCTCTCTCCGTCGGCCAGGTCGGCACCGCGCGCCTGCCATGGTGGCAGCGGTCTGGGCTGATCTGGCCAGGCGACGCCGTCATCGGGCCCGCGAGGGCCGGTTTGCAGGGTGCCTGGTTCCTTCCTGTCGTACGGATCGTCAGCCCGGTACCAGGCTGCTTCCCGTTGGCCCAGCCTGTTCGCGGTGAGCGTGCCCAGCAGAAAGAGCACAAAACGAACCACGTGGTCCACCTTCTTTCTATGCTTGGCACGATGGCTAGACGGTGGCCTTATAATTAAGGCCCAAAACGATAGGCACGGCCCCGAAGGGCATGCGGAATCGCCCGCCGGGCTTATCCGGCGTATTCGGTTCATCTATGTTGGGCCAGCGCATGTTGATGTGCTGGATGGTGAGGCCCGCCACCGAATACGGGAATTCCATGGCGGATGTATGGTGCAGCTTGAGCAGTCCACCCCAGCGGAACGCCGCGAAGACGTTAGCCAGATCGCGCACCGAGAGGTCCCCCCGCGCGGTCAGGTCGATCTGGTAGACCGCATGGGCGAGCTCCACCAGATCATCGGCGCATTGTTCTAGCGCCTCGGACTTCGTCCGATAAATCGTGCCGTCTGGATTTACGGTACCCAGCTTCTCGCCGAGGACCGGCGAGTAGCGTGGCTGAGCCTTGCACTGCATCCAGTCACATGCAGCCAGCAGCTCCCAGCGGATGCCGCTGTGGCCGGCAACGTCGCGGTAGAGAGGCTGCGCGCGCATGAGCGGCGCCCTGGCCATCGCGATGAAGGCGTTGCTGACGGACGGGGGAATAATTGGCTCATACTGGGCCGTACTTGTCGAGGCATTGCGCGATGCGGTCCTCCGCTTTTTGGAGTTGCTGGGCGCTCGCACCCGCCTGGCCGACATGGTCTGGGCTGATGGCGTCGCCTCCGCTGGCGGCCGATCTGCATAGGACGACCTGCCCGGGCCCTGTGTTGGTGTTGGTGTTGGTGAGGGTGCCGGCGCCGACGAACGTACCGGCGGGGCGGGCGCAGCATCTGGCAGTCCGGGGATGGCTGCTAGACCAGGCGTCGCTGCGTGGAAGGTAGCAGTCGGTGCAACGACGTCGTAGCGGTACAGGTTGTATCGCCGCATGAGGCTGATGAGCTTCGCGCCATAATCGGGATCCGTTGCATAGACGCCCGTGAGGGCAGCCGCGAACCCATTCGGATTCTGACGGTCGGCCATCGCCTGCGTGTAATGCCCGCTGGTCGCGAGGAGCCTGCCGTGGTCATCGATGCTCTCGGCGATATCGTGGTACACGCGAAATGCAGCGGCGCGCGTCACCAACTGGCCGTTCTCGTACTCCTGCGTCGGCTGCGGATCGCTGCCCGCCGGGCCCGTGCCCTTGATTCCAAACAGATTGTGATCTCTGGTGGCCAGGTTGCTTCGGCCCCAGCCAGATTCATCGATGGCCTGCGCGATCGTCACCGCGGCGGGGATGCCGTACTTGCGCTGCGTGGCCACCGCTCCCGGTGCGACTTCGCCGATGAACGCTTGTTGAGCGTTTGAGGCAGCAAACGCCTGTTGAGCGTTGGCAGCAGCCACCGGCGCCGTGGCGGGCGGCGGATGGTGCCTGCGGTACGGAGTCGTGGTCGGCGCGGCCACGTTGGCGGATAGGTCGTGCGCCGTTATCGGCAGGCCAGGGATGGCTGCCGTGCCCGGCGTGGCGGACTGGTCGGCAGTGGACGGTCCCGCGCGGCCTGCCCCCGGCGTAGCCGTATTGACCGGCTTCCCCCGGCTTCCCCCGGCCCCCGGCTGGCGGCCCGGTGAAGTGCGCTTCGGCGCCGGCGAGGGTTGGCGCGGCACCGATTGCCCGTCATTGCTGGACGTGGGCGCGGGCACTGGCATGGCCGGGATAGCCGCACGATCGGGTGGTCGCGCCCGGGCCGGCTTGGGGGAGCCGACCGCAGATGCCCCCGGGATAGCCGCCAGCCCCGTCGCGGCTTGGTCCTGGGCCTGGTGTCCCTTGGGCGCGCGCTCACGGCGGCGCGGCGCCACGGTCGCGGCCGCGGCCGCGACCGTGGCGAGTTGGCCGTTGTTGACGAATCCGGCGACGCCCTGGGCGCCAAGCGGATCGCTATATGCGTGGGCGTTGATAGAGAAATCCGGGAGGGAGTCGCCACCCACGGTGTGCAAAAGTCCGCCGACAGCTTCTGTGACTACCTCGACGTGGCCGTCAAACATCACCCAGTCGCCGGGCAGTGGTTTGTAACCGTCGCCCAGCGGGTGCCAGCGTTGATGCGCCTGCGCGTCTTGGAGGATCGAGACAACGCCGAGCGAGGCCGGATTGGGGTCAACGCGGACATCGGCCCACTCATGGAGCGGCCACGGGTAGGAGGTACCTCCAGTCACCCAGCTTTGCTGGCCAACTACCTGGGCCGCCAACTCCAGTGTCAAACTGGCAAAGGCGGCGCACGACGCGCCATGGTCGACACCATCGATGCTGTCGTGTTGCCAGATGAGCGCCTGCATCTCGGCCGGAGTCTTACCTTCGGCCATCCGCTGGTAGTAATTGGTGACGTTGACGATGGCTGAGCGCAGCACGGCGTCATTCGCCGGGGCGGGCTGGGTTGATTGATCAAGCGCCATCAAGCGAATCGGCACGCTGGTTGGCGACGTCATGTCTGCGGCCGCCTTCGGGACGAACGCGAACCCTGTTATCGCTCCACCGGCGCTGAGGCTCACCAGCGCAGTCACCTGCTGCCACCAGGGTTTGCTGGCTGAATGCACAAGATCACCTCTTTCCCGATTACACAGGGGCCCCGTCGTCCCGGAGCAGATTTGTAGATGAGCGTTCGGATTACGCTAGTGGTTTTGAATTTGGCAGATGCTTAAGGATGGCCTGGACCTGCGGATCGCCCGGGTTTGTCGCGTTCTCAAACAGCACGGCGGCATCCTGAGCGGCGTTGGGCGCGGCACCGACGACCCACTTCTGGTAGACATCGGCCACCAGGGCAGCCTGCCCTTGCGGACTGGTTACGGGTTTGGCGCAGAGGCTCGGAAAGCCTGCTCGCGCATTGATCGCTGCTGATCCGGTATACCGGAGGCAGTTTGCGGAGTCGCTTTCGAGCCCGGGCTGTACGACCGGCTTGCCGTCAGCACCGGTTACGGTCGCGCCCCCGATAATGTTGTTAATCGACCGAGCCGCTACCTGGAGGCTGTCGACCGGATTAGTCGGGTTGTATGGGTGATGGAGGTTCAGGGACCAGGCCATCTCGCCGCCCTGCGCTGGCATGATCGGCTCCAGGCCCCGTCGGCCAGTCTTCGCGTCAGCGAAGTTCGGGTTATTGGCGCTCGTCATCAGGGCGAACACCCAGAGGATCTGACGCGTGGTCTTCGCGCAGGCGAAGTTGACCTGACCAGGCTCAGACTTCACGTCCGGATTTTGGCACGCCTGGCCCGCCTGACTCTGGACTGTTGCCACACTGGCCGGCCACGACGCTCCCCCGCCGGTAAGTGTCATCACCGCGATGGCGACACCTGCGGCGATGACTGCTGTTCCTATAGCCACCTTGCGCCCGGGCGAAAGGCGCGGATAATAGGCACTTCGCCGGCCATGGTTGACGAGGACCTCGGTGCGCCCTTCAGGCGAGTACGCCTGGCGGCCTGAATTCGCGCGGCCATGGCCCTGTGCCGAGTTCGGCGCCGCATAGCCGGCTGACATGCTATCAGCATCGTACTCGCGCCCCACGTCCTCTAGAACGGAGCTGTATGTACCCTGGAATTGGCTAGGCGCCGCTTTGCGTCCACGGGCGGAGTGCGCAAGCTCCCGTTCTAGCGACACTCGCGCGTCAGAGAGCTTGCGCTCGAGTTCCGCGGCCCTGTTCTTCAGGTCTGCGAGGCGTCGGCTATTCGGGCGGATATTGTATTGAAAGTGCCTTCTCACTTTCTCACCTCTAGCATGCGGCCTGCGTTAGGCAAATCCATGTGTTCAGTGACCTGTATGGAACCTGCCTATGAGGCAACTTATCTCGGGGGTAGCATTAGTCTTTTGCCTGGCCTTGGCTATATGCGCGGGCAGTGGCCGGCGACGGCCCGACGCTACGGCCAGCCGTCAGCCATCCCTGTGGTGGGCATGGCTTCCGGGTCGCCACGGTGGCCTGGCGCTCGCGTGATGATCTTGACGAGTCCGGGCCTCCTGTGGCGGCGGCCGCCCCCTCGGCTCGCGGAGATCGCGATCCGGGTCGGCCTTCCCGGCGGCAGGCACCCCGCGGCGGGGAAGGATTGGCCGCGGGCGGGTAGTGCCAGGTCATCGGGCAACGCGTCGGCCCCGCCAAGGGGCAGCGCAGATGCCCGCCGCCATGGCCTGCGGCGGCGAACATCTGGCTGTGACTCGGCAGCCCGGGTGACCGGATACATGCATGTCATTAGAACACATGTACGAGGCCAGTGGGAAGTGCAAGCGATTAGAACAAGCGTTCGCTCCGAGGTGATCTGGCCTGCCCGGGGCCAGGGCCTGAACCGATGCGAGCTGGTCTTTCCGGCTGGTCCCGGTGTCTTGTCCGGCCGGCCGGCAGACCATCGCGAGTTGCTCGTAGGGCTGGGAAGCGAACTCTACCTTGCTTGCCGTCCGTGGTGCCGGGGTGGCTCACGTCCTGCGTGCCGTCTGGGCGTTTCGCCGGCCTTCGGGCGGGCACGCCGTAAGATTTCACCGCCGGCCACCAGGAGGCACCGTGGACATTACCCAGCTGATCCTCGACGACCATCACGAACAGCGCCGGCTCTTCGCGATCCTCGAGCAGATCGACCGCAGCGACACCGCAACATTGAGCGCGGTGTGGGCACGGCTGTCTGCGTTCCTCGAACTGCACGCCGCGGCCGAGGAGGAGATCTTCTACCCGGAGCTGCTGCAGGTGGGCTTGGAGGCTGGCACCGTGGAACGGGAGGAGGAGGAAACACTCGACGCGATCCACGACCACAACGACATCCGGGACGCGATCGCCGCCGTCCCAGGCCACGAGGTCGGCGGCAGTGGATGGTACGAGGCGGTGGCCGCGGTGAACCTGGCCAACGGCGATCACATGGCTGAGGAAGAACGCCAAGGCCTCACCGATTTCCGCCGTCTCGCCGGGCTCGCGCTGCGCCACGATCTGGCCGTCGCGTTCGCGGCGTTCGAGGCGACCCACTTCGCGGGCGTCACGCCAGTGGACACGGATCCGGTCCGCTACGTGCGCGAGGCCGAGCAGAAGCTCGGGCCGTCGCGTAGCCCGGGCGGGCCAGACGGATCGCTCAGCATCGGCAGTCTCAAGGGACGCTGACGCTAAGACCCAAGCTCAGCAGGCGCTGACGTCCGCGGCCGCGGCTCCGCGGCCGCCTTTCGCTGGCCGGGTGTTCGCTCGCTAGAACGTGAGCACGAGGCGCCCCCTCACACCACCTGCCTCCAACCGGCGGTGCGCCTGAGCCACCCGCTCGGCTGGCAGCTCGGCGGCCACCGCGACGCCGTTCCGGCTGGTCTGCGGCTCGGTCACGGTTCCCTCTCAAGGAAGATTCAGGATCGAAAGCAGCTCATCAACGCCGCCCACCCGAAGGTGCGGCCAGCGCACCGGGGGCAGGTGGTCAAAGGAATCGGCGGTACCGAGGCCGGAGGCGACAGCGACGGCCAGCGCCCGCCCACGATGGGCCATCGGCACCTCAAGCTCCGGGTCGTCGCCGACGACAGCCAGGTCAGCCGGGGCCACGCCGAGCTGCTGGCCGGCGCTGCGCAGGGCGTCCAGCGACGGCTTGCCGACCACCCGCACCCGGCAGCCGGTCAGGCTCTTGATCATCGCCGTGATTGCGCGGGAGGTACCGATCGTCCGGCCCTCGGCGGTGGCGAAGAACATCGACTGCGAGCAGCTGTACACCGCGGCGCCGCCCCAGACCGCGTGGCACGCCGCCTCCAAGGCCGGCATGGTGAAGCCCGGGTACCAGCCGACGACGACCGCGTCGACGGCGTCCGCCCTGTCCGGGGCGTCCGCCCCGTCCGTAGCGCCCGTCCCCGGCGGTCCCGCGGCGGGCACCACGTCAATGCCGGCCTCCCGCAGCGGGCCGGCCAGGCCCTCCTCGCCGAGGACGAGCACACGCCGGTAGCGGCGCCGGGTGAACACGTCTGCGGCGCTGCTCGCCGGCCTCAGCATGGCGTGATCCGGGAGGTCGAAGCCGATGGATCTCAGCGTCTCCGCGTACTGCCTCGGCGTCCGTGTGGTCCCGTTGGTGAAGATCGCGAATGGCTTGCCCTGCCGGGTGACCCAGCGCGTTATCTCGATCGCGCCGGGCAGCGGCACCAGCCCGTCGTTATGCCGGTCACCGAGCACCAGCGTCCCGTCCATGTCGAAGACGAAGCCGCGGACCGTGCGCAGCCGCTCCCGCACCGCCGCGGGCACGCCTGCGCCGCCGGGGTCAGCCACGGCTTCCGTCGATACTGTCGCCGCCGCGCAGTTCCATCCGGAAGCCAGGCTTCTCGATGACGAGGCCTGATACCGGCGGCCTGGCCCCGAGCCCGGCCAGAAGCTCCAGGACCGGCGCGAGGTCAGGGTTGTAATGCCGCTTGGCTGGGCCCGCCGCCAGCATCGCGTCGACCTGATCGGCCGGCATCGTCGCCCGGAGCAGGAGTTCCTCGTCACTGATGCCGGGCGGGAAGCGTTTGCGCAGCTCGCCGGGAGAGGCCGGCGGGGGCTCCGCCTGCAGCTGGACGGCGCGCGGGCGGGACAGGATGCGGTCCCGCACGTTCTCATCCACTGGTGCCGTCGGCCGCCCAAATCTGCCGAGCACATACCGGATTGCCTGGTCGGAGACGTTGCCGTAGCGCTCGGTGCCGATCACGTTGTAGAGCGCCTGCCCGCACACTATCTGCGGAAAGGGCGTGACCATGATCGGATAGCCCAGCTCGGCGCGCACCCGGCTGACCTCGTCCATGACCGCGCCGAAGCGGTCAGCGAGCCCCAGCTCGGCAAGCTGGCGCTGCATGGTGGTGACCACGCCGCCAGCGACCTGATGCCGCAGGAACGACGCATCGTAGGACTGCGGGGTCCCGGCCGGGAGCGACTGAGCCCGTGCCAGGCGGGTGAAGTATCCCGCCACCATCGCCAGCAGCCGGTCGTCGAGGTCTACCGTGTGGCCGAGTTCCCGCAGGTTGGCCACGACCTGCTCGGCACTGGGCAGCGAGGTCCCGTTGGCCAGCGCCCCGCAGGCCACCTGCAGCACTTCGACACCGAGGTCGGCGGCGGCCAGGTAAGTCAGCGGGGACAGGCCGATGGTGCAGTGCGAGTGCAGCTCCAGGGGCACGGCCCCGAGCCGCGCCCGGACGGCGGGCAGCAGCGTGCGTGCGCGCTCGGGCGTCAGCAGGCCGGCCGGGTCCTTGACGTAGACGCGATCGATATCCGGCGACGCCGCCATCTGGCCGGCCAGGTCCGCGTAGTACGCGTCATCATGCACCGCGCTGATCGTGTAGGTCAGCGCGGCGATTATCTCGCCGCCGGCCTCGCGGATCGTCCGCGCAGTCTGCAGCACGGCCGCCATGTCGTGCATCGGATCCAGCACGACGAACCGGGAGATCCCGGCCGCCACCAGCCGCTGGTAGGCCAGCCGCATCAGGTCGGGGTGGACCGGCTCCCAGGAGATGAAGCGCAGGCCGGACCCGATGAACTGCAGAGGCGTCCGCGGGGCTGCCGCGCGGGTCAGCCGGATCCGCTCCCATGGATCCTCCCGGTGGGTGCGCACCGCCACCCCCATGTGGGTGCTTGAGGTGTAGTCAAGCGCCAGGAAGCCGACCCGGTCCATGACCGGGGTGATCTGCAGGATGTGCGCCGTGGTCAGCCCCGTCGCGCCCCAGAGGCTCTGGTTGCCGTCGCGCAGTGAGACGTCGACGAGCTGGATCTCAGCCACGGGGTGCTCCGGCCGCCAGCCGGACGCCGGCCTGCTGCTCCAGGAACCGGGCGAGCCAGCCGGTGTCCACGCCACCGCGGGCGAACTCAGGCTGTGCGGCCAGCGCGGCGTGCATCGGGATCGTCGTGGCCACGCCGCCGATTTCGCAGCGGGCCAGCGCCCCGCGCAGCCGCGCCAGCGCCTCCGCGCGGTCCCGGCCGCTCACGATGAGCTTGGCCAGTAGCGAGTCGTACCACGGCGGAACCGCCGCGCCCGCCTGTATGTGCGTGTCCACCCGGATTCCTTGGCCGGCCGGGAAGACCGCATCGGTGACGGTCCCCGGGCTCGGCCGGAAGCCGTCCGTCGCGTCTTCAGCGTTGATCCGGCACTCGATCGCATGGCCGGTGAGCTCGACGTCGTCCTGAGTCAGGCGCAGCGGGCACCCCTCCGCGATCGCGATCTGCTCAGCGACGAGATCGAGCCCGCAGATGGCCTCGGTGACCGGATGCTCGACCTGGATCCGGGCGTTCATCTCGAGGAAATTGAAGCAGCCGCGCGCGCAGTCGACCAGGAACTCCACGGTGCCGAGGCCGCGGTAGCCGAGGTGCTCGCCGAACACGACGGCCATCCGGCGCATCTCGGCCCGCAGGTCGGCCTCGAGCAGCGGCGCGGGTGCCTCCTCAACCAGTTTCTGGTAGCGCCGCTGCACCGAGCAGTCCCGGTCGCCGAGATGGATCACGTTTGTGCCGTCGCCGAGCAGCTGTACCTCGACGTGGCGGCCAGCCGTGATGTAGCGCTCCAGGTAAACCCGGGGATCTCCGAAGGCCGAATCGGCCTCGGCCATGGCCCGCTCGATCGCCGGGGGGAGCTCGGCCGGCTGATGCGCCGGCCGCAGGCCGCGGCCAGCCTGCACGACCTGCACCGGGAGACCGGGATCCCGAAAAGCACACTGATCCGCATTCTGCATACGCTGGCCGGCCGCGGCCTGGTGTGGCAGCGCATGGCCGATGGCGCGTTCCTGCCCAGCCACATGCTGCAGCGGC
>WNFD01000938.1_pt1 | contig 29117 bp, 26 predicted proteins | sample 5400491 | NCBI WGS metagenome assembly WNFD01 (sample SAMN13153343, study PRJNA577476) | soil metagenome | isolation source: 120 cm saprolite under Douglas fir tree site 2 hole 2 replicate 2 | place: USA:California | collected 2015-04-18
CAGAACGCTCCGTTACCAAAGCAGCCAAACTCCAGCTTATCCAGGGGTTCAACGCCGGGCAGCAGGGAACTGATTTCAGTGACGGTCGGTCCCAGCCCCTTTGCGTATTGCGTGGTCACCAGAATCGGGATGGAGAGGATATTGGCCAGGCGGATCAGCAGTTGCGAGTTCCGCACCAGACGTTCGTTTTCCCAGATCGGCGGCAGAAGCTTCTGCTGTATGTCAATCACAGCGAGCATGCATTCGTCGGCGTTCAATGGGCGACGCGCCACTTCGGCATAAGGCAGGGATTCAATCGTGGTAGCCATAGGGAAATTGTAACGCCGTTCTTCTTTAATCCCGAGCCTTGTGCGAGGGATCCCTACAGTCTTGCGGATGATCGCATCATTATTTGGTAATTGAGTAATTTTGTAATTGGGTAATTGAAGGCGGGAAAGATTTCCCATGCTCCATAGGTGACTCCATTTACACAATCACCAAATATTACCAAATGCTTCGAGACCGTAGGGATCCCTCGCATCGCTCGGGATTGAAACAAAGAAGCTAAGATCGTAGCGATCCCTTGCTCCACTCGGGATTAAAACAACAACCTAAAAATGCTCATCCTGCACGCTGGCGGTTTGTGGCGTGCTAGGTGTCTGCCGTAGCTGCCAGGCGGTTGTTTGCCAGTTGTCTTTGCCGGGCGCATCGCGCTTCACCCATGGAGGCAGCACAAAGCCCAGGTATCCGGCAAGGGCCATGACATACGGTTCATATTGCGCCCGCAGACGTTTCAGCTCTGCATCGGCGCCCTCGCCCAGCGTGAGATTGAATCCTGATCTGGCCAGCTCTTTGCGGATGAACAGCAGGTCGTCATCAGAAAGGCGCTTTGTCGCTTGCTCCGTTTGCGGTCGCGCGCCAAAAACCTGGCTCAAGTCCACCACCGTATGCCGCGCGATGGCGAAGGTCATCCGCGCCTGATACTGGCACATTCCTTCCAGACCAACCATTGATAACGCGCAAACATCCAGGACGGCCGTTAAAGCGCCAATCCATGACTGGTTGTCATGCTGCGAGCGGAAGTAGGCCAGCACTGGATACGAGAGATGGCTTTCCATCATGTCTGCAGCCAGGTTTTCCCATGTGTGCAGAACATCGGTGAGGGCTTCAAGCTGCAGCGTGCCGGGAGATGAGTGTCGCCGCAAAAGTTCAAAGGCAGTTGGCGGCGAACCGGCGCGCGCGTCCAGCAGGGTGATGGTGGTTTCCCGCCGGGAAAAAGATTGATAGAGCACGGGGAAATATCCAATGACGAGGGCCAGAAATCCGAAGCCAAGTCCGGCTTCAAACACGATGATAAAGCGGCCCAGCGGGGTCGCAGGCGTGATGTCGCCGAGCCCGAGTGTAAAAAAAGTGGTGCCGCTGATGTAGAGCGCATTGCCAAAGCGATTGGGAAGCAAAGCTCCATTGAAGCTCTCGCCGTCGCCAAAATGGATCAGCGCAAATCCAATGACCATGCCCGCGGCCCAGAGCACCATCAGCATTAACAGGGAAAGCGGCCCGTAGTAGCTGTACATGGCTTCACGCGCTTTCTTCTTATGGATGCGTCTGGCAATGAATCGCCATGGCTGCCAAGTGGAACGATAGAACAAGCGCGTCAGCCTGAATTGGCGTGTTACCCGACGCGGCAACACGATGGTTTCAAACGTCTCCCAGAGGACCAGCGCCAGCAATCCGATCCCGACAATTACGCAAGCAATATTCAGCACACAATTCGTCTCCGTTTGCGATTAGATTACTCCAATACGCTTCGGGTAGCAGTTTCTTCAGGTGAGTTACACTGTAATCGGGTATCGAACTTGTGAAAGCATTACTCCATCTGCTCACCAGTCATCCGTATGCAATCCTGCTGGCTTCGGCCCTGCTGGAGCGGATTGGATTGCCCCTCTTTCTTTCACCCGTGCTGGTTGGCGCCGGCGCTTTGGCCGCCGCGGGGCAGATGCGTCTGGACCTGGGCTTCTGGGTGGCCCTGCTGGCCTGCATCATCGGCGACGTATTGTGGTTTGAAATGGGCCGCCAACGGGGCGATCGCGTGCTTTCCACTCTGTGCCGAATCTCTTTCGAACCAGATACTTGCGTCCGACGTTCTAAAGTATTTCTTGAAAAAGGCGCCAGCCGAACCATATTTCTGGCCAAATGGCTGCCCGGTGTATCCCACATCATTCCGGCCGTGGCCGGACTGGGTGGCGTCAGCCGCAGACAGTTCATGGTGGCCAACACGTTTGGCACAGCCATATTTGTTCTCTCCCTCATGCTCGCAGGCTATTTGCCGGTTGAGCATATTAGCGTGGTACCAAGAGTGGGTTCGGTGGTGTTTGAAGCCGGCCTGGCTTTAGTGGTCGGTAACGTGATAGTGAAGTACGTCCAGCGGCGTCGTTTCTTTCAGGAACTTTACAAGTCACGCATTACTCCCCAGGACCTGCGAGAAATGATCGATACCGGCATTCGCGTGGTGATTGTGGATCTGCGCCATCCGCTGGATTCCGTCGCTGATCCCCGGGTGATCCCCGGAGCCATCCGTATGCTGCCGGACGATGTCACGGAGAAGGCAAGCACGCTTCCTCCCGATGAAGACATTGTCTTGTACTGTACTTGACCCAACGAAGCGACCAGTGCCCGGGTGGCACAAAAACTTCAAAAGCTGGGAATCAAGAGAGTGCGGCCACTGCAAGGCGGATTCGCGGGATGGAAAGAGCTGGACTATCCTCTGGCCCAGCCAACCGAAGTCGCATGGCATTCTGCTGCGCAGTAGCAGGCGAGCGTGACAATGGTCATTTGACCTGTCCGGTAAGCCATCATAAAATCAGAATGTCAGCAACATCCGTTGCAGGCCTGTGCACTCACTGCCCCCTCGTTCAATGGTAGGACAGCTGCCTCTGGAGCAGCCTATCGGGGTTCGAATCCCTGGGGGGCAGCCAAACTTCTCTTTTTCCTCGCGCTTGTTTTCCCCGCTCTTAAATGAATTGACATTCCCTGCATGTTGAAGAAGGATTCGGCGATCATTCTCATCTGTAAGTCGTGGGACTTCCAGTGATGCATGTCTTGTGTTTTACTTGAACTACGCCTGCTTAAGCGACATCAAGATGCTCCATCGCACTGACGATCTCCGAATAAAATGGACCAAGGTAGTCCTGCCACCAGTGTTTCTGCAGGAGGAACTGCCTGTTACCAGCAGCGCGTCAGACGCTGTGTTTGAGACGCGTGAATCCATCTGCAAGATCCTGAGCGGGCATGATGATCGACTGATGGTTGTGGTGGGGCCGTGTTCGATTCATGATGTAGCCGCTGCGCGAGAATATGGCAGGCTGCTGGCGGGAATCATCCCTGAAGTGGCAGCCGAGCTTCAGATCGTAATGCGGGTGTACTTTGAAAAGCCACGGACAACCGTCGGATGGAAAGGTCTGATCAACGATCCGTATCTGGACCAGACCTTCAAGATCAATGATGGCCTGCGCATGGCGCGCCATCTGCTCCTTGACCTGGTGGATATGGGCGTCCCCGCCGGCACAGAGTTTCTTGACATCATCACCCCGCAATATGTGGCTGACTTGGTGAGCTGGGGAGCCATTGGCGCCCGGACCACGGAAAGCCAGGTACATCGCCAACTGGTTTCCGGTCTATCATGCCCGGTGGGCTTTAAGAATGGCACGTCGGGCGATATACAGATCGCCATTGAGGCCATACAGTCGGCTTCTCATCCGCATTATTTTCTGGGACACACCAAGCAGGGCCAGTCGGCCATTTTCGGGACTCTGGGCAATCCCAACTGCCATATCATCCTGCGGGGCGGAAGAAAGACGGTCAATTACACCGCCGAGTCTGTGGCCCATGTGCGAACGGAATTAGCGCGGGTGGGATTGTCTCCGCGTTTCATGATTGATTGCAGTCATGCCAACAGCAATAAGGACCATACCAGGCAGCCGCTGGTATGCCGCGATGTTGCCGCCCAGGTTGCCAACGGAGATCAGAGCATTGTGGGCTTGATGCTGGAAAGCAATCTGGTTCCAGGAGCGCAGCGACTGGTCCCCGGCGAACCGTTGACTTACGGCCAGAGCATTACAGATGCCTGCATCGGCTGGGATGACACCACGGCTTTACTCCGCGAACTGGCCGAGGCGGTGCGCTCGCGCCGTGCGGCGTCCAGTCAGGCCGAATCGAATAAGTCCGAATCCGTCTCCCGTAAGAGCTAAAACCTTCATCCCGTATCGGGAACTCTTATTTTTGATATTCATTTAATCAATAGCCTTCCTTCGCCAAAGATGAGTAAAATTCCCGCTGACATGAACAACCACCTTTCGCGGAATTCACGTTTGTTGTGCGCTGCGTTTGTAATCTCAACTCTCAACCTGGCCGCACAGACGGCTATTTTGCAGCCGTTGGCAGATAAGCCGGTACCTGGCGCTTCGGTGAAACTTCAATCGGACTTTTATGTTCCGGTTACCCCCGATTCAATTCGCTGGGGTTATCTGCCGGACAATGCTGCCAAGCCGGTGCTGACCATTAAGTCCGGCGCAACCGTGACGTTCGACACGCTTTCCCACGAAGGCATTCTTGAAGACCAGGGCCGCGACCCGGTCAAGTACTTTGCCGGCTTTGGCGTTCCGGCCGATCAGGTCCTGAATGACGGAAAGGCGATCACCGCCTCAAGCGTGACGCATGACTTTGCCAAAGACGGTCCACATATTGTGATGGGACCGGTGGCGATTGAAGGCGCGCAGGCCGGGGATGTGTTGAAAGTGGAGATGATCTCATTGCTGCCGCGCGTTCCCTATGGCGTGATCAGCAACAGGCATGGCAAAGGCGCGCTGCCCGGTGAATTCCCTGAAAATGCCGGGCCGCAGGCTGGCGCCAGCGCGGAAAATCCTCAGGCTTATAACAATGTATCTAAGTTTGTGCCCATTCGTCAGATTGATGGCAAATGGTACGGAATTTTGAAGTCGGCGAAAGGGGCTGATATCCGCATACCCGTGGCGCCGTTCATGGGGACCATGGGCGTTACTCCTAACGTAGCTGGCAAGCCTAACTCCATCCCTCCAGGCGATTACGGCGGCAATCTTGATATCCATCACCTGACGGCGGACGCCACGTTGTACATACCTGTGCAGGTACCCGGAGCCATGTTCTTTCTTGCTGACCCGCATTTTGCGCAGGGAAATGGAGAAGTATCACTCACGGCCATTGAAGGCTCGTTGCGAACCACTCTGCGGCTGAGTCTCTTAAAAGCCGGTGACCCGGCCATTCCGGCAACCGGCAAATTAACCGGGCCTTTCGCCGAGACAGCCGACTACTGGATTGCCATCGGCCTTGATCCTGATTTGAATGAGGCGATGAAGAAATCAACGCGTGAAGCCATACGTTTCGTGTCAGAAAAGCTTGGCATGGATCGCGCTACAGCCTATGCCTACCTTAGCGCTGCTGCCGATTTTGAAGTTTCCCAGGTGGTGGACAGAACCAAAGGGGTCCACGCTTTGATTCGTAAGAAAGACTTCGCCACCAAGTAACGTGGCGTTCCATGCGCGAGATAAAGTCAAGTAATGTCATGCTGATTTAGAGTCATCGAGCAGCAGCCACCCGCCGCTGCTGCTCCTTTCCTGCCGCATCTTCCTGTTGCATCTTCCTGTTGCATCTTCCTGTCGCGACTTCCTGTTGCAACCCACGCGCGCGAAGGTGCTGTCTTCGGTACCCCATAAGTCCGACTCCAGACAGACAAGCCCTCAAGCAAACCTTTATGTTCAATGCGTTTCCGGAGCTTGGCCGGCACGTCGACAATTCATGCTTTCTGCGTGCAGCCAAACTTTCGGCCTTGTGATACGTGTGTCCCCAATCAATGACAGCCAGCAAAAATCAAACATCTCGTTACAAAAACCGGATTCTGGCATCATTGCCGAAAGCCGAAGCCATCCGTTTGGCCAAACAGCTTGAGCCTGTAACGCTCAATCAGGGACATAGCCTGCTGGACGGAAAGGCAACGCATGCCTATTTCCTGGACGACGGCATGGCGTCCGTCGTGCTGGGCCTGGCTTCGGGCGATAGCATCGAGGTGGGAGTGATTGGCAACGAAGGTGTAGTAGGCCTTCCTATCCTGCTGGGAACCGGTACCATTCCCGGGCGAACATTTATGCAGATTGCCGGTTCCGGTTATCGCATAAAGGCAGAGTGCCTGAAAGAGGAGTTTGAACGAGGCGGAGAACTGAAAAACTTTCTGCTGAAACATATGCACGGTCTAATGGTGCAGAGCGCGCAGACGGCCGCCTGTAACCGTATGCACACGATTGAAGAACGCCTTGCCCGCTGGCTCCTGACCTGCCATGACCGTGTGGAAGCTGACCAGCTCCTTCTGACACATGACTTTCTCTCCCAGATGCTGGGTTCTCCGCGCACAACAGTCACGCTGGCGGCAGGCTCGCTGCAGCGAACGAATCTCATCGGTTATTCCCGCGGCAAAGTCACGATCCGAAACCGCGCCGGTCTGGAGAAGATCGCCTGTGAGTGCTATCGCACGGTGCGCGACGAGTTTCGCCGTCTGGGACTTCTCAATCCCAGGTCGAATGGCTAGTCTTCGTCGAAAGACAGCCCTACATAGTTTTCTGCCAGGCTTTGTGACGCAGCGCGCGAGCTGGTAACGTAGTCCAGCTCCGCCAACTGGCGTCGCCGATCAAATGGATTCTCGTCCGGGAAGCGATGAAGCATTGAGGTCATCCACCACGAAAATCGCTGGACTTTCCATACGCGCCGCAAACAGATTTCAGAATATCGATCCAGCAGGTCCGGCTGGCCGTGTTTGTAAAAGCGGTCAAACGCGCGCGCCAGCACGCGTACGTCAGCCACGGCCAGGTTCAGGCCCTTGGCCCCGGTAGGTGGCACAATGTGTGCCGAGTCGCCGGCCAGGAATAGCCGCTTGTAGCGCATGGGCTCGACCACAAAGCTGCGCATCCCGGTGACGCCCTTCTGGATCACTGCGCCTTCGTTCAGCTTAAAGTCTTCGGCCGCCAAACGCTGATGCAACTCTTGCCAGATCTTCTCATCAGGCCACTCGGCAATGTCTTCGTCAGGAGTGCATTGGATGTAGAGCCGGCTGATTTCTAGCGACCGCATGCTGAGCAGCGCGAAGCCGCGTTCATGATAGGCATAAATCAACTCATCAGAAGCCGGCGGAGTCACCGCCAGAATACCCAGCCAGCCGAAAGGATAAGTACGGTCAAACATGGTGAGAACATCGGCGGGAATGGCGGGACGGCATATGCCATGAAAGCCGTCGCATCCGGCGATGAAATCACATTGCAGTTCGAAGTCTTTCTCATCTTTGCGAAAGAGAATTTTGGGTGCGCTGCCGTCAAAATCGCATACCGCGACATTCTGGGCTTCAAAAATGACCTGACCACCTGTGGCTATGCGGGCGTTGTTCAGGTCCTTCAGGACTTCATGCTGCGCGTAAATGGTGATGCCTTTGCCATGGGTGAGGTCTTTGAAATCGATACGATGGCCGCGCCCGTTGAAGCGCAGTTCAATGCCATAATGCACCAGACCTTCACGCTTAAGCCGCTCTCCTACGCCCATTTCGGTCAAAAGATCGACTGTGCCTTGCTCCAGAACGCCGGCGCGCACACGTTCTTCCACGTACTGGCGGCTGCGATTTTCAATCACGACGGAATCGATCCCGTGGAGATATAGAAGATGGGAAAGCACCAGTCCGGCTGGACCGGCGCCCACAATGCCAACCTGGGTACGCATTTTCTGGGACATAAGAAGTCACCAACATGTTAAAGGAAGCTGGAGAAAGGCGCTGCGCCCTTGCGCCTGCCGGCACGAGCAGGATACGAAGGAGTGGAGTCGTGTACATTAGTTGCGTAAGCGTGGTTGGAGAAGATGAAGAACAAAGTGGTCGCATACCGCAGACACGATCCGGCCAGCCAGCCGGCTTCGCTTTATGAGCCATATCGCGCTACTGTTTTGCGAGCGCCGCGAAAGCCGCTGATCCTGCTGCCGCACACATTGTCTGAGGTCACGGGGCCCGTCTTCGGCCCGGATGCACTCAGACCTAACGATGGGGACCTGACCCGGCAAAGTTCCGGTGAGCCTCTGGGTGAACGCATTATGGTAAGCGGACGCGTATTGGATGACGGCGGCCGTTCGGTTCCCAATACACTGATTGAAATCTGGCAGGCGAACGCCGCGGGAAGGTATCGCCATGATCGCGACAATCATCCTGCACCACTTGACCCCAACTTCAACGGCGCTGGCCGCGTACTGAGCGACGAAAACGGCTATTACAGTTTCACTACAGTGAAACCGGGCGCGTATCCGTGGAAGAACCACGCGAATGCATGGCGACCGGCGCACATACACTTTTCACTGTTTGGTCCGGCCTTCGCCACACGACTGGTGACGCAGATGTATTTCGCCGGCGATCCTCTGTTTGCGCACGATCCCATTTTTCAATCCATTCCTGACGAGCGCGCCCGTGAGCGGCTGATTGCCAGATTTGATCTTGCCACCACAAAGCCGGAATGGGCGCTGGGCTATCAATTCCACATCGTGCTGCGCGGACGCGAAGCCACGCCGTTTGAGGTGTGAATTTTGTTGGGTCGTAATTTTGAGGTGCAACGTTGACGCGCAATATGGACCACGTTCCCGTGCCTTCGCAAACCGTGGGGCCATTCTTTCATCTCGGATGTACTGATAGACATTGCGTGGGATCGCTGGTCGGGGAGAAGACCAAGGGCGAGCGCATAGGATTGAAAATCTGCGTGTTCGATGGCGAGGACATGGCGGTACCGGATGCGATGATCGAAATATGGCAGGCCGATGCGGAAGGGAAGTATAGCCATCCTGACGATCCGCAGAGTGCCATGGCTGATCCGGGATTCAAAGGATTTGGGCGTATGCCGACCAATGAACACGGCTGCTGTAGCTTTGAGACGATCCGGCCGGGACAGGTGGCGGCGAACGATGGCGGCAAGCAGGCAAGCCACTTCAATATTTCAGTCTTTGCTCGGGGGATACTCAAGCGGCTGGCAACGAGAGCGTATTTCGGCGGCGACCCGGCGCTCAATCAAGATCCGGTGATGGCGCTGGTACCACAGGAAAGGCAGAAGACGCTGTTGCTGCAAAGCTCGCCGGAGGGGCCTGGAGAGTGGTATTTTGAAATCCGGCTGTGTGGCGAAAAAGAAACCGTATTCTTTGATGTCTAGCGTGAAACGATATTTAGACTTGACGTTTTGAAAACCAACCAATGCCAGTGCGCCTCATTGATAGTCTGACGACCAACCCGCAGGTGGACGATGTGTTTTCTGACTCGTCTGTGCTTCAGGCGATGGTGCGCTTTGAGGTTGCTCTTGCGCGTGTGGAAGGCCGTCTCGGGATTATTCCGGCGGCCGCGGCAGAAGCGATTCAGCGCGCGGCCGCTGCGGAAAAGCTCGATGCGGCGGCGCTTGCGGCGGCAACTTTGCAGAGTGCCACGCCCGCGATTCCGTTTGTTAAACAATTGACCGACCAGATACACAGCGTGGATGCGGCAGCCGCTGGCTTTGTGCATTGGGGCGCCACCAGCCAGGATTTATGCGATACCGCCATGGTCCTGCTGCTGCAAAAAGTGCAGGCGATGTTTGCTTCCGATCTCGACCGCCTTGAGGCGAGTCTTACTGGCCTTTCCAATAAACACGCACACACTGTCATGCTGGGCCGCACGCTCTTGCAGCCAGCTACGCCAATCACCTTTGGACTGAAAGCAGCAGGCTGGCTGGGCGCGATTCACCGCGCTCGCAAGCACGTTGATCACGCATTCGTTGAGGTACGTGTATTGCAGTTCGGCGGCGCGAGCGGAACACTGGCCGCCCTCGGCGACCGCGGACTGGAAGTTGCAGAAGCTCTGGCGCGGGAATTGGATCTCACTTTGCCCGAGGCGCCCTGGCATGTCCATCGCGATCGACTGGCGACTCTGCTCACATCATGCGGAGTGCTGGTGGGCATCCTGGCAAAAATGGCGCGTGACATTATCTTGCTCATGCAACCGGAGGTCGGCGAAGCAAGGGAAGCATCAGCGGAAGGCCGCGGCGGCTCATCCACCATGCCGCACAAGCAGAACCCTGTGGGTTGCACGCTTACACTGGCCGCTGCCAATCGCACTCCAGGGCTTATCGCCAATTATCTTTCCGGGATGGTGCAGGAGCATGAACGCGGCGCAGGTGGCTGGCAGGCGGAGTGGAGCACGATAGCCGATGTTCTGTCCGCAACCGGCATGGCAATCGCCTCGATGGCCACGGTAGCTGATGGCCTGATTGTGGACGCCGGGCGGATGCGCGCGAATATCGAAGCGACACAAGGCAGAATCTTCGCCGAACGCGCCATGATTTTACTTGGCGACAAGATGGGGCGCGATGTGGCCCACAAACTGGTCGAAGGCGCAACCCGCCGCAGCGTTGAACAGGGCAGGCGGCTGAAAGACGTGCTGGCGGAAATGAAAGAGGTCAAAGAGCACATGAGTCCTGAGAACCTGAATGTTCTTGAAGACCCCGAAGCTTATCTCGGCTCAGCGGAAGCCTTTCGCCAGCGTCTGATGGCGTCGGTGGAGAAAGATCAAAGGAAGAAAGAAAAAGGATAAAGGACAAAGCGTTTGCCGTTCATTCAAACAAGAGATGTCCGGATTTTTTACCGGCTCGAAGGGCGCGAAGACCTTCCGGTCCTGGTGCTATCGCATTCTTTGGGCTGCGACCACAGCATGTGGGACCCGCAGATGCCCGACTTGCTGGGTTATTTCCGCGTACTCCGCTATGACACGCGCGGCCACGGCGCGTCGAGTGTTGCCGCGGGCGACTATACCATCGACCAACTTGGCAATGATCTGGTTCAACTCACACAGGCCCTGGGCATCGAGAAGTTTAACTTTTGCGGGCTTTCGATGGGAGGCGCTGTTGGGCAATGGCTCGCGCTCAATCATGGCAATAAGCTCTCAGCTCTGGTGCTTGCCAATACATCGCCGCAGTTTGGAACCCATGAAATATGGGAGGCGCGGCGCAAGGCCGTGAATGAAGGTGGGATGCCGGCTGTCGCCGACGCCGTGATGCAGCGCTTCTTCTCACCCGCGCGGCAAGCGTCCACTTACGGCCAGTCCACAAAGTTGGTTCTACTCGGCACCGATCCGGCTGGATACAACGGTTGCTGCGCGGCGCTGCGCGATCTCAACACCAAGAATGATTTGAAGAAAATCTCCACGCGCACGCTGGTGATTGGCAGTGACGCTGACCCCTCTACGCCATGGGAAGGGAACGGAGACATTCTGGCGCGAGAGATTCCGGGTGCGAAGTCTGTTGTGCTGCAAGGCACTCACCTTTCAAATCTGGAACAACCACGTGCTTTCACCGCAGCGCTGCTGGAATTCCTCTTGCAAAGCCACGCTGCGGGCGATCCCTTTGAAGACGGCCTGCGCGTTCGCCGCCAGGTGCTGGGAGCGGAGCATGTTGAACGGTCGCTGGCGCAGGCCAATGATCTCAATCGCGAGTTCCAGCAGCTCATCACCCGCTACGCATGGGGCGAGATATGGACTCGTCCGGGGCTGGATCATCGCACCCGGCGACTGCTTGTCTTTGCCATCACAGCGTCTCTCGGCCGCTGGGAGGAGTTTCGCCTGCACCTTCGCGCTGCGCTCGCAGCGGGAATGGAATCCAGTGACATAAAAGAAGTGCTGCTTCAGACGGCGATCTATGCCGGTGTCCCCGCCGCCAACACTGGATTTCAGATCTTCCGTGAAGAGCGTGAAGAGATGGAAAAAAAGAAGGCATAGCAGCAGAAGAGGCTTTGCGTTTTCATCAGAAATTACATTCTGCAAATAAGCTGGCTTACCTCCCCGGATTCTTCAGGCGCATCAAATTTCAAATACTTTTTAACTTGTGACAGTAACGAGAGGAATTATGTCTGTAACTCATGTCCACGAAATTCCCGCTCAATCAGTGAGTTCCACCGATAAGTTAAACATTGAATTGAGAATCAACCAGGAGCGTCACGAGATCCACGTTGACCCGCGCGCAACTCTGCTGGATGTCCTGCGCGAGCAGCTCAATCTGACCGGAGCCAAAAAAGGCTGTGACCAGGGCCAATGTGGAGCTTGCACTGTGCTGGCAGATGGCAAACGCGTTCTCTCCTGCCTGAGCCTGGCCGTGGCGCAGCAGGGTGTGGAGATCACAACCATTGAAGGGCTCGCCAGAGGAGATCAGTTGCATCCCATGCAGGCCGCATTCATGGAATGCGATGGATTCCAGTGCGGATATTGCACTCCGGGCCAGATCCTGTCAGCGGTGGCGCTGATGAATGAGTCGGCTGATGCTGTTCCCAGCCACGTGACGCCTGACGTGCTGCATGCGCCTGGGCTGGCGGAATTGAGTGATGAAGAGATTCGCGAGCGCATGAGCGGAAACATATGCCGCTGCGGCGCTTATCCCAACATTGTGGACGCGGTGAAACATGCCCGTGACGCACAGCCACGCAATGTTCAGAAAGCGGGGAAGAAATGAAGCCATTTCAATATGTCCAGAGTTCCGCCGTGCAGGACGCCACCCGCCATGTAAGCGGAGGAGAAGCCAGCGTCTTCTTTGCCGGCGGCACCACGCTGATTGATTTGATGAAGATCAACGTGCTGCAACCCAGTGAACTGGTAGACGTGAATCGTCTGCCCCTTTCAGCGATCGTGGTATCAGAAAGAAGCATTCGCATAGGCGCCAATGTTCGCAATAGTGAACTGGCGTGGCATCCGGCGGTCCGTGAGCGGTTCCCGGCGCTTTCTCAGGCTTTGCTGGCCGGCGCTTCCGCACAGATACGCAACATGGCCACCACGGCCGGAAACATCATGCAGAAGACGCGCTGCCCGTATTATCGAGACGTTTCTTCGCCGTGCAACAAGCGAGTGCCGGGTTCGGGCTGTGATGCCATGGAAGGTTACAACAGAGGCCATGCTGTTCTTGGCACCAGCGATCAATGCATCGCCACTTTTCCATCCGACATGTGCACCGCGCTGGCTATGCTGGATGCCACAGTGATTACGGCCAGGCCGGATGGAAGTTCACGCAGGATCGTCTTCACTGATTTCCATTTGCTCCCGGGCAGGACGCCGGAAAAGGAAACGGTGCTGGAGCATGGCGAGTTGATCTCGCATGTAGAGGTAACCGATCTTCCGGCCACGCGCAACTCACATTATTTGAAAGTCCGTGATCGCGCTAGTTACGAGTTTGCTCTTGCCTCTGCGGCCGTGGGCATTGAACTGGACGGCCGGACAATCAAGAATGCCCGCGTCGGTCTGGGTGGGATCGCAACCAAGCCCTGGCGATCTGTGGAAGCAGAGAAGGCCCTGATCGGCAAGCCGGCGGACATCGCTACATTCGCAGCCGCAGCCGAGGCAGCTCTAGCCACAGCGGTAAGCCATGAGCACAACGCCTTCAAGGTCCCTCTAGCCAAACGTACTCTGATTGAAGCGCTGGAAGAACTGATGGCCAAACACCACGGAAAATAAGGAGCGACAATGGCGAGCGGAACTTTAATCGGCACTTCACTGAACCGTGTGGATGGGCGCAAGAAGGTCACGGGTGCGGCGAAATATGCGTCTGAGTTTGCGTTGGATAACGTGGCGCACGGCGTTGTGGTGGGCAGCACCATTCCCAGTGGGAAGCTCGTGAAGATTGATTCTTCGGCGGCGGAAGCTCTTCCCGGAGTCCATTTGGTGTTGACCCGCAAGAATCGGGGCAAACTGGGCAAGATGCCCGAGACTCTGCAGGACGGTGGCGCGGTGGCGGAGAGTACCCCGCCGCTGGAAGAAGACACGGTGCGGCATGTAGGCGAGTACGTGGCCATGGTGGTAGCTGACTCCCTTGAGCAAGCACGCTACGCCGCATCTTTGTTAAAGATTGAATACACGCGGGAGGATTTCGCACTTTCACCTGACGAAGCGCGCGACACTGCGTACAAGCCGGAAAAAGCGAATGGTGAAGATGTGCAGGTTTCGCGCGGGGATGTTAAGTCCGCACTGGCCAAGGCAGAGATCAAGATTGATGTCTCTTATGAAACTCCGGTCGAGCATCCTTGCGCCATGGAGCCACATGCAACCATAGCCAGATGGGATGGCGATAAGCTAACCGTTTACAACTCCACGCAATGGATCATGGGCGACAAGACCATTCTTCAGGCTGCATTCGGCCTGAAGCCGGACCAGGTGCATGTGGTCAATCCGTTCGTAGGAGGGATGTTCGGATCCAAAGCTTTCACGGGCGCACACGTGCTCCTTACGGCGATTGCGGCGAAGAAACTTGGCCGCCCGGTGAAAACTTCTCTCTCGCGGACGCAGGTGCTGGTGAATGTAGGTCATCGTCCAGCGACGCAGCAACGCTTTGAGCTTGGCGCAACGCGTGACGGGCAGCTCCAGGCCATGCGCCACACGCTCACCACAACAACTTCTGTGCGTGATGAATTCGTGGAATCATGCAATCTTACTTCCCGCATGCTCTACTCAGTGCCCAATTATGCGACTACGCACGAGTTAGTGCGGCTGAATATCATGAAGCCAGCGTGGATGCGGGCCCCGGGAGAAGCGTCATGCCAGTTTGCGCAGGAAAGCGCCATGGACGAGATGGCCTACGCTCTCAAAATGGATCCCATCGAGCTGCGTAAGCGAAATTGTCCAGAGAAGAATCCGCAAACCGGAAAGCCGTTTTCCAGCAAGAATCTCCTGAAGTGTTACGAGCAGGGAGCGGAGCGGTTTGGCTGGTCGAAACGCACACCCGAGCCGAAGTCGATGCGCGAAGGCAAGACTCTCATCGGTTACGGCATGGCCACCGCCACGTATCCGGGATACGCGATGGGAGCGACCGTGAAGGTCCGGCTGATCCGTTCAGGAGCCGAGTTGAATGCAGAAGTGATCACGGCAGGCTCAGATGTGGGCACCGGCTTGTACACCATGTTGACGATCACCGTGGCAGAGGGCCTGGGCCTTCCAGTGGAGCGCGTTAGCTGCAAACTCGGCGACTCAGAATTTCCCAGTTGTGCGGTTGCCGGTGGTTCCAACCTCACGGCCAGCACCGCTCCAACCGCCCTGGAAGCCTGCAAAGAAATAAGGCGGCAGTTGGGTGAATTGGCGGGCAAGAATGCAGACGGAAAGACATGGAAGAAGAAAAACGGTGACCAGGTCCAACTGAAGGATGGAAAGATCATTGCCGCGAATGCCGGCAACCAGGCGCTCTCAATCGTCGAGCTGATGAAGCAATCCGGTAAAGACGTGATCGAAGCGGAATCAAAGTCCGAGCCGATCATGGGACAGAATGATCATTATGCATTTCAGTCTTTTGGCGCGCAATTTGTTGAAGTACACGTGAATCCATCCATTGGACGCGTACGCGTAGCCAGGGTGGTGAGCGTGTTTGATTGCGGAAAAATTATGAGCGGCAAAACCGCTCGCAGCCAATTCATCGGTGGGATCGTTTTTGGAATTGGTCAAGGATTGATGGAGGAACTGGTTTTTGATACGGTCCACGGCCAGGCAGCGAATGCCGACCTGGCAGGCTACCTTGTTCCTGTCCATGCCGACGTGCCGCATATCGATGTGAGCTGGCTGGATATACCGGACACGAATTTCAATTCCATCGGTTGCCGTGGTCTTGGTGAGATTGGAATCACCGGTGTGGCGGCCGCAATCGCAAACGCTGTTTATCACGCAACCGGCGTGCGCATTCGTTCGCTGCCGATTTCACCGGAGAAGCTACTGGCAGCGTTTTAATGCGTTTGGCCGAGACGTCTACCGGGTGGAGTCGAGGGCAATGCCTGTGGGACTGCTCAATGTGGTAGTGGCGCCGGATAACTGCCTTGACGGCGCGAGGTTCACTGTTCCCGTTACATTGGAGATCGGGGAATAGATCTGAACGGTGCTCGCCCTGCTGTCGGCAACATACAGCGCACCATTGGTGATGGAATTTGTGGACGCCATCTGCGCAGGCGAAGACAAGCCGGTGCTGCTGCCTTTGATCACCGCCGCCGGAAGCACGTCTCCATTCGCTGCCGTCGGATCGGAGAAGGCGGTAAGGTTTGGGACACCGGGGTTGCTTACAATCAGCCGGCCGCCGGGATCCAGCGTAACTCCTGCCGGTTGAGAGAGTCCCGTATCGGGTCCGACAATCGTCCCGCTGGCAAACCCGACGCCGCTTTGAGCGTTGGCTGATTGATAAATCGCAACGGTATTATCGGCTGCACCAGTCGCATAAAGAATATTGTTCGTCGCATCCACAAAAATTTCCGAGATGGTGAATCCAGTGATGAAGGATTGAGTGGGGGGCGTGTTCACGGTCCCACTCAAACTGGATGCGCCGGTGAAGATAGAAATTGACGTTCCGTCAGCCACGTAAAGAAGGTTTCTAGTGGTATCCAGCGCCACGCCGACGGGGGAAGAAAGTCCGGTAGTTCCGCGGCCCACGGTAGCTGTGGGCGCCACGTTCCCGGTTAAGGTGGAAGCGGCAGAGAAAACAAGAACTGATCCGCCACCCTGGTTCGCTACATACAGTCGATCAGTCCCGGTATCAATCTGAAGAGCGTGGGGCGAGGAAAGCGTGGTTGCCGCTCCGGTGATTGTTCCTCCTGGCGCAATGTTCCCGGTCACACTCAGTGCGTTGTCAAAACGGAGAATAGAAGTGCCGGAGGTCACGTAGAGTTTGCCGCCGCTTGAAGTTCCGCCACCACCGCCGCTTCCACCACCGCCAGTAGTACGCCGCGGAGAAATCACGCAGCCATTCAGGAATACCAGAAACAACAAAGCCGCGATTGCGTAGCTTTTTTCGGATAGCGGAAAAATCCTTCTCATTACAGTCACGGAACCTTCGCATGGCCAGGATTGAAAAACTCTCCTTGCCATCATAGAACGAGTACCGGGAAAACTTCTTGCGCAAACGGCAGGACAGAAACGTTCGGGTCCATTTGCAGTTGCGGCGGCGTATGGAGAATCCGGTTTTCCGATCCCCAATTCAGCTCTATCGTATAGTTTCGTTAAGCAAGGGTGAGCAAAGAGTAAAAAACCAGTAAAGCCAGTGGACTCCGCGGAATTAAAGGGATAAAAGGTATATCGGGTATTTTCACATGACAGATTTATGTGCGCTGGGCAGAAGCCTTGAGGCAAGGGCGGCGGCCTACGATCATGTTTTTAAGATGCGCTTGCATGATTTTTTTTCGGATTCAAATCGTGCGAAAAACGAAGGCGAAATGCGCGAGATCGAGCAGATTGGCGTCCATCATCGCGAATTAGATGAGGCCTTCCGCCGGCACCAGCGGCTGTGTGAAACCTGCGCAGAGGCGCTCATCGGTCATGGAAAGCCGCAAGCTGTGCCTGCACCATTAAGCCCCCTCGATTAAGTGACAAAGAAGTGTAGGTCAGGCTCCGGTGAATTTGTACCCGAGGCCTGGCACCGTGACAATGAAATGCGGGTTTTTGGGATCGTCTTCCACTTTTTGCCGCAAGCTGCCCACGTGTACGTCAACCGTTCGAGTGAACGTATCTTCGTTGTATCCCCACACCTCTTTGAGAAGCGTCTCACGCGATAGCGTGGTCCCCGGGTTCAGAACGAAATAACGCAGCAGGCGAAATTCACGCGCTGAGAGCGGGATGGTCTTACCGTTGCGGCTGGCCGTGGTCCCGCGCAAATCAACTGTGATGGCGCCGAAACGGCGTTCATCGGCTTTCTCGGCGGCGCCGGTACCTCTGCGCAGGTGTGCTTCTACGCGGGCCAGAAGCTCAAGCATCTCAAAGGGCTTGGTCAGGTAATCATCTGCGCCAATCTTCAGGCCCAATACCTTGTCCACGAGTTGGCCCCGCGCCGTGAGCATGATCACGGGTGCGGTCACGCCTGCGTTGCGAATATCACGGCAAACATCAAAGCCGCTCTTCTTGGGCAACATCACATCCAGCATGATGAGATCGTATTTACCCTGGACGGCCTTCTGCAGGCCTTCGGCTCCGTCCACTGCATGCTCCGGGGTGTAACCTTCGCTGCGCAGGCGATCGGTAAGCGTCATACGCAGGTCTTCTTCATCTTCCACCAGCAGAATACGTTCATTCATGAAGGGAACTCACTTGCGGGCAGATCCGCTGGTAGTTTTGCATCACGTGCATTCAGTCCTTCCATAACGGGGAATCGAATTGTAAATGAGCTGCCTTTGCCGAGTTCGCTTTCAGCCAGGAGCTCTCCTCCCATGCTTTCGACAATCGACTGGGCCAGGGGCAAGCCCAGGCCGGTGCCGTGAATCTGAGAGTCAAGGACCGAGGGGCTGCGGTAAAAGGGCTCAAAGATGTGCTTCATCTCAGCCTTGCTGATGCCGATGCCGTGATCGTCCACGGTGAGCGCAAGCTCAGTCACAACACCGTTTTCGCGTTTGGCCGCAACGCGGACACGTAGCCAATGCGCTTCTCCGCCGTACTTGACCGCATTCACGATCAGGTTTTGCAGGCACTGAGTGAGCGCGCCAAAATCGGCGTCAATGGCCGGCAGGAGCGGATCAATCTGTTTTTCGACCGTGAATCCCGCGCGATTGATAATCGAGGTTGTGCCTTCCAGTGCAGCTTCAATCACTTCAGTCAGGTCGACCGGCCGCAACTCATAGTGGCGATTCTTCTGCTGCGTGGTGGCAAAGAGCAAAACCTGCTCCATCAAAGTGGTAAGTTGGCGGGATTGACGCAGAATCGAATTGCCGTAGCGCACGACCTGTTGCGGATCAGTGACCACGCCGTGAGAAATATTTTCCGCCGCAGAGGTGATTGCCGCCAGCGGCGTGCGCACCTCATGCGAGACACCCGTGACAAATTCCATCTGCATGCGCGCCAGTTTTCGCGCACGCTGCGCCCCGACCACGATCAGCGTCATGGTGACGCCGAGCAGTACCAGCACGCTGAAGCTGACGATCAGGTTGCGGCTGCGCAGGCTGCTGACTGCCGCTTCCAGTGATCCGCTCTGGTGCTTGACCACAAGCTCCCATCCGGGTTGATCGGGCGTGAAGGGGAAGGGCGCAAACCTGACTAGTCTTTCATATGGGCCACCAGCATACGAACCACCGGCAGCCGGAGCGCCGCTTAACGGGGGGCCGCCAACCGGACCACCGCGATTATCACCGGGCTGTGGGCGTCCACCAGCACCAGCCATGGCGATCATGCCCCATATATCGGGCCCGGGGCTGCCCATGCCGGGATTTTGACGCCGGAACGGAGCACCGAAAAGATTCAGTATTCCGTCAGGGGCTGATGAATCAATGTTGTCTGCCTTCTTACCCGATGAGAACAATACCTTCGCTTTTTCCTGATCAGGTATGAGTACCTTGACGTTGTATTCCTGGCTGCCTGATCCGTGGAAGTATTTCTGTGTCAGCTCTGGGAAGACTTCCTTTTCCAGCACGCTGGAACTCAACTGCACAATGATCAATCTTGCATGCTCAGCGGGTCCATCCTGGGGTTGAAACATGGGGTATAAGAGCGCGGGAATGCTCTGGTCAACTCCCCAGGGCTGAAAGGCGTCGCCACCATGGTCACGATGCTGCGACATGTGACGTTCTTCCATACGGCGGTGTTCGGCCATGTGCCGCAATGCGCGGCGAGCGTTGAGCGGCAAACCCAGGGTGCGTCCGCGATCATGGTCATCAGGAAAATGCATGGTGATGACGTGCTGATGGAGTGGCTCAAGGAGTTCAGGCCAGGCCACGGTTTCGGCTGTCTCTTTCGCGGTGTCGATCTGCAACAGCCGGCTGTTGCCCTGGTCTTTCAGATCCTGGTCCCATAGATAGACGCTGGTCACGAGCGCGGGATGGGCCGCCGTTTGCTGCCAGTGGCGGAGTTTCTGGGCGAATTTCTGCGGGTCGCCGCCAGCCTCATCCATCGCTGAGCGTATTTCCAGAGCAACCACGCTGAGCTCGCGAGTAAGATCGGTGCGAAAGCCGAAAAGTGAAGCCTGGAGTTGCGCCTGCAACTGCGCCTTGTTCGCCGTGCTTATCTGACCGCTCCATTTGTATTGGAGAACCGCCAACGTGACCAGCACAATGGTCAGGGCGGGAATGGCTGCCCAGGTAAACAGGCGTTCTTTTGGTGACGTCTTCATGATCGGTTCAAATCAACAGTTGAAACAAGGGCCTCTGTCAATTATAGAGTGGCCAAGTATAGGGTGACCAAGACAGTTAAACGCCTGCGGCGGCTCCTTTCAAATCCCTTACCGGGTGCATGATCTGCGGAATTTCAGCCCGGAGAACCTCAGTTAATTCCTTCAAAAACCGCGGCTTGTAGATGACGGCATGAGCGCCACAATCGTGGCAAGCTTGTACGAATCTGTGGCCGGTCTCCATTGACATGAGAACAATTTGGACCTCGGGATGAAGTTGCGACACCACAAGAGAGGTTCGCAATCCGCTCATGCCAGGCATATCAGCATCCAGGAGAAGCAGGTCCGGTTTGAGCAGTTGAACGGCATCCAGGGCATCCAGGCCGCTCTCTGATCGGCCTACCACATTCACGATGTTGTGATGTTCAAGCAGTGAGCAGACAGCATGGAGGATGGTAGTGGAATCGTCGACCACAAGGGCCTTCTTTAGAGCGGGCGATGGCGTTGCAATTTGCTTTGATGATGTACGGGGGAAAACAGCGACTGCCATAGTTTCCTTTCGGCTTTGAAGCAAAGAAGGAAAGCGCGAAGGACACCTTGTGAGCATCCTTCGCATAAGGTTGAGAAGCTCAGCGTTTAGAACGGGCCGCCCATGCCGCCCATGGTATGTCCGCCCGGACCGTGCATGCCATGTTCATGGTTATGCAAGGTGCTCATCTTCGTTTGCTGGTCAGGCGTGAGCGTCTGATTGAAGGCAGCCTGAGCTTTGGCGTGCGCCGAGATCATCTGCGTGGTCAGGTTGCCGATGGTGGCCGCGTTCTGATCAATGGCCGCCGCGTCGTTTTTCTGGATGGCCGTGTTCAGAGCGTCATGCGCGGTTCTCATCTGCTCATGGAGTGATTTTGCCGTGTTGGCTGCGTTGGTAAAGATGGTGGTCGCCTGCTGCTGCTGTGCCGGCGTTAACGACAAGACTGTCGTCATAAAATTCACGTGTTCCTGAACCCGGGCCGCCGGGTCAGGCGGCTGCTGACGATTCTGCGCTGCCACAATCGACACTGCGATTGCAGCAAACAAAAACATCTTGATTAAACTGGATTTCATAAATTCCGTTTCTCCATTGGGTGGGTGCCTTTGCTGCGGTGCCCGTTTCGGGCGGATCACCTAACTGATGGCACCCTGAATCCCGCTCATTTCATAAGATCATTTTTCCCGCCCGGGCGGGGTAAAGTGTGAGGTAAGCAGATGCAAAGACGTTGTAAAACTATGAAAGCGCATGGGTTGGGCGGAGGTGGTGGGGCGCCGCACGCTGAAGCGATTAAGACTCAAGTGCCAGATGGAGCAATGCAAGCCTTCCTGGTGCGCGGCGCGGAGGATGACTAGTCAGGTTTCGGATTGCCGTTTTGCAGAGCGGCGTAAATCTGCTCAAGCTGGAACTCAGTCTTTTTGGCCATCAAACTGTTCTTGTGGCTCATCATGATCAGCTTGATTGAAACCAGAAACACGCCGGCTTCCAGAAGAATCTCATGCGTCAATCCCTTGAGGAACAGAGCAACGATAAAAAGGGCGAATGTCAGGACAATAACCACGAGGGACCAGGGATCAAAGTGATCGCGCAAGTACTTTGTCATAGGCTTTCTCCGTAAGGAATGGAATGGCGAACACCAAAACCACTTTAACGCAAGAAGCGAATGTTTTCGCGCGTTAGCTTATTGGCGACTTCTAGCCAATTCCGGCATGAGTACGCATCCGCTAAACTGAAGAGAGAGTCTGTGGAAAGGATCTGAAGAGGAGGTTATGTGCAGGGCGGCATTCACGCAGCGGAAATAGTGATGATCATACTGCTGTTGTTTGTGGCTGTGTTCGCAGCACTGGCCCGTAAGCTCAAGACTCCGTACCCAATCGTGCTTGTGGTGGCAGGGCTGCTGCTAAGTTTTGTGCCCGGCATCCCGCGCATCAGACTTGATCCGGATATCGTCTTCGTGGTGGTGCTGCCGCCCCTGCTATATTCGGCAGCATGGCTCACCTCCTGGCGCGACTTCTATTACAACCTGGTCAGCATTCTATTGCTTGCTTTCGGTCTGGTCGGCTTTACCGTGGTGGGCGTTGCGTTCATTGCCCATTGGCTTTTTCCCGGCTTTGACTGGAGGCTTGGCGTGGTCCTGGGAGCAGTGGTGGCTACTACAGATTCCATCGCCGCCACCGCGATTGCAAAGCAGATTGGGTTGCCGCGAAGGATTGTGGATGTACTGGAAGGGGAGAGCCTGGTCAACGATGCCACCGGACTGCTGGCGCTTGAATTCGGAATCTCACTGATGACCGGCGGCGGCCTGCCAACCGTGACGGCGGGCTTTTTGCGGCTTGCCTACCTGGTGGTTGCTGGTCTGGGAACCGGGCTGATCGTCGCAGTGATCGTGGACTGGTTTGAGCGCCGCATTGATGACAGCCGAATCGAAATCACTATCAGCATATTGGTCCCGTACGCCGCCTATCTTGCCGCTGAGTCCATTCATTGTTCCGGTGTGCTCGCCGTGGTTGCATGCGGGCTTTACTTAAGCCGTCGCAGCGCAAAGTTCTTCTCTGCCGGAGTAAGAATGCGCGTGATGGCGGTTTGGAACGCCATTACTTTTATCCTGAATGGGCTGGTGTTTGTGCTGATCGGGCTGCAGTTGCATTACGTGGTCAGCGGAATCAAGAACTTCGGCATGGGCAGGCTTGTTCTTTTCGGCGCACTCTTCAGTGCTGTGGTGATTGTGCTGCGTCTGTTGTGGATCTTCCCTGGCACCTATTTCTCGTACTTCATCCGTTCACGCTTTCTGGGACAAACGCATGACAGGCCTTCCATGTCCCAGATCTTTGTGGTGGGATGGACCGGTATGCGGGGCGTGATCGCCCTGGCCGCGGCCATTTCTTTGCCTGAGATGGTGAATGATGGAAGTCCATTCCCGCAACGCAACATCATTATTTTTCTCGCCTTCAGCGTGATTCTGGTCACTCTGGTTCTGCAGGGACTGACGCTGCCGGCGGTGATACGCGCTCTGGGTCTGGCCGAAGGTATCAGAAGTACGGAGGAAGACGACGCTCGCCGCCTGATGGTACAGGCCGCGCTCGATCATTTGCAGCGTCGACGCGAGGAAGACCACGCAGACTTGGCGGAGATCTATGATGATCTTGCCGGCCACTATCAACACCAGCTTGCGTCACTGGGCGGCGAAGATGGGCGAGAAGAAACTTCTGACTTGTATTCACACTTCCTTGAGATATCCCGTGACCTTCTAGGCGTGGAGCGGGCGAAGATCATTTCTTTGCGAGACCAAGGCCGTATCTCTGACGAAGTCCTGCGCCGTCTGGAGACCGAACTCGACTTGAACGAAACCCGCCTTCTTTTAGCCGCTTCGGGCCATGCCGATGACTGATCACACCGGCAGCTCTACAGACGTGAGAATAAGTTCCCGGCGGGACCTCGGCTTGATCTACGCTGCGGCCTGGTTGCGTTCGTTTGGAATTGGATTGCTGGGAGTCATCCTTGGCGTGTTTCTTTATCGCCGGGGACTTTCTTCCATTGCGATTGGCGCAGTTCTGGCTGCAGGGATCGCGGGATCGGCCGCCGGAACGATCTTTGTTACCTACAGGGCAGATGCGATTGGCCGGCGACGAACGTTGTGTTGTCTCTCGCTGCTGACCACGCTGGGCGCGGCGGCGGTGATTTTCAATCTATCCCTGCCAATTCTGGTTGCGATAACTTTTCTGGGCATGCTGAACGGCATGGGCACGGACCGCAGCGCAGCTTACGCCCTTGAACAGGCATTGATTCCCAGCCTGGTCTCCGATGAACGCCGGACATGGAGCCTGGCCTGGTACAGCCTGGTGCTGGATGGAAGCGGAGCGCTTGGCGCACTGGCGGCGGCACTGCCGCTGATCATGCAGCGGCATTGGGGACTGGACCTGAATCTGGCTTACCGCTATGTCTTTGTGGGATACGCAGGGATCAATCTCATCAGCGCCGGACTGTATCTGCTGCTGTCGTCAGAGGTGGAGCACCCAGGGCTGAATCTTCCGGGCAAAATTAGCGCTCCTGTTTCGCAGGAAACCAAACGCACCGTGAAGAACCTCTCCGCGCTCTTCGCGATTGATGCTTTTGGCGGCGGCTTTTTGATTGATGCGTTAGTGGCGTACTGGTTTTTTCGCCGCTTCGGGATCGCGGAGAACAATCTGGCCGTGCTGTTCTTTGCCGTTCATATCCTGAATGCACTTTCTCATCTGGGGGCAGCAGCGCTGGCAAAACGAATCGGTCTGATCAAGACCATGATCTTTACCCATCTGCCGTCCAGCATTTTTCTGATTGCCGTGCCTCTGGCTCCATCGCCAACCTGGGCGATCGTCTTGTTTTTACTGCGGGAATCGCTGGTGGAGATGGATGTTCCCACACGGCAATCGTATGTGGCGGGCGTGGTTGCGCCGGAGGAACGGACGTATGCCAGCGGCGTGACCAACCTGACGCGCAATGTGGCATGGGCAGCATCTTCCAGCCTGGCAGGCGTTTTCATGCAGACAATTGCATTTTCGGCGCCACTGCTGCTTGGCGGCGGACTTAAGATTTTCTACGATATTCTGCTGTGGCGCGCTTTCCGGCATGTGGCTCCGCCGGAGGAAAAAGCTTGAACGCAAAATACTGGCTCGTAGGCCGTTCTAAGATCGGGCATTTTAAGATCGGCCGTTCTTAGAGTCGTCTGTTTTTAAGTTTGTAACCACCAGCAAGACCCAGCTTATGCTTTGCAACAGTCAGGACTGCTATTGATGAGGCCCGTTTTCCTATCCATTCTGTTTCTTGTCTTCCTGCCGGTCCTCGGCGCGAAAGCAAATGGTCAGTGTGCCGGCGGAGGCGTTTACCGGGTCAACGTGCGCCTGGTCAATGTTGATGTGCAGGTATCCGCGAAGAAAAGCCACCAGACGGTTCGCGATCTTAAACAAAACGATTTTGAGATCTACGAAGATGGCGTCCGGCAGCAGATATCGTCATTCAGCCAGGACCAGCTTCCGCTCTCGATTGTCTTCCTGTTCGATTTAACTGACAGTGTACGACCGGTGCTCAAATCTCTGGCCGCCGGCGCGATGGAATCATTGCAGCATTTGAAGCCTGAAGACGAGGTTGCCGTAATGACGTACTCGGCGTCAGCACGGCTGATTCAGGATTTCACTGCGGACCATGCGCTTGCTGTGGCCGCCATGGAAAAGGCCAGTCGCATGGAAAGTAATGAGGCTGCGTTCTTCAATGAAGGAATCTTTCAGGCAGCAAGTCAACTGGCAAAGGGCCGCAATCCCGCGAGCCGTCGCGTGGTGATATGGCTGACGGACGATATACCGAATTTTCCATCAGAAGAAACGCGGGCGCGTTATGGACGCAGTCTGGGAAAAGCGAAGCTGCACACAGAGGCCGAAGCTACGGCCGAACTGCTCCGTGCGGGAGCCACGGTGAGTACGCTTTTAGAGCGCAGCAAAATGTCAGACGAAGAGTTTTCGCTGCGACTATCTAAAGCGGCTTCGACCATGCTGGACACCATGCGTTATCCGCCCGGCAGCGTACAGAAGTACGCTCTGGCGAGCGGAGGAGAAGTGATTGAGACCAACCAGAAACACATGCAGGAACGCCTTGCGTTCCTGATAGACAATCTGAGGCTGCGCTACACGTTGGGTTATCACCCGGCTTATGTTCAGGAAAGAGTTATTGTGCAAAAAAGCTTTCAGCAAAAAGGAGTTGCGCAAAAAGGTGCGCCTTTGCAAGAGAAGTTCTCCACCATCAAGGTGAAACTTTCTCCCGACGCCCGCACAGCTACTGGCGAGGTGACGATTGCCGCCCGGCAAGGGTATTACCACTGAAAAGGCTCTATCCCCCAGCAACCTTCTTTGCACGCAAAACAAGAAGCTCGACAGTCATTTTGACCATCGAGCTTTTGTAGTGAAGTCGGGATTTGGGTGAAGTTAGACGTTGGCCTTGCGCTCTGCCTGATGACTGGGCAGGGCCTGTTCAGCCTGGCGCGTGGAAATCATGGGTTCGGTCTCACGAAGTCCCAGATAGATGAGTGCAGCAAGAACACCGCCGGCAATCGGCCCCACGATGGAGAGCCATATTTGCTGCAATGCCCAACCGCCGACAAAGATCGCCGGGCCAATGCTGCGGGCTGGATTGAAAGATCCGTTAGTGACGGGAATGCCGGCCAGAATGATGGCGGTGAGAATGAAGCCGATGGGAATCCCGGCAAAGCCGGCGGGAGCGCGATTGTCCGTTGCGCCCAGAACTGTACCGGCGAGCAGCATGGTCAGGAACATCTCTGCGACAAAGCAGGCTGCCAGCGAGTAGTGGCCGGGCGAGTGGGCGCCGTAACCGGTTGCGGCCAGTCCGGATAGCGCGGCTTTGTAGCCTCCGGGAGCACCGTTGGCAATAAAAACTACCACTCCAGACGCGACGGTAGCGCCCGCAATCTGTGCTGCGATGTATCCCAGTGTCTCCGATATCTTCATGCGGCGGCTGATAGCGATAGCAACAGTGACGGCAGGGTTGAGATGGCATCCGGAAATGGGACCAACGGTGAAGGCCATTGCCATAAGCGCCAGACCAAAGGCCAGCGCCACGCCCACGTTGCCTACCTGACCGCCGGCAATGACCGCGGTCCCAACTCCTGCGAAAACCAAGACAAAAGTGCCGAACATTTCAGCCGCGTATTTCATAGCTTTCCCCTGTTGCGTGAAATTTCACCTGTAACAAACCCAAAATCTCCAGGCTGGCGAGCGCTTATTCTATAGAAGAAGTCAGGTTTTGCCAGTAATTTTGTAGAACTTGCTTGGAAATGCGAACTAGTTCAGCGGAGGCAGTGCTGCCGCGATGAACAAGTCATGCACAAGGTCCCTCCGTCTTGCTCACGCGTTGAAGACTGCGCGCGTTCGATTAACGGACGTCGGGATGACGTTGACTAATGTTGTTATGACGGACCCGTTGACGTCCATGGTTAAAATCCGGATTTCAGGGGCTTCGGATGAGAGTCAACAAACCCAAAGGGACTGCCGGGCGGCGGAAATAGGCCAAGACACCAAGGGTATCTTCAAGTAGCGCGCGTCCGCTTATATACATAGCGGAGATCGCGGCGGACTGGCGTCAAACCCCGCGACGCCATAATGTCGGTCGCTGGAGCGCGCCCTTGTCTCTTAACGCAAAGATTTTCAAGATCATTTACCGCCTTACACTTCCCGGCGGGCTGCTGCTTATCTTTGCCGCCGTGTTGATACGAGTTGGCATACTGTCAGACGCGGACTCACCGCTGGTGCGTTATGTTCCGCTGGTGATTTTCGCCATTGGTCTGGGGCTGAGCGCATTCTTTCGCCGCAGCCGGTTGTTCTTTGCCACGCTGACTCTGGCGCTTTCAGAGGCTGCGTTTATCTGGGTAGCGCCCTTCATGTCAGTAACCGCGGCCCACACCATGGTTACGGCGTTCTCGCTTCTGTTGCCACTGAATCTGGTGGCGATCGCGTTTATCAAGGAACGCGGGACCATCTCCCGCACGGGCAGAAAGCGGTTGGCCATTGGAGCCATTCAGATCATTACCATCGCCGTGCTCTGTCTGCCGTTCGTGACTCGCGTGGCTGCCTATCTCGACCGGCCGTTTATTCCGCTCATCTTTACGCATTGGAGTCACCTTGGGCAGGCGACTCTGGCATCGTTTATCCTCAGCTTCGTGGCCATCATGGTCACGCTGGTGCAGCGGTATCGCGCAGTTGAGAGCGGATTGTTCTGGGCGTTGATTTCATCCTTTGCCGCCTGCCGTCTGGAAATTGGCAACCACTTTTCCGGCATCTTCTTTGCCACCGGAGGCCTGGCACTGATTGTCGCCGTAATTGAGACGTCTTACAGCATGGCCTACCTCGACGAGCTCACGCAGTTGCCAAGCCGGCGCGCTCTGAATGAGGAGCTGATGAAGCTGCCTGAAACGTTCACGATCGCTATGTTTGACGTGGACCATTTCAAGAATTTCAACGACTCGTATGGGCATGAATCGGGCGATCAGGCCTTGCGATTGGTGTCTTCACGGCTGGCGCGCATCGCGGGAGGCGGAAAAGCCTATCGCTATGGCGGAGAGGAATTTGCCGTGGTATTCCCCGGCAAGCCCGCGGAAGACGTTTTTATCTATCTGGACCGCATGCGCAAGATCATTGAGCAATCCACTTTCACGGTACGCGGGAAAGACCGTCGCGGGAAGAGAGGAAGAGTGAGAGGTGGAAAGAAACAGACCAATGTTACCGTCAGTATCGGCGTGGCATCCACCAACGGCGACGCGCTCACACCTACCGAGGTGATGCGGCTGGCCGACCAGGGACTTTATCGGGCGAAGGCAAGAGGTCGAAACTGCACGATTTCAGTGAAGAGCGGAAAGTCGCCACGGCCGGTGGAAACTGGCTTGCGCGTGGTGAGTGTTGGCTAAGACACAGTTTGGAAAGCAAAAAGTAAAGGCTTCGGAAAACCGAAGCCTTTTTTAAGGTTGAAATTTACCCCGACCGATTGTTTTTCCCCCGAAATCAACCGGTCGGGATTGATGTCAAGCAGGTACATCTTGGCAGGGAATCTGCCGAGCTTCAAGGGTACGTTGGTAACGTGGGTATGGCGGCTGGAAAAGCCAACCGCGGTGATCTGGCGAAGCGAAATGCGAATGCCGTTGTCGATCAAGTGAGTTCTTTCCTTAAACAATCATCATCATCGCGAATCCCGTTCATGGTCCCTCCGTCCTGCTCACGCGCTGAAGAAAACGCGCGTTCGCTTAACGGACGTGAGTATTTATATTTGTAGAGAACTCCCTGACGCAGCTTCGTTACAAGACGCATCCTCGGGATCTTTCGACTACGCCGTCGCGTCCGCTCCGGCTGCGCTCAAGATGACAAAATGGGAGAGCATCGTACAGCCTCCTGCCCCACAACGGACGTCGGGATGACGTGAGTATTTATATT
>WNFD01009078.1_pt1 | contig 29113 bp, 19 predicted proteins | sample 5400491 | NCBI WGS metagenome assembly WNFD01 (sample SAMN13153343, study PRJNA577476) | soil metagenome | isolation source: 120 cm saprolite under Douglas fir tree site 2 hole 2 replicate 2 | place: USA:California | collected 2015-04-18
CTATGAACTCGTTGCCTGGCGCGAGGCCCCGTTCTATACCGAGCGTGAGCGGGCAGCTCTGGCATGGGCGGAGGCAGTGACCCTGGTTTCCGTTGACCACGTGCCAGACGAGGTCTATGCCGAGGTACGCAAGTATTTTTCCGACGAAGAACTGATCTACCTGACGCTGGCCATTATTTCCATTAATGGCTGGAACCGCCTGGCAATCAGCTTTCGCACCGTTCCTGATAGCTAGATCGGAGCCCTTTGCCTTTGAAGGAATTTTGTTGGGACGGATGCTGCCGAGCTGACCATCGCCCGTCTCTCGAACAGGGACGGGTGACAACTCGGAAGATCGCCCAATAGAGGTACTGTGAGGAGAAAATACGGGATGAAAATAAAGCGCATGGGTCGTACAGGACTGCATGTCTCCGAGATATGCCTGGGGACAATGACATTTGGGAATCAATGCGATGAGCCAACATCACGCGCCATTATGGATAAGGCGTTTGATGCGGGCGTTACCTTCTTTGATACCGCCGACGCCTACCCACTTGGAGCTACCCTGGAGACGGTCGGGCGAACCGAGGAATATATTGGGCGCTGGCTCAAAGGCCGGCGCGAACAGATTGTGCTGGCGACAAAGTTTTTTGGGCCGATGGGACAAGGTCCCAATGATAAGGGCGGGTCGCGCAAGCATATTTTTAAGGCTGTCGAGGGGAGTTTGCGCCGCTTGAATACAGATTACATCGATCTCTACCAGATGCATTCTCCCGACCCGGAGACGCCCATTGACGAGACGCTGCGCGCCTTAGATGACCTTGTCCACAGCGGCAAGGTACTCTACACCGGTTGCTCGAATTATCCTGCCTGGGTGCTATGCAAGGCAGTGTGGACGAGCGACAAACTCGGCCTTGCACGTTTTGATTGTGTACAACCGCGCTACAACATCTTATTCCGCCATATCGAGGCTGAGTTGCTGCCGCTGGCTACCGATCAGGGGATAGGCGTCATCAGCTACAATCCGCTTGCAGGCGGTTTACTCACGGGGCGCTATCAACCTGGGCAAGCGCCAAGCGAAGGGACGCGTTTCACTGTCAATAATGCAGGCAAGCTCTACCAGGCCCGCTACTGGCAAGATCCACAGATGCAGGCAGTGGAGAAGCTGAAGGCGTTTTGCCGCGAGCATAACATCTCCGTGGCGCAACTCGCTATCGCCTGGGTACTGGCCCAGCCGACTATTACCTCGGCTATTGTTGGTGCGAGTAAAGCGGAGCAGCTTGATCAGACACTCCCTGCGGTTGATCTTGTTCTGGATGAGCAGATGCTCGCAGCGTGCGATGATGTCTGGTACCAGTTGCCACGCGAACGAAACCAGGATGTGGCATTTCGCTAGTGCAGTATCCTCAAAGCGGATCGAGAAAAGGGAGATGAGCCTGCCAGTTCCACACAACTCCACACGCCCCTTCACAGGAGACACTCTACACCGGGTTACCGCATAGGTCAAGCGATTTTGCACCAGGCAGTGGGAAGGCACTCGTGAGCGAGTCCACCTGCTGCTCTGTCGTAGTTTGGGCTCTCCTTGCGTCCTGCCTGACGGACGCCTCACCCCTTCCCTCTCCACTGCGTGGAGAGGGAGCAGAGGGTGAGGTCGCAGCGTCGTTGGCAGGACGGATTGGGGCCGAGGTCTATGCTCTTCCTCCCAAGCGTGTTCTTCCTCCTATCCGGGTCAGAGTTTTGGGACACTCCCCATGACGCTTTCATGACGCTTCCTCCTTACTATTAGCAGAGAGGACGATGTGTAGCCGGTTGGGTCAGGGCTGATAAGGTTTATGTACCAATGGAGGTATAGTTATGGCTTTCCAGGAGAGAGAAAGACGACACGCAACTGGGGCAACACCCTCACCACGCTCTTTGCCGGTGTACTTTATTGCAGCTGTGGCAGCAATGGGCGGATTCCTGTTTGGCTATGATACAGGGGTCATCTCAGGCGCCCTGTTGTTTCTGAAACAAAGTTTTGCGCTCAATGCAACCACACAAGAAATCGCTGTCAGTGCCGTCTTAGCCGGTGCTATCATTGGGGCCATCGTAGCCGGGCGGGTCAATGATATCCTTGGGCGGAAAAAGACACTTCTCTTACTTGCCGTGATCTTTACTGCTGGTGCCCTGCTCACCGCGATTTCCCCTAACCTGGTGTTTTTTCTCGTTTGCCGTGTCATTGTGGGTCTAGGTATTGGTGCTGCTGCGAGCGTCGTGCCTGTCTACATTTCGGAAATAGCCCCGTCCCGGCTGCGGGGGACGTTGGTCACCTTTAACCAATTAGCGATCACCGTGGGGATTGCGGTCTCTTATTGGGTCGACCTGACCTTTGCCCATGCGGGTTTAGGATGGCAGCCGATGTTTGCCAGCGCGGCGATTGCCAGTATCGCTTTGTTCCTGGGGATGCTACTCTGTCCTGAAACTCCGCGTTGGCTGGCCAGTAAAGGGCGATGGAATGAGGCCACAGTGGCGATTGAACACATCAAGGGAGAACAACTGGAGCAGGAACTGGCTGATATCCATCGTTCGTTGAGCGAGGAGCGACAACAGGTCGGCGTACGTGAACTCTTCACACCGCTCCTGCGAGCGGCCCTCATCGTGGGCGTGGGCCTGGCTGTCTTCCAGCAATTTGTCGGGATTAACACCGTGATTTATTATGCTCCCACCATCTTTGAACAAGCCGGGGTTGCGAGTGCATCCAGTGCCATTCTCGCCACGTCGGTTGTAGGCGTCGTGAACGTGCTAGCGACGATTGTGGCTATCTTACTCGTTGATCGGCTCGGGCGGCGTAGGTTACTGCTGGGGGGCTCTAGTATTATGGTCGTGGCACTCGTCATGCTCGGCATTATCTTCGCCCACAATTCGGGTCACATTGGAGGCTTGACGCTCATCGCCTTGATCGTCTATATCCTGGCGTTCGCACTTAGTTTTGGCCCGGTCTTCTGGCTGATGAGTGCGGAGATTTTTCCGACACGAGTGCGTGCCGCCGGGGCGAGCATCAGCTCATTTGCGAACTGGACTGCCAACTTGCTAGTGAGCATCACTTTTCTCTCTCTTATTGGAGCCATAGGCGCTCCTGCGACCTTCTGGCTGTATGCATTCTTTGGGATTCTCGCCTTTATCTTCAGTTGGATACTCGTTCCGGAGACGAAAGGGAGAAGCCTGGAGCAAATTGAGCGCTATTGGGAGAGCGGGCGTCATTGGGATGAGGCCGCTTGAAGAAAGAAAAGAGGGAATAAACTTGCAGCGCTTCTGTTATCCAGTCGTAATCGTGCCGTCGGCGTTGACGCGGATGGATACGCCTGGTAGAGGAGTTTGGGCAGGGCCTTGCACAACGCTAAAGTTGTGGGCGGGGTCGAAGATGGCGTTGTGGGCGGGGCAGACGAGTTGCTGACTGCCGTTGTCGTAATAGACGGGCACGCCTTCGTGGGTGCAGGCTCTTTCGCAGGCCACGAAATTACCGTTGGGAAGGTGGATAAGAAGACTATTGTTTCCATCGGCAGGATTGATGAAGTCTTTGCTACTGTTGATAGGCAGCTTAGTAGAGCCGATTACCGTTCCCGTATGAGCCGGAGGGGTTGGTGTGGGCTGCGGCGGCTGCGTTGGCTGTGGCTTCGGGGTGGGTTGAGCAGTCTTTGCCGGTGAGGGTTGCGCCCTGGGGGCTACAGGTTTGCGCTGGGTTCCGTGGGTAGGTGCAGGCTTTGCTACATGGGTTGGTGACGCGGCTGTTAGGACAGTATTGCCTGGCTGGGTTTGCTTCATGCTCTGAATAAAGCGGGCAAAACTAATGCCGCCAATGCCGAGTATGCCCACAACGCTGGTGCCTGCCAGCAGCCCAATTACTACCTGCCTGCGGCCCTTGACGGACGCTTTGCGCTGCCTATTTGCAGCGTAGCCCGTGGAAGGACGCCTGGTCGCGCTGCGCGCAAAGGTTCCCGGCGCAGGTTGTGCCGGTGATGCTGAAGTAGCTGACCACCAGGCAAAAGGGTCGGCCCCAGAACCCTCCCGGGGCCGGGCATCCAACGATGAAGGCTTTACAGGTCCAGTTGACTCGTATTGCCAACTGCTCGTTGCAGGTGCAGGAGCCGGGGGCGCAGCCGCTGTTTCTTGAGCAGGGGCTTGCACAGCAGGGAGATGCCCGGTGACAACGGGGGGCATCAACTGCCATTTCCTGGTGGGGATGATGCCCTCGTCGAACCAGTTGACTGTAGGCGGCAGCGTGATCTGCGAATGCATAGTCGTTTGTGTGTTTGCAGTTGCAGAAGCGTTCCCGTCACTTTTTAACAGTTTCAGCACGCGCTCGAAGGCTCTGGGAACCTCGCCAGCATACTTGAAGCGTTTGCCCGGGTCATGTTCAAGCGCCTGGTAAAAGAGCAAGTCATATGCAGCAGGGAGGTCGGGAGATAGCTCGTGCAGTGCGGGGACGGGCTGCTGCAAGCGCTTTGCAGCAATAACTAGAGGCTCGGCCCCTGTGAATGGCAATGAGCCGCTTAAGAGTTCAAAGAACATGATACCGAGGGAGTATACATCGGCACGAGCATCGAAAGGCAGATCTTGCACGCACTCGGGGGCAAGATATTCAGGAGCGCCAAGAAAAGTTCCTCCTATATTGAAGAGGTGGGCCTGCGGATGATAGCTCGTTTCGATGCCTCGCATTTGCAGCATCTGCTTGAGACCAAAGCCAGTCACCTGCAAGGTTTGCTCGCTGCTCACCAGAATATTGGCGGGATTCAAGAGGCCATGCACTGCGCCCTGGCTATGCGCATAGTCGAGGCCTGCTGCTATCTGCTTCACCATATCCAAGGCTCGTTCGGGGGTAAAGCGTTGCTGTTGTTTGAGGACCTGCGCAAGCGATCCGGTCTTGACGAAGGAGGTTACTAAATAGGGAAGGCCAAACTGCACACCGAAGTCGTAGACGGGGAGAATATGCGGATGATTCAACCTGACGAGGGGCGCACCTTCTTTGAGGAAACGCATGTTAAAACGCTCGCGCGCTTCGGCTGATAGGGTTGCAGGGAGGATGAAGGTTGTGACCATAACCGTACGATTCAGCGAACGCTGCTGAGCCATATAGACGGCGCTTAACTTTCCGCGACCGAGCAGCCGCTCTACTCGATAATCCCCCAGGGTATTTCCGACTAGCTGATCTACGGATACTGTCTGCATGTAGACTTGTGGGGGGAGGGTGATCGTCTGATCTTAACCGAACAAGTTGACCACCGGATGAAAATGTCCAGTACTCTTCTAGCTTCGATCATCTCACACGCGTGATGAGAGACCTTTGTGTAGTACAAGAGTCCCAGTAAACACATTGATACAGCAAGATATAGTACGCTACGGGATAGTATGGAATCATGTACTGGCCTGGTTGGGATACAGATTGGCGAACCGTTCTCTCAAACCGCGTAGGGGCGGGGGCGGTGGGGATGGGTGGTGGGGATGCTTGCATCGCCCCTTGCTGGTAAATGGTTGTAGCCTTGACTGCACATGCGTAGGATATTGGAGATGAACAGGTAACGATGGGCAAAGAGTTAGCTTATTTGATAGTCGGGAATGGTATTACAGGGGTAACTGCTGCTGAGATTCTACGTTCCGAGGACAGCACAAGCTCTATAACCATCGTGGCAGATGATCCGTTTCCAGTCTACTATCGCCCTGCTCTCAAGGATTATCTTGGAGGGCGGTTAAACGAGGATAAGCTGTGGGCACGTCCAGGCACATTTTACCGGGAACAACGTATTCGCTTTATTCCTGGTCGTGTGATGGGTATCAATACTGTGCAGAGCTTCGTGCAACTGCATGACGGCCAACAGATTGGTTACCATAAACTATTACTTGCAAATGGTGCGCGTCCCAGGCAACTTTCGTGTCCCGGGCTTGATCTGGCGGGTGTTAGCACGCTGCGTACCGTGGCTGATTACCAGGAAATCTTGCGCCGCCTGGATAGCGCGAGACGGGTTGTTGTGTGCGGCAGTGGTACGCTGGCGCTGGAGAGCGCCGAAACGCTTAACCATTGCGGCTACGAGGTGACGCACCTGCTGCGACAAAGCATGCTCTGGTCAGAGGTGCTTGATCCGATTGCATCTGATCTTGTGCTGCAGGAAGAACAGCGCGATGGTATCGATGTGCGTACGGGGGAAGAAATTGCTGAGATCGTGGGCAGAAGAGGTGAGGTTTGCGCAGTAATCACTACAAGCGGGGCACGCATTCCCTGCGACATGGTTTTGATTGCTATTGGTATCGAGCCGCTGACGGGCTTTATTGGCGCAAGCGGCATCGCATGTGGGCGCGGCGTCAAGGTTGATGACGGCATGCGCACCAATGTCCCGAATATCTATGCTGCCGGGGACGTGATTGAAACGACCGAGGCGGTGACGGGGCGAACGCGGGTCATTGGTCAATGGTATCCTTCTATTCAACAGGCGCGCACGGCAGCTTACAGCATGCTCGACGTGCAGGCAGCTACACACGCCGACAATGATTACTACAATGCAACCTTCCTGTACGGGCTGGACTTCGTGTCGATTGGATTGACGACGAAGCTACCAGGAGGCCAGCACTTTCAGCAGATCGCAGCCGAGCCACAACCCCGCAGCTATCGCAAGGTTATTCTCCAGCAGGGTGTTGCGGTAGGCGCTCTCTTCCTGGGAGACCGTAAGAACGCGCTGGCCTTTAAACGCGCGATCGATCACCGGGTCAACCTGGCTCCGGTTGCGGGCCGCTTGTTCGCTGAGAATTTTCATCTTGACGATTGGTTGGACGGGCAAGGTGTGCCGCAGGTGATTTTGAATGTGGGGAGAGTTGATGGGCAAGCGCGGGAGGTCACCGGGCGATTAGATCAATTCACCGGGCGACCAACCCACACAGGGCAACCGCAAGGGTCGCCCCTACCCTGGACGGCTGCCGCTCAACAGGGAGAGTCAGGGATGGCGTACCTGGTGCCGGTTCCGCATGCCAGGGTCAGGGTTGATGTACGAGAGGCGCGGATTGGGGCGGGCAGCGAGGGCGAGGTTTTTACGATCGGGCGGCAGCGCGGGGTGTCGCTTTTGATCGAGCATGGTTCTGTTTCGCGTGTGCATGCTGAGATCGGCTGTAGCAATGGGGAGTATGTGCTGCGTGACAGGGGAAGTACCAATGGTACGTTTGTGAATAATGTTGCGCTGGCGATGGACAGGGCGTATACGCTGCGCAATCTGGACGTTGTGCGTTTTGGTGATGCGCAATTCCGGTTTGAGGCGCGGAACCAGGTGGCAGACAATAGTGATATTCCGCAGGGTTCGAGTATGGCCTTCCGGCATGTAGAGGGGACTCAATTGCATGCGAATGTGTCACGCTTTATCCCTGAGAGTGTTCTGGCGTCGCTGAAAGAGGAGCCTACGCTGGTGCTGGTGAGGCAGGGCGATAGCGCCAGGGTTGTGCCGGTGGAGTTCGAGCGGCGCTACACGCTCGGGCGGGGTAGGGAGAATGATATCCCGCTGGATGACATGGCGTCGTCGCGCAGGCACGCAGAGATATTTAGCGCGCCGGATGGGTTTTACGTACGGGACCTGGAGAGCCGCAACGGGGTGATTGTCAACAGGGGCAAGATTAATAACGCTTATCACCTGTCGCATGGTGACCGGATGGTGATAGGTGATACGCTGGTGTATTTTTCGTATCCACGACCGGCGATGACGGCGGGGACAATGAATCAGGACCCAACGGCCAAGACGAGTGTCGTAAGGCAAGTAAGGGGAGAGGGCGCGAAGGAATTGAAACGCGCTTCGCAAGCGGGCGGCCACGAGGGCCGCCCCTACAGCACCCCTATGGTGGTGGGGATGGAGCACCGGGGGGATGTGCAGGCATTGACAGGGGAGCGCATACGTTTTGAGATCGATATGTGCATTGGCTGCGATCGCTGTATGGATGCCTGCCCGGTGCCGATGTCGTCACTGGTGAATATCGCTGATCTCAACCACGCCACGGTGAGCGATGATGTGACTGCGCACGTGGCGCGTTTTACGCACGAGTGCATTATGTGTGGCTCGTGCGTGCCGGTCTGCCCGGTCGATAACCACCGCGATCTCTTGATGTTGTCGCTCAAGCAGCGTGTGGGCGTGTCCTGGGATAACCAGGTCGATATGAGCCGCATCGCTGAAAGCCTGCCGGCGGGGTGGACGCTGGGACAGCTCACCAGCCGCCTACGGGAGCACCGCATATTGAGCGATGCGCAACTCGTGCCGGAGAACTACCTGCTGCATGTAGTTGCAGCCTCCAGGTTGAGGATACTTATGCCTGGCGATACTGCTATACGCGAGGGTGAGTATGGGCGCGAGCTGCACCTGATTCTGGAAGGGCGCCTGGCGGTCTACGCAAGCGAGGCTGGCGATAGCAGATTCCCGATAGCGATCCTCAGACGGGGCGAGCACGTGGGCGAGGATGGGATGCTCACAGGGCAGCCGTACAAGGTGACGGCACAGGCACAGGCACCCACACTGGTACTGCAGGTACCGGAACAGGCCATGCAGCGACTAATGGAGTTGGTCCCCAATGTGCGAGCTTACTTTGACCAGGTGAACAATGCGCGTTCGATGAAGTCTATTCTGAAACGGATGGCGCTGTTTCAGGGGGTATCCGCTGCCGATTTACAGGCGCTTATCAAGCAGACGCCGGTAAAGCAGTACGAGCGCAACGAGCGGCTTTTCGCGGAAGATGACCAGGGGGGACGCCCGGCGCGTGAGACGCTGCATATCCTGCTGGAGGGTTTTGTGAAGGTTGCGCGCCACACTACGGCGGGGACGGGGCACCATAAAAGTGATGAACGCATTATCGCGTATCGTCAGGGTGGTGACTACTTTGCCGGGGGACTTGATCTACTGGGCGATGGGCGGGCGGTGAGTGTGAACGCCATTAACCGCGTGCGTGTAGCGGAGGTACCGCGTAAGGTGATGCTGGCCCTCCTCCAGCGATATCCCGAAGTCAACCAGCGCTTCAACCTGCGACTGCGCGAATACATCGAGACAAGCGTTTCGACGCAGGGATACGCGCTCACAACGGGACTGCTCAAGGGGTTCTCTGCGATGAGTACGCGGCCTGATGAAGCGGTGCAGGCGGGATTACACGCGCTGGTGAGCGATGGCGTGGTCGAGGGGACAGAGGTGCTGGTGATCGACCTGGACAAGTGCATCCACTGCAGCGAATGCGAAGAGGCGTGCGCACGGCGACACGGGCATTCCCGCATGAATCGCAAGGGGATGATCGTTGGCAATATCAGTATAGCTACTGCCTGCCGCCAGTGCCAGGACCCGGTGTGTATGTTGTGCAGCCGCGCAGGGATCGCGCGTCATCCCAACGGGGAGGTCTATATTACCGAGAGTTGCATCGGTTGTGGCATCTGCGCGGAACGCTGCCCTTACGGGGCTATCTCGATCATGAATATAGAGGATGAGACAGTATCACACTCCTCCTGGCAGCGTTTCAGCGATTTCTTTACAAAAGGCGCAGGTACGGGTAAAGAGCGGGCACGCAAAAATCTACCTGTGCTGGGAGGGGCAACAGCCATGAGCAACTACGCCGCGCCTGGTCCGCTGGACACGCTCGAGCATCGCGATGGTTATGACGAACTGCGCAAGAAGATAGCGATCAAATGCGACTTGTGCGCGGGATATAAGGACCAGGCGTGCGTGGAGGCGTGTCCGACGGGGGCGGCGATACGCATACAGCCGACAAAGTTTTTTGGTTCGACGGAAGAGATCTTAAGAAGACGAGCGATGTAGGGAGAGGGTATAACCGTTGGCACTGACAACCAAGCCGCCGTTACAAGAGCGGGCGATACGGCGGATATGGAGAACACCTGGATCAAGATTCAATTGGATCTGGCTTGGCGTTTCGCTGGCTGTGTATGGCGGCATCTATGCATGGTATGTGCACGCGATCAGGACGCAGCAATACCCTGGACCGTATACTGATCCGCTGCGCCTGTTCGGGATCGTGGCGTTTTGCCTGGTGCTGGTCGTCGCGGTCTATAGCTTACGGAGACGGTTCAAACGCACGATGCCAGGTAGGATGCAGAACTGGCTGTGGGTACATACCTGGTTTGGAGTTTGCAGTATCCTGGTGGCGTTCCTGCATGAAAACTATGCCAACATCCTGCGCGATTTCCGTTTTACGCAGATGCGTTTCAGCGAGGCGGCGTTTGGGATGCTGGCGCTGTATGCGCTGGTGCTGCTTGTCGCCAGCGGTATTATAGGGCGTCTCCTGGATGGATGGCAGGCGCATGTGATCGCAGCGGAGGCCAATAGCAACGGGGTTGGCATTGTCCAGGCTGTGCAGGAGCGACTGCACGAGCTGGAACTGACGATTGAACGCTTCAGCGCGGGGAAGTCTGCCGCATTCAAACTCTACTGCTCGGAGGCGCTGGGAAGAAAGACTTCACTGCCTGAGATGCTGCCGGTGCTGGCGCCTGAGGAGCTGGGTGATTTTGAGCGGGTCTACGAGGTGCTGATGCAGAGAGCGTACCTGGGGCGGTCCTTGCAGCGCCAGAAGCGTGCTCGCTTGATTATACGGGCGTGGCGGTATGTGCATATCCCGCTGGCATGCGCGGCGCTGGCGATTATTGGATACCACAGCGTCATTGAGTTGATAAAGATGGTGTTGTAGAGGAACATGGGTGGACCAAGGCCTGGCTCCTGGCGCACCCATGTTCCCAGCTCCCCCCCGTCTTGCGCCCTTCACATCTTATGCGTATCTTTTTCCCTCGCACAAGGGCTTCACTGGCTGAACCACCAGGGTCCGTTTCCTAGGTGGTCTGAGCCGCGAACTGCACTTCGACGGTGAGTTGACTCTCCACGCCCGGGTTTTCTTTCTGCTCTTGCTTCACGACCTCTCGCAAGGGGAACACGAACGGCTTCCCGGCTCCATCCACCTGAAACTCCCGGATGTTTTTCCCCCAGGACACTTTCACGAGTGCAGGCAGATGTTGCGAGTAGCCCTCCGGTGTCACGCGATGCGGCCACACCAGCAGTTCCTGGGCCGATGTGCCGAGCAAGTGAATTGTCGCGGAGCACAAGGTGGGAAATTCCGGAATTTCCCCACTGGCAGCTTGGTACACACGCTCTCCATCGGCATAGCCCAACCTCACCCTGGCTTGTGTTGCCGCCCGGCCACTGTCCGTCACTGTAAATGTACCAGCACCTTCCGCGGCTGCATCTTGCCGTATCTCGATCACCAGGCGGCGAGCAAAAGCGCCCTGTCGCACCATCAGGTAGGTCGTTCCCAGGACAACGACCCCAACGAGTAGCGCCACCGCTCTTCGGAACGGGTCCTGCCAGATCAACAAGCCATGCAGGAAAAGACTGCCTAGAGCTACCAGGTAAATGCCACCTGCTACCAACGGATGGGCCAAAAACGGCAAGACAAATCGTGGCACGTTTTCTCCCTTTCTACGGCTGGCCACCAGCAAAAGTACCGGAAATACGCCTGCCACCACAGCTACCGTGACTGCTCCCCTGAAACTCTGCAGTTGGGGAAATGAACCCAGCTTGTGTGCTATCAGCCACTCAACGAACAGAAAAAGGAGGAGCAGCGGACTCAGGCCCAGCCAGGAACGAGCCTCTTCTCCTTGCGCCAGTGCTTTCATCCGCCTCAGCCACATCCATTGCTTCATCCGTTGGGCTGCGTCGCGTTCCCTGGCTGCCACTTGCTCAGAATCGTCCAGGGCCTGTCCGAGAACCGCCGGAACCTGTCGCCTGCGCCTGGCAGCAAAACGCACCTGGTACCACGTCTGGCCTTTCTCCGTAGTCTCCACTATGACCCCTTGCTCCACCAATCTGTTCACAACAGCCTGTGGATTCTGCTCAGTTTGGAGGAAGTGACTTACTTCCTCCAAACTGGCCTGCTCTCGGCCTGCTAGCCACTTGACGAAGTCCGTTTGAGAAGTCTCAGCAGTATCATTCATTTGTAAGAAGTCGAATCCCAGCGTATCCCATTTTCCCTCATAGACCATCCGCATGGTGGTGGTACATTGTACTCGGACCGTATCGGCGTCGGCCCTCACTATTTTTAACGCCAGGTAGATGCTCCTGGAGGGACGGGTTGGGGTGAGTTCAGCGAGTAAGGTGGTCGCTTCCCAGTTCGTAGTTATTCCGATCTCAAAGCGACGCGCTTCCCCCTCCCGTTGAAGGTCCAGGCGGAACTGCGGTTGCGTTCCTTTCAGGCCAAGATACGTCAAAGACAGGCTCATATGAGTCGTCCTGCGAGGGGTAAAGATCAACTTTCCTTGTCGTCGCGCGAGCGGCAGGGTATAGCGAGATTGGCCAGGGATCCACTCCCGCACCGTGAAGAAGAGCGCCAGGCTGGTGTGGATAGAAGTCATGCCCATGGCAAAGATTGCCAGAAGCGCTCCACAGACGCTCGCCGCAGGACCAATCAGGTTGGCGAGCGGCGTCAGAGCCGTCCCGGATAACCCTGCCAGGGTCTGTGGCGCAATGGCTCCATTCACGGCCACGACCCAGAGGATGTACAGCGCTATGGCGCTTGCTTGCGCTGCGATACAGCCCCAGATGAGGGATCGTCCACCGGGGTCGCTTTGTAGCACAGTCCTGGCACAACTGCTCGCCGAGAAGTGACCAAAGTAGGCGCTAAACACCACGCCAAAGGTCAAGCCCAACAGGGCCGGTTCGAAAGACCCTCCGTTCAAGAATGGAACATGGGCGTACAGCAGGTACACCGGTCGAAGGTGGCTCAAAGCAAGCCCAGAGAGGATTAGTATCAAACTCATGGAGATCACCCCGACAACCAGGGCGCTTGTGACCGTAGCACGCAACGTGTTCCGACGCACAAAATACAATCCAATCAGGAACAGGACTCCTGCCCAGACTGCGGCCGGCACCGGTGTCACCCCGGCCAGAGTAAGCGCGAACCCAAAATATAGGGCGATCAGCGCCAGAACACAGTACAGCACGACCATCGAGGTGAGCAGCGTGGAACCGCTTCTTCCCAGATAGTCCTGCACCAGCCGACCCAGGTAGCTGCCCTGATAGCGGATCGACCCGTTGCGCGTCACCGCTTCAGCCATCGCAGCAATCGTGAGCACATTGATCAGGCCTATCACCACCAGGATGACCACGCCTGGCAATGGTCCCAGGCCAGCCAGGGCAATGGGCAGAGCGAGAATGGATGCGCCAACGATCTGGGTGAAGGTCAGCGCATAGGCCGTCCAAAAAGGGGGTAAATGCTCTAGCCACGCACTCAGCTTGTTCCACTGCCAACCCGCCCACTCAAGCAGATCAACTCTCCTGCTATAGATCATGTCAAGCGACTGCTGATACTGACGTTGGAAAGCTTGTTGGACTCCTTCACTCTCAAGTGCTAAAGCGCTCTTGATGTGGGGAATATCTCGCTGCGCAAAGCGGTATTTCTGTGCCAGCAGGTGTGCCAGGGTGGCTTGTAGGGTCGAGTTGGGAGGTACCAGGGATTGCCACTGCGGGGCGTAGCGTTCCAGGTCTCGGATCGTCGGACGGACAGGCAGTTCGCGGCCCGCCGCCAGGGCTTCAAAGAACGCCAGGTCTTGCTGTTCGGCGATCTCTTCGGTCAGATAGAGATCGACCGTGCGCCGTGATTGCAGCATAAGATGGGCCGTCCGGCTCTCAATTTGAAAGAGGAGCAAGCGCGCTCGCTTCGCTGGAAAGCCTCCCAGCACCTCGGAAGGTGTGAACAGTTCATCGTCGGTGGGCATGGTTCCTTCTCCTTCCATGCTGCTCCTACTTCATTATCTGGGCAGCAATCTCGCGCACTCCCTGGCTATAGGGATGATCAGGATAGGCCAGGCTGAAAATACCAGCGCTGCCGAGTTCGATCATTTCTTCCGAGACCGGCAAGACGCCAGCAACAGGAGCATCATAGACCGTTTGAACCTGCTGCCGGAGGGAGATCGTGTTCAGTTTGGGAAGGACCTTATTGACCACCAGCAGCAGATGCTTCACTTTCAGCTTGCGCGCGACTTCGACGGTGACCGCCGTGCCCTGGAAGTCTTGCTGGTCGGGTCGCAAGAGGAGGACCAGGATGTCGGAGAGAAGAAGGGAAAGCAGTGTTTCCTCATTGAGGCCAGGATGGGTATCAAGGAAGAGATAATCGAGCTGCAATGTCTTGATCAAGGTACGAAAGCCATCAGTGAGCAGGTTGACCTCATAGCCTTCCCGCAAGACACGGGTAATTTCTCCCGACTTAATGCTGGCGGGAACGAGGTAGAGCATGCTTCCAGGTGCTACGGCAGGGCCAAGCTTGGCCGTGGCATCGTGCGCTACCTGCTCGATGCGACAACGGCCATAGAGGTAGTCGTTGAGGGTCAGGCCAGTCGTTTGCCCATCCATCCCAAAGAGGACATGCAACCCTGGTGATTGGAGGTCGGTGTCGACCACAGCCGCTCGTTTGCCCTGTTGGGCGGCACGACAAGCAAGGTTGGCGATGAGGTTGGTTTTACCTGTTCCCCCTCGATAGGAGTGAACGGAAATGATTTTAGACATGGGCGTGTCTGCCTTTCTGCCATAGTCCAGGCTCGTCCTAGCCTGGGTCGGGACGCAAGCGCTGCACCTTTTGCAGCAGCTGCTGGAAGTAGTCGCTTTCGGTAATCTCGGCCACCTCCTGAGCTACTTGCCCCGCATCAATCTCAATGAGAAATGCATGCCCCGGCTGCAAGGCCTGCTGGTGGCGCAGGATGGCCGCATCCTCCACCAGGGAGAAGATGTGCGGCAGGGCAGCGAGCGTTTGTTCCAATGATGTTGTCCTACCCTGGGCCCATATGGTGGCAAACGCCTCCTCGCCCAGTTGAGCACGGGCGGTCGCCCGTGCATGCTCATAGGTAGCGCGATTGACCGGGTGCATGGGCGCAGCTATGGCCTCACGCCAGGCTGGCGGCAATGCTCTCTTTATAGGTGTCGAACTTAAACAGCTGAGTCAGACTCTCCTGATAGAGACGACAGGCCGTGGCTACATCGTCCTGCACGGCTAAAAGCCACGCGAGACCGTTATTCCTCTGGATGTCCTCGGTCTCCGTTCCTAACTTTTTGTCGATCGCCAGGCTCTCCTCGAGCAAGGGACGCGCAGTCACCAGATCACCGTGCTCTAGACAAATGAGTCCCAGCAAACCAAGCGGGGCGGCGCTGTAGAAGATGTCGTCCTGTTCCCGAAAGTACGCCAGGCTCTGCTCGGCCAGGGCACGGGCGAGCGTCTGGTCCTGCTGCCACACAAAGAGCAGACGCGCCAGCAAGTAGCGAACCCAGGCAATCCGCTGCTGATCGCCTAGCTCCTCATAGAGCGCAAGTCCTTTCTCCAGGAGCTCACGGGCTTGTTCGTACTGCCCCTGTTCGGTGGCGACGCGTGCCCATTCGGTAGAGCACTGGCCTTGCCTCCAGCGGTCGCCCAGTTCCTGGAAGCGGATCATGGCCTCCTCCAACCGCGCATGGGCCTGCGCAAATTCACTCCTGAGGCGGGCGACAGAGCCCAATTGATACAGGCTGCGGGCTATACCCACGGGATCGCCCAGCTCCTGGTAGAGCGCGAGACTCTCCTCAGCCAGCCTCTCAAGGGGCATGTTTCGTGCATAGATGTCCGCCAGATAGACTACCTCATACAGTGCTCTGGCGCGTAGCGCCGCTCCCACGCCAGCACGCTCTGCCAGGGCCTGCATCAGAAAACTCAGCCCTTCTCGCCCATAGCCACGGTCATGCCAGAATCGGGTCAGGGCGACACACAAACGCAGAGCTAACTCGACCTGTTTCTCTCCCTCTTGCGTGCGTGCCCGCTCCAGGAGAAAACTGAGCGCCGCTCGCAGGTTCTCCTGTTCGCGTTCCAGCTGTGCAACCGACCGGGCCTGCTCAGCCCCACGCAACTGGGGTTCGGCCTCCTCGGCAAGCGCCAGATAATACCCGGCATGCGCGGTGCGGCTCGCCTCCAGTTCCCCACAGCTCTCCAGGCACTCCAGCCCGTACTCCCGGATCGTCTCCAGGATGAGTAGGCGTGGCTCGCCATCAGCCTGCTCTTCCTGATGCAACAAGTGGTTCTCCAGCAGCACGCTCACCCCATCCAGGACATTGCCCGCTCCAGGGCCAGCTTTCTTCGTGACGGCCTCGACGGCCTCCAGGGTGCAGCCACCGACGAAGACGGCAAGGCGTCGGAAGAGTTGCTGCTCCTGGAGCGCTAGCAAGTGGTAGCTCCACGCGATCGTCGCACGCAAGGTCTGATGACGGGCAGGCCCATCGCGTGCTCCGCCGGTCAGTACATCGAGGCGATGCTCCAGACGCGCCAGCAGGGCCTGCGGCGAAAGCAGCCTAATGCGAGCGGCTGCCAACTCGATCGCCAGGGGAAGTCCGTCCAGGTGAATACACACTTCCGCAATGGGACGAGCGTTGGCCTCCGTCAGCTGAAAATCCGGCTTGATGGCTTGCGCACGTTGCACAAAGAGGGTTAATGCGGCATACTGCGCCAGGGATTCACTCGATGGAAGATGCTTCAGATCGGGAAGAGGCAGTGGGGACACAGGAAACTCCTGTTCCCCGTGAAGGCGCAGCGCAGCGCGACTGGTCACCAGCAGGTGCAGGTGCGGGCAGGCGGCTAACAGTTCGGCGAGCAGTGGCGCGGCGGCCAGCACCTGCTCGAAGTTGTCGAGTAGCAGTAGGGTGGACTGATCGCCCAGCACCGCTTGCAGCTCCTCCAGGAGCAAACGAGAACCAGTCTCCCGCAGTCCAAGCGCCTGAGCGATGGCTGGGACAACGAAGTCGGGATCGCTGATGGCAGCTAGAGGCACAAAGTAGACGCCATCTGCAAAGTCAGCCGTAAGCGCGTGCGCGATCGCGATCAAGAGGCGGGTTTTGCCGACACCTCCTGGACCGGTGAGGGTGAGCAAGCGTACCTCGGGTCGGCGCAGCAGGGGCGTGAACTGCGCGAGTTCGTGTTCACGGCCAAGCAGGGGAGTCAGTGGTACGGGCAGGCGGTGTGGTGGTGCCTGGCCAGCGCCAGGGACTGGTCTGGATGGGAGTGCAAAGATCTTCTGCATAGCGATGGTCCTCCGCTGTCCCTGCTAACATTGTGCCTGTTGCCGACGCTTCGCAGACGCTGCTCCCTTGAATATACAATTTGGTCGTATCTAATGAATCATGCCCCATGATTTGTGCCAAGCGATGCAGATGCCGGGGAGCCGCGTCTTCTTGTCCCACCAGCTTCACGGCGGCGGAGGGATCGTAGGTGATGCGCTGGTTTTGTCGTGCCCAGCCGAAGTAGCGTTTCACACTGATCAGCGAGCGGTTCACCGAGGCAGGCTTCTGCCTCTGAATCGTTTGGAGATAGGTGCGATAGCGGGTGAGTGCTGGGATGGTAATGGCTTGCGGGTGAAAACCGCTGCCGCCCTGGGCATGAGTCGCACGCTCTGCTTCTCGTTGCTCGTACCAGGCCATGAAATGACGGACATCGCTCAGGTAGTTGCGAACGGAGGCAGGAGTGAGATCCTCCTGCTCACGGAGCGTCTGTTGATACTGTGCCAAGGCGCACTCGCCAGGGGACGAGAGGTGAGGGTTCGCTTGCCGCTTCATGCCTACCTCAGGATGGCCCAAAGACCTTAGCAGAAATGCATTACGAGGGATATTCAGAATGTTAGCAGAAAAAAGTCCTTGTAAATTGCCCAGGTTTTTTCCTCAATGGTATCTTAGCAGAAATCACTCGAAATGTACAGATGATCAAGGCCGACTGGTTGGGATAGGGGGAAGATCGAGCAGGAGTTTGGAAATGCCCTCGGAATATGATATGTTATGCAACATAGTGGGTAGCAAGCAGAAGGCGCAAGCGGTTTAGCATAGAGAGGACCTTTTCATGACCACACCGCGTAAACTTACCGCCGATGATCTCTGGACATTCAAGGAGATGGGCAATATAGTCCTCTCGCCTGATGGAAGGCGCGTGGCCTTTGTCACGCACAGCCTTAATAAGGCGAAGAATGAACGTCATAGCACTATTTACCTCCTACAACTCGACGAGCAGGGACATGCCGTAGGTGGACCACGCCAGTTAACGAGCGGCGTCAAGAACGACACAAATCCTGTCTGGGCATCAGATAGCAGGCGTTTGTTGTTCCTCTCCGATCGTGAAGAAGAGAAGAACCAGCTCTGGCTGATCGATACTGATGGTGGTGAGGCACGCAAACTGACGAATATGCTCAACGGCGTCAGCGAGGCCTCTTGGTCGCCGGATGGGCAGTGGATCGCCTTCACGGCTATGGTCTCGCCGATGGATGATGATGAGATGTTGACCGGACGCAAACCCCTGGAAGAAGCCGAGAAGAAAAAGCACGAGGAGGAAGAGCGTATCCGCCTGCGCTCGACGACGAAAGTCTGGTACCGCGTCGATGGCCGTGGCTTCTTCGAGAAGTTCAATCAGCTGTTTGTCATGCCTGCGCCTGCTTCTGATGATAGCTTAATCGATGCGACTACGATTCGCCGCCTCACAGCGGATGACGTTGATCGTAACCAGCCCTCCTGGACACCTGATAGCGCTGAGATCAGCGTGTTGTGCAACCTTGCTGATGACCGTGACCGCTCGTTTGTTGAGGACTTATGGGTTATCAGTCGTGAGTCGGGCGGGGCGCGTCGCATCACTGATGGTACGTTACAGATAGCCTCGTATGCCTGGTCGCCGGATGGCAGCCAGGTGATGCTGGTCGCCTCGCTAGATGAGCGTATTGAGGGAGGCTGTGATACGCGCCTCTACCTTGTCTCGCGAGATGGCGGTGAGATCCGGAATCTGACGGCTGAAATAGACAACCCGGTCTTCCCTGAAGCTTCCGGCGATTTCGGGTGGCCCGGTCCTTATCGCCCGCAGTGGAGCCCAGATGGTGAGCGTGTCTATTTCGTACTCACGGAACGCGGTTGTGTTAATGTCTACCGCATAGACATTAGACAGAAGACTGTAAGGCCCCTGTCTGTGGGCGAGCACTTAATCTACTTCCTGGCGTTGCTCCCCAACGAACGCGGGTTGTTGCTTGCTCAAGAGGTGCCCCTGCATCCTTGGGAGCTGTACTTGCTGCCACTGGGCGCTGATGGCGCCGGTGAGCCGGTGCGCCTAACCTACCTCTACGATGACCGACTGGCCGAGTTTACCTGGAGCGAACCTGAGCGAGTGAGGTATCGCGGTTCGAATAACGACGAGATTGATGGCTGGCTCATCCGTCCTGTAGGGGCACGCGAAGGAGTGCGTTATCCCCTACTACTGTCTATCCATGGCGGGCCTCAATGGGCATTTGGTGTGGGCATGGATATTCTCTTCCAGTACTTCGCAGTGCAGGGTTTTGCGGTCTTCTATTGTAACCCGCATGGAAGTACGGGCTGTGGACAGGCCTTCATGCGCGAGGTAGAAGGTGACTGGGGCGGCTGGGACTTCCAGGATATCATGCGTGGCGTCGATGAGTGCGTTGAACGCGGTGTGGCGGATCCCGAAAGGATGGTGGTAACGGGATACAGCTATGGAGGCTATATGTCTATGTACACCATTGGGCAGACGGAGCGCTTCAAAGCGGCGGTGCCGATGGCTGGAATCTCCAACCTGGCAAGTTTTGTTGGAACGTCCGATGTCGGCTTCTGGCAGGTACTGCAAGCTAAAGGCTATCCGTGGGATGCGGAACGCGAAGCCTACTATCATGAGCGTTCACCGCTGACGCATGCTGCTCGTGTGACGACGCCGACGCTGTTCCTGCATCCCGAAGGTGATTTACGCTGCCCCATCGAGCAATCGGAACAATTCTATATGACGTTGAAGATGATGGGCAAAGTTCCGGTTGAGTTCGTGCGTGTGCCTGCTGCCTGGCACATTGGAACTACAAAGCCGAGCCAATGGTTTGCGTACTGGGAAAAAGCTCTGGAGTGGTTCCTCAAGTATGTGGAGATTCGCCCTGAGGAGTATATGTCATAGACAGTCCAAAACAGGAAGTAAGGGGCTGTTTAGCTGGATTACGGACCCGGAGGGCAACCATATTGAGTTGTACCAGCCCGTCTAGGGTCAATGCTACCGGTGGTGAGATTTGCCTGGACGAGAAAGGATGCGGTTTCTCGTCCAGGCACGGAAGGGGTACACCAGGTTAGCGTCTCTTTTTGCTTGCGCTATTGCCGGTGCTGCCGTCTTCGTCGACAGAGAAGATGTGCTGGCCTTCGATACAGTAGTACAAAAGGTTGCCGTCCTCGTCGGTTTCGGGGATGGTTTCGGTTTCGGGATCTACCAGCAAGGTGGCTTCCTCTTCGTCTTCCGGACAGGTGTGGTGTTTGAACCAGTTGAGATTCATGTTGTTTCCTCCCTCTTTTTTGTTTGTCGAGGTGTGTCTACTAATTTGACGATTTGATGCTAGTGTTCCTAAAATTTGCCAGCCAAACGAATTGCTCTCTGGTGGGGAATATATTGATTTTTCGTGGTTCTTCAACATTTACTTCCCACATGTACAAAAAGTACTAGCGATTGTGGAGTGACACCAGAAGATGTAGCGGGCCACGCAGGGACGCACTTTCCCGGTAAGGAGGCGGATCTTCGACCAGGCGTGGTTCCTGGAGGCGACGAGCCAGTTCGACCAGCGCGATCTGCGTTTCGAGCCGGGCCAGAGGCGCTCCCACACAGTAATGAATACCCCCGCCGAAGCCAAGATGCTCAATATCGGTACGATCAGGATCAAAACGATCAGGATCGTCAAAGCGCAAAGGATCGCGGTTCCCCGACGCCAGCACGAGATAGACCGGCGCCCCCTGAGGAATGGTCACTCCCGCGATGGGAACCTCTGTTAACGTGGTGCGACGCACAAATTGGACCGGTGGTTCATAGCGCAACACCTCTTCCACAAGATTAGCAACGATGGATGGCTCACGACGCAACCGTTCGTAATGCTCAGGATAGCGCAGCAGGGTGAGCATACTGTTGGCGATCAAGTTTACTGTTGTCACGTGACCGGCAATGAGGAGCAGTACTGAAGAAGCAATCAGCTCATCTTTCGTCATCTGCTTTTCCTGCGTCGTATCATGCAGCATGGCAGAGATCAAACCGGGGCCAGGCGTCTGCTGAAATTTGTCTATCAGCCTGCCCATATATTGCCTGAGCTCAGTTCTGGCGCTTTTTGCCTGCTGTACGACCTCTTTGTTTGCGGCCTGCCCAGGATCACCTGCGAGAATGAGCTGGTCTACCCAGGTATGAAAGAGCGCTACATCTTCACGAGGGACCCCCAGCAATTCACAGATGATGGTTACCGGCAAGGGATAGGCAAAGTCATCCACAATGTCGAGCCGGGCCCGCTGCTCATGTGCATCCAGTAACGCACTGGCAACTTCCTCGATCCGTGGACGCAGCCCATTGATCAGTTCCGGGGTAAAGTGCATCATCACTTGATGACGCAGCCAATCATGTTTGGGGGGGTCCATTGTAATAAAACTAACTTGTAGCGGTTCGTCAACTATCCGTTGATCAGCCTGGCTGTAGCCCTTCCGTAAGTCAGAACTGAAGCGCGGATCCTGCAGGCAGGCGCGGATCTCCGCGTACGTGCTGATAATGTAGCGTCCATCATCCTGTACAAACACCGGATGCTCCCGCATCCGCGCATAGATCGGATAGGGATCGGCGCGGTTGGTGTAATCCAGGACCTGATTCAAAAGGTTTTCATGAGTTATTGTTGTCATTCAACTTCTCCTTCTAGGGAGTTTGAGTTTTTGTCTCACAAACTGACCGGATGTAGAGACCAGGAGCACGGTTACGGTTGGGAGACCGTATAGGGCTCCATCCCGGTGTCATACTTTGGATGTCCCTGCGCGGGAAAACCTGCTGGCATGGGTTGTGCTCTGGCAGGCCCATCAGCCGCATGTAAGTCGGGCGGGAAAGGAGCAGCTTGCTCAACCAGGGTCTGATACGATGGCAGCATCTGTCCGGCGTTAAAAGAGACGGCTGCGACAGTCTGTCCCTGGCGTCCATAGACAGCCGTAAAACGCCTCATGCCAAAGGAGCATTGTGTGATCACCACCTCGTCGGCTACGGTCGGCAGGCCAACCGATTTCATATTGAACCCAAACTGGCTTGACCAGAATCTCGGCAGAGCGGTATGCCTCCGGTACTCAAATGAAGGACTCAACATATTATGCGCTGCTATTGCAGCCTGCTCGACGGCATTTCCCCAGTGCTCAACGGCAAGCAGTTGATGGTCATACGCATACAGCGGATGAGGCCAGCGCGCGACATCACCGGCGACAAAGACGTTCTCGACCACTGCCCCCTGACTATCAAGCGCACGGCAATAGAGGTCACACACAATCCCCCGACCATCGACGGAGAGATCGGTATTCAATAACCATTCAACATTGCGTATGGCCCCAAGCGCGATGATCGCCACATCAGCCTCCAATGAGCAGCCATCAGATAGCTGAGCGCCACACAAGCGGTGGTCCTGATTTCCCTGCAGTGTCGTGACCACGGCACCCGTATGCAGATAGACCCCATAGTCCCGTTGTCGTTGCGCCATGATCTGACCAATGGTGCTTCCGAGCACGCCTCCCAGCGGGGTAGGGCCACGTTCAACAATGGTGACATCCAGGCCAAGATCACGGCAGACCGAGGCAGCTTCACAGCCGATAAAGCCGCCGCCAGCGACCAGTACATGCCTGGGCCTGGTCGCCAGGCGGGCAGATACCTGGCAGGCATGATCGCGATTGCGCAAAACGAAGACGCCATCGAGTGCGGCCTCCTCGGCATCGGGCCAGGGGCGGGCGCGCGTTCCAGTGGCAATCAGCAAGTAATCAAAGTCCACAGAACGTCCATCGGCGAGCAGCACCCGCCTCTTTGCCAGATCTAAGCGGCGTGCGGGCACTCCCAGGAGCCATTGCGCTTCAAGCCGCTGGAACAGCGCCAGCGTGGTATGTTCGACGGCAAGCCGCCCACCTAAGACCTGTTTAGAAAGAGGGGGCCGATCATAGGGAGGATACGGTTCATCTCCAATGAGGGTCAGTTGCCCCATAAAGCCCTCTCTGCGTAAGGCTTCAGCGGCACGCAAGCCGGCGAGAGAGGCTCCCACAATGACAATGCGCTCAGGTGCGATCATCTCATTGATATGACCGGCCATGCGTCTTCTCCCTCTGTGCGCCTTCATATTCCTCATCATCCAGACCGATCTGGATTGCCTGGACCGGACAGGCTTTGGCCGCGCGTATCACATCCCAGCGCCGCGCTTCATCGGGCGCTGGATCATACTCTAACGCCTCTGCATTATGGAAATGAAAAACGTCAGGAGCCGCAAAACAGCATTGACCAAAACTCTGACAGCGGTTAAGATCCACAATAATTCTCATGGGAATCATCCTCTCTTACCCGAGTTCACCACGGTTTCTACTTTTGTTCTGTTCCGTAGCTCATCAGAGCAGCTCGTCAGGAACAGACAGAGAGAAGAGGGTATTTCCTGACTCAAAGGCCCACCCCGGGCAGGGTTTGGGGCCACTACCCAGCTAACGCACCTCGCCCTCTCTGGTCCTAATATAAGGAGAAGGTGTCATAAAAGCGCAATGAGCATGGTCAGCATCGTCATGGATAGGGCCTGAAATTTGACAGGAACGCCCTTTGCATCATGCGATGAGCTTCTGCTTCCTGAAAAGGGGTGCCACCCCCATCTGTCTGCCCAAGAAAAGCACACGTACTGCCAGCAAAAAGCACCCGGCAGGAGTTCCCCACCGAGTTCCTCATTCAGCATGTAAGCGGGCTTGATAGGCCACTACGTAGCCTATCCCGTTGCAGGAGCTAGACCGAGCGGGTCCAGCATGGTCATCATATCGTAATAGGTATGGACACTGACGATCTTCCCATTCCTGAACTGCAAGACATGACACACCCGCAGTTCGGCCGAGCGCCCCGTCGTTGGAGTAGCTTCCGTGGACAGATGCAGTGGACCGCTGTTGGTCCACCGCCAAGTTGTCTCAAGGACGACCTGATCCTCTGTGGCAAACGCATTAGTCAGTTCTGTCCTGCTATTAGGGAAGCCCTCTGCGAAAAACAGAATTAACCGCTTGTAGCCATCTGGACCACGAAGCGTTGCTCCGGAAGGAACATCGATGACCTCGGAGTCTGCTGCGAAAGCAGTCACACCCTTATCGAGCCAGGCTGGGTCTGACTGGCGACTGTTGTACCGATCAAACAGTGACCAGGCCAGAGCCACATTCTCCTGTGCAACCATGATCTCATCCATCCTTTATAGTTTGTGTTGCAGAGCGAGCGGTTCTTGCCAGCATGAGCAACGTTCATCTCAAGACGACAACGTGAAAAGGAGCACCTGATGAGTGCAGCAAACACGCAAAGTGAATCCCATTTGAGTAGCACAAGTATAGCACCTGGGGCCCATTGAGGCTGTCAAAAATGGGGAAGGAGGACGCACTGAGAGGTTGTGTGTGATGGCTCGTGGAGCCATTGCATGGCAATCGTCTCCATCGTCTTGTGAAGTCAACTCACCACCTGGGGGCGGAAGGCTTGGCGGTGCGATTCTGACGAAAAAGCACTGTCTATCATATAACTGCGGCTGAGATTATGACATAGGTGGACCCAGTTGAATACGATGACGCATCTCCTCAAACGAATTGCGCCTGGTAAAGAGGCTTTCTAACCACCAGGTAGCACCAGCGGCAGCGTAAGAATCCACCAATTTGCTCCCTTTGCCAGGATTATCCCCAGGGGTGCTTCCAATCTTGACAAGGTCAAAGGGGGCTTCCTCAGACCGGTGTTCTCTGATGTAGGCCATAATATGCTCGATATCGCCTGGCTGCAAGCCACCCTGTTTCAAGGGGATCACCCCATCCCAACGGGCTGCTCGACGAAATGGCGCTTTATGCGGCCAGAAGCCAGCGACCCAAATTGGGATACGAGGAACCTGAAGTGCTGGTGGTAAGAAAGCTGTTTTTTGGAGCTGGTAGTGTGTCCCTTGATAGCGGAAAGGTTTGCCACTCCATAGACCGGTCACGACCTCCAGACCTTCGTCGAGTTTCGCTGCTCGTATCCGGTCATCGGACTCCTCACCAAACTGTGCGAACTCTACTTTGGGGGGATCTCCCAAACCGACCCCCAGAATCAAACGTCCTCGCGAGAGATGGTCGAGGGATACGGTCTCACGAGCGAGTTTCCAGGGGTGACGGCGAGCAAGGGGCGTCACAGTGGTGCCAATGCGAATGCGTTCGGTGGTCATTGCTATGGCAGTCAAGGCAATCCACGGATCAACCATCGATACGGGCGGATTGCTGCGGTACAAGATGTGGTCCCATACGAAAAAGCCATCCCAACTCGCTTCTTCTGCTTCCCGCGCAAGCGTTGCAAGCATACGCACGTTTGTTTCATCCCCAAAGTTGGGAACATAGATTCCGTAATACATCTCTGTTCTCCTGATTGGACTGCTGTTCGCGCACAGCTTGCTGCGCAAAGGAAACGAACCTTAAGAATCATCGAAATTGGAGCAACCTTATTCCTGACATCTTCTGTCAAGTTCTCCCTTATTTGTTAGGCAAGGTTCAATTTGAAGAAAAATACTTGATCGTTTGAACAGTCACCCCATGTCACCCTGAGCCCATGCGCTTCGCTCAGGGTAAACTCCGCGAAGGGTCTGTCGCGATCGGCAGAAAGATGCTTCGCTGCGCTCAGCATGACAGGGCCGGATCTTTTTGTTGGTTAGGAACTGTCAAGTGCATTTGAACCTTGCCTTAATATTTTTGCCAGCCCTTGTTCGAAAGGGCTGGCAGGGATTAAGCCGATGCTCGGTTATAGCTTGTGGACATATGCTGGACCATGCGCGTTCTCCTTCTCTGGCTCCGCGCCGCATTCTGGCCCCCCAGGGATGGTTTGGGGCATGCGCTCTGCAGAGCGTGTTGGACCAGTCTCTTCTTGAGTCGAGTCATTCAGACGAACGTTCTGCCGTGGTGCCTGCTCCCTGCTTGCCTGCGGTTGGTATGCGTCAAGTGGCCCTGGGAGTGCTCGCTCCGCCTCTGCCTCTAACCGCTGCTCGTTGCGGCGCACGAAGATCAGAAAGGCGATGATGACGAGCGTGGCCAGTACGATGCTGGCGATGGCGACCGGCCCTGTCAGCCGATGAATGTTATCACCGAGGTAGTAGCCTCCCAAGCCGAAGAGTGTGGCCCACACGATTCCCCCCAGGGCGTTGAAGAGCAGAAAGCCAGGCCAGCGCATCCGATTCGTCCCGGCCAGGAACGCGGCCCAGGCCCGCAGCACGGCGACAAAGCGCCCAAAGAAGACGACCTTGCCGCCGTGCTTCATGAAGAGGTATTGTCCCAGTTTCAGCTTGCGTTCATCCAGGCGAATAAAGCGACCGTAGCGACGCAGCAGACGGTAGCCGCCCACGCGTCCAATCATGAAGCCGAGATTATCACCCAGGATGGCGCCACTGGCAGCAGCCACGATCACCAGGAGAATGGATAGGTGGTGCGTCGTCCCAGCATAGATGGCGGCAACGAGCAGCATCGTCTCGCCTGGGAAAGGAATACCGGTACTCTCGATGGCGATAAAGACGAGGACGGCCCAATAACCATAGGTGGCGAGCAAATGTAGGAGATTTTGTGTAGCCACAGAGATCATAGTAATATACTTCCTTTTCTCTCCCCTCAACAAGGGTGTTTCTGCATGTGAGACAGCCAGTCAAGATCGTTCTTTACTGAGAATATAGGCATTTGTTATCATCACTACTTACGTAGCTCTATCCCTAATAGTTACACGTTAACATGCTAGCATGCCCTATGTAAGGGTATCGGTCACAGGTTGGGTGTGTGCTAGCTCACAGTTTGGTTTCTGGTGATCTCCTCTACAACGGGGACAAACTGAGACTGTGATGATGCCTCTAGCTTATGCGAAAAATGGGTACTATTTAGCCTCCGGGACGGGCTTTACTTCGCGCGGCTCGCGGATCTTCAGGACGAAGACTGCTCCTATGAGCAGGAAGAACGTGGCTACGGCGAAGATGAGGCGATAGCCCAGGGCGGTCGGAGCAAAGTTGCTGACCAGGACGATGATGAGGCTACCAAGGGCAGGCGCAAGGATTGAAGGCAGGTTAGCGGATGCGCCCCATAGGCGAAATCTTTGCCAACATTTTCCAGCGAGGGCATGGAGTCGATAGCCAGGGCCCAGTCTACACTGGTATAGGCGCCGTAGCCCACGCCGAAGAGAATGCCCAGCGACCAGAGCGGAAAACTGCCGGGGGCGATGACGAAGGTGAGCGAGGCCAGGGCCATACAGATGGTAGATACGCTGACGACGGGGGCGCGCCTGACGCGATCAGAGTAGATACCGAGTGCGAAAGAGCTGAGGATGGCTCCTACCAGTGCCAGGACTGCTACACCTGCCGTTGCCTGTACAAAGTTGGTCACGTGCGCGACGTTGGCAAAGTAGTACTCGATGAAGGTCATGAATAAGGTAAGGCCCATCATGACGGCAAAGCGCGTGACAAAGACAAGCGCGAAGTTAAATTCGCGCCAGGGTGCGATCCAGTTCATGGCAAACCAGTGGCGAAAGCGGGATAGGGCGCTTCCTTCCGCGCGGGGAGCACGGGTTAATGTGTGCCGGTACTGCATTTCATGCACGCCAACAGCGGTAATGAGCATGCCTACGAAGAGGACGATGCCTGTCAGGATATAGAAGAGGTTGGCCCCACGCCGGATAATGGCGCCGCTCGTGGAAGTCAGGTTGACATCTGCTAGAAGGAATGCCGCCAGCCCCAGGCTGCCTACGTTGCCAATAATAGTCATCAACCCCATATAGCCTGAGGCCTCGCCGCGCTGGTCTTTGGGCACGCGGTCGGGTAAGAGAGCTTGATAGGAGGCATTGGCGGCATTGCTGCCAAACTGCCAGACGATCATGCCTAGCAAAAAGATCAGGACGTTACCAGCCGCAGCCAGTAGGAACGCGCCCAAGATGAGCAAGAGAGTACCCGCAACGATGTATGGGCGGCGACGGCCAAACCTGCTGGTGCTGCGATCAGATGCCATGCCAAATAAGGGTGGCATGACTAATGAGACGATAGCCCCTACCGTGGAGATCCAGCCCAGCAACACTGCCTGCTGGACGTTGCCTATCTGGCCGGGAGGCAGGAAGAGTAAAATCTGTAGTGGGATGACTATAGGAAAAAGAGCGGCGGACTGGGCGTTGAGCGAGAGCCAGAAGACGCTGAGGACAAGCTGATCACGAACGGTCAGCCTGGGGAGGGGAACCTTTGAATCCATATACCCTGCCTTTTAAAATAGGATGTAGCCCGGCAACGGGAAAAGTAAATTAAAACAGAGCTATATTACTTAATAATACCATTTTGAAGCGCATCCTGTCACAATTTCCTCTCTTTAGCGATAGAGAGTATGAAGTCACATGTAGAGCAGAGGGAAAGTATGCAACAACAAGCCGAACCTGAAATGCACGATAGTTCCGATGCTGCACTTTATGATCGCTATGCTCGCATCATCTTAGCCTACGTGCGACTGCACACAGACTTGCGAGAAGACCCCGAAGACCTGACCCTGGAGGTCTTCCTGGCAGCATTGGAGCGTGACAACCTCCCGGCACTAGCGGAAGATGAAAAGCTGGCCTGGTTGACGCGAGTGGCCCATAACAAACTGATTGATAGCTATCGCCGTTCGGCCCGTCATCCAATGGTAGCATTGGATCAGGTTGCAGAAACGCTCTTCGAGGACGATGAACTGGCTCCCGAACAGGTGGCTCTGCGTCACGAAGAGCATGCACACCTGCAAGTAGCCATAAAGCGCTTGAGCGGCCCTCAACAACAATTGCTACAACTTCGCTACGGCTACGGCTTGCGTTTCGCTGAGATTGCAGTACTTCTGAACAAACGAGAGGCGGCTCTGCGTAAGTTGCTCTCGCGTACCCTTACGTTCTTGCGCGCTACCTACGATCAATAGTAGGAGCCGGAGTAATTTGTCAAAGTGGATTATCGCGCCTGTCGAGGCTCGATGTATCTTTGGAGATGCACTATGGCAGACAACAGCATGATGGATGATCTCATTCCCGAAGAACGCAATGAGCAGAACCGGGTTCTCATACAGCAACTGCGTGGTACATACTCGCGCGATGCTGA
>WNFD01000939.1_pt1 | contig 29107 bp, 24 predicted proteins | sample 5400491 | NCBI WGS metagenome assembly WNFD01 (sample SAMN13153343, study PRJNA577476) | soil metagenome | isolation source: 120 cm saprolite under Douglas fir tree site 2 hole 2 replicate 2 | place: USA:California | collected 2015-04-18
CTGGCCGTTCCCCACGGTGCCCGGCTGGTCCGGCTGATCTCCTACGATGCCGCCGGGCACCCGTTCGCCAGCACGACATCGCTGCCGCCAGCCAAGTGACCCCGCTCCCGTCCCCTTCCAGAACGCCGGCGAGCGGGACAGGTCAGCTGCTGCGGTTCGTTAGGCCTGCCGGAGGGCTTTTAGGGCAGGTCCGGGTGGCTTATGGTCAGCTGTATGACCGTGCAACCCTCACCCGCTGGCGGCCAAGACCTCGCCCAGGAGCGCCGCATCGTCACCGAGATTCCCGGGCCCGCCTCGCGGGCGCTGCTCACCCGGCGCGAGGCCAGCGTGGCCCGCGGGGTCAGCCACGTGCTGCCGGTGTTCATCACGGCCGCGGGCGGCGGCGTGCTGGTGGACGCCGACGGCAACTCGCTCATCGATTTCGGGTCGGGCATCGCCGTGGCCTCCGTGGGCAACAGCGCGCCGCGGGTGGCCGCCCGGGTCCGCGAGCAGGCCACCCGGTTCACCCACACCTGCTTCATGGTCACGCCGTATGAGGAGTACGTAGCCGTGTGCGAGGAACTCGCCCGGCGCACCCCCGGCGACTACGACAAGCGGTCAGCGCTGTTCAACTCGGGCGCCGAGGCGGTGGAGAACGCGGTCAAGATCGCCCGCCACGCCACCCGGCGGCAGGCGATCGTCGCGTTCGACCACGCCTATCACGGCCGGACCAACCTGACCATGGCGCTGACCGCGAAGAACATGCCCTACAAGGACAAGTTCGGGCCATTCGCCGGGGAGATCTACCGGATGCCGATGGCCTACCCGCTGCGCTGGCCGGGCGGCCCGGAGCGGTGCTCGGCGGAGGCCCTGGACGTCATCACCGGGCTGATCCACACCCAGGTCGGCGAGAGCAACGTCGCTGCGGTGATCATCGAGCCGATCCAGGGCGAGGGCGGTTTTGTCGTGCCGCCCGAAGGGTTCCTGCCGGGACTGGCGGAATTCTGCGCCGCCCACGGCATCCTGCTTATCGCCGATGAGATCCAGACCGGGTTCTGCCGCACCGGCGACTGGTTCGCGTGCGACCACGAGGGCGTCGTGCCGGACCTGGTCACGACCGCGAAGGGGATCGCGGGCGGGCTGCCACTGGCCGGGGTCACCGGGCGGGCGGAGATCATGGATTCCGTGCACACCGGCGGCCTCGGCGGCACCTACGGCGGGAACCCGGTGGCCTGCGCGGCGGCGCTCGGCGCCATGGAGACCATGGCGGCCGAGGACCTCCCCGGCCGGGCCCGGCGGATCGGCGAGATCATGCTGCCGAGGCTGCACAAGCTCGCGGAGACCCACCCGGTCATCGGCGACGTGCGCGGCCGGGGCGCGATGCTCGCGATCGAGCTGGTCCGGCCCGGCGGCATCGAGCCCGACGCCGCAGCCGCCTCGAAGGTTGCGAAGGCCTGTCATGCGGCGGGCCTGGTCGTGCTCACCTGCGGGACTTACGGGAACGTGCTGCGCTTCCTGCCGCCGCTGGTGATCGGCGAGCACCTGCTGGAGGAGGGGCTGTCCATCCTGGAGGACGCCTTCGGCGGCCTGTAGCCAAGGGTCATGACGCCACTATGGCGCCAAGTTGAGCCACTTGACTTGCTTTGGCGCCATAGTGGTGCCATGATGGCGTCATGGATCTCACGTTGTATGTCAACACCCTCCGCCAGGAGCTTGCGGTGGCCGCCGAGGCCGGCGGGGAAGATGCGCGTGCACTGGCCGAGCGACTCACCGCGCCGCTGGAGTCGGCGGTGCGGCTGGCCCTGTTGGACGCGCTGTCGGCCGCGGCGGATGAGATCACCCGTGACCTCGCGCCGGGCTCGGTGGATCTCCGCCTTCGCGGGCGCGAGCCTAGTTTCGTCGTGACGCCCCCACCCACCGATCACTCGTTCGACGAGCCTGACCCGTCGGCGGCGGGGGTCCCACCGCCGGTTTCACCGGACGACGAAGAGGGCGCGATGGCGCGGATCAACTTCCGCCTGGCCGAGCACCTCAAGGGCAGAATCGAGGAGGCCGCCGGACAGGCCGGGCTCTCGGTCAACGCCTGGCTCGTCCGGGCGGCGGCGGCCGCGCTGGAGTCCGGCGACGGCGGCAACCGCTCCGATCGGCGCGCCCCGCGGGGCGCGCGGCGCTACACCGGCTGGGTGCGCTAGCGCACCTAACCAGCAGGGTGCGCTAGCGCACTCAACTGGCCGGGTGCGCTAGCGCACCTGCGGCCCGACACCACATCCCATTACCCGTCCCACCAACGGGACGCCCCAGCTAACGCCATCCGGAGGGATTGCCATGCCCGCTTTCGATACCCCCGAGCCGATTTCAGTCGCGATTGACCTGGTCGTCGGTGACGCCCGTATCACCGCGAGCGACCGCGACGACACGGTCGTGGAGATACGCCCGAGCGACGGCTCCCACGAGCCCGACGTGCGGGCCGCAGACCAGACCCTGGTCGAGTACACGGCCGGCCGACTGCTGGTCAAGGGGCCGAAGCAGCGCGGTCTCGGCCTGTTCGGCAAGGTCGGGTCGATCGACGTGACGATCGGGCTGCCCGCGGGCTCGCACCTGCAGGGCGACGCCTCGGTAGCGGCGTTCCGGTGCGTGGGGCGCCTCGGCGAGTGCCGGGTCAAGACCGCGGCGGGCGACATCCAGTTCGACCACACGGGCACGCTCGACCTGAACACCGGTGCTGGCGCCATCGCCGTGGACCACGTGGCGGGCCACGCCGAGGTCAGCACCGGGTCCGGCCGGGTACGCCTGCGCGAGATCGACGGCACCGCGGTGATAAAGAACTCCAACGGCGACAGCTGGGTCGGCGAGGTCGCCGGCGACCTGCGGGTGAACGCGGCCAACGGCGACATCTCGGTCGATCACGCGAATGCCGGTGTCACCGCCAGCACGGCCAACGGTGACGTCCGGATCGGCGAAGTCGCGCGCGGCTCGGCCTCGCTCAAGACGGCCATGGGTGAGATCGAGATCGGCATCCGCGCGGGCACCGCCGCCCGGCTCGACGTGTCCACCCAGTTCGGCAGCGTGCGCAACGACCTGGACACCGCCGAGGGCCCCGAGCCGTCCGACGAGACCGTCGAGGTACGGGCCCGCACCAGTTACGGCGACATCGTGATCCGCCGTTCCTAGGCGTGTCCCGCGGGACACGCCTTAATCCCTGAATGAACTCTTGGAAAGGAGGGGGATGACAATGATCCCCACCCGGCTGGCGATTTCGGCAACCGGACTACGGAAGTCGTTCGGCGACAACGTTGTACTCGACGGCATCGACCTCACCGTTGCCGAAGGGACGATCTTCTCGCTGCTCGGCCCCAACGGCGCCGGCAAGACCACCATGGTGCAGATCCTGTCCACCCTGATCGCCGCCGATGGTGGCGAGATGCACGTCGCCGGTCACGACCTGGCGAAAGATCCCGATGCGGTGCGGGCCGCGATCGGCGTCACCGGTCAGTTCTCGGCCGTGGACAACCTCCTCACCGGTACGGAGAACCTGCTCCTGATGGCGGACCTGCACCACCTGGACCGGCGCGAGGGCCGACGGCGCGCCGCCGCGCTGCTCGACCAATTCGACCTGGTCGATGCGGCGAAGAAGCCGGCAGCGACCTACTCGGGGGGTATGCGGCGCCGACTCGACCTCGCGATGACCTTGATTGGCAACCCGCGCCTTATCTTCCTCGACGAGCCGACCGCCGGACTCGATCCGCGCAGCCGCCGCACCATGTGGCAGATCATCCGCGACCTCGTCGCTGGCGGAGTCACGATCTTCCTTACCACGCAGTATCTGGACGAGGCCGATCAGCTCGCCGACCGGATCGCAGTACTGGACCATGGCCGGTTCGTCGCCGAGGGCACCGCCGAGGAGCTCAAGCGCCGAATCCCCGGTGGACACATCCGCCTGCAGTTCGCCGGACCACGCGAACTGGAATCGGCGGCCCGCATCATGGGCGCGGTATCGCGCGATGACGAGACGCTCACCCTGCAGGTGCCCAGCGACGGCAATGTCCCGGCGCTGCGGGCCCTGCTCGACCAGCTCGACGCCGAGTCGATCGAGGTCGAAGGACTGTCGGTGCACACCCCCGACCTCGATGACGTGTTCCTCGCCCTCACCGGCCAGCCCGGCCAAGAGAAAGAGAAGGAGACCCTCCGATGACCACCGTTTCCTATGCCGTCAGCGACTCAGCGACGATGCTGCGCCGCAACCTCCGGCACATGCTGCGCTACCCGTCCATGACGGTGATGCTTGTCGGCTTGCCGGTCATCTTCCTGCTGCTGTTCGTCTATGTCTTCGGCGGCACGCTGGGGGCCGGGCTGGGTGGCGTGTCAGGCGGCCGCGGCGCCTACGTCAACTACGTCGCTCCCGGAATCATCCTGCTGACCGTGGCCGCCGTAGCGCAGGGGACGGCGATTTCGGTCGCCATGGACATGACCGAGGGCATCATCGCCCGGTTCCGCACCATGGCCATCTCCCGCGCCTCGGTGCTGACCGGCCACGTCCTCGGCAGCATGATCCAGGCCATGCTCAGCATCGCCGTGGTCATCGGCGTCGCGCTGCTCACCGGGTTCCGGCCCACCGCGGCCCTGCTGGCCTGGATGGCTGCCATCGGTGTCCTCGCGATGATCACCTTCGCGCTCACCTGGCTGTGCGTCGCGTTCGGCCTGGCCGCCAAGACCGTCGAGACCGCCAGCAACTCCCCCATGTTCCTGATACTGCTGCCGTTCCTCGGCAGTGGCTTCGTCCCTACCCACTCGATGCCCACCGGCCTGCGCTGGTTCGCCGAGTACCAGCCCTTCACCCCCGCCACCGAAACGCTGCGGGGACTGCTCATGGGTACCGCGATCGGCAACAGCGCGATCATCACCATCGCCTGGTCGGCCGGCATCGCGCTGCTCGCCTACCTCTGGGCGAAAAAACTGTTCAACCGCGACCCCGTACGGTAATCGCGCTTGGGATCAGCGGGTCACCGTGATGTCCCCGGACTGATCGGCCACGATGATCACGTGCTTAGACGACGAGTTTCTCGGCACGGCGATGGCGGTGTTACCCGAAGAGTTGCTGGGGATGACGACGTAGGCCGTCGCGCCGGGCGGGAGCACCAGCGTGATGTTGCCGGAGCTGTCGGTGACCTGGACCCTCCCCGGGATCTTCGTGAAGGTCAAGGTGATGTCGCCGGACGAGTTGCCGCCGACCACGTCGGTCCCGGCCAGGCCATTGACCACTACATTGCCCGAGTTGTCCCGGAACTGGAGGTCGCCCGTCAGGCCGGACGCGGTGATATCACCGGAGCTGTTGTCCAGCCGGATGCCGCCTGTCAGGCCGGATGCGGTGATATTGCCGGAGCTGTCATCCAGCCGGATATTTCCCGCCAGGCCAGACGCCCCGAGGTCACCTGAGCTGTCCGAGAGCGTGACCGTGCCGCGCATACCACTGGCGTTCAGGTTCCCGGACGAGTCGGTGACAGCGACGGGCAGCCCGACTGGAGCGGTGATGGCGTACCGCAGGGAGCAGACCCCGGCCGGCACCCGGCACTGGGAGTGGAGGGCCAGGCCCGCCGCCGTCGAATGCCAGCTGAACGTGGGCCGGACGAGGCTGCCACGGAGTGTCCCGCGCACCCGGATCTGGCCGCCAGTGCCGCCGCGCAGGGTGACGTCAGCGTTATCAGCGGTCACGCTGACGTGGCCGCCTTTGACCGGAGCGTTCACAGCGACCCGGTAACTGACCTGGTGGGTAAAGACGGTGACGGCCCCGCTGGCCCAGCCGGCGGCGCCGGTCACGATGACGGCGAGCACGATGGGGACGCCGATCACCAGGATGGCCCGGCGCGCGGGCGTCATGGGCAGGGGGACGTTCACTGTTATCCCGCTCCTAGGTAACGCAAGACCGCGAGGACCCGCCGGTGATCATGGTCGGCGGGCGCCAAGCCGAGCTTGGCGAAAATGCTGTTGATGTGCTTCTCCACCGCGCCTCCGCCGATGACCATCGCGGCCGCGATCGCCGCGTTGGATCGGCCCTCGGCCATCAGCCCGAGCACCTCGCGCTCGCGGGCGGTGAGGCTGACCAGCGGGTGACTACTGCGGGCCAGCAGTTGGGCGACGACCTCCGGGTCGAGGGCGCTCCCCCCGGCGGCCACCCGGTCCAGCGCGTCCAGGAATTCGGCCAGGTCGGCCACCCGGTCCTTGAGCAGGTACCCAACACCCTGCGGCCGGTTGGACAGCAGCTCGGTGGCATATCGCTCCTCTACGTACTGCGACAGCACCAGCACGCCGATCCCGGGCCAGCGGACGCGCACGACCAGGGCGGCCCGCAGCCCCTCGTCGGTGAAGGTCGGCGGCATCCGGACGTCGACCACCACGGCGTCCGGCTCGTGCTCGCCGACGGCCCGGAGGAACCCCTCGCCGTCCCCAGCCGCCGCCACGACGTCGTGGCCGGCCTCCGCGAGCAGCCGGGTCAGCCCCTCGCGCAACAGCACCGAGTCCTCGGCGATCACGATGCGCATGGCAGATCAACCTCGATCACGGTCGGTCCCCCGGCCGGGCTGCGCACCGACAGCCGCCCATCCACCCCGGCGACCCGGTCGGCCAGGCCGGACAGGCCCTGCCCGCGCGGGTCGGCGCCGCCGATACCGTCGTCGCGGACCACGATGCGCAGCACGTTCGCGTGGCGGTCGGCCGACACCTCGGCGCGGGTCGCGCGGGAGTGCTTCGCGACGTTGGTGAGCGCCTCCGCGACGACGAAGTAGGCGATGGCCTCGACCGACGCTGTCGGCCTGACGTTCAGGTCGGCTCGCACGGCGACCGGCACCGGGCAGAGCGCGGCCAGACCGGACAGCGCGGCGTCCAGACCCCGGTCGGCCAGCACCGGCGGATGCACGCCCCGGACCAGGTTGCGCAGCTCGGTCAGGGCCTCCTTGGCCTCCACGTGCGCCTGGTCGATGATGGCCTTGGCCCCCTCGGGGTCGTCGGCGAACCTGGCCTTGGCCCGCCCCAGGTCCATGGCCAGCGCCACCAGGCGCTGCTGGGCACCGTCATGCAGGTCGCGCTCCATCCGGCGGCGTTCGGCCTCTGCGGCGTCCACCACCCGGGCCCGGCTGTGCTCAAGCTCGCCGATCCGGGCGGTCATGTCCGCGCCGCTACCCGGGCCGATCAGGTACCGGGCGATCGCGATGTCGGCGGTCGCCAGAGCCCGGGTCAGCTGCGGCGCTGCGAGCAGGAGGAGGAGTCCGAGCGCGCCCGCGCCCGCCAGTTCCGCGGGGCGGCTCAGCACGGACCCGCTGAGGTCCGCGCCAGCCCAGATGCGGGGCACCAGCCAGCTGAGGACGGGCAGCCCGAGCAGGGCCAGGGGCAGCGACCACACGACGATGACAATGACGAACTGAACCAGGCTGAGCGGGAACCGGAGCAGCGCATACCCGAACTGCCGCAGCGTGGCGGGCGAGGCCAGGAACCGCCAGGTGCGCCGCCACCAGCTGGCCTCCGAACTCAGATTCCGCGGCGGGGCGGGCATTCTCGCGCCGAGCATGACGGCGAATCTGGCCCGCTCGAAGCGGGCGAACTGCACGCACAGCCAGAGGGTGGCCGCGAGCACCGGGATCCCCGAGAGGGCGGCCGCCAGCAAACCGACGCCGACCACCGCTCCGGTCACGAAGAAGATGAAGGCGGCCAGGCCGATGACCATCCCGGTCAGCAGGTGAATCACGGCCAGCCAGGTGCGGCCGGACACGATCGCGCGGACGGCCCGCAGCGCCGCACTGGCCGGCGGCGCCTCCGCGGCGGGCCCGGACGACGCCCGTGCGGCAGGCCCGGACGCAGCCACGTGCCCGGCCCCAGCGCCGCCTTCGGCCATCCGCTCCTCCTGCTTTCCCCGCGTGCCCCTGGACGCGGGGCTGAACCTTCCCATGACGCTAGAGGAAAGGCGGGCGCGGCGCCCATCCCACCGGCCCCCGGATCCGCACGGGGGCTAGCACCACCCCGGATTCGGCGGCTTGCAGGATGTCGGCCGGGCGGCCCGATCCCGGAAGCTGCCAGGTAAGGCCTGCCCAGGCCACGTCCCAACGGAGGTAGCCCTTGAATACCACATCGCTGTCTGCCGAAGAGCTTCGCGCTGCCGCGGAGATTCACCGCGAGCTCGGGCCCGATTATCAGAGCGCGGTCATCGACTCGTTCCTCGATCGCGTCGGCCGGGAGATCGACGCCCGGGTGGACGCCCGGGTCGCTGCCGGGCTGCGGATGTCCGGGTCACCAGCGGAGCCGCGATCAGCCCGTGCACCGAAACATATGCAGCCAGCCGTGATCGCACTGGGCTCGATGGTGCTCGGCATCCCGCTCAGTGCCGTCTCTGCCGCCGCCGGGGCGCACCCCGCCGGGTTCTGGGGGTTGCTGGTGGTCTGGGTCGCGATCGCCACGATCAACATTGCCTACGCGATCCGCTGGCGCCCGCCGGACGGCCGGCGCTAGCCGGCCGGCATCCGGCCGTGGGCCCCGGATGGGCACGGGGGCTAGCCCCACCCCGGATTCGGCGGCCAGCAGGATGCCCTCGGCATACCCGGCTGAACGAGGCTGTCCTCGCAGGCAGCGCATCCCACGACACCGGCAGTGCATCCCACGACCCCGGCAGTGCATCCCACCGCCAGATTGAGGTTTTCCATGGAACGCTCGTCCGTTTTCGCGCCGCCCGAGCAGGCCCCCCTGCATCCGCCCCATCCTCGCTCCCGGCCACCGGTGGTCGAGCGGATCGCGGGCTGGAGTGCCCGGCACCGCAAGACGGCGGTGTTCGGCTGGCTGCTCCTGGTTGTCGGAGCCGTGATGGTCGGCAGCATGCTCGGCACCAAGAACTTGAACAGCTACGATCCGGGCCAGGCGGGCCAGGCCGAGCGGGTGCTGAGCCGGCCCGGCGTGGTCCAGCGGCCGACCGAAAGCGTCTTGATTCAGGCCCGGTTCAGCGGGCGCACCGCCCGGAATGACCCGGAGATGACACAGGCCGTCCGGGAGGTCGTCACCGCGCTGCAGGGCCTGCCGCGGGCAGCCATCGATATCCGCTCACCGTTGAGCACTAGCGGAGGCGCCAGCGGGCTGACCTCGGCCAGCGGCCGGTCGGAACTGGTCACGTTCACCGTCGCGGGAAACCCGGACAACGCCGACAAGACTGTGGTCGCCGCCCAGCGCGCGGTGGCCGCCGTGCAGGCGCGGCACCCCAGCCTGCTGGTGGGCGAGGCCGGCGACGCCAGCGTCAGCCAGGTCGCCAATGACACGGTCAGCAAGGACTTCCGGCATGCCGAGGTGACCTCGGTGCCGATCAGCCTGGTGCTGTTGCTGCTGGTGTTCGGGGCGCTGATCGCCGCCGGGATCCCGCTGCTGCTCGCCGGGACCGCGGTCATCAGCGCCATCTCGCTGCTCGCGATCCCGAGCCGGTGGCTGCCGGTCGGCAACACCACGTCGTCGGTCGTTCTGCTTATCGGGATGGCCGTGGGTATCGACTACTCGCTGTTCTATCTACGCCGGGAGCGGGAGGAACGGGCGGCAGGCCGGAGCAAGGACGCAGCGCTCCGGATCGCCGCGGCCACATCCGGGCGGGCCATCGTGGTATCCGGGCTGACCGTCATGATCTCACTCGCTGGGCTGTTCCTGACCGGCATCGACGTCTTCTCCGGGCTCGCGGTGGGTGCGATCACCGTGGTCGGCGTCGCCGTGGTCGGCTCGCTCACCGTGCTGCCCGCGCTGTTGTCCTGGCTGGGCACCTGGGTGGACCGGGGCAGGATCCCGTTCCTCGGGCGGCGGCGCACCGCCGCGCGCCGGTCCTGGCTGTGGGAGTCGCTGGTCCGCCGGGTCGTGGCCAGGCCGGTCCTGTGGGGCGGTGCCGCCGCGATCGCCCTGTTCGCCCTCGCCCTGCCCGCGTCCGGTATGCGCCTGGCCGACCCCGGAGTCCACGACCTGCCCACGAACGTCCCGGTGATCCACACCCTGCTCGCCATCGACAAGGCGTTCCCGGGTAGCCCGGCGCCCGCCGAGGTGGTGGTCACCGGCCAGAACCTGGACGGGCTGCCGGTCCGCCAGGCGATCTCTGCCCTGCAGGCCCGCGCGTCAAACGGCGGGCCGATCCGCGCGCCGGTCACCGGCACGCTCCTCGACCACGGCCAGGTCCTTGTCGTTTCCGTGCCGCTCGCCGGTGACGGGACCGACACCAGGTCAGGCAGGGCCCTGACCACCCTGCGCGATCAGGCGCTGCCGGCCACCCTGGGCCGGGTCAGTGGCGTCAGTTACGCGGTCACTGGCCGGACAGCCGGCAACCACGACTTCACCGCGCAACTGCACAGCCGCGCGCCGGTCGTGTTCATCTTCGTGCTCGGGCTGGCGTTCCTGCTGCTGCTGATGGCGTTCCGGTCGGTCACCATCCCGCTGCTGTCGATCGGGCTGAACCTGCTGTCCGTCGGCGCCGCGTACGGGCTGCTGACGCTGATCTTCCAGGATGGTCATCTACAGGGCCTGCTTGGCTTCAGCGCCTACGGCGGGATCGTGGGCTGGATGCCGCTCTTCCTGTTCGTGCTCCTGTTCGGGCTCAGCATGGATTACCACGTCTTCATCCTCAGCCGCATCCGCGAACTGCGCAGCCGCGGAGCCACCACACACGACGCGATCATCGGGGGCATCGGTATCAGCGCGGGCGTCGTCACCAGTGCCGCGGTGATCATGGTCGCGGTGTTCTCGATCTTCGCGACGCTCTCGTTGATCGAGTTCAAGATGTTCGGCGTGGGCATGGCGTCGGCCGTGCTCATCGACGCCACCTTGGTGCGCGGGGTGCTGATGCCCGCGGCCATGGCCCTGCTCGGCGAGCGCACCTGGTACCTGCCGGGCTGGCTGACCTGGCTGCCTGGCAGGCGCAGCGAAGCCGCCGTTACCAGCGACGGGTGACTGCCTCCGGGGCCTAGACGCCGAGTCCCGGTCCGATGTGTGTTCCGCGCATTGCGGGCAGATACAGTCTGTGCCTCTCATCGTCGGAACCTCCGGCTGGCAATACCGCGACTGGCGTGGCGGGCTGTACCCAGCGGGTGTGGCCCAGCGTCGCTGGCTGGAGCACTACGCCACCCAGTACATGACGGTGGAGAACAACAGCAGCTTCTACCGGCTGCCCGCACCCGAGACCTTCGCCGGCTGGCGGGCCCGCACGCCTGACGACTTCGTGATGGCGGTGAAGGCGAGCCGGTACATCACCCACGTCAGGAAGCTGCGTGACCCGGCCGGACCGGTCGCCCGGCTGCTCGGCGCGGCCTCGGAACTCGGCCCCAAGCTGGGCCCGATCCTGCTCCAGCTGCCACCGACCCTCACCGCTGAGCCGGCCCTGCTGGACGCCTGCCTGAAGGAATTCCGGGCCGCCCGGCCGCCCGACGACCACCAGCCCGACGGCCACCTGCCCGGCAGCCACCTGCCCGGCGGCCAGGGGCGGCTGCGGATCGCAGTAGAGCCGCGGCACGCGTCCTGGTGGACCGAGGAGGTCAAGCAGATCCTGGCCGCCCACGACGCGGCATTGTCCTGGGCGGACCGGCTTGGCCGCCCGGTCACGCCGCTGTGGCGCACCGCCGGATGGGGATACCTGCGCCTGCACGAGGGAGCAGCCGACCCATGGCCCAGCTACGGTGAGCAGGCCCTGCGGTCATGGGTGGACCGCGTGGCGCAGGCGTGGCCCGGCGACGCGGACGTGTACGTCTACTTCAACAATGACCCTGGCGGGGCCGCCGTCGTCAACTCCGCCGTATTCGCCGCGCTGGCCCGCGATGCGGGCCTGGCGGTCACCCGGACGCCGCCGGTAGGCGGCGTACCGCCAACCGCCGCCATTGCGACCTGGTGAACGTCACTTGTTTACCGGGAAGCCGAGGTTGACGCCGCCGTGGCTGGGGTCCAGCCACCGGGAGGTGACGGCCTTGCCGCGGGTGTAGAAGTGCACTCCCTCGGTGCCGTGCATGTGCGTGTCGCCGAACAGCGAGTCCTTCCATCCGCCGAACGAGTAGTACGCCATCGGCACCGGGATCGGCACGTTGACGCCGACCATGCCGACCTGGACATCGGATACGTACCGCCGGGCCGCTCCCCCGTCGTTGGTGAAGATCGCCGTCCCGTTGCCGTACGGGTTCTCGCTGACCATCTGGAGCGCGTCCTCGTAGGTGGGCACCCGGACCACCGACAGCACCGGCCCGAAGATCTCGTCGGCGTAGCAGCTCATTGACGGAGTGACGTGGTCGAGCACGCTCGGCCCGAGCCAGAAGCCCCCCTCGCTGCCGCCGATGACCGGGTGGACCCGGCCGTCGATGGCGAGCGTCGCCCCTTCGCGCACCCCCGAGTCGAGGTAAGACGCCACCCGGTCCCGGTGCGGCCCGGTGACCAGGGGGCCCATGTCGGAGCGGTCGTCGCTGCCGGGGCCGACCCGGAGCTTGGCCACCCGGTCAGCGATCTTGCTGACCAGCTCGTCGCCGGCCGATCCCACGGCGACGAGCACCGAGATCGCCATGCACCGCTCCCCCGCCGAGCCGAAGCCCGCGGACACCGCGGCGTCAGCCGCCAGATCAAGATCGGCGTCGGGCAGCACCACCATGTGGTTCTTGGCGCCGCCCAGCGCCTGCACCCGCTTGCCCGCCGCGGTCGCGGTCTGGAACACATGCCGTGCGATCGGCGTGGATCCCACGAAGCTCACCGCGCGCACGTCCGGGTGAGTCAGCAGCGCATCCACGGCGGCCTTGTCGCCCTGCACCACGTTGAAGACTCCGTCGGGCAGCCCGGCCTCGGCCCACAGTTCGGCCAGCAGCAGCGACGCAGACGGGTCCTTCTCCGACGGCTTGAGCACGAAGGCGTTCCCGCAGGCGATGGCGATGGGGAACATCCACATCGGCACCATGGCCGGGAAGTTGAACGGGGTGATGCCCGCCACGACCCCGAGCGGCTGGCGGATCGAGTATGCGTCCACGCCGGTGGAGATGTTCTCCGAGTAGCCGCCCTTGAGCAGGTGCGGGATCCCGCAGGCGAAGTCGGCGATCTCCAGGCCGCGCGCCACCTCGCCGGCCGCGTCGGCCGCGACCTTGCCATGTTCGGCACTGACCAGCGCGGCCAGTTCGGCCCGCCGGGAATGCACGAGCTCGCGGAACGCGAACAGCACGCTGGCCCGCTTGGACAGCGAGGTCTGCCGCCAGCCCGGGTAGGCGCGGGCGGCGGCATCCACGGCCAGAGCGACCTCGGCCGGCGACGCGAAATCGACCGACCCGGTGACCTGGCCGGTGGCCGGGTTGTAGACATCACCGTGGCGTGCGCTGGTGCCGTCCCACGGCTTTCCGCTGATCCAATGCGTACAGTGCTTCATTGCTCGCTTCTCCGCGCCTGGCGGCGCGTCGCTCGCGTGTTTCATGGGGTTGCCTCCGCGTTGACCGCGCGCAACGCGTCGGCGAGGATGCCCAGGCCCTCCTTGGCGTCGGCCTCGGACAAGGTCATCGGCGGCGCCATCCGCAGCGCGTGACCGTACAGTCCGCCCTTGCCGATGAGGAGGCCGCGCTCCCGCGTCTCCTCAAGGACCCGGGCGGCCAGCCGCGGGCTCGGCGCGCCGGTGCCCGGCTCGACCAGGTCCACCGCGAACATCAGGCCCTTGCCGCGGACCTCGCCGACCGCGTCCAGTGTCGCCGCCGCCTCGCGCAGCCCGCCGATGATCATGCCGCCGAGTTCCGCAGCGTTGCGCTGGAGGTCGTGGCTGAGCAGGTAATCGAGAGTCGCGTTGGCGGCCGCCGTGGAGAGCGGGTTGCCGCCGAAAGTTGAGATGCCGTTGCCGGGCAGCCCGTCCATCAGGTCGCCCCGGGCGATCACGCCGCCGATGGCCAGCCCGTTGCCGAGCCCCTTGGCGAAGGTGATCATGTCGGGGGTCACGCCGTGCGCGCCGATTCCCCAGAAATGCTCGCCGGTCCGGCCCCATGCGGTCTGCACCTCATCGGAGATGATCAGCGCGCCGCGCTCGCGGAGCACCGCCGCGTACTGGCCGAGCAGCCCGTCCGGCGGCATGGTGAACCCGCCGACGCCCTGCACGGGCTCGGCGATTAGGCAGGCCACGTCCCCGGCCGTGGCCGTGCTCAGCACGTGCCGCAGATCCTCGACGCAGGCCGCCGCATATCCCGCGTCATCCAGGCTGGCGAAGGCGGGCAGGTGCCGGTCCGTTCCATGCAGATAATGCACGCTGAACGGAGCAAGTGGCGAACTCTTCCACGCACCGTTCCCGGTGATGGCGATGGCCCCGAAGGAGTGGCCATGGTAGCTGTTGCGCAGCGCCAGCACCTGGTTGGACCGGCGAGCCACGGTGGCCAGCATCAGCGCGGTCTCATTGGCCTCGGTGCCCGAGTTGGCGAAGAACACCTTGGCGTTCTCGATCCCGGACAGCCGGGCGAGCTTCTCGGCCAGCTCAACCTGGTTGCGGATCAGGTAGAGCGTGGAGGTGTGCACGACACCCGTGCCGATCTGCCGCTGGATCGCCTCGCGGACCTCGGGCACGTCGTACCCGAGCATGTTGGTGAGAATGCCGCAGAAGAAGTCGAGGTACGTGCGGCCCGTCGCGTCGGTGACGCGGCTCCCGCTGCCACTGACCAGTTCCAGCGGCTCGTCGTAGTACAGGGCCACCCAGTTGGGGATGACGCGGCGATGACGCTCGTGCAGTTCTGACATGTGCCCCAGTCTGCCTGGTCTCATGGCCGTCAGGTTGTAAGACCCAGGAGCCGATTCCTGACATCATGTAGTGGACGATCGGACCTTTCACGTGTTACGACCATGATCACGCCCAGTTTGTCAGGATTTATGATCACCAAACGCGTGCAATGTGACCGCGACGGGAGGTGTGATGCTGCCGACGCTGACCGACATCCTCGGCCTGGAGGTGGTCCGCCGCGGGCGGCCGAGGGTGCTGGCGGCCGGCGACCGCCTCGACTCGCCGGTGCGCTGGGTGCACGCGATCGAACTGCCCGACGCGGCTCGCCTGCTGCGGGGCGGCGAACTGGTGCTGACCACCGGGATCGCGCTGCCCGACGCGCCGGCGCTGCTGTCCTCGTATGTCGCCGAGCTGGCCGGGGCAGGAGTGTGCGGCCTGGCGGTCGAGCTGTGCCGCCGGTACACCTCCGGCCTGCCGGCGGACATGGTGGGGGCCGCGAGGCAGCATGGGCTGCCGCTGATCGTCTTCGAGCGGGAAGTCCCGTTCATCGCGATCACCGAGGCGGTCCACACCATGATCATCGATGATCAGCTGACGGAGTTGCGGGCCTCCGCGCAGCTGCACGAGGTGTTCACCGGCCTGGCGGTGGCCGGCGCGAGCGCGGGCGAGATCCTCCGGCAAGCGGCCCTGCTGGCCGGCCGCCCGGTGATCCTGGAGGACCTGTCCCATCACGTCCTGGCCTGCGAGCCGGCCGGGGCCGACCCGGCCCGGCTGCTTGATGGCTTCGAGGCTCGCTCCCGGGCGGCCGCCGCGACGGCCCGGACCAGCTACGACGAGCCCTCGGGCTGGCTGATCACCATGGTGGGCGCGCGCGGCGAGGACTGGGGCCGGGTCATCCTCGTGTGCGATGCCCGGCCGGGCGGCAGTGACACGGTGCTGGTGGAACGGGCGGCGACCACTCTCGCGCTGGGCCGCCTGCTGGCCCGCCAGCACGAGAGCCTGGAGCGACAGGCGCACGCGACGCTTATCAGCGCCATCCTGGCCCAGGCCCACGCCCGCCCGGACGAGTCGGCGATCCGGGCCAGGGCGCTGGGCATCCCGGTCGCCGGACGGCGGTTGCTCACCGCGGTGATGAGGTTCCGCACCAGCGGGTCGGGGCTGTCGGCCCATGCCCAGGTGCTGGATGTGGCGGAGGCGATGGCCGAGGCCTGCCGCGGCGAGCGCATTCCGGCGCTGGTGGGCTCGATCGACGAAGGCCGGGCCGGTGCCCTGCTGTCACTTGACCACCGGGCCGACCCCGACGCGGTGCTCGCCGCCGTCTGCGGCGCCGCCCGGCAGCGGTTCCGGCGGCGGGCCAGGCACATGGCCGCAGCGGCGGATGATGACCCGGTGATCGGGGTCGGGTCCCCGGCGGCGTCCATGGGTGAGGTGCGGCGGTCGCTGCTGGAGGCTCAGCAGGTCGCGGACGCCGCCGCCCAGGCGCCGCCGGCCGCGGAGGTCCGCCCCTTCTACCGGCTGGCCGACCTGCGGCTGCGTGGCCTGCTCCACCTGCTGGCCGATGACGCCAGGCTGGCCACGTTCGCGGACCGGGAACTGGGCCCGCTGCTGGCTTACGACGCCGCCCGGGGCACTGACCTGACCGGGGTGCTCGCCGCCTACCTCGCGGCGGGCGGCAACAAGGCAGAGGCGGCCACCCGTGCCCAGCTCGCCAGGCCCACCCTGTATGACCGGCTGCGGCACATCGAGCGGATACTCGGGGTCAGCCTCGACTCCGCGGAATCGCGCTCCTCCCTGCACGTCGCCCTGCTCACCGTGGAGTCAGCCCGCCCCGCCCCCGCACCGCGCTGACAGCGCAGGCTGCGGCGCCCTCCTTCGGACTGAGGACGTCCAGGCCGGCCGGCGCGGGCCGGCCTGGACGTCATGATCAGACGAGGTCGAACCGGTCGAGGTTCATCACCTTGTCCCACGCCGCGACGAAGTCGTTCACAAACTTGTCCTTCGCGTCATCGCTCGCGTAGACCTCCGCGAGCGCGCGCAGCTCGGAGTTCGACCCGAAGACGAGGTCGGCACGGCTGCCGGTCCACATGACCTCGCCTGTGGCGGCGTCGCGGCCCTCGAACGTGTTCTCGTCCTCGGACGCCTTCCACGTCGTGCCCATGTCGAGCAGGTTGACGAAGAAGTCGTTGGTCAGGGACCCGGGGGTGGTGGTGAAGACACCGAGCGGCAACTGCTGGTAGTTCGCGCCCAGGACGCGGAGGCCACCGACGAGGACTGTCATCTCGGGGGCGCTCAGGGTCAGCAGGTTCGCCCGGTCGATCAGCAGGTACTCAGCCGGCAGCCGGTTGCCCTTCCCGAGGTAGTTGCGGAACCCGTCGGCGGCCGGCTCGAGCGCGGCGAACGACTCCACGTCGGTCTGCTCCTGCGACGCGTCTGCGCGGCCCGGCGTGAAGGGAACGTGGACGTTGAAGCCGGCGTCCCTGGCGGCCTGCTCGACGGCCGCACCACCAGCGAGCACGATCAGGTCGGCGAGCGAGACCTGCCTGCCGCCGGTCTGGGCGGTGTTGAAGGCCTGCTTGATCCCCTCCAGGGTGCGCAGCACCGTCGCCAGCTGGTCGGGGTCGTTGACCTCCCACCCGCTCTGCGGCTCGAGGCGAATGCGCGCACCGTTGGCGCCGCCCCGCTTGTCGCTGCCGCGGAAGGACGAGGCCGCCGCCCACGCGGTGGACACCAGCTGGGACACCGGCAGGCCCGTGGCGAGGATCTGGCCCTTGAGGGTGGCGATGTCCCCCGCGTCGATGAGCTCGTGCGTCACCGCGGGGATGGGGTCCTGCCACAGCAGCGCCTCGGCCGGGACCTCCGGGCCGAGGTAGCGCGCGATCGGGCCCATGTCGCGGTGGGTCAGCTTGAACCACGCCCGGGCGAAGGCGTCCGCGAGCGCATCCTGGTCCACCATGAAACGCCGCGAGATCGGCTCGTAAATCGGGTCGAACCGGAGCGAAAGGTCGGTCGTCAGCATCGTCGGGACGCGGCGCTTCGACGGGTCGTGGGCGTCCGGGACGGTACCCGCCCCGGCGCCGTCCTTCGGCTGCCACTGGTGCGCGCCGGCCGGGCTCTGGGTCAGCTCCCACTCATAACCGAAGAGGATCCGGAAGAAGCTGTTGTCCCAGGTGGTCGGCGTATCGGTCCACGTGACTTCGAGACCGCTGGTGATCGCGTCGCCGCCCTTGCCAGTGCCGTACGTGCTCTTCCAGCCCAGGCCCTGCTGCTCGAGCGGGGCAGCCTCGGGATCGGGGCCGACCGCATCCGCGGGGCCTGCGCCGTGCGTCTTGCCGAAGGTGTGACCGCCCGCGATCAGGGCGACCGTCTCCTCGTCATTCATCGCCATCCGGCGGAACGTCTCACGGATGTCGCGGGCCGCGGCGAGTGGGTCCGGGGTGCCGTTCGGGCCCTCCGGGTTGACGTAGATGAGGCCCATCTGGACCGCGCCGAGGGGCTCCTCGAGCTCCCGGTCGCCGGTGTAGCGCTCGTCGTCGAGCCAGGTGGTCTCGGGGCCCCAGTAGACGTCCTCGTCCGGCTCCCAGACGTCCGGGCGGCCGCCGGCGAAGCCGAAGGTCTTGAAGCCCATCGACTCCAGGGCGACGTTGCCGGTGAGGATCATGAGGTCGGCCCACGAGATCTTCTGGCCGTACTTCTTCTTGACCGGCCACAGCAGCCGGCGGGCCTTGTCGAGGCTGACGTTGTCCGGCCAGCTGTTGAGCGGCGCGAAACGCTGCTGACCGGCCCCGGCGCCGCCGCGGCCGTCGCTGATGCGGTAGGTGCCCGCGCTGTGCCACGCCATCCGGATCATGAGCGGGCCGTAGTGGCCGAAGTCAGCCGGCCACCAGTCCTGGGATGTCGTCAGCACCTCCGCAATGTCGCGCTTCACGGCGGGGAGGTCGAGGGTCTTGAACGCCTCGGCGTAGTTGAACTCCTCGCCCATGGGGTTGGCCACGGCCGGGTTCTTGGCGAGGATCTTCAAGTTGAGCCGGTTCGGCCACCAGTCACGGTTGGCGTCACCCTTGGTGGGGTGTGTGAGGCCTCCGTGCGCGACCGGACATCCCCCGCTTTCCGGGGTCGCGTCTTCGATGACTACTGGATCATGGTTCTCAGACATGGGAATCCTTCCGGGCTAGACGGATCACGGTGCTCAGGAACTGCGGGCGGTGGAACAGCCGGGGCACACGCCCCAGTAGTTGACCTCGGCCTCGCCGATCGAGAAGCCGTGGTCGTCGGACGCGGTCAGGCACGGCGCCTCGCCGACCGCGCAGTCGACGTCAGCGACGACACCGCACGACCGGCACACGATGTGGTGGTGGTTGTCCCCGACGCGTCCCTCGAACCGGGCCGGGCTGCCGGCCGGTTCGATGCGGCGTACGAGTCCCGCCGCGGTGAGCGCGTGGAGGGCCTCATACACGGCTTGAAGGGAGACATGGCCTACGCGATCGCGCACCCTGGAGGCGATCGCCTCGACGCCGAGGTGGTCACCGTCCCGGACGGTCTCGAGCAGTGCGACGCGGGCGGCCGTCACCCGCAGGCCGGCACCGCGCAGTTCCTCGGCGGTGGTCGAAGTCTGGGATGCGGTCATGGCGTCAAACCTACCTTCATAAACACGAACGATGCAAGACAACGAATGGTTCAAGTCTAGGGCCGCGTCAGGCAACGTTTGCCCCGTTGTGGTGTGACTCGCCGTCCGGATGGTGGTCTTGGGGGCGCGCCCGGACGAGCGACACGGCCATAGCGCCTTCGGCTGCCCGCGGCGGGAGAATGGTTTCGCGCGCACAACATAGGTTTGGCTGGAGTTGACGGCTAGGACTCGGCGCGGAAAACAAACTAGAAATAATGTGTAAAGGTCTTCAGGAGATCTTCGCAGGTACTCCCGCCATTGACGCATCACGTCAGCGGCGTGAGGGTGGTCTCATCGGGGCGGCAGGAGGCTCATCTTGGCGGCAGAAGGCTCATTTTGATGGCCAGACCAAGACTGGGGCGCGGCAGGAGGTGCATCCCTCGATGTCGGTCGGTGTGAGGCTGGATGAGAAGTCCTCCGCGGCGTGTGCGGTGATCAGCTGGCGCGATCAGGTGCATATCGCCTGGACCGGGACTGACATGCGCCTGAACCTGGCGTCGTGGCCCGATGGACTTGAGCTCACAGGCAAGCAGCGACTGGCTCAGCGCAGCTACAAGCAAGTGAGAAGGAGTTCGTCGGGCCCGAATCAGTCGGCCACATCGGAGACCGTTGCATTGCCCCCTTCGCTGGCCGGGTCGGTAGAGCAGCTTTACATGGCCTGGACGGGCAACAACCGGGCCCTCAACGTGCTGGTCGCCAACCCTGACCCACACTCCGCCGCCGTCACCCTCAAACAACGAAGTACGGAGTCGCCGTCGGTCACGACATCCGAGCGCGGCGACCTGATCCTGGCGTGGACCGGCACCGACCGCCATATCAACTTGCTCACCACCGACGGCGACTGGTCCGCAGCACCCGTCCGGCTGCAAGAAGCAAAAAGCGACCACGCCCCCGCGCTGTGCAGCCGTCACGGCGGTCCGGTCCTGGCGTGGACCGGCACGGACCGCCACATCAACCTGCTCACCGTGGACGGCGACTGGTCCGCAGCACCCGTCCGGCTCGAAGCAAAAAGCGACCACGCGCCCGCCGTATGCAGCCATCGCGGCGGTCCGGTCCTGGCGTGGACCGGCACGGACCGGCACATCAACCTGCTCACCACCGGCGGCGACTGGTCCGCAGCACCCGTCCGGCTGGAAGCAAAAAGCGACTACGCGCCCGCCGTATGCAGCCATCACGGCAGCCTGATCCTGGCGTGGACCGGCACCGACCGCCGCCTGAACATCGGGCAGCCGCAAAGCTGATGCCGCCTCGTCACCCGCAGCAGCCTGGCTCGCGCAAGCCCCACGGTGCCCTCCGCTCCCTGACTAGCCGGAGCGCCCTCGTCACCTCCAGGCCAGGCACAGTCGGCGGATGGCCGCCAGGTCGGAGGGGGCGGCGAGGCCGGCGTGGTAGAGCCGTAGTTCGGTGGCGCCGGCGGAACGGACTGCTTCGGCCTGCTCGATGAGTGTTCCAGGCTGACCGCCCAGGCCCGTCACGGCCAGCAGGGAGGCCGCGATGCGGGCACCGGGCGGGGCCGCGGCGGCGGTCCGCGCGACGTGTGCCGCCGCCGTGCCAGGATCCCAGCAGGCCAGCACGATCCCGTCGGCGCCACCGGGGCCGAGGAGCACGGCTGGGTCGTAACCGGGGTTGGCGCCCGCCGCGCGTGGGTCGGGATGAGAGTGCACCAGGACGGGTTTGCCCGGTGCCGCGTCGCGGATCGCGGCGATCACCTCGGATAGGAACCGCCCGGCCAGCGCGGCCCGGACGGCGAGCAGCACGCCTGCCATGTCATCGGGGAGCGTGCCCACGTCACCTGGGAGCGCGCCAGGACCACCGGGGGAGATGGTGCCCGGATCACCCCGGGAGATGGCCGGATCACCCCGGGAGGTGCCCGGGTCAACACGGGGGACGCGGCCCGGATCTCCGGACGGCGCGGCCTGCTCCGCGTCGCGACCTGTCAGCACCTGGTCCAAGGCCGAGCGGATGGCCGCCCGCAACTCCCCCGGATCCGCTCCAGCCGCCGTGTATGCCTGGCCGCATGACGCGCAGAAGCAGGCCGACAGCAGCCATCCGGCCGCGGAGCCGGCCACACCCGCCGTCTTGTCGTGCGCGCTGCCATGATCGATCCCGTACCAGCCGCAGGCTTCCAGTTCGATCGCGTCGGCCTCGCCGAGCGCGGCGACCTCGGCGGCCAGGGCCGCGGCATATTCGCGGACGGCGGATGAGCCGGCGCACAGCGCCCAGGGGTAGCTGTCCCCGAAGGCGTTCTCGACGGCGCAGGACGGGTTGGCCGCGCCGAGCAGTGAGTTGTGCGTGAGCACCGCCCACGCGGTGACCTTGATACCGGCCGTTCGCAACTGCGCGGCGGCCCGCTCGAAGGAGCCCGATGGCTCGGCGGGCCGAGGCCGAAGCGGGGAGCCCCGCCAGCGAGGCAGGTCCGTGCGGTAATACACGGCGGCGTCCCGCGTCACTATCCGGTGCCGCGGATGGTAGCGGGTCACGCCGCGCACCGAGTGGTAGGCCGCCGCGAGCGTCACCTCGCTCAGTCCCAGCCCGGCGATCCGGTCGGCAGCGGCCGGATCCCCGTCCACGTCCCACGGGTAGAGGTTCGCCGACAGCCGCACGATCAGGCTGGTCCCCGGCTGGCCTGGCCGATCAGGTCCCGCAACGCCTCCGGCAGCAATTCAGCCGGGAAATCCTGGTAGGCGACTGGGACGAGCCAGCGGCGGATCGCCGTCGCGCCCACCGAGGTGTAGTGCGAATCCGTGGTTGCCGCCCACGGGCCGCCGTGATGCTGCGCCCACCTGACCGCCACGCCGGTCGGCCAGCCGTTCCAGACCACACGCCCCACGGTGCGGCTGAACACGTCAGTCACCCGCGCCGCGGCGAGCATGTCACCAGCCGACCCCTCGGCCGCGTGGATCACCCCGGCCAGGTTGCCGCCCAGCCGGGCCAGGACGGGCAGCAGGTCATCCACCGACTGGTAGGTGATCACCAGCCCGGCCGGGCCGAACCGCTCCTCCGCGATCGCGGGCAGCCCAGCGGCGAACGCATCCAGGCCGGTCTGGAACACCTGCGGGGTGGCCGCCCACGGGCCCTCACCGGGCTGGCCAGTGGCCAGCGGCTCGACGGCGGTGCGGCCGGCCAGGTCGGCGACGGACTCCTGGTAGGAATCGTGGATCCGCCCGGACAGCATCGGCCCGCCCGCCGACCCCCGGACCGCCTCCGCGATGGCCCCGCGCAGTCCCTCGTCGTCGGGAACGAACAGCAGCCCCGGGTTGGTGCAGAACTGCCCAACGCCGAGGGTGAGCGAGGCCGCATGCCCAGTGGCGATCGCGCCCGGCCGGCGGGCCGCCGCCCCGGGGAGGATGACGACCGGGTTGACCGAGCCGAGTTCCCCAAAGAACGGGATCGGGACCGGGCGCTCGGCGCAGATCCGGGACAGCGCGATACCGCCGCGGGTGGAACCGGTGAAGCCTGCGGCCGTGATCGCCGGATGCTTCAGCAGTCGGACCCCCGCCGTCACGCCGTGCACGACCGCAAAGGTCCCGGCTGGCGCGCCCGCGCTGGCCAGCGCGTCCGCCACGATCTGCCCGGTCAGCACCGATGTCTGCGGGTGGCACTCGTGCGCCTTCACCACCACCGGGCACCCGGCCGCGAGGGCGGAGGCAGTGTCGCCTCCCGCGACGGAGAACGCGAACGGAAAGTTGGACGCCGCGAAGACGGCTACCGGGCCGATGGCGTGCGTGATCCGGGACAGGCCGGGCACACTCTCCCCCGGCGGGCTGACGATCACATCCTGGTATTCGCCATCGGCCAGGACGTCGCAGAACATGCGTAGCTGCCCGGTGGTCCGGGCCACCTCGCCGGTGAGCCTGGTCACGCCGAGCGCGGTCTCGGTGTCCGCGACCGTGACCAGGTCGGCGGCGCGGGCGTCCAGCGCGTCGGCCACCGCCGCGAGGGCCTTAACCCGGCCCGACGGGCCAGCGGCCTCCCAGGGCGCGCGGGCAGCACCGGCTGCCGCCGCGATCTCATCCAGGGCGGCGTCTGTGGTTTCCGCCACCGGGTCCCCGGCCGGCTTGCCGGTGCGCGGATCAAATCCCTGGATTACTGCCATTCAAGCCACCAAAGTCCAGATCAGTGCGCTGACGTGCGACCTAGCAGGCCAGGCAATTCGGCTGCGTCCAGGCAAGTCCGGCTCCGTCCCTCGGGGCGCCCCCAGCTTGCCCCCAGGCATGAGCGTAGCGCCGCGAATTGCGTGACGCCCCACCCGCCGCCCGGCGCCCGGTCAGGTGCGGTCATTGTTACGCCCGGATCCGGCTTCTCGTGAGGGTGAGTGGTACTGAGGCACCGCAGCCGGGACCCCGTGGACGGCACAGTTTCGGCAATTGTGGCCTGCTGCGCCCAGTCAGTAGCCCGCCCGGTGTCTATCCCATCGACAAGCGTGTTACGCCGGCCCTGGCCGGCCGAAGAAGCCGGAGCAAGCCCTATGTCTGCTTACCTGTTCACCTTCCGTGCCCCCGATGACTACGCGCCATCTGGCGACACCTTCGAGGCCTGGGTCACCTGGCAGATGAAGCTGGGCGCCCGCCTCAAGGACCGCGGCAACGTGGCATTCGCCGCGGCCGCGCTCGGGGCCAGCGCGGCCGACACGATCCTGGGCGGCTACTCACTGATCCGCGCCACCAGCCTCGACGCGGCCGTCGATCTGGCCCGCGGGTGCCCGATCCTGCACTATGGCGGAGCCGTCGAGGTCGGCGAACTAACCAACCACGACGACCGCTACGACGAATGGCTCGCGAAACACCTCAGCGCCTGAAACCGGCCAGATATCCACGACAAGACGAGAGACCCGTCATGACCGCAACCCACGCCGTCGAAGTGTCTGTGCACGTCGCGGCGACACCCGAGGATGTCTTCCGCTATTTCACCGATCCGGCCCGCTACGTCCAATGGATGGGCAGCGAGGCAACCCTTGAGCCGGTACCTGGCGGAACGTACCGTGTGCGCATGCCCGACGGTTTCCGGGCCGCCGGAACGTTCCTCCAGATCGATTCGCCGCACCGGCTCGCCTTCACCTGGGGATTCGCCGACGCCGACGCCGCTCAGCGCTCCAAGCACGAGCAGGCCGAGGAAAGCAGCGGCAACCCCATGCCGGCCGGAAGTACACGCGTCACGGTGACCCTCGACGCCGCAGACGGCGGCACCCGCCTTACGCTGCGGCACGACGACCTGCCCAACGACGAGCTACGCGACGGGCACCGCGTCGCCTGGCAGACCTACCTCCCCCGGCTGGTCATCCGGGCCGCGGGCGGCGACCCCGGTCCCGACCCGCACTCCTAGCCTGGGCCTCCCCGCTGCCTAGAGCAGCGCCGCCAGAGGACCTACGATGACTCATCGAAAGCGGCTCCAGCTGGATCAAGGAGCCGCGGAGTATCGGAACGTCGGCCAGACAGTTCATGGATGTTCCTCATCGATCCTGGCATTGGCACCTTGCAGCGAGCGCAGGTTGCCGGACCGTCACCGGGCCAGGTCCCTCAGAATCCTCTGGATGACTACCACACGAACCACGCCACGCGAGCCGATCTCCTGCACCGGCTGGGCCGCAACAACGAAGCCGCGGCCGCCTACCAGCGTGCGGCCGACATGGCACCGACGGACGCCGAGCGGGACTTTCTCAGACTCGGCGGCCGAGCCTCCCGCTAAGACGCGCCTCCTATGTCAGGTGGTCGGCCTATGTCAGGTGGTCGGCGTCGAGGCCGGGCCGGGTGAACTCGCCACCGAGGTACGCGAGCACCGGGTCGGCCGGGTCGGGCTCGCCATGCTCCGCGATGATCTCGGCGGCATAGGCCTCCGCGTCATCGCGGGGCTGGTAGCCGAGCGCCTGCGCCTCGTCCAGCGATACCCAGCCGCCCCGGGTGTTGGCCGACACCCCGAAGATCACCCGGAAGCCAGGCCGCTCGGCGGCCAGGCACGCCTCGAACAGGCGCCCGGCGTCGTCCGGGGACAGCCAGGTGGACAATGACCGCACGGTTGTCGGCCGCTCGTCGCAGGTCAGGATTCTGATGCAGATCGCATCCAGTCCGTACCGGTGGTGATAGAGGGCGGCGAGGCCCTCGGCCGCCACCTTGGACACCCCGTAGTAGGTGTCGGGCGCGGGAAAGGCGTAGTCCGGGACGGGGAAGGCCGACCGGGGGGTGAACCCGACCGCGTGGTTGGACGAGGCGAAGATCACCCTGGGCACCCCAGCGCGGCGGGCCGCCTCGAACACGGCATAGGCCCCCTGGATGTTGATCTCCATGATCCGATCCCACGGGGCCTCGCCCGCCAGGCCCGCGAGATGGATCACGGCATCGGCCCCCGCGCTGGCCTCGGTCACCGCGGCGCAATCGGTGACGGACGCCAGGATGAATTCCTCTGCGGCTCCGGCAGGTGCGCCGGCCAGGGCGGGTGGAGGGACCACATCCAGCAGGCGCAGCGTCCGGCCGGGCCGGGCCAGCCGCGGCCGCAGCATGGCGCCGATCTGGCCGGACCCGCCAGTTATCAGGATCGTCGGCACGCCGGTCAACATTACGCCTTCACCGCCCGGCCGGCCGATCGCCAGGATCACCGCCGGCCGACCGATCGGCAGATCACCGTCGGGCCGACCGATCGGCAGATCACCGCGGGCCCGGCCGGTCGCCAAGATCACCGCCGGCCGGCCGATCGCCAGGATCACCGTCGGGCCGACCGATTCGGCAGATCACCGCCGGCCCGGCCGGTCGCCAAGATCACCGCCGGCCGGCCGATCGCCAGGAACACCGTCGGCCGGTCAGCGCGGGTCGGGCTCGGGGTTGCGTCCGGGCCTGGCCAGGAACCCGAAATCGCAGCCCTTGTCGGCCTGGGTCACGTGCTCGCTGTACAGCGCGCCGTAGCCGCGCTCGAACCGCGGCGGTGGCGGCTGCCAGGCGGCGCGCCGGCGGGAGAGCTCATCGTCATCCACTTCCAGGCGCAGCGACCGCTCCGCCACGTCGAGAGTGATCAGGTCACCGGTGCGCACCAGGGCGAGCGGGCCGCCGACGAACGACTCGGGCGCCACATGCAGGACGCACGCGCCGTAGCTGGTGCCGCTCATCCGCGCGTCGGAGATGCGGACCATGTCCCGCAGGCCCTGGGTGAGCAGGTAGTCGGGGATCGGCAGCATGCCGTACTCGGGCATGCCCGGGCCGCCCCGCGGGCCCGCGCTGCGGAGCACCAGCACGGAATCGGGCGTGATGCCCAGCCGGGGATCGTTGATCTGCTGCTGCATCTGCTGGTAGCTGTCGAAGACGACCGCGGGGCCGGTGTGCTTGAGCAGCGCGGGGTCAGCGGCGATGTGCTTGATGACCGCGCCGTCCGGCGCGAGGTTGCCGCGCAGCACGGCCAGGCCTCCCTCGGCCGCCAGCGGCCGGTCCGGGGACCGGATCACGTCCTCGTTGTGCACGATCGCGTTCTCAAGCTGCTCACCCAGCGGCCGGCCGGTGGCCGTGATCCGCTCCAGGTGCAGCGCGCCCGGCACCCCGGCCAGCTGGCCGAGCAGCGCGGGGAGCCCGCCCGCGTAGTAGAAGTCCTCCATCAGGTATGCGCCGCTGGGCCGGATGTTCGCGAGCACCGGGACCCGCCGCGAGATGGCGTCGAAGTCGTCCAGGGTGAGCGGCACCCCGCACCGGCCAGCCATGGCGATAAGGTGGATGGCCGCGTTGGTGGACCCGCCCAGCGCGAGCACAGTGGCGACCGCGTCCTGGAACGCTTCGTGGGTGAGCAGCTGGCTTATCGTTAGGTCATCCCAGATCATCTGAACGATCCGGCGGCCGCTCGCGGCCGCCATCCGGTAGTGCGCCGAGTCGACGGCGGGGATGGAAGCGGCGCCGGGCAGGGTGAGGCCGAGGGCCTCCGCGGCGGACGTCATGGTCGAGGCGGTGCCCATGGTCATGCAGTGACCGGGCGAGCGGGCGATGCCGCACTCCACCTCCGCCATCTCACAGTCACCGATCAGGCCGGCGCTCTTGTCGTCCCAGAACTTCCACAGGTCGGTGCCGCTGCCGAGGGTCGTGCCGCGGTAGTTCCCGCGGAGCATGGGCCCGGCCGGGACGAAGATGGCGGGCAGGCCCGCGCTGGCGGCCCCCATGACCAGCGCGGGCGTCGTCTTGTCGCAGCCGCCCATCAGCACCGCGCCGTCCACCGGGTAGGAGCGCAGCAGTTCCTCGGCCTCCATCGACAGCAGGTTGCGGTAAAGCATCGGGGTGGGCTTGCAGAACGTTTCCGACAGCGTGGCCACGCCAAATTCCACCGGGAAGCCGCCTGCCTGCCAGACCCCGCGCTTGACCTGCTCGGCCCGCTCGCGCAGGTGCATGTGGCAGGGGTTGATGTCCGACCAGGTGTTAAGGATCGCGATGACCGGCTTGCCGAGGTGCTCCTCCGCGCCCAGGCCCAGCTGCCGCATCCGGGAACGGTGGCTGAACGCGCGCATGCCCTCGCCGCCGAACCACGCGGCACTGCGCAGCTCCCCGGGCGCCCTGGTCACAGCTGGGCCTCGGGGCCCGCTTCCATGCCCCAGTCCGCGAGGATCTCGGCGATCTGGGCTCGCACCGGGCCGGGCAGGCCGCGGCTGGGCGGGCGGACGTCACGGCGGCAGAGGCCGAGCTGGGCGAGTGCCTCCTTGACGACGCTGACGTTGTCCGCGGACGAATCCGCGGCCCGCAGTTCCTCGAACGGACGGCACAGGTCCCACACCTTCATCGCCGCGCCCAGGTCGTTGCCGCGCAACGCGTCGAGCATCCCGAGGGACAGCTGCGGCGCGACGTTGACGAGACCTGAGGTGAAGCCGCGCGCGCCGGAGGCCCAGCAGCTCGGCGCGGTCAGTTCCGCCAGCCCCGCCAGCCAGGTGAACCGGTCCAGGCCAGCGTCCCTGGCCACCGCCGCGAACTGCACGGCGTCACGCACCCCGTACTTGACCGCCACGACGTTGGGGCACAGCTCCCCGAGGCGGGCGATGTGCCGGCCGCCGATGCGGGCATCACGGACGTAGAGCACGACTCCCAGGTCGGCCACCGCGTCGGCGATGGCCTGGTGGTAGTCGACCCAGCCGTCCGCCGACATGTACGGGCTGACCGGCTGGTGAACCATGATCATGCGAGCGCCTGCCGCCCGCGCGTGCTCCGCTGCGGCGATCGCGGCCGGGATATCGTGGCCGACGCCCACCAGCACCTCCGCCCGGCCGCCGGTGGCGGCTATCGCCGACCGCGTCGCGGCGAGGGCCTCGCCCGCGGTCAGCGTGTAGAACTCGCCGGTGTTGCCATTCGGGGTGATCAGGGTGATGCCGGCCTCGATCATGCGGCCGATCAGCCTGGCGTGGGCGTCGGTGTCGATCTCCCCGGCCGGGCCGAACGGGGTGACCGGGATGGCGGCCACCGTGGCCAGGATGCTGCGCATCCGCTCAGCGGTGGCGGGTTCAAGGCGCATCGGCACTCCCGGTGGTCACCGCGGCCAGCAGCTGGTTACCGCGTGCGAGGTACTTCCGCGGTGGAAATGACTTTAGGCTACGAGTACCGCGCTGCCGTCACCATGACCAGGGCCGGCCGGCCGGGTCTCCTAGGCGGCCGGAACGGTTACCAGGTCCTTCCCGCCTGCAGTTATCTCGAACCCGCGGACGTCGGAGGCAGGCAACGACGCTGAGGCCGGGTACCACACATCCTGGTGATCACGGGAAACGGTCCAGCTCCCCGCGGCGGTTTCCTGCCCGCGCGAGTTCACTACCCATACCTGGCAGG
>WNFD01001469.1_pt1 | contig 29081 bp, 1 predicted proteins | sample 5400491 | NCBI WGS metagenome assembly WNFD01 (sample SAMN13153343, study PRJNA577476) | soil metagenome | isolation source: 120 cm saprolite under Douglas fir tree site 2 hole 2 replicate 2 | place: USA:California | collected 2015-04-18
CCCCGCCGCCAGCAACCCCCCAGCCCTGGCAACGGACAACCCCGCCAACTCGGTGCCCCCGCCTTCCGGCGCGGGGGCAGCCGGAGGCTGCTCCGCGACTTCCCCCTCAGCCGGCGGCCCGGCCGGAGGCTGCCCTGCGGCCCGGCGACGGAGAGCGTTGGCCACCTGCTCCCGGGTGACCTTGCGCCCCGGCAGGCCCTGCTCGACCTGCCCGATCAGGTCCACCAGGTCCCGCAACTGCCCCATGCTCACCGGCACGGCGCCCAGGCCGTGCAGGTGCCGGTATTCGGCCTGCAGATCGGCCAGCGTGACCGCCTCCCTGCCGCGCGCCACCCGGACCAGGTCCACCAGCCGCCGAAGATTGCGCAGTTCGTCCCGGCCGAAGCTGACCTCGTCGAACACCGAGCTGGCCAGCACCAGCAGGCGCAACATCCGCTGCACCACGAAGAACTGGCGCGCCGCCCCCACCATCTCATCCTGGTGATGCAGCCCCACCTCGCCGGCAAGCCCCGCTAGCCACTGTGCCCGCTCGCTCTCAGGCATCCCCAGGCTGCGCGCCAGCAATACCGCCGTGGTGATCTCCAGCGGTCGGATCTGGTGACCAGCCCCCAGCGCCTCGCCAACCGCCGCCACCGCCGCCCTCTCGGCCTGGTCGGCCCTGACCAGGCTGGGCACACCCAAGCGCCCGCCGGCAGGCTCCAGCGCGTCCTCCAGCGCCTGGATCTGGCGGGGATAGCGGGCTAGGTAGGAGGCGACCGCCGCGCGCAACCTGCTGACAGCGCTGGCCCGCCCATCTCCCCCCGGCGCCGCGGCCGCCCGCCGCAGCCATCCGATCACCAGCCGGCCCTCCGCGCTGGCCGCCAGCCGGTGCGCGAACTCCGCCGCGGCATCCCCCTGATCGGCCACCCCGGTCAGCTGCCCGATCAGGTCAGTCAGCATCTGGAGGTCAAGCCGGCGTCGCGTCCCCGGCGGGAGGTACACCGCGCGGTCGTAACCGCGCATTTCCAGCACCACCAGCGGCAGTCCGCTGCCACGCGACCGGTCCAGGCCCTCGCCGGAATCCGCGAGCGCGACCTCGAAAGCCTCTTGCCTGATCCGGGGACCTTCGGGATCAGGCCGCAGGATCTCGTCGAACAGGTAACCCACGGTGGTGCCGAGGGAGGCGATTTCCAGCGCCCACAGATCGACCGGCGTGCCTTCCTGCAGACCGTTCTCGCGGTTGTACCTGTCCGTGAAATTCGGGAACCGGGCCTCGAACTCCGCCTCGAACAACGCCTGTATGTCGCCGGCCCGTTCCGCGAAGAAGCCCTGCACCTGCGGGTCCAGCGCCGCCCAGATCACACGCAGGCCCTGCCGCGCCACCAGCGCCATGAGCCTCTTCGGGAAGTCCTGGCCGCTGTTCAGATCGCGGAGCACGGCGCTCAGCTGGACAAAGGCCAGCGCCATGACCTCGGCGACACTGACCACATCCCGGTCCAGCGTGAGCGCTGCCACGTCCTCCGCGAGTAGCTCATCGACGGGCCCGCCAGTCACGTAGCGCACGAAGAGCGCCGCGACCTGCCACCCGAACCGCATCGCCCCGTGCACCGGCACCGCCCTTTCTGGCGAACGGACGGTGATGCTGCGGTCAAGCTCCGCCAGCGCGGCCAGCACCCCGCCGCCGAGCGGGACACCCGCCGACAGCTGGGCAAACAGCGGCGCATCGCCGGACAGCTCCGGGTAACGAGCCACCTGCACGTCGCGGAACATCCCGGTGACTACGTACTGCGGGTCCTCCGGGTCCTCAAACAACTCGGCCAGGGTAGTCCCTTCGACCAGGTCCGGATCGTAGACCCGGGCTTCCGCTGCCCGCTCCCAGCGCTCCTCGACGTCGCGGATCCGGTCCAGCACGGCACGCGACGAGGGCCGCCCCGGCTCCGCCCCGAGCCCCCACGGCCCCGCAACCACCTCCGGCAACGCGAATTCGACCCTGCCGTCGTCAGCTTCTGCGTCCTCATGAGGCGCCACCCCGGCCCTCGTCATGGCCTCTTCGGTCAGGTAGAGGACATCGTCGGCACCCCACCAGGCGTGCCCGAAGTCCACGGTGATTTTCACGAGCCCGTCGAGGCTGCTGACCAGAACCGCCTTTTGCAGCCAGTCCGCGGGGGGCAGGCCCAGTACGACGTTACCCCGCTCGAGCTCCACCCCCATCGCCCCGAAACCGTGCCGCGCCGGCGGATCAGCCAGCATCCCCACCGGCGCCACCCAGCCACCCGGCCCACCCATCCGGTCATCCGGCTCCAGCACCCGGCCGTCCGGGGGCTCCGCCTCTCCTTCTTCTCCTTCCGGGCTGCTGGCCAGATCCTCTTCGGTGAGGCCAGGCTCGGTCCCGCCCGGCTCGACGTCCGGGGTCACTGCGGCGGCCGCGCCCCCGGTGGCGGGAGCCGGCGGGCTAGCTAGGGATTTAGGGGGCGACCCCAGGGGCTGCTGCGGACCAGCGGATGGACCGCTGTCACCGGGTGAGGGCGTGCCCGGGCCGGGGTGAGCCGGATCGGTGACCGGCGCGTCGTCGTGAACTAGGTTGATGACCGTGCCGTCGGCCCCGTGCGAGATGCTGGTGACCCTGAAGGAGGTGCCGTCGGCGAACATCACCAGGCCGGACCGGCGGGTTAGCCCGCTCACGTCGCGCGCCAGCGGGGAGGCGATCACGAACACCGTGCCGCCGGATTCCACCCGCAGCTCATCGGCCTGCGCGGTCGCCGGCTGATGAAGCGTGAACACGCTATTCTCAGCAAGACTGTCTGGAGCGCCCGGGAGCACCCGGGCATATACCTGCGGATGGCTGGTCATTGGCAGCAGCAGCAGACCGGCACCTACCCGGGGATTCCACCCCTCCGCTGGCCGGCGGACCGGCCTGCTAGCGGCCTCAGCCACTGCGGCCAGCCCGCCAACTGCCTCGTCCTGCGTCATGCCGCCTGGAAGCGGGAAACCGTGCTGTCGCAGGTAGTTCAGGTAGTTCCGGGCGTAGCCACGGAAGACCTCCGCCGCCAGATCCAAGGCCGGTGGGGCGCTGGCGGGCCGCTGGCCCGCCTGGTCCGCCGGGCGGGAGCCACCAGCCGGCTGCGGGGTGCCGGGCCTGCGGTCCGGGACGGCGCCGGGCCAGGAATTGCGATGCCACTGCACGCCCCGGCCCCTGCTGGCCAGCGGCCGGCCAGCATGCCCGTTCGAGTCACCACCGCGCGGAGAAGGCGGGGCGGCGGGGGGTTGGCTGGGGTCCGGTCCGGGCCGGTCGGGCACGACGCTCTCCAGATTTTCCCGCTCGATGCCCTGCAAAGCACCTAGGTGCCGATCCACGTACTGCTGCGCGGGCGCCCTGAAGGGCTCAAGCTCATCCTCCGCCGCTGAGGCGGCCGCGGCGGCCGGGCGGGCGACCGGCTGCTGCGTTGCGCTGATGGTCTGGTCTGCGGTGGTGGTTTCCTGGCCAGGGGCGGTGGTCTGGCCGGGATCGGTGGCACTGGAGCGCACGGGCGCGGCATCTGGCTCGTGATCGCCTTCGCTGGGGTGCCGGAGTACGATCCTGCGCCGGACGCCGTCGTACTGGTTGCTGACGACCTCGAAGTGCTGGCCACGGTCGAACATGACCAGATCCGAGCGCGGGCCGGGGCCGACCAGGCCTGACAAATCCCGGCCCTGGTTGCTCTGGATCACATACAGGATGTCACCCGGGGTGACCGACTCTTCGGTGACCGACTCTTCCCTCGCATGCGCGCGGATCAGGCCGGGCACCGTGATCTGGTTGCCCTGGGCCAGTTCGGCGGGGTTGATGCCGGGCGGCAGTTCCAGCTCCGCGGCGTAGCTGTCGGGGCCCAAGTGGGCCGGCAGCAGCCGCAGCCCGGCGCTGATCCGCTGGTTCCACTCCTCAACCTGTGCCTGATCCAGTGGCCCACGGGCCGAGTTCTCCGCCTCGCCGAGCACGTCAGTGAGCAGGTCGACCTCGTTCTGCGTGGCGGCCCGGCTGGTGCGGTCTAGGTATTGCCGCACGAGCCCACGCAGGGCGTCACCCCTCCTGCCGAGCCGCACCGTGGAAATGCTGGGGGGCGCATCGCCCGGCCCGCGGCGGGGCCGGCTGACCGCCTCCCCAAATGGGGCGTCCGGCCTCGTGGGCCGGGCCGGCGGCTGGCCGCTCGCCCGCGAGAGGGCACTGGCCCTATCCGCCGCCTGATTGCGCTGAATGCCCAGCTGGTCGACGAGTGGCTGCAGCATTTCGCGCACCCGCTCGGGGGAGGTCCCGGGGTCGATGAGGTCCACCAGGCTTAGCGCTTGTTCGGCTACCTGCCTGGCAGGCTCCCGGATATCGCCGACGGCGTCCGGGGAGAAACCATCCAGCAGGCGCTCGATCTCGGCCAGCAGCTGGCGAGCAGGCCCGGCATGGTCGAAGACCGGCTCGAAATGGCCAAACCGCCAGTACAGCCGCACCACCGGGGTCGGGTTAGCTTCGGTACCAGGAGGGCCTATCAGGGTAGACGGCAGGATCGTCTCGTGGTCGGGCCAATCGTTAACTATCTCGGGGCGTGTCTCCAGGAGAGCCCCCCAGCGGGACCTGTGCTCGGTGTGCGTGAAGAGCTGCACCCTGACCTGGAACGCGTCGCTGAGGCCCCGCAGCGCGCCCCACATATCCACCATTTGCGCGGAGTGCAACTGCTCGCGTGCCTCAATGGCCGCCTGATCGGTCACCGACAGGTTCTGGTCCAGCCAGGCGAGCAGGAAGTCAACGGTCATGTCCTCGCGCCGCTGTCCGGGCAGCAGCGGCATCTCATGGCGCATCGAGTCCAGCAGGCAGCGCATGGCGGTCCCGCTCGCGCGGCCTCTCTGCAACCCCCGCGGCAGGCGATCAGTGGCCTCACCCGGGCTGTTCCACACCCACCGGGTGGCGCCGTGCTCGGTGACCGGCTGCCAGCGGGGGCCGGTGGCAATCCCCGGCACCGGGCCCACCAGCGCGCCGCGCTGGTGCAGCCACCCGAGCAGGTCTTCCCGGTTGAGCTGACGGTGCCGATTCTGGAAGGCGTTCAGCGCGGGCCGGCCCCCCCGCCCCACCTGCCGCCAGATCGTATCCAGGTCGAACAGCCGATCGGCCTGCTCCGGGCTGGCCATGCCGATCGCCGCCTGGCCGCGCAGGACGGCGCCAGTGGTCCGGTGGACCAGGGCAGTGCCGTCGTAATGCCAGCCGAGGGTGATTTCGTGCACCACATACTGGGCGTCGTCACCGGGCTGGGCGGGCGCCGCGATCATCCCGGTAGGCAGGTGAACCGCGTAGCTGCGGCCCACTCCGGGCTCCGCTACCCGCCACTCCGCCCGCCACTCCTCCGGGGTGATCTCGCGACCGCCGGTCAGCGCGGCATCACGCCTCGGGATCGCGATCCGCCGCTCATAATCCAGCCACTCCCACCGGTTATCCAGCCCGTCCTCCGCCAACGCCGCGACCCTCGGCGGCAGCGGCGGCATCGGCGGCCTACCCGGCAGCCCGGCCTCCGGCGACCGCCGCGGGACCGGGACAGGAGCGGCCTCCGCCTGCGTGGGCACTCCTGTCGCCAGCATGGCCAGTGACCGGTGATCCGGCAGCGGGCCCCGGGCACCCCGCCGGTACCGCACGAGGTATACGTCTCGCACGCGGGTGCTGGCCTGCTGCAGCGCCGTTAGGGCGATCTCCTCCACTTCCTGTGTGGTCAGGGAGCCGCGGAAGATCTGCCCGGCGAGTATCGGGAACGCAACGCTCGTCAGCCCGAGCTTGTCGGCCTCGGCCAGCGCGTTCCGGTAGGCATCGGCGAGCAGTTCGCGGTTGCGGGGCGAATCCCCTTCCACACTGAAATTCGGCGGGACGGCGTGAATGACGACGTCGGCGTCGATATTGGGAGCGGAGGTGACCACCGCATCGCCAGTGGGGATCCCTTGAGGGTTTCGCCGCTGGATCGCGCGGATCTCATCCCTCATGTTTGGACCGCCCCGGGCCTGGATCGCCCCGCTGACTCCGCCGCCGCCAAGTATCTGGTTGTGCGCGGCGTTGACAATGGCACCGACGTGGCTGGGCAGGTTGAGCACATCGCCTTCGATGTGATGCACCGACGGGCGGCCGGTGACACTCGGCGGGTATGAGGTCTCACGGAACCGCGCCGGCACCGATGGCCGGGACGGGGCATCGGCGCCCCTCCGCGCCAGCGGCCGCCGCTGCCGCAGCGGCTGCGGCACCTCATACTTGCCCGGCGGCTCCGGCTCGGTCACGGGCCGGCGCATGGCCCAGGCGTCGCTGCCTCTGCCGTAGTGGTCGCGCTCCACCCCGGCAGGGGTGAAGCCGTGGCTTTCATACAGGGCGATGGCGCGCTGGTTGTCGGGGCGTACATGCAGTGATACGGGCAGGCCGGCTTGGTCGGCGATATCCAGCAGCGCGCGCAGCAGCGCGGTGCCGATGCCGCGGTGTTGCCAGGCCGGGTCGACCCCCATGGTTTCGATGTAGGCCTGTGTGCCGGGCTGTGGGCCGGTGATGTGCAGGCCGGCGTAGCCGATCAGGGCGCCGGCGTCGTCGTAGGCACCGAGGTAGTGGTTGCCCTCTCGCAGCCGACTATTGATGTCGGCTTCGCTCATGGGATCGTCGGGGAACAGCCGGTTTTCCAGCCGCGCGGCCTGCCGCAGGTCCTGCGGCTGCAGGGGAGAGAGCCGCTGGTCGGCCGTAACCGGTGCATCGCCTTCCCTCCGCGCCAGCGGCCGCCGCTGCGGCTGCGGCACCTCAACCTCGGCTGAGGGCTTGTCCGGCAACCCTGCAGGCGATTGTGGGCGAGACGGCCCCCCATCATCGCTTGAGGACTCATCCGACGACGTAGAAAGGCTCGGCGATGGCGAGCGAGGCGGATGCCTGGGCCGCTCGCCCGTGTCGTGTGGAGCCAGCATGCTGCCGGTGGTGCCCGGGACCGCACCGGCGATCTTCCCCGTCTGACCGCCGAAGAACGCCGCCAGCAGGTTCTCGATGCCCACCAGGCCGACCAGCCCGTTCACTTCCGCTTCCGCTTCGTACCGCTCTCGCGCCAGCTCCCGCAATTGCTGTACCCGGTCCTGCAATACCTGGGGGTCCGTACTAGGGACGTAGTGGGGGCCCAGGATGGTCTCGCTCCAGTTCTCAAGGTTTGTCCGGCCCTCCTCGCCGGTGAGCCGGGCCATGACATTGGCCCACACAATTTCGGCCAGCTTGGTGGCGACGCCCTCCACCAGTGTGATCCACTCGGGGCTTTCAACCCCGCCGGGGAAGGATTCCGCGAACTTGCTGTAGTCCGGGTGCTCAAAAGCGTGGATCATCTCGTGGATGATCGTATACATCACGTTAGCCCATAGTGTCTCGACGTCCTTTCCCTCTTCCCGGAAGAACGAAATGAGGATCTTGTGGGTAAGCGGATGGTGAGTGCCCCCCCAGCCCCGTTGGATTTGATAGATGCGGTGGACAATTTCCGGGTCGCCGAGCAGTTCGTTCATCACCGCATCTGCGCTGCGGGTCTCATCGTTATAGGGCCAGTCGAACACCATGGCCGCGGCGTGCTCTGCCGCAACCCTGGCAGGTGCACTGTCTGGGCGGCCGCCGCTCATAAGGGCGGTCAAGTAGTTCATTTTGATATGAGAGCGGCGTGCTCCTGGAGTCCAGGAGGGCCAGAGCCATTCATAATATTCGAATCCGTCATATATGTCGCCCGCGCCCCCCGGCTCGGCCACGACCATTCTCTGAGGAAGCGGGATGAATCGGCCGAATATATCGGATATCAACCCCAGCGCCAGGTCCGCTATACCCTGAATATGCTCCTGCGTGTACAGCTTTCCTGGTTCGGCACGTTCCGCCGGGCCTTTCCCGTGTACCCGGGCCCTTTCGTCAATGCCGATCTGTTCGAGGAATGCATTGCGCAGCCGGTCACGGAAACCCTGGTCCTCGCCTTGGATCTGGTCCGTGAAGGCCTCCTCCTCGCGCACGGCCTCGACGACGGCGGGGATGAGCGCCTCCCGCAGTGGCCTTGCCCGACTGGCGAGCGGGGTCACCGTGAGGCCGCCCAGTTCGCCGACGTCGGGGATGCGCCGGGTGGCCTCGGCATGCAACCTGTTCAGGATCGCGTCCAGTACGCGCATCTCGTACGCCGATGACGGGTCTTCCCTTCCGTGCGCGGCGTACCACTCGGAAAGCGCGGCGCGGAGACTGGTCAGCCACGCCCTGGCCCGTGCCTGCTGCACGGGAGACAGCCGGGCAAGCTCGTCGTGGATGTTCCGGCCCTCATCGGAAAGCTCCTGCCCCGTGTCCGGGTCATAGCCGGCAAGCGCCGGGAGGGCACTCTCGACCACTTCCGGCGTCAGAGGATCGTGAATGCTGACATTGGCCAGCTCCTGCGCCCACTCCGTTGCGAGAATGCCGGGGTGGAACGGCGCAGCGGGCTGCACGTCCCTTTTCACCTGGCCGGCGTCGTCGAACCGGCGGCTGAAGAGGTCTTCCAGCCGGTGGCGCAGCTCATGCGCGGGCGGAATCGCTTCCTCAAGCAATCCCCCCAGCTGTGGGCCGAATAGCCCGGCCAGCTGAGGGTTGCCGTCGAACAGACTGGCCAGCTGAGGGTTGTCTTCGAACAGCCCAGCCGGCTGAGGGTTGTCCTCGAACAGCCCGGCCAGCTGCTCGTCGTCGATCCCATCCAGCAGCGCCAGCACAGCCCTGCGGGCCCGGCCGGGGACCGTGCCGTTCAGCAGCAACCTGACCACCACCCACATCTGCGCGGCAGTCATGTCATAGCCCGGGGCGCCGAACCGGTAACGCAGCACCCAGTCCACCATGGCATCCCGGACGTCGCGCAGCCACCGGCGGGCCCGCGCCGCTTCTATCGGAGGCAGGTGATGGGGGCCGATGACGTCCGCTTCGGGGAACCCGGCCACTGTCATGACCACCGCCAGGGCCTGTGCCGGTGTCAGTTCATCGCGAATCCTGACGCCTGCCAGCGAGGGGCTGATCATGTCTGGTGTAAACGGCCGCGCGGGATGGACTTCCCTCACCTGGTTCTGGTCATCGAACCGCCGGGCGAAGAACTCATCCAGGCGGGTGCGCAGCTCAAAGTCGCCGACCTGTCCCGGAGCGACGACGGGAATCGCCTCCTCAAGCTGCGGCCTCAGCTGGCCGTCCGCGAACAGCCCGGCCAGCCGATCGTCGTCGAGGGCCTCCAGCAGCTCCAGCACCCGCCACCCGGTTTGCTCCAGGTGCGCAGCCACGGAATCAATGAACGCCCGCAGGTCATCGTCGGAGACGATGACCAGGCTGCCGTCCAGGTATTCCCCTGCATAGTGCACCTTCTGAGCCGGCTCGCCGATCTCGTTCCAGCACCACTCAAACCGTGCCCTATGCACCCGCTGGAGCCGGGGCAGCCCAAGGAGGATTTCCTCGCGCGCGCGGAGGCCGATCTCCGCGCCCACCCGCGTGATCTGTTCACGTGTCAGGTGGAGGCCGACGCCGATGTCACCCAGTTGCCGGCTGATCATCCCGGGGCCGAACGGCGCCGTGGGCACGGTGTGCTCTATCACTTCGCCGCCGAGGATCCGCCGGGCAAGGAACCCGCCCGCGCGCTCGTGCAGCGGGTGGCCGGGCGGGAACGCTCTCTCCAGCCGGTCAATGAGGTCCTTTGCGACCAGCACCTTCAGGTTGTCGTCGGTCATGTCGTCGAGCAGGTCCAGCGCCTGCCAGGGAGCCAGGCCGCGCAGCGCCTCCCAGATCACGCGCTCCTCCCCGGGCCGGTTCAGGCCCAGCCGCGGATCACGCAGGTCCAGGCCCAGCCACGGATCACCGCTGAAGTGACCGCGGATATCCTCATGCCGCTCAACTGCCCGAGCTAGCTCGGCCAGCCATAGCCTCGCCGTGTCCTGCTGGTCGGCCGGCAGGCCAAGGGACCGGATGACTGCCTCAGGGGTCGGCCAGCGCGCGCCGGGCCTGCGCCAGCCACGCGCATCAGCTGCCCTGATCGCCGCCTCGAACTGCTCGCGGGTCAAGTGGCTGCGCACGCCGGCGGGCAGGGACGGGTCGATCAGCCTCGGGCTGAAGGGCCGTTCGGCCAGCGGAGCTGGGGGCGGAATCGGCCCGACCTTGCTCAGGAGCGTTCCCTGCGTCATCCGCCCGGGCCGCACACCGAACCGCTCCCTGAAGAACTGGGTCAGCCTCCCACGTAGCCGGTGGCGTGCGGGAATCGCCGAAAGCAGCCGCTCCGCCAGCCTGCGCTGCCCGAACAGCCCGCGCTCCCCGAACAGCCGTCCCAGCTCATCGGGGGAGCTGCCATTGAGCAGGTCCAGCGCCGCGCTGAGAGCGTCGTCAGTGGCCAGGCCACGCAGCAGATTCCAGATCAGCTCCCGCCGCTGCGGCTCGGGCACGTCCACTTCGCCGGCCAGGTAGGCCCGCGCCCGCCGCACCAGGTTTTCGGACTCAGCCAGCCTCAGCAGGTCGGCGTGGTTGACCCGGCCCGGCTCGATCGTCTTGATCAGCCCGACCTGCCGGATGAGCCGCCGCAGATCGGACATGCTCACCGGCTGGTGACGAAGGAGTCCGTGGACGTCCCGGTACTCGTTCCTCAGGTGGTCCAGGGTGACGGGCTCCCTGGCCTGGACGAGGTCAGCCAGCTCGCTCAGGTGAGCCAGCTCGGCCCGGGTCAGCTCATCCGGTACGGCAGGCGCACCCGGTACGGCAGGCGCCGGCCTGGCCTCAGCGCCCGGGTATATCTGGATGGCCAGGCGGAGGAACGCGATCAGCTGTGCCCTCACCCGGCCCCGGTTCACCACGTCGGAGGCCCGGCTAGCCAAGCCGATCTCGCTCGCCAGCCGGTAGAAGCGCTCCGCGTCCGGAAGCCTTGAATAGGCGGCCGGGACGAGCCTGTCGGCCAAGGCCATCAGGCTGGCAGCATCCTGGCGGCTGAGCCCGTGATTGGGGCCCAGCAGGGCGGCGGCCCGCGACCACGCGGTTGCCCTGAGCACGGTGGTCAGCCGCTCGGTGGCGTCGGTCGCGTCCCTCAGCGCGCCGGCGGCGGCTGCGATGTGATCCCTCGTGGCTGGTATCAAATGGAAACCCAGCGCTGGGAAAAAGATGTCTTCCCTTGCCCTTGCCTGTGCCCAGGCTCTGGCATGCTCGAGGAATGCTGTTATCAGGTCGTCCGGGAGCTCGTTTCTCAGGTCGCGAGGCAGCCCATTTATCAGGTCGTCCAGCGACTGATTTCCCGGGTCCGGCAGTTCGCGCACTCTTGGGAACGCTCTCAGCACGTCCTGTTCCAGAGCACGCGCCCGTGCGGCCCGGCGGTTCCACCTGCCGCGCGCGGTGGCGAGCACGTCGGTCGCGACCCTGTCCAGCCTCGCGGTGGCGGCCGTGAGGGCGGGCGCCCGCCGTGTCACCGCCCGCCGGGCCTCCTCCAGTTCCGCCACCGTGACCCTGCTGTCCGGCTGGGGCGCCGACGGCCAGGCATACCCGTCCGCATCCGGTTCCGTGATCGCCTCATACGGTTTGCGGCCCGCCGCAGCCAGGCGGCCGGTCAGCCGAGCCTGCCACGGCCCGTCGTGCACCAGCAGGGACCGGGCCGCGCCAGCACGTACCTCCGCCTCGCGGTTGTCCCGCCGCACTGTTTCCAGGTGCTCAACGGCCAGGCTGAGCACTTGCCTGGTGGCCGCCTCGTTACGGGCCACCATTTCCAGCAAGGCAGCCATGTCCCGCAGCGACCACAGTTCGGCCGGCCCGGTCGGCAGCGGGACTCCGCCCAGGTCATTGTGCAGCGTTGGCCGGTCATTTCTGAGGCCAGCAGCGGCTAGCTCGCGGACCTGCGCCAGCAGCCTCAGCGCCGGCCTGGCCCGCGTGCGGGCGCTGTCCAGCCGCTCCTGCAGCCCATCGGTAGCCTCGGCGATCACCCGCTGGACGTCGGCCTGCGCGGCGGCCACCCGGCTGAGAGCCAGCCCAGCCGCCTCCACCCCCGCCAGCGTGGCGGGGTGTGCCGCCTGCCCCCGGAGACCGCGCGCGCGCGTCCTGGCGTCCTCGAGCGCCGCGGTCAGCCGGTCCTGCTGTGCGCCGGTATGCGGCAGCAGGACCCTCGCCTCCTCGGCCCTTGCCACAACCAAACCAGCCCACGTGTCCAGTACCCCGGCCGCCGCGGCTTGCATCTGGGCTACCACGTTGGCGATGTCCTGCGCCGCTGCCTGGAGGCCGGCAGCCTGTTCGGCTGACACCTGCGCGACCGCCTGCGGCCCCGCGGGCAGCTCCGTCCCGGCCGCGGGCCACCAGCCGGGCCGGTGCTGCCGCAACTGCCGGCGCGCCTGGCGCAGACGTTCCCGCCAGTCGGCCTGCTGATCGCCGGTGTGTTCCAGCAGCGCCCTCGCGGCCCTGGCCAGGATCTCAGCGGCATCCACGTCCTGCCGCAGGGCTTCGGGCTCGGTCGGGGCCGTGGCGGCCACCGGCCCGGCGGCGGCCTCCTCCTGCGGACGCGGGACGTCGATCCCGGCAGTGGCCGTGGTGAGGGCCTGCCTGGCGGCTTCCTTGAGTCTGGTCACCGCGTCCGCCACGCCGCGGAGTGCGTTCACCTCTTCCTGGCGCACCACGGGGAAGAGAAGCATGCTCGCCGGCAGCCCCGCTGCGGCGGTCCGCACCGCCTCGATGTCTGCCTCGATGCCCGGCCCGGCCGTGGCGCCGGGAGCAGCCTGGAGAACGGCCTGGGCCCAGTCGATGGTGTCCTGCGCGCGCCGCCGCCAGGTGCCCGGGTCAAACTCATCCCGCACGGCGGCGTCCAGGGTGGCCGCCGCGCTCACCCCCGGGCCCACCACGCCGGGGTCCACGGCCGCTCCGTCCGGCGTGCTCAGAACCTGGATGAACGCTCCCAGGTCGGCGAGCTGGCGGTCGGAAAGCGGCGGCGGTGCCCCTATCTCCCCGAGCACATCCTGAACGCCCTCAGCCCAGCCAGACAGCTGCACGTCGGCCTCGGTGAGTACCCTTCCGATAGCTTGCCGCAGGTCGTTTACCCGGCTCACCGCCTGTGCCGCCTCCGGTTGCTGGTCCAGGGGAGCCTGCATGCTCCGCTCGGCCCCGGTCAGCTCGGCGCCCAGCGGGCCCGGCGGGATGAGCGTGAGCGACAGCAGCGTCCGCGCGTGCGGGGTCAGGCTCAGCAGGGTGCCGCTCGCCGCGCGGACCACCTGGCGGAGGGCGTCCTCAAGCTCGGTGACCGAGGCCATCGACTCGATGGCGGCCCGCATTTCCCGCACCCTGTCCTGCTCCGGCACAAAGCTCTTCAGGCGCTGCAGCCGATCTGCGACCCTGGCGGCGGCCCGGCGCACCTTCGCGCGGGCCGCCTGCATCGCCGTTTCCAGCCCAGCCTGCTGCCCGCCGGTATGCGGTAGCAGGTTCTCCGCCTGTGCGGCCGCCGTCAGCAGCCGCTCGACCGTTTGCTGCCACGCATCGATGTCGACGGCTTCGAGCAAGGCGTGCACGTTGTCTTCGACTGCCCTGGCCGCAGCCGATAGCCTGCCCTGCTGGCCGCGGCTCAGCGCTCTGGCGGTCGCCTCGGCTTCCGGCGCCGTGGCCGGAACCGTCCCGCTCGCCCACCAGCCGGGCTGGGACTCCTGCAGCCGGCGGGTCGCCCTGTCCAGCCGGCGGGTGAGCCATCTCTGCTGCCGGCCGGTGTAACGCAGCACCGCTGGCGCGCCGCTGGCCAGCCGCTCGGCGGCTTCCACATCCCGCCGCAGGCCGTCGGTCCCGGCAGTGGCAGCGTTGAGCACGGCCTCGGTGGCGTTCCGCAGGTTGCGGAGCCCGGCCAGCCGTTGCCGGGCATCGTCGATCGTCGCCGCGAAGGACAGTGGCCCCGGCTGCGGCCTGGCCGGGTTGCGCACACTCCGCTCGGCCCGCTGCAGCCCGGCGCGCAGCTTACGCCGCTGTCGCGGCTCTCTGCTGTGCTGGAGCGGTCCCGCCGCTGCGATCGCGGCCAGCTTCAGGGCCGAGGTTCTTTGCTCTTCCAGGATGGCGTTCACCCCGTCGAGCACCTCAAAGGCGACCCTCTCCACGGCTGTCACGCGCTCCAGCGCCTGCCGCGCCGCGTCCAGATCTGCTGGCTGTGACCCCGGAAGCTCCGGCGGCTGCTCGGGCAGGTTCTGCAACGCTGCTGTCAGATCCCCGCCCAGGGCCTGCAGTCGCGGGTCAGCCAGCTGGGCGACGGCTCGCTCAAGCAGCTTCTGCGCGTGCTCGCCCAGGTCTTTCGCCGTTCTCCTGCGCTCCGCCCACCCGGTGCCGAGCGCCTGAGCCACGTCGGCCGTGAAGTCCGGGATGTCGCCCCTGAGTCCTCTTCTCAGCCGCGCCAGGCCCTGCGACAGCGCCTCGTCGATCGCCGCCAGCGGCTGCGGCGCAACCGGGCCCGGAACGGGGCGGAAGGGCTCCATGGCTGCGTTCTGCGCCCGCAAGCGGTCCCGCAGCGGCCCTTGCACATGCCACAGCAGAAGGTTTAGCTCGCCGCTCAGGCCGACGGCGGCCGTCACCGTCCGCATTGGCTCATCGACCAGTACCTCGATCGTGTCCCTGATGGCCTCCTCGGCCGCCCGATAGCCATAAGGCGCGAAGTCGAGCCACTCCGCTGCCTCCTCCATACCCCGCGCGGTGCGCAAGTTCAGCCCACGCAGGGTCAGCGAGATCCTTTGGATGCCCCGGTGCATGTCCACGAGGTTCCACTGGAGCAGATGCGGCTGCGTGCCCGTTTCCGGCAGCGAGGCGAGCCTGCTCAGCAGGCTTCCGGCGGTAGCCAGCCGGGTCTGCCACTCTGCGAGCGCGGCCTCGAACACGCTTCTGACGGCGGCTTCGAGACGCTCGGGCCGGAGCTCGGCAAATTCGGCCGCGGTGTCCTGGATCTGCGCCAGCCGGGTCTGCCACGCCGTGATCGCGGCCTCGGCGTTGCTTCTGGCGGCGTCATCGAGGCGCCGGTGCCCGAGCGCGGCGGCCTGGATCTGCGCCGCGGCCGCCGCTGCCTCGACTGCCATGCGGCGCCGCAGGTGAGGCCAGGTCGGAGCCTCGAACTGCTTCCCGGCGGGGGTACCGCCAGCCGTGAAGAGCGTGAGGCCCAGGCCACTCCGCGCCTCGCCGGTATGCGGCAGCACCTCATTCGCCTGCCTGACCAGGCGCTCCAGCCGCTCCGACGCCCCGTCCGCGGCGGTGTACACCTCTCTGACAACGCGTTCGAATTCCGTGATCGCGCGCTGGAGGTGAGCTGGCGCATCCCCGGCCAGCCACTGCGCGGCCGCTTCATGATCGGTTGTGGCCAGGTCCGGCCCGTTCGCCAGCCACTGCCTGGCCTCATCGACCTGCTCGGCCGTGAACTGTGCCCGGTCGCCCGCCAGCCACTCCCGGGCTGCCTCGGCCGGCTCGGCCGTGCTCCCGCTCGCCTGCCACCAGCCGGCCCAGTTCTCCATCAGCCGCTGGGTCGCCGCCTGCAGCCGGGCGGTGAGACCAGGCTCGATGGTGGTGTAGGGACGCATCGCGTTCGCCGCCCTGAACAGGTCCGGCGCGGCGGCCATCCGTAGCTGCAGCCCGTCCATCGCCGTGGCAGTGGTGAACACGGCGCTGGCGGCGTCTTCCAGGGCGGCCACCTTCCTGAGCGCATCCCACGCCTGTCTGGCGCTCGGATCGTCGGTGTCCTCCAGCAATCCCAGCGGCGGCGCGGGCAGAACGGGCTCAGGAGTAAGAGCGGCCCTGGCCGCAGTGAGCTGGCTGCGCAGGCGATCCTCCTGCTCGCCGGTGTGGGGCAGCAGGTCCTCCACCCCATCGGCCGCGCGGACGGCAGCCAGCCGCGTGTCCCATTGCCCGATCAAGATAGTGAGCACCTCTGACCGCACGGTGGAGACGTCGTGTTGCAGCTCCCCGGAAGAGATGCGCGCGATCGCCGATGTGACGTCAGACACCTGCGGCGCGGTCGCCGGGAGCGCCGCCGACGGTCTGGGGATCGCGCTCACGGCCGCGTCGAGCCGGGCCAGCGCGTCGGCCAGCTCAGGCGCATGCTCTTGCCCGCGCGGCAGCAGCTCGCGGATCTGCTCTGGAAGTTCCAGGAACGGTTCGATCTGGTTGCGCCATTGGTCGAACGCGCCGGTGAGCGCGTCTGCCACGGCGGTGCCGAGTTCACCGGCCGCACGCCGGAACCGGTCATGGTTCCGCCATAGTGGCGCTCTGTCCTGCGGCGAGCCGGGCAGCGCCGCCGGCGGCTCGGGGACGGCGCGCACGGCGCGGTCGGCCCGGTCGAGCGCGGCCTCGTCACCGCCGGTCCACCGCAGCAGGTCGCGGGTCACGGCGGCCAACTTATGGGCCGCGGGCACGTCCGCCCGCCACTTGGCGAGCACATCGTCCGGGGTCCCGGCGGGGAAGTGAACGTCGTGGCGGGGCTGGGAAATGTTGTCAGGACGGGGGCCGACCTTCACTTTCCACCCCAGCCTGGTCTCGTCGCGCCCCGCGGTGATCGCGTCGGCCAGGTTGCTGTACGGCAGCACATGTGGCGCCCGGTCCGAGGCGCGGGGGTAGATCAGCTCCCAGTTCCCCGGCTGCCAGCCTTCCCCGAAGCGTTTGGAGTCCGGACCGGGCTTGCGCACCGCGAGCGCGGCGCCGGTCTGGGTGATGATGTAGGCGGACCTGGTGGCGAGCACCGGCCGGCCGAGGGCGTCGGCCACCTCCTGGGCCGCCGACAGCGAGCGGCCTGGGGCGACTTCGGCGGCGTTGGCCGAGATCAGCACGATGGGGTCGTCGGGGTTTGCCAGCTTGGTCGGCGCCGGCGCTGGCCGTTCCTCCGGCGACAGGTCCGGCGACGGCGGGTCTCCCAGCTCGCTGAGCCGGGTCTTGATCGCGGCGGCGAGCGTGGCGGCGCCGATCCGCTGGTCGCCGTTCCAGAAGTGATCGCCGTCCCAGTCGATCTGCACGCCGAACGCGCCCTCCAGGAAGGGCAGGGAGTACGCGGCCCGCACCATGTCCTCGATGCTGGCGGGGCGGCCCTCGATGCTGACGGGCCGGCGCTCGGGCGGCGGGGGGAAGAAGGTGCCCGAGCCGACCGGAATGCCGCTGGGATGGTAGAGGCCAAGGTGGATGCTGGCCTCCGGGGCGAGCTCAAGCTGGACCGCTTTGCGCAGCAGGTACTTCACGGCGACCCTGCCGCCGCCCAGCCATTTCCCAAGCTTTCTGTACTTGAACCAGTCGCCTTCGTTTTCCGCGGTCAGGACCACCTCGACTTCCACGTCGAACATCGCCTGCAGCCACGAGAGGGAGCGGTTGAGCGCGTCCTCCTTCGTCATGTTCTGCTGGATGGCATTGCCCCACCGCTGCTCGCGGCTGCCGAACGAGATGTCGATGGCGAAGTCGGCGGAGTTGGGGTTTGCGGTCCCGGTGTTGAACGTGGCCCCGCCGGTCGCGCCGGCCGCCCACCCGCCGGTGCGGCCCATGTGCTGTTCGTCTTCCTCGAATGCGTACTGGACCGCCTCCACCCACGCGGCCTGGTACCCCATGATGTGCGGCTTCTCCAGCAGCCGCACCCGCACCCTGGGCTTGCCGTGGGTGTCGGTCAATGGGCCGCCCGGCCGGGCCACGCCCGGCATTTCCATGCCTTCGCCGAGCTGTTTGTCCAGATAGCGGGTGAACACCGGATGGGAGAGGTAGTAGCGCAGCGCGTCCTGGCTGCGGGTGCCAGCCTCGGTCAGCCGGGCCACGGCATGGCTTTCGTCCCCGCTGAGCGGCACCTCGTTGCCGGCCAGCTTCGCCAGAATCTCGACCAGCACCACCGCGACTTTCTCGTGGTCGTACCCCATGTTGACGATCCGGCGGTCGAGGATGTCCGCGGCGGTGATGTCCACCGCAACCGGGTTGTCGTTGGGTCCCAGTTGCTCGACCGCCGCGCTGCCCGGCGCAACATCGGGCATGGGGCTCTCGTGGTTGATCGTGGCGTGCGGGATCAGGACCCGCTCCTTGAGCATGACCTTCCTGGTGGGCACGTCCTTGCGCTGGTTGGCGGTGTCCTGCCACCACGCGGAGCCATAGTGCGCCACGTTGAAGGTGGCGCTGTTGACCAGTGTCGAGGGCTGGAAGGTCTTGATCAGCTCCGCCTTGAGTTCCACGGTCCCGCCGAAGCGGTCGGACAGGCCAGCGACGAAGAACGTGTCCCGCTGGGCACCCATCGTCTGGTGGTAGCCGCCCATTTCGGTGGCCTGGATGGCCGCGAATTCGGGGTGGCCATCCCCGGACTGGAACCCGGCGGCCGTGGCGTTGCCGCCACTCACCTGCGATGGCCCGGACGTGGGGTTGTGGGTGGCGGTAGGCTCGCCGAGCTGTGACGCGGCGGTGCCGAAGGCACCGCTTCGGATCTTGGTCCAGGTGTTGTTCTTGATATCGAGGCGGACGTAGTAGCGGACGTTGTTGCCCTCGACGCCCTCCAGGTAGACATACCCCTCGTTGTGGGGATCGCGGCGGGCCCGCAGGACGATCTGGTATCGCATCTGGCCGCCAGGCACGTCCCGGGTGAGATGCAGCACGATGCCCACGCTGAGCAGCGTGTCCATCATCATCACCATGGACTGCAGGTTGAGCACGTTCTCCAGCCGCGCGGGCACCCGCCTGATGGGGGTCCCGTCCCCGCCCTCGACGGTCCAGTGCTGCTCGAGCAGCGCTGGACCATCCCCGGCCAGCAGGTCCTGGACGATGTCCAGCACCGGGTTGCCTTCGCCGCTGACGTCGGGGGCTTCCAGGTCCGGCACGCCCCCGTCCTTGCCCATCGGGTACAGCCGCTCGGATGCCGTGTTCAGCGGCAGCAGCGGCAGCAGTGGGACCATGCGAGGGTCGTCCTTGCGCTGCGTCGCCGGCACGGTGGGGACCAGGCGCACCCGCTTTCCCGCGGCCTCCGGCGGCGCCGGAGCCTTGGGCTCCGCTGCCGCCGGCGGCGCCGGAGTCTGTGGCTGCGCTGCCGCCTGCGGCGCCGGAGCCTTGGGCTCCGCTGCGGGGCGCTTGGCGATCAGCGCGACGGTGTCCTCCGGTGGCACCTTGGGCGCGGGGCGGCGGGGATCGGCGGGGGGCTTCTGGAGGGACAGGTAGCTGATGCCGTTTTTGACCCGGACGATGACGCCCTCGTACTTCACGCCGCCGTTGACCCCGATGCTCTTGTCCTGAACGGCCACGTAGATCCGGTACACCATGTCGGCGGTCGACTCCAGGTAGGTCTTCGTCGCCTGGGTCAGCCGGCCCGCCGTGAGGGTCATATTTTCCGAACTGGCATTGGTGTTGTACCAGCCATGGCCGTAGGTGAAGTCATTCACCCAGTTGAAGGAATTACTGCCATAGACCTGGCTTATGCCGGGGATGGCGATGTTGAAGCCCTTCAAAGTGGTCTTGCTCTTCGAGGAGCCGATTACCGGGCCGCCTTCGCCCACGTGCATCTGGAACAATTTCACCGGGTATGGGCTGGCCTCACGCGCGTTGGTCGCGAACGGCTCGATCGTGAGCACCGCGTGCCGGTCCTGCAGCTGCCCGAGCTGGCCCAATATGGCCTTCGTGAGTTTTCCCTGCTGGACGAAGGTATGCCTGATCGCTCCCAGCCGTATCCCGCCAGCGGCCGCCGCTATGTGTGCCGGATCGGTGATGACCCACGGCATGTCGCGCGCCGTGGCCTTGTCCATGCCGCCTTTGACGAGCAGACCACTGATGATCGGGGCAAGGCCGCCGGTGAGCACCTCCATCACCTGGACGTCGGGGTCGAGTTTCACATGACCGTCGGGGCCCAGGTATTGCTGGATGGGCGGCAACTTCACCGCTCTGGCCGCGGGCATGTGGAGTGCGGCCATGCCCCCGGCCCGCGCTTCCAGCCAGCTCAGCTCACGCTCATTCTGGAAATCGTCGATGACATCCGTCTTGCCGACTACGCCCTTCACGGTTGCGGGGTCCACCGGCGTTTCCCGGAAGAGGTCTTCGTGGCTGATGAACTGCACCGAGCCGGGCAGCGTCCTGGTCTTGGTGACTGGGGCAGGTGGCTGGTCGCCAGGAGGTGCCTCGCCTCCGGCCCCGAGCGCGCGGGCCGCTTTGCCGATGGCTGAGACGGCTCCCTTCGCCAGCGCGTGGCCCGGCCAGTGCAGCAGGCCGGGGACACTGGTGCCTGCCTGGTGCCGCTTTTCGACAGTGATCTCGTACTCGTTGGGGTAGGTGGCCAGGCTGGCCTTGCCCACGAACAGGTCTGCGTTCAGGCTGAACCCGGTGGCCCCGGCGCTTGTGGTAGTCGTGACGCTGCGCGCGAAGGCGCCCTGGGCCAGGATGCCAAGGCCCTTCGGGAAATGATTCACACCCAGGGCCAGGGTGGCTTCGAAAGTGAGGTTGAGGTTCGCGCCTGAGCCCACCGTGTCGGAGCCGCCCTGCCCGGCGAACGCCGACGGCATCACCTCCAGCGTGGCTTCTTTCACCCGTCCCAGGGCGGTCGGCTGGTCCCCATGTTTGGCCTTGACGGTCACCGTGATGATCTCCCAGCCTGACCTGGCCGGGCGGAAGATCTCCGTCCGCACGCCGCTGGGCTGGAACACCATGGCGGCGTGCGAGGTCAGGGCCTCCTTGGTGAACCGCGGGGCGAGCTGCGACTGCACGTAGGTCAGCTCGGCCGGCGTCCAGTCCTTTGCCCAGGCCTTGCTCGCGTCCGTTTGCTGGATCATCGAGAGCACCTCGGGCATCACCGCCTCGCCGCCTTGCATGGCGACGGCCATCGAAAAGCCGATGCCCTCGTTGGCGGCCATGGACTCCGGCGGGTAGCGGATCGGCCTGTTCGGATCTGGCTCGTCGTCGACGGGCAGCGGCTTGCCATCGTCCACGCCGGTGTGCGCCCGCTCCAGCAAAGTCTCGAACCGGTCCCGCGAGATTCCGGGGACCCGCAGGCCCATCTTCACCATGCTCTCGGCTTGCTGGACCGTCTCGAACGTGTCCTTGGGCCTGACCAGCCGGACCTTGAACTTCACGTCGGTCATGTAGAGCACGCTGTTGCCCCAGATGACCATGCCGCGGATATCGCCGGACCCGGTGTTGGACGAGTGTGCCCGGCTGGCAGACGCCGCAAAGCCCGCCTGGAGGCCCCCCTTGAATTCGTTGGCTCCGCCTACCTCTGGCCGGTTGGCGCCGGCCCCCGCTCCCCCTTTGCCTGCCGTGGCACCTATGGTCGCCACCGCTGCCCCGGCATGCTCCTTGGTGTCCCACACGTTGGTGAATCGCTGGGACTCCTCTTTTATCCCCAGGTGGCCGATCCAGGAGGGCTGGATGGTGACTACCTCCGCCTGGATCACGAGCTGGCCGATATTGTTCCCCTTCGAGTCCCTGATCATCGGGGAGACCGCGCCCGCCTCGCCGAACATGTCCGAGTACCCGCGCATGACTGCCGTCTCGCTGAGGTGGGTCTCCACGGCCTCGATCACGTCTTTGTCCAGCGGGCGCTCCTGGTACAGGAGGCCGAACTTCCTGTCCTGGCGCAAGAGGGCGAACACCTTCTCGCGGAGTTCTTTCAGGGACCCGGCCCACTCCGGTTCGTTCAGGACGTGATGCAGGGCTTTTTTGACCCGGTCCGCGGCTTCCTTCCGGCTCCCGCTGGGGTCGGCGGCCTGCTCGGCCGGGGTGTAGCCGAACCGTTTCGAGCCGGGCAGCAGCCGCGGCGTTGCCGGGAACGCCCCAGGCGGGTCGTCCAGCTGCTTCTCCGGGGTGGTTTCGCTGGGGAAGGCCACCCGCACGGCTTTCAGCGGCAGGGTCGCGGTACGGCCCCGGTCGTCCGCCTTCCGGCGGACCGTCACCCGCAGCTTCGCCCCCAGGAAGTCGAAGTAGGACGACAGGGCCTCATACCGCGGGGCGCGCTTGGCGTCCGAGACGATGTCATAGCCGCTGGTGTAGGAGACGGTGCTGGTCCCGGTGAGGGAGAAGGTAAAGGTGAACAGCCCGCCGGCGCCGAACGCCTTCAGGACGTCGACGGTCCCGGTGATGTTGCGCTCGGCTTCAATTTTGTACCGCGAGCCCGCGATCACCTCGTGGTCGGCCTCCACCGCGTGGTGGCGCTTCTGGCTGACCGCTGCGCCGTCGGTGAGGAGCGACCGCACGTGATGGACCTGGTCCATGTCCAGGTCGAGGCTCAGCGCGACCTCATAGAGCTCGTCGTTGGCCGCCACGTCGAAGCTCAGCTCGTCTTCCAGCAGCCGCTGGGTGAACATGTGCCGGCCTATCCCGTGCCGCTGCGGGTCGGGACTGTCAGCTCCCCGGTCCGGGAGCAGCCTCGCGATCCGGTTGCGCACAGCGTCGGCCAGGCGGCGGTTCGCAGCCTGATCCGAGCTCATGTGCGGCACCGCCCGGTGGATCAGGTCCGCGATTTCCCGGGCTTCGCTCAGCTGCGCGTCCCCGATCTGCAGGAGCCGCGCCTGGTGACCGAGCCCGTAGTTGCGGATTTCCCGGCCATTGCGGTCCAGCCGGGGCCGGCCGTTTTCGTCCAGCACGGGCGTGCCGAAGCCGGGCGGCAGCTCCCGCTCGGGATTGCGACGCTCGTACTCTTCCAGTGCGGCGCGCCGAAGGGCCTGCCACCCCGCGGTGTTCTGCACGCCGTCCTGGTGCTTGCGCAGGTCCTTCTCCGCGACCGCCGTCGCGACGGTCGCTATCAGCTGCGCGTCGTTCAGCAGCTGACCGGTCGGCGTGGCTGCCACCTGCCAGGCTGTCAGCCCGTCGGCAAGCTCACCGATCCGGTCGCCCTGCTCCCGCACGATGCGGCCGATTTCGCTATGCATGGCGTCGTTCAGCAGCTGCATGAGCCCGCCGCTACGCTGAAAGTCGGCTACCACCGCCTCGACTTCGGCGTTGTACCGCGCCAGATCCTGCGGCGCCGGGGCGGGATCACCGGACACGGGACGCACCTGCTGGGCGATCAAACCCTCCAGGTGCGCTCTCCCGGCAGCCACCACTGCCTGGAACGCCTGCTCGCCCAGGCGATCCAGCTGTTCGCGGATCCCGCCGGGCTGATCCGGTGACGGTGCATCCCCCCAGCCGTCAAGGCGGTCTGCTTTCTCGGCCAGCGTCCTGACCGTTGCGGCCGCACCCGCTCGATGCGCAAGGTTCTGCCGGCCCGCCTGCGCTGCCGCCTGGGTGTACTCCTCTGAAAGCTGGAGCGCCCGGGTTGTGAAGTCAGCCGCTCCGACCACGGGCTGGGCCAGCCGCGCAAGTCGTTCGGCCTCCGCGAGCTCGTGCAGGGCGTCGGCAGGTTCCGGCACGGCCTGGTTGAGCCGCCTCTCGATGTGTCTTTTCAGGACCACGCGGATTTCGGCTTCGACGGTGGACAGCGCCCTGGTCCGCAGCGCGGACAGGTAGTTCATCTCCGCCACCCGCCCGATGGCAGCGGGCTCACCGGCCCCCTCCGGCAGCGGGGCACCGACGGCTTCCTGGCCGACGAGCCGCTGCTGGTCAGAGCTGAGCTCACGCCCCCAGGCAGAGATCGGGTCGTCCTCGGTCGCGGGCGTCGGCGCCGGCCAGACAGGCGCGGCGGCGCCCGGCACCCGCAAGGCCGGAACGAACCGCCCGTCGGCCATCCTGACCAGCAGGTACGGCTGATTTTCCGGGCCGGGGAACCGGGGCCCGCTGACCGCGCCCACCGCCGGGGCCTGGCCAATCGCCCCCAGCACGCGAAGGTCGATGCCGAACACGTCCGCTGCCACGTGCGGGACCAGATCCGCCAGCTGGCGGCTCCAGATCGCCGGATTTCCCAGGTCGGCCAGTACCTGCTGAGGGTCCTGGCCGCCGGCGATCAGATCGGCGTACCGGGAGTGAGCGCGCCGGCGGAGTAGCCCAGGTCAGCCAGGGCGAGGGTCTGCCATTCTGTCAGCGTGTGGTAGAAGCTGACCGGCTCGCTCGGCGGATCGCCCGCGGACAGCAGCTCAAGACGCGCCTCGTGCGCCGCCGTACGCAGGTACGCCGTACCCAGGGGCCGCACCTCGCCGTTCTCCCATATCCCCCACTCGCCGTCTTGCAGCGGCACCGGCTCGCCGTCGGCCCCCTTGCCCCAGGAGCCCGCGATCACCTCACCAGTGCTCAGCATGATCATCTTCTCGCCCCGCAGCGGTGCGAGGACCTTCTTCTTAGTCAGCTTGTGGAACTCGCCCGCGCCCTCGGCCCAATCGCAGACCATGAAGATCGCGCCCTCCGGGCCTCCGCGCGGCGGCTGCGGAGTGCCGTCTCCTGCCCGCGCGAAGCCGAGCCGGGAAGCGACCGCTGCCGCATCGAGACGGGTGTCACCGTCGACCACGGCGCCTTGATCGGTATGCGCCACCAGCGTCTTCCAGCCCGCCGCCCACGGGGCAGCCGCGGCGGCCTGCGCGTGCAGCATGGTGTCAGCCGGCGCCCTCAGCCACGTCACCGTTGGCGGGAGCACAGACTTGACCGCCGCGGAGATGGTGTCCGCCGCCGGGGTGGTGCTCGCCGCCGGGGTGGTGCTCGCCGCGGAGGTGGTGCTCGCCTTGGGGGCGGTGTCCTCAGAGGAACCGATGTCCGACAGCGAAGCGATGTCCGAGGCGGTGTCCGACACTGAAGCGGTGTCCACCTGCAGCCCAGCCTCGGCCACCAGCCTGGCGGCGGCGACCGCGCGCTCCGGGAGCAGCCGGTTTCTGGCCAGCTCGGCAATCCGGTCCTGCAGGCCCTGCAGGCTGGCGTCGATAGATTCGCTGCGGGCCGCTTCCTGATCCTCCGCGGCCGCGGCGGCGGCCATCACCCGGTCACGGGCCGCGTTCAGCTCCGCCCGGATGCTGCCGGGTAGTGGCGTCCTCTTGCGGGCCGGGGCCACGCCCTCGTGGACGGCGCGGATCTCCGGTTCGTGCTCGGCCAGCATCCTCACATACGCGGCGCCGGCAGCCAGCAAGGCATTGGGCACGGCCGCCGCCTCGCCCTCCGGTGAGGCCGCCTGCGCCACCATGTAATTTACTGCCAGCTGCTGGGCCCGGTTGACCTCGTTCGGCCCGAGCACAGCACCGATGCGCTCCAGCCGCTCCAGCCGCTCCAGCGGCGCCAGCCTGGCCTTCATTTCCGCCAGCTGCTCAGGCGTGGGCATGGAGTCGATCGTCGACTGGGAAATCCAGGAAAGCCACTGCCGGGCGTCCTCCCGCACCTCAGCCACGATCTCGGCGGGCGCCTCAGCCAGCAGGCCGGCCGCAACCGCCCTCCCGGCCAGGTAGGTCATCTGCGCCACCAGCCCGGCGCTCTGGGGCTGCCCCGTCCCGGTGGCAGAGCCCGTCGCGGTGGCAGTGCCCGTCGCGGTCGCAGTGCCCGTCCCGGTACCGGGATCCGGCTGCGGGTTGCCGAGAGCAGCCGCACGGGCGGCGGCCTGCATCTGGGCCTCGGCCACCAGCCTGGCGGGGGCCTCCGCGCGCTCCAGGAGCATCTGGTTTCGGGCCAGCTCGACAATCTGGTCCTGCAGGTCCTGCAGGCTGGCCTCGATAGATTCGCGGAAGGCCGCTTCCCGATCCTCCGCAGCCGCCGCGGCGGCCTTTGCCCGGTCATGGGCGGCGTTCAGCTCCGCCCGGATGCTGCCGGGCAGCGGCGTCAGGCCGGCCGGGGCCGTGGGATCCCCGGCGACGCGGATCTCCGGTTCGAGTTCGGCCAGCAACCTCACAAACGCGGCGATGAAGGCCAGCCGGGCATTGGGCACAGCCGCGGCCTCGCCCTCCGGTGAGGCCGCCTGCGCCGCCAGATAATTTTCTGTCAGCTGCTCGGTCCGGCTGTTCGCGGCCTCCGACCCGAGCACAGCACCGATACGCTCCAGCCGGTCCAGCCGGTCCAGCGGCTCTTGCAAGGCCTCGATGTCCGCCCGCGGCCCAGGCGCGGAGGCGATCCCCAGCCGGGAAAGAAACTGCCGGGCGACGTCCCGCACCTCAGCCACGGTCTCGGCAGGCACATCCAGCAGGCCGGTCGCACGCGCCCTTCCGGCCAGGTAGGTCATCTGCGCCACCAGCTCGGCGCTATGGGACTGCCCCGTCCCGGGGGCGGCGCTCGTCCCGGCGCCGGCGCCCGCCGCCGGGGTGGTACCCGTCCCGGTGGCGGTGTCCGTCGCCGGGGTGGTACCCGTCGCGGTGCTGGTGCCCGTCGCGGTACCAGGATCCGGCTGCGGGTTGGCGAGAGCAGCCGCACGGGCGGCGGCCTGCAGCCGCAGCTGGGCCTTGGCCACCAGCCTGGCGGCGGCCTCCGCGCGCTCCAGGAGCACCCCGTATCCGGCCAGGTCGATGAGCCGGTCCTGCAGGTCCTCGTTCTGCAGGCTGGCCTCGATAGATTCGCGGAAGGCCGCTTCCCGGTCCTTCGCTGCCGCCGCGGCAGCGTTTGCCCGGTCATTGGCGGCTTTCAGCACCGCCCGGATGCTGCCGGGCTGCGGGTCCCTCTTGCGGGCCGGGGCCGCGGCCTCGTGGGCGGCGCGGATCTCCGGTTCGAGCTCGGCCAGCTTCGTCACATGCGCGGCGACGTTAGCCAGATCCATCGGGTCATCGGGCTCAGCCTCCGCCTCGCCCTCCGGTGAGGCTGCCTTCGCCGCGAAGTAATTTATTGTCAGTTGCTTTGCCCGGCTGACCGCGGCCTCCGACCCGAGCACAGCACCGATACGCTCCAGCCGGTCCAGCCTGGCCTCGATTTCCTCCAACTGCCCAGGCGTGAACGCGGAGGGGTCCCCTCGCAGGGAAATCAGCTGCCGGGCGTCCTCCAGCACCTCAGCCACGGTCTCGGCGGGCACCTCAGCCAGCACGCCGGTCGGACCCGCCCCCCCGGCCAGGAACTCAATATGCGCCACCATCTCGGCGGCGGTGGGCGCCGTGCTCACCGGGGTTTCCGAAGCCGGAGCGGGAAGGATCTCGCTCCACTCGTCCTCGCTGTCCAGCTCGATGTAGCTGGCAGCGCCCTCCGAGCCAGACTCGCCCGGGTCGGACATCAAGTCGGTGGGAAGGATCTCGCTCCAGGCGTCCTCGCTGACGGAAAGGATCTCGCTCCAGGCGTCCTCGCTGACCTGCTCGGCGTGCAGATCGACGTAGCTGTTATGGGCCTGCGTGCCGATCTCGCCCGGGTAGGACATCAAGGCATTGGCCGCCGCCGCCGCTCCCAGGTCATCGACTCGGGCTTGGGCTTGCTCCCGCGTCAGGGCAGGGCGTGGCGGCGCGCCGGTGGCCACTGCATCCGGCGGCGGCACGGTGGCGTGGGGCTGCAGCGTCGCCAGCTTGGCCCGCAGTTCCGCAAGCTTGCTCCTGGCGGTGCCGATAATTTCCCCGGGGACGCTGCCGGGGATGGGTTCGGCCAACGGGAGTTCCAGCCAGCCGGTGGTGATTTCCAGCCGCTCGCGTTCCTGCACCAGCACCGCGAGTTCGGCAGGCAGCGCCTGCTCGAAGAAGCCGATGTCCGCCTCTGCCCGGCGCAGCCGGGCAGCGATCAGGCTGAGGGTCTCCCGCTGGGCGTACGGTCCCCATGCCTGCGAGCCGGACTGGATCTCGGCCAGCATCCCCGCCAGCAGGTTCTCGGTGTCGCGGAGTCTGGCTAGCAGCTCGGAGCGTTCCGGCACGCCGGTGGCCCCGGTACCGGGCGGCACGCTGGCGCCTGGCTCGGGCCGCCCGATTCCCACCTCGTCGAGGATCACGTGCCAGGCGTGGATGAGGGCCAGCAGACCGTGATAGTCGGCGGCTGCCGCGAGGCCCGCCGCGCCGAAATAGCGCGAGTAGGCCAGCCTGGCCTGCTGCTTGGCCTCTGCCACCTGCCGCGCCACCTCGGCATTGGCTTGCGCGAACGACAGGTCTGGCCGGGCCGGCGGGCGGCCGGTCGGGTATCTCTCACGCGCCGCCGCGATGGTCTCCTGCCATCGCTCCTCCTGCAGGCCGGCGGCCTCCTGGGTCGAGGTGACGGCCTCCGCACCGGTCCCGCCAGCCTGCTGGCCAGTTTCCGCAGCAGCTCAGCGGTGTGAGCCTCGCGTTCCTGTGCCAGCTCCGGCGACTCATTGGCCGACGGCGACTCGGCCATGACACGCTGCAGCCGCCGCTGCTCCTGCCGCAGGCTCAGGCGCCTCGCCAGGTCCGCTCGCTTGCGCTGCTGCGCTGGCACCGCCTCGTCCGCATAGATGGTCTGGCTGTTGATCTTGGGTCCGGCTGGCTCTGCGAACCGCACCTGCTTTCGACGGAAGCCGGCGTCGGTGGTGGAACTCTGGTCGGGCTGGGTGTCAGCGCCGGCGCCGGAGTCGGCTGCCGGGCTGTCCGCAGCGAGTGTGCCGGCGCTGGCAGCGGATGCGGTGGTGACCTTAGCGATCCCGTCGGAGGGCCGCGCGCTGGCGGTAGCCTCATAGAACTGGCTGCGCAACTCGCGCAGCGTGGCCTCGTCACCGGCCTCGCTGACCGCGAGGTAGGCAGCCGCCCACTCCGCCGCCGCGTCCTCGGCCATCCCGCGGTCGACCGCCAACTGCCGCAGATTGCCGATCCTGGTCTCGGGCGGGAGGAGACTGGGAACGAACTCGCCATCCGGCGTCCGGCCAGGCCCGCTCGGCTGGGCAGTGGGCCGGACACGGCTGAGCATCTCCTGCAAGCTGGCGTTCAGCACAGCGTCATCAAACTGGTCGAGCAGGTCGCTCAGCGCGGCCTCGTCATTAAGCTCGTGATAGGCAGCCGCCCACACCGCGGCCGCATCCTCGGCCATCCCCTGCTCGACCGCAAACCGCCGCAGGTTGTCGATCCTGAGGTAGGCAGCCGCCCACACCGCGGCCGCATCCTCGGCCATCCCGTGATCGACCGCAAACCGCCGCAGGTTGCCGATCCTGATCTCGGGCGAGAGGAGACTGGGAACGAACTCGCCATCCGCCCGGCCATTCCCGGTGGGCCGGACGCGACTGAGCATTTCCCGCAAGCTGGCGTTCAGCCGAGCGTCGTCAATCTGGTCGTGCAGCTCGCTCAGCGCGGTCTCGTCACCCTTGCTGATGGCGTGATAGGCAGCCGCCCACACCGCGGCCGCATCCTCGGCCATCCCGTTATCGAGCGCATACCGCCACAGGTTGCCGATCCTGATCTCGGGCGGGAGGAGACTGGGAACGAACTCGCCA